>Ga0302326_10000286_pt1 | contig 148055 bp, 128 predicted proteins | sample Palsa_T0_3_FD_202264 | JGI IMG/M metagenome (GOLD analysis project Ga0302326, IMG submission 202264) | Peat permafrost microbial communities from Stordalen Mire near Abisko, Sweden - Palsa_T0_3 | ecosystem: Environmental > Terrestrial > Soil > Palsa > Peat permafrost | place: Sweden: Abisko... | reverse complement strand
TGGACCAGCAACTGTGCCGCTGGCTGCTGCTGTCTCTCGATCGTCTGTCATCCAATCAATTGGTCATGACGCAGGAGCTCATCGCCGACATGCTCGGCGTGCGCCGTGAAGGCGTCACCGAAGCCGCTGGCAAGCTGGACAAGCTCGGCGTAATCCGCTACGCGCGTGGGCACATCACGGTACTGGACCGCCCCAAGCTGGAACAGCTGTGTTGCGAGTGTTATGCCGTGGTGAGAAAGGAAACCGATCGCCTCCTGCCGCGTCCGCCGCTTCAGTGAGACGATCTGAACACGCAGCTTGCGCAAGCGGTGCGCCTTACTGCGCCCCCAGGGTCAGCAGCTTACCCGGAATAAACTGTTCGAGTTACCGTGACTCGGTCACTTCGCGCTCGGCAGCAAACCAGTCTTCCCACTCGTGGCCGGGCGCGAAGCCGCGCTGCTGCGCTTTATAGTAAGCGAGCTGCGAAATCAGCTCATGGCGCTCGATCCAACTCGGCGAGCCTCTGACGAGGCTACCGCTGGTAATGCGGTTGCCGGCGGGCAGCTGGGTGTCCGCAGCAGGCTGCAAAGCTGGAGGGTTTTTCCGAGATGTTGGTTCCATAGGTTTCCGCTCTGTCAATGTGATCTAACTCCTGTGAGTCGTTCATGCTATCCGTGCAACCGGTTATTGGTCTGCGTGGCCGCGCGCTTAGGGATCGGCCGCAAAGCCAGATAGCTCGACGCATTGGGGCCGGTCTGTTCGGTACCGCACTAACCCGAAGTGCGGGCGGACGGCACCCTAATCTCCCGCAGCGGCAGCGGCGGGGCGCTCCCAGAAAAATTCGTGGATTAAAGGCCTTAGCGCTTGAGGAAACTTTGCACTCCGCTATGTACGCTATGGTACATTACCGGGATGTATATCGTTTAGCATAAGTCGACGCTTCGTTTGCAATCGAGACCGAAGGCAATGGCCGGGACCGCTCGTCCAGAGCAGAATCACCTGCTGGCTGCGCTGTCGCCTGCCGAGCGCGAACGAATCTATCCGCACCTGCATCTCGTCCCGATGCCGCTCGGCAAAGTCTTGTACGAGTCCGGCGATACCCTGCGCCACGTTTATTTTCCAACTGATTCCATCGTGTCGCTGCTGCACATGCTGGCCAACGGGGCGTCGGCAGAGATCGCAGTGGTCGGCAACGAAGGCCTCATCGGCATCGAGCTGTTCATGGGCGGTGAAAGCAGCCCGAGTCGGGCGATCGTGCAGAGCCCCGGCCACGCCTACCGCCTGATCGGACAGCAGTTTAAGGACGAGTTCCATCGAAATGGGTCGCCGCAGCTTCTGCTGCTGCGTTACACACAGGCCCTCCTCACGCAGATGGCGCAGACCGCCGTGTGCAACCGACATCACTCGGTGAACCAGCAACTATGCCGCTGGCTGCTGCTGTCTCTTGATCGCCTGTCATCCAACCAATTGACCATGACACAGAAACTCATAGCCGACATCCTCGGCGTGCGCCGTGAAGGCGTCACCAAAGCCGCCGGCAAGCTGGACAAGTTCGGCGTCATCCGCTATGCCCGGGGGCACATCACGGTACTCGACCGCCCCAAGCTGGAACAGCTGTGTTGCGAGTGTTATGCCGTGGTGAGAAAGGAAACCGATCGCCTCCTGCCGCGTCCGCCGCTTCAGTGAGTTGTATGGGCGCGGCGCCCGGCGCGATGCGCAACCCGAGCCGGGCGAGCTGCCGGCGCTCCGGGCCTGACGGCTTCCGGCGTTCAGTACGTGACCGTACATAACGTGCGGCAGGCTCCACGCTCTCAAATGCAAGAGAGGTCACGGCTTTTCTCCCAGACAGCGTGAGCTCCGGCACGAGTTTTTTCTGCTGATTGTGGACAATGATGTCTCGAGACAGGGAGGCAAATTATGTCCAAGTCATCGAAGAAACCGGAAGGCCGGCCGATTACCGACGACCGGGGTAACTCGACTTGGAAATGGGCTGGCGATACGGAAGTTGAGACGGCGCATTTAAGTGCGCTCGCTGAGGGAGTGGCGCTCGCAGGTCTGCCTCAGGACGTGGGGCTCGATCCTTACAACAAGTCATCGCCGCCGCCTAAGGAAGACACGAAGCGCCGCTCACTTGATGACATGCGGCGCCTGAATGAACAGATCAGGCTTGCCAAGAGGTTGCGCACGCCTCCCCAGAAAGGTGATTCGCAGCCGAGGCGCGGCATGCGTCTACAGCTGGGTGACCTTGAGCTCCTGCTGGACGAGCGCCGCTCCAGCATCACCCTTGGCCGTGCCGGGAACAATGACGTCGTGGTGAGCCGCGAGCGGATCTCGCGCCTTCACGCCCGTATCGAGATGAGTCGCGACGTATTCGTATTGATCGATCAAAGTGCGAACGGCACCTTCGTTCAGACCATCGCCGGCGAGAAGTCATTTACGCGTCGCGGGAGTTTGCAGCTCCAGGGGGAGGGCATGATCGGCCTCGGACGTCGGCCCCGGCAGGGCTCCTCATACACCATTCATTTCATCTGCGAAAAGATCTGACCCGCGGACCTCTCCGCGCCCCCTCGAAGCTCGCGGCGAACTGCTCCTGCTTTGGACCCTACGCGCTTGCGCCGCTGCTTCGGCTGAGTTGGGTTAAGGAGAGACAGGTCACCGCGAGCGAACATCTCGAGAATCTGTCGGATCCACGATGGCACGACAGCGGTTTCGTCTTTTCTGCTGGTTGCCATTCTGCGAGCCTCACCGCTAGGAAGTTTCGACGCACAGCTTCTGGGCGGGGGCAACCTGTCGTCAGGAGTCTTCCTGTATCGACGCAATCTAAGGTAGAAGGCTGGCGTGGTTTTTCACCCGATTTTCACCCGAAGGCTACATCGTAATTATAAGTAATTGATTTATTGGCGCTCCCTACGGGATTCGAACCCGTGTTACAGCCTTGAGAGGGCTATGTCCTGGGCCTCTAGACGAAGGGAGCTTGAGGCTAAGGCCTGGCAAGAGCGCGGTATTATAGAGAGCCGTTCCGATTGCTCAAGCCGAAAGCCAAGGAATTGAACTCCCCCGAAGCGTCGCTCGCGACGCCCGCCGCCGCCCCCCGGATCATCCCGCGATCTGAGCACGCGATATCCCGCACCCACATCTCTCCCAACGCATTGCGCGTGCTGTACCGCCTGCGTGATGGCGGATACATGGCATTCCTCGTCGGCGGCTGCGTGCGCGACCTGCTGATCGGGATCGAGCCGAAGGATTTCGACGTCGCGACCGATGCGCTACCGGAGGAGGTGAAGCGGCTGTTTCGCAATTGCCGCCTCGTCGGACGGCGATTCCGTCTCGCGCATGTGTTCTTTGGTCGCGAGATTATCGAAGTGGCGACCTTCCGCGCGGCCACCGCTCCGTCGCAGGGGGATGAGCCACTGCCGCAGGCCGATCCGGAGGACGGAGAGGTGCCGGAGCTGGACGATGCACAATTCGAAGCCGAGGCTCCAGGTGCGCGTGCGGCGGCGCCCAGCGGGTCTGCCGATGGGCAGCAAGCCGGGGCCCGCCACGTGGATTCTTCCGGCCGCATCGTGCGCGACAACATGTACGGCACGATCGACGAGGATGTCTGGCGGCGCGACTTCACCGCCAACTCGCTGTACTACAACATCGCCGATTTCTCGCTGTGGGACTATGTGAACGGCGCACACGACATCGCGGCGCGCGTGCTGCGGCTGATCGGTGACCCGGAAACGCGCTTCCGCGAGGATCCGGTTCGCTTGCTGCGCGCCGCACGCTTCGAGGCCAAGCTCGGCTTCCAGATCGACCCCGAGACCGCCAGGCAAATCGGCCCGCTGCGCGAGCTTCTGGCGGCGGTGCCGCCGGCGCGCTTGTTTGACGAGACGCTCAAGCTGTTTCTCACAGGTCACGGCGCGCGCAGTTTCGAAGTGCTGCGCCGTCGCGGTCTGCTCGCGGCACTCCTGCCGAGCGTGGATGCCTACTTCAGCGGCCACCCTGGAAGCCTGGTCGAAAAACTCCTGCTGCAGGGCCTGAGGAACACCGATGCGCGGGTGCTCGCCGACAAGCCGGTCACGCCCACCTTCCTGTTCGCTCTCCTTTTATATGGACCCATCGCCGGACTCATCGAGGCCGCACCGCCCGAGCGCTGGCACGAGCTCGCCACGATCCTTCAAGCCTGCGACCGCGCAATGCGCGAGGCGCAAAGCCGGCTCGCCATCCCCAAGCGCTTCTCGCTCGGGGTGCGCGAGATGTTCTCCCTCCAGCCGCGCCTCGAGCATCCGCGCGGGCGGCGCGCGTTGCGGGTGCTCGAGCATCCGCGCTTCCGGGCGGCCTATGATCTGCTGCTGCTGCGCGCCCAGTTCGGCCTGGCGCCCGAGGACATGGCGCAGTGGTGGACGCTCCTTCAGGAGGTCTCCGCCGAGGAGCGCGGGCGCATGGTGGATGCGCTTGCCGGCGAGAGCAGCTCGCGCCCGTCCCAGGGGGTACGGCGCCGCAGCCGGCGGCGCCGTCGCCGCTCCGGACCCGCGAGCCCCGCCTGAGGCGCGGGCATGGACAGCTGGCAGCCTGCCTACATCGGTGTAGGCAGTAATCTCGCAGACCCGCGCTCGCAGGTGCAGGATGCATATCGGCGTCTCGGGCAGCTGCCGCTCACCCGTCTCATTTTGACCTCGCGCCTGTATGGCTCAAAACCGTTCGGACCGGTGGCGCAGCCGGACTACGTCAACGCGGCAGCGGCCGTGCTGACCCAGCTCGACCCGCTGGCACTGCTTTACGAGCTGCGCGCCATCGAGACCGCCATGGGCCGTCCCGCGCAGCGCGAGCGCTGGGGGCCCCGGATCATCGATCTTGATCTCCTTGCTTATGGACGCGAGCGGTGCTCGCAGCCGGAGCTGACGCTGCCTCATTCCGGGATAGTGGAGCGCAATTTCGTTCTGTATCCTCTGGCGCAAATCACTCCCGATCTCGAGCTCCCGGGCCTGGGCCGGGTGGACGAGCTAAAAGGGCGCGTTACCTCCGAGGGCCTGAGTCTGCTTTAGAGCCATGACGAGCGAAGTCGCGCACAAGTTCATCGTGGTAGAAGGCCCGATCGGGGTGGGCAAGACTAGCCTCGCGCGGCGCCTGTGCGCGAGCCTCGGGGCGCAGGGGGTATTCGAGCAGGCCGCTGAGAACCCGTTCCTCGAGCGCTTCTACAAAAGCCCGCGTGCCGGGGCCCTGCCGACGCAGCTGCACTTCCTGCTGCAGCGTGCGCAGCAGTTGGCCGCACTGAAGCAGGCCGACCTGTTTGCGCCGGTGCGAGTGGCGGACTATCTGCTCGAGAAGGACCGTCTGTTCGCGCGCGTCACGCTCGATGACGCCGAGTACGAGCTCTATGAGCAGCTGTATTCGCGACTCGACATCCAGGCGCCCAAGCCCGACCTGGTGGTGTACCTGCAGGCGCCAGTGGACGTGCTGCTCGAGCGCATCGCCGGGCGCGGCGTCGCTTTCGAGCAGTACATCGACCGCCAGTACCTGGAGCGGCTGAACCAGGCGTACGCGCGCCTGTTCCACGAGTTCGAGGCCGCGCCGCTGCTGATCGTCAATGCCGCCTCCATCGACCCGATCGCCAATCAACGCGACTACGACGAGCTCTTATCGGCCATCCGCCGCATGAGTCGCGGGCGGCTGTACTACAACCCGTTGCGCAGCCGCGCCATCTAGTTACACTGCGCAGCGCATGTACACGCACCTGCAACGCGACGCGAGCCGCCCGCCGGTTACGCTCGCCACTCTCGCGCGCATGAAGGCCGACGGCGAGAAGATCGCCAGTCTTACCTGTTATGACGCGAGCTTTGCGGTGCTGCTCGATACCGCCGATGTCGACGTGGTGCTGGTGGGGGACTCCCTCGGCATGGTGATACAAGGGCATCACACCACCGTGCCGGTCACCATGGACCACATGGTCTATCACAGCGCCGCGGTGGCGCGCGCTCTGAACCGCCCGTTCCTGATCACCGATCTGCCGTTCATGAGCTATCCATCGCGCGAGCTGGCGCTCGCCAATTCCGTGCGCCTGATGCAGGAGGGAGGCGCCCAGATGGTGAAGCTGGAAAGCGGCGGCAAGCAGACTGACATCGTGGAATTTCTCGCCGGCCACGATATCGCCGTGTGCGCCCACCTGGGACTGAAACCGCAGTCGGTGCACAAGACCGGCGGCTTTCGTGTGCAGGGACGCGAGCGCGAGATGGCGGCGCGGCTGCTCGAGGATGCGCGGCGTCTCGAGGCCGCCGGCGCCGACATGATATTGCTCGAATGCATTCCCGCGCCGCTCGGCAAGGCAATCACCGCGGAGCTGCATGTACCGGTGATCGGCATCGGTGCCGGCCCGGACACCGACGGACAGATCCTCGTCACCTACGACGCGCTCGACATCACCACCGGGCGCAAGCCGCGCTTCGTGCGCAACTTCATGGAAGGCGCGCACGACAATCTCGAGGCGCTGCGGCGCTACGTGCTCGCCGTGAAGCAACGCGAATACCCCGCGCCCGAGCACTGTTTCTAGCGCACACGGACCTACATTGGACACCGTCACCACGATCGCCGCCGTTCGCGAGCGCGTGCGCGGCTGGCGGGGCGCGGGACTCAAGGTGGCGTTCGTGCCGACCATGGGCAACCTGCACCCCGGCCATGTGAGCCTGATCGAGACCGCGCGCCGCCACGGCGAGCGCTTCATCGCGAGTATCTTCGTCAACCCGATGCAGTTCGGACCCAACGAGGACTTTGCGCACTACCCGCGCACCCCGCGCGAGGATGAGCGCATGCTCTCAGCAGCCGGCTGCAGTGTGATGTTCATGCCGGATGCGCGCGAGATCTATCCGTATGGCCCCGAGCGCGCCACGCGCGTCGAGGTGCCCGGGCTGTCGCGCATCCTGGAGGGGGAGTTCCGGCCGGGTCATTTCGAGGGTGTGAGCACGGTGGTGGCGAAGTTGTTTCACATCGTCGAGCCCGACGTCGCGGTGTTCGGCGAGAAGGATTTCCAGCAACTCACCGTCATACGCCGCATGGTCGATGAGCTGTGCATGCCGGTGCAGATCATCGGGGCACCGACCGTGCGTGACGCGGACGGACTTGCCATGAGCTCGCGCAATCAGTACCTCACCGCCGCCGAGCGCGCCTTCGCGCCGCGCATCTATGCGGCGCTGCAGGCCGCCGCACAGCGCCTGCGCTCGCGGGATGCGGACTACGCTAGCATCGAGCGCGCGGGATTCACAGCGCTCGAGGGTGCCGGATTACGCCCGGACTACTTCTCGGTGCGCCAGGCCTCGGACCTGGCTCACCCCTCATCCGGCGAGCGTGCGCTGGTGGTGCTGGCCGCGGCGCGCATGAGCAAAGCGCGGCTCATCGACAACGTGCAGGTGGACATAGGTGGGGAGACACACGCATGAGCCTCACAATCCCCGATCTTTCTGCCCGGCCGTTCAACCTCGTCGTGGAGCGCACCATGGGCGCCGCGCCGCCGGCGCTCTACCGGGCGTGGACGGAAGGGTTCGACAGCTGGTTTGCCGCACCCGGAACGCTGCTCATGAAGCCTCGCGTCGATGTCCCGTTCTTCTTCGAGACCCGCTATCAGTCCGAGCGGCACGCGCACTACGGGCGCTTCCTGCGTCTCGAGCCCGACACGCTCGTCGAGCTGACCTGGGTGACGGCCACCGGTACGCTCGGAGCCGAGACGGTCGTGACCGTCGAGCTTCAGCCGCTCGTTCGCGGCACGCGCCTGCGCTTAGCGCACGCCGGATTTCCGGATGAGGCGCTGTGCGATCGGCACCGCGAGGCGTGGCCGCGTGTTCTTGCTCATCAGGATGAGGTGCTGCACAGCTAAAGCGCATTCCTGCGGCGGACCTCCTGGCGTTGTCCCGCCGCTGCCCATCGGGCAGTCCGCTGATTCCGCCGGGCCTTCGGAGTCCGGGAGGCGGGAAGCAGCGTGAGGTCAGGCCACCCACCGGTGGCGTTGCAGCGCCCACTCGACGTGCTCGCGCACCAGGGCCGAGGGATCGTCGCGGCGCGCTTCGAGCGCGCGCAGCACCTCGGCGCTCGTCTGCGCGTTGCCGAGCGCCACGGCAATGTTGCGCGACCAGCGCACGTAGCCGATCCGATAGATGGCCGAGCCGCGCATGCGCGTATCGAACTGCGCCGCGCTCCAGAGGAACAGTTCCGTAAGTGACGCGGTATCCAGAGCGTTGCGCACCTTGAAGTCCGGGTGGGCGGCCGTACGCGCGAACTCGTTCCACGGACACACCAGCTGACAGTCATCGCAGCCGTAGATGCGATTGCCGATCAGCTCGCGCAGTTCACTCGGGATGGCGCCCGAGTGCTCGATGGTCAGATAGGAGATGCAGCGCCTGGCATCCAGGCGGAAGGGTGCAACGATCGCGCCGGTGGGACAGGCCGGGATGCAGGCCTGGCAGCTGCCGCAGTGAGCGCTTGCCGGCACATCCACCGGTAGCGGCAAGTCGGTGAGGATCTCGCCGAGAAAGAACCACGAGCCGGCATCGCGCGCGATCAGGTTGGTGTGCTTGCCGATCCAGCCCACCCCGGCATCGCGCGCCAGGGCCTTCTCCAGTACCGGCGCGCTGTCGACGCATACCCGGTAGCCGAACGGACCGACGCGCTGCTGCAGGCGCCGCGCGAGCTCGGCGAGGGCGCGGCGCAGAATCTTGTGATAATCGCGCCCGAGCGCGTAGCGCGAGACGTAGGCGAGCGCGCCGTCGGCGAGCACGGCAGGGGCCTCGCGTGCAGCGCCCGGCCAGTAGTCCATGCGCGCGCTGATGACGCGCACCGTGCCGGGCGCGAGCAGCTGGGGCCGGCTGCGCATGAGGCCGTGGCGCTGCATGTAATGCATCTCACCGTGGAAGCCCTCGCTCAGCCAGCGCAGCAGGTGACGCTCGTCCTCGGGGATATCGACGCTCGCAACGCCCACGGCCCCGAAGCCGAGTGCGGCGGCGTACGCCGTCAACTCGCTCCTGAGACCGCTCAGATTTATGGCACCCGGTTCCGGCATGGCATTGCAGGCCTGTCAGTATAATGATGGTATGGCCTTGCCCACCGCCTTGTATTCCACGGCGCAGGTGCGGGCGCTCGATGCGCACGCCATCGGCGAGCTCGGGATTTCCGGCTACACACTGATGAAACGCGCCGGCGAGGCGGCGCTGCGCTACCTGCGCAGTCAGTGGCCGAAGGCGCACCGCATCGTCATCGTCTGTGGCAGCGGCAATAACGGCGGCGATGGCTACGTGCTGGCGCGCTTTGCGCAGGCGGCCGGGCTCGCCGTGAGCGTGCTCGCCGCGGCCGCGCCGGACCAGCTGCGCGGGGATGCGCGGCAGGCGTACGAGGATTACGCCGCCAGCGGCGGCACAGTGCGCGCCTTTGCCGCCGAGCAGCTCGCAGCCGGGGAGGTCATCGTCGATGCGCTGCTTGGCACCGGACTAAGCGGGCAGGTGCGTGACACGCTGCTGCCCGTCATCCGGGCCATCAATGCGGCACGGCGCCCGGTGTTCGCGCTCGATGTGCCCTCGGGGCTCGACGGGGATGCGGGCACGGTGCTCGGCGAGGCGATCCGTGCCGAGGCCACCGTGACGTTCGTAGGCCTCAAGACCGGCCTATTCGTCGGCGACGGGCCGGAGTTTGCCGGCACGGTGTCCTTCGATGACCTGGAGCTGCCGGCGCCCGAGCTCGCGCCACGCCTCACGCGCATCGTCGAGACGGAGATCCCGGCGGCGCTGCCGCGCCGCCCGCGCACATCGAACAAGGGCGACTTCGGACGGGTGCTCATCGTCGGGGGCGGCCTCGGCATGCCGGGAGCGGCACGCCTGGCCGGGGAGGCGTGCCTGCGCGTGGGCGCAGGCCTGGTCACCGTCGCGGTGGCGCCCGAGAACATCGCGGCAATCGCAGCCGGCAGGCCAGAGCTGATCTGCGTGGCGGTGAGCGGCGAGGGTCCGCTTGCCGAGGCACTCGAGCGAGCGGACATCGTGGCCGTGGGACCGGGGCTGGGGCGCTCGAGCTGGGCGCGCAATGCATTCAAGGCAGTGCTCGGCTGCGGCAAGCCGCTCGTGGTCGATGCGGATGCGCTCAACCTGCTGGCCGAAGGGGGCGCAACTGCGCGCGAGGACTGGATCCTGACACCGCATCCGGGCGAGGCAGGGCGGCTGCTCGGTGTGAGTGCGCAGGACATCCAGCGCGATCGCTTGGGCGCGCTCGAGCGGCTGCTGGAGCGATTTCACGGTACCGTGGTGCTCAAGGGCGCCGGCACGCTCGTGGGCGCGCGCGGCCGCACCCCCGGCATATGCGGGCGAGGAAATCCCGGCATGGCGACCGCCGGAACCGGAGATGTGCTTACCGGTACCATCGCGGGAATTCTCGCCCAGTGCCGTGACGCCTGGGCGGCGGCGCGCACCGGGGTGCTCGTGCACGCCATGGCGGGAGATGCCGCGGCACGCGCGGGTGAGCGCGGCGTGCTGGCGAGCGACCTGGTGCGCGAGCTGCATCACTGCGTCAATCTCTGAAAGCCTGTGCACACGCATACCAACACCGCACAGGATACCGAGGACCTCGGCTGGCAGCTCGCCTGTGCGCGGCCGGCAGCGCAGCGCGACTTTGCCGTGTTGTATCTTGAAGGCGAGCTCGGCACCGGCAAGACCACCTTCACGCGCGGCTTCCTGCGGGCACTCGGCGTCACGGCAGCGGTGCGCAGTCCCACCTACACGATTCTGGAGCCCTATTCAGCAGGTGAGCTCACCGTGCTGCACGTGGACCTCTTCCGCCTGCGCAGCGTGAGCGAACTGGAGACACTTGGCCTGCGCGAGTGGGCGCACGAGGGATGCATATGGCTCATCGAATGGCCGGAGCGCGGAGCTGGCCGCCTGCCGTTGCCCGATCTCACGCTGTCCTTCTCGGTCGGCGCAACGGGTCATGACATCGCGGTGAAGGCGGGCTCGGGGCACGGGCGCGCGTGGCTTCAGCAGCTGACCGGAGAGCGGGTTGAAAAGCCTGCCCCAACGCCGTAGATTACGCCGTAGATTGCGCTTAGAACCTAATGATTAGAAAGGTCTTCCTGGCGGCGTTGGTTGCCGCTTTAGGCTTCGTGGGGGCGGTCACGGGGGGCGCCGCGGCGGAGCTTCGCGCGATCACATTGTCCGCGGGCGCCGATTCCGCGCAACTGACCCTGGATCTGCATGACGTGCGCGAGAGCGCACCCGAGGCGCTTACCCGCAAGTTGTTTACGCTCGATCACCCTGATCGGGTGGTCATCGATCTGCCGCATACACACCTCGCGAGCGGCGTGCGCGCGCCGGGTGCTTCCGGGGTCGTGAGCGGCGTGCGCCTGGGCGTTCAGCCGCACGGGGCGCTGCGCGTGGTGGTCGAGCTCAAAAGCGCATTGCCAGCGCACAGCACCTGGGGAGCGGGCGCGGACGCAGGGCGTCTGATCCTGAGCCTGGGAGAGCCGGTGCTCGCCTCTGCCGCCGTCCCAGCACCGCAGGCCGTGCCGGCGGTGCACGCCCCGGGAGAGGGCGACCGCGACGTCATCATCGCCGTGGACGCCGGGCACGGCGGCCTCGATCCGGGGGCCATCGGCCACGGCGGCACGCGCGAGAAGGACGTGACCCTCGCCATCGCGCGTGCGCTTGCCATGCGCATCGACGAGCAGCCCGGGATGCGCGCGGTTCTCACGCGCGACCGCGACGAATTCCTCGAGCTGCGCGAGCGCATCGCGCGGGCGCACGCCGCGCACGCGGACATGTTTGTTTCCGTACACGCCGACTCGATTGCTGACCGCAGCGTATCGGGAGCTTCCGTGTACGTGCTCTCGGTGCACGGCGCCTCCAGCGAAGCGGCACACGTGCTTGCGGAGCGCGAGAATGCCGCCGACCTGCTCGGCAGAGTGGCGGACGATGACAGGGGCGTGCTCGCGCCGGTGCTGCTCGATGCCACGCAGAGCGAGATCATCGGCCTCAGCGCCACCGCCGCGGAGCTCGTCGTCAACGCGCTCGGCAGCGTGGGAGAGATCCGCAAGCCCCAGGTACAGCGCGCCGGCTTCGTGGTGCTCAAGTCGCTCGCGATCCCTTCGATGCTGGTCGAGACCGCTTATATCTCCAATCCGGCCGAGGAACACCGCCTGCGCAGTGCCTCGCAGCAGGTGCGCCTCGCGGATGCGATCGCCGGCGGTGTGCGCAGCTACTTCCTGCAGAACCCGCCCGACGGCACGCGCATCAAACGCGAGCGCCGCAGCACGCTCGCCAGTGCCGCGGAGGCGCCCGTCGCCGCCGCGACGCCCTGAACAGCCCCTGCCCAGCTCCCGCGCCGCGGGCGCCCTGAATCATCCGGCGCAGGTCCCGCCCGGCTCGCTGCTGCGCGCGGCTGCGGCCTGTACACTTTCCCTATGTCCATCCGCGTATTATCCGGCGCGCTCGTCGACCAGATCGCCGCCGGCGAAGTGATCGAGCGCCCGGCCTCCGTAGTCAAGGAGCTGATCGAGAACAGCCTGGATGCCGGCGCCACGCGCATCGAGATCGACATAGAGCGCGGCGGGGTCGGGCTCATTCGGGTGCGCGATGATGGTGGCGGTATCGATGCCCAGGAGCTGCCGCTGGCGCTGGCGCGCCACGCCACCAGCAAGATCGCCTCGTTCGATGACCTGGAAGCGGTCACGACGCTCGGCTTTCGCGGCGAGGCGTTGCCCTCGATCGGCTCGGTATCGCGGCTGCGCCTCACCTCGCGCGCACGCGGGGCGTCGCAGGCCGCCGAGATCCTCGTCGAAGGCGGCGCCGCAGCCGCGGTGCGCCCTGCGGCGCATCCGCTCGGCACCACCATCGAGGCGCGCGAGCTGTTCTTCAATGTGCCGGCGCGGCGCAAGTTCGTAAGAAGCGATGCCACCGAGCTTGCGCACATCGCGCGGCTCGTCGAGCGGCTCGTGCTGTCACGCTTCGACGTGAGCTTCCGTCTGCGCCACGGGGAGCGTGTGCTGCTGGAGGCGCCGGCGGTCAGCGGCGCGGACGCCGAGCTCGCGCGGCTCGCGCAGGTACTCGGGCCGGACTTCGCGGCCGCGTGCGTGCCGATCCGGCACGCGGCCGGTCCGGTGATGCTTTCCGGCTGGGCGGGGCTGCCGACGCGCTCGCGCGCACAGCCCGATCAACAGTTCTGGTTCGTCAACGGCCGCAGCGTGCGCGACCGGCTGCTGATGAACGCGGTGCGTCTCGCGTACCGCGACGTGCTCTATCACGGCCGTCATGCGGCTTACGTGCTGTATCTCACGCTCGATCCGAAACTGGTGGACGTCAACGCGCACCCCGCAAAGCTCGAGGTGCGCTTTCGTGACAGCCGCCAGATTCACGATTTCGTATTTCGCGCCGTGGAACGCGCGCTGGCCGACACCAGGCCGGATGGCGCCGCGGAGCCGGCCGCACAGGCCGCTGCCGGGGCGGCACCTCCGCCGGCGTCCTATCTGGCTGGCGATGGCGGCGCCGTGCAGGGGCTGCGCCCGCACTACGCGCACGCACTGCCGTTCTACGAGCCAGCCCGCGACCCGTGGGCGATCGCGGCCGCGATCAGCCAGACGCCGCAGGCGCCTGCCGAGGAGGGCGATGCGGCGCCGGCCGAAGCGCACCCTCTCGGCACGGCACTGGGTCAGTTGCACGGCATCTACATCCTCGCGCAGAACCGCGCGGGCTTGGTGCTGGTCGACATGCACGCCGCGCACGAACGGGTGCTGTACGAGCGCCTCAAGGCCGAGCGCGACGCCGGCAGTGCGCCGTCCCAGCACTTGCTCGAGCCGCTGGTCATCGCGCTGAAGGCGCATGAGCTTGCCGCTCTCCTGGATCAGCAGGAGCAGTGGAGCCGGGCGGGCTTCGAGGTCGATGGCCTGTCTGCGACGCAACTGGTACTGCGCCGCGCGCCGGCCTTCCTTAAGCCGGCGGAGGTCCCGGCGATCCTTACCGCGCTGGTGCAGGATCTCACCCTCGATGCCGACACCCATCATCTCGAGAGTGCCGCCGACCGTTTCCTGGGTACGCTCGCGTGCCGTTCCGCAATCCACGCACATCGGCGCCTCACGCTACCGGAGATGAACGCTCTGCTCCGGCAGATGGAGGCGACCGAGCGCGCCAACCAGTGCAACCACGGGCGACCGACCTGGACGGCTCTCACCCTGCAGCAGCTCGATCGGCTGTTCCTGCGGGGCCGGTGAATGTCCGAACCCCTGCCGGTGCTCGTGCTCACCGGGCCCACCGGCGCGGGCAAGAGCGAGTGGGCGCTGCGGCTCGCGGGGTGCGCGCCGGTGGAGATCGTGAGCGTTGACTCCGCGCAGGTCTACCGTGGCCTCGATATCGGCACGGCAAAGCCGGCACGCACGGTGCGTGCCGGCATCGCCCACCACCTGATCGACATCTGCGATCCCACCGAGAGCTACTCCGCGGGCCGCTTCGCGGCGGATGCGCAGCGCGCCATCGGCGAGATCCATGCCCGGCGCCGGGTGCCGCTGCTGGTGGGCGGGACCATGCTGTACCTGCGCGCTCTGCTGCACGGGCTGGCGGCACTGCCGCAGGCTGCTCCGGAGCTGCGTGCGGCGATCGATGCGCGCGCGGCGCGTGAGGGCTGGCCGGCGCTGCACGCGCAGCTCACGAAACTCGACCCGCAGGCTGCCGAGCGCATCTCGCGCAACGACTGCCAGCGCATACAACGCGCACTCGAGGTGTGCTACAGCGCCGGGCGTCCGATCTCCGAGCTGCAGCGCGCCACGGTCAGTCCGCTCGCCCAGCGGCCGCTGCGCTACTGGGTGCTCGCGCCGCGCCAGCGCGCGGTGCTCCACGAGCGTCTCAAGGAGCGCTTCGCGGCGATGATGGCGGCGGGTTTTCTCGAGGAGGTCATCGGCCTTAAGCACCGTGGGGATCTTTGCGCCCGTCATACCGCAATGCGGGCGGTCGGTTACCGGCAACTGTGGGCGCACCTCGACGGTGCATACGGGCTCGAGGAAGCGCAGCAACGGTCGGTTGCGGCGACGCGCCAACTTGCCAAGCGCCAGCTCACCTGGATGCGGCGCGAGGCTGCGGCCCACTGGATCGACCCGGACTCGGACTCAGCTATGTCGTGGATCCGAGACATTAAACGCGAGTTTGCTGCTCTTGGGCTTTGAGGAAACCGCATCTTGGGCTTTGACGGAAGCCGCATGTTAAGATCGCCTGTCGGTCCTCGCCTTGGCGAGGCGCCTTAGCTTGTCCGGATCGTTGCGCATGGAAGCTCAGCGACGATCCTGTTTGCTGTCAAATAATTCGAAGTTGTAAAGAATAAGGAGAATCCGATGGCCAAAGGCCAGTCACTCCAAGACCCCTTTTTGAACGCCTTGCGCAAGGAGCGCGTACCGGTTTCCATCTACCTTGTCAATGGCATCAAGTTACAGGGTCAGATCGATTCCTTTGACCAGTTTGTGGTACTGCTGAAGAACAGCGTCAGCCAGATGGTCTACAAACACGCGATTTCCACGGTTGTGCCCTCGCGCAACGTGCGTCTGGCGACCGACGAGGGCGCCCCCGCCCCGGAAACGCCCGCCGAATAATGTCCCCCCCATGGGAAGCCTGAGTGTTCGAACGCCCCCGGAGCGGTGAGCGCGCCGTGCTGGTGCGCCTGGGGATCGGCGCACCGGTGGATCCGGAGGACCTGCACGAGTTCACGCAGCTGGCTGTGTCCGCAGGCGCCGAGCCGGTCGCGACCGTGACCGGACGGCGCCAGCGCCCGGACCCACGTTACTTTCTCGGCAGCGGCAAGGCCGAGGAGCTCAAGAGCGTTGCGGATACCAACCGCGCGGATGTGATTCTCATCGATCACGCGCTCTCCCCGAGCCAGGAACGCAACCTCGAGAAGCTCATCGAGCGGCGCGTGCTCGATCGCAACAGCCTGATCCTGGACATCTTTGCGCAGCGCGCCCGCAGCTTCGAGGGCAAGCTCGAAGTTGAGCTCGCGCAGCTGAAGCACATCAGCAGCCGCCTGGTGCGCGGCTGGACTCACCTCGAGCGCCAGAAGGGCGGCATCGGTCTGCGCGGCCCGGGTGAGACGCAGCTGGAGACCGACCGGCGCATCATCGCGCAGCGCGTGCGCGTACTCACGCGGCGCCTGGCGAAGATTACGCAGCAGCGCGAGACCGGGCGGGCGATGCGCGCCGAGATCCCGGTTCCGTCTCTGGCACTCGTCGGTTACACCAACGCCGGCAAGTCGACCCTGTTCCATGCCCTGAGCGGGGCGGATGCGTTCGTCGCCGATCAGCTGTTCGCCACGCTCGATCCGACGGTGCGACGGATCGTGCTTCCCGGGGGCACGGGCGTCGTGGTCGCCGACACGGTGGGCTTCATTCGCGAGCTGCCTCACGAGCTGGTCGCCGCCTTCCAGTCCACGCTCACCGAGGCGCGCGGCGCCACGTTGCTACTGCACGTGGTCGACGCCAGTAATCCGCGTCGCGATGAGCAGATGCACGCGGTCGATGTCGTGCTGCGCGAGATCGGCGCCGGCGATATTCCGCAGATCCGCGTGTATAACAAGATCGACCGGCTCGAGGAGCCCGCGCGCCTCGATCGCGACGCTGACGGGCGCGCCACCGCGGTGTGGATCTCGGCCCAGAAACGCCTGGGGCTCGAGCTGCTGTGTGGTGCACTCGCCGAACGTCTCGCGCGACTTGCACGCCGGGCGCGCCTGCGCGTGCCAGCGAGTGCCGGCGCGCTGCGCGCGCGCCTCTATGCCGCGCAGGCCGTGCGCGGGGAGAGCACCGCGGAAGACGGCTCGATCGAGCTGGCGGTGGAGCTGCCGGACCCGGAGCTGCTGGCACTGGCCCGTACCGCAGGCGTGCAGATCCTCGAGGTGCAGCAGCCCGGAGCGCCTTGTGCGCTAGGTAGCAGCTACCTACAATCGAACGCCGCCCTCAGCGCAGCCAAGCTGCGCTGAAAAAGCGCAGCAATCCCTTATGGTCTGGAATCAACCAAGCGGTCCGAACAATCAGTGGGGGCGGCGGCCCGGACAGGCCGGTCCGGATCTCGACGAGCGTCTGAAGAACTGGCAACGCAAGCTCGCCGCGCTCCTGCGTCCGGGCAGCAAGAATACGGACGGCGGCTCGCTGCTGCTGCTGGCGATCATCGTGCTGCTGGGCATCTGGCTGTTCAGCGGGCTCTATCAGGTGGGACAGGCCGAGCGCGGCGTAGTCCAGAGATTCGGGCGGCTCGTCGAGGTGAATCTGCCGGGAATGCACTGGCACTACCCCTGGCCGATCGAGACCGCCACCATGGTCAACGTCGCGAGCGTGAACTCGAGCGATTTCAAGTCGCGCGTGCTCACCTCGGATGCCAATCTCGCCATGGTCGATCTGCACTTCGCCGTGCAGTACCAGTTCACCGATCCGGTAAAGAAGCTCTTCAGCGTGCGCGATCCGGAGACCACTCTGAGCGAGGTGGCCGAGAGTGCGATCCGCGAGGTGGTCGGCCGCAGCACGCTCGATGCGCTGCTGGTCGGCTCCTCGCGCCCGGATATCACGCGCCGCTCCAAGGAGCTCATCCAGCACACGCTCGATTACTACAACACCGGCGTCACGGTCACCACCGTCAATCTCGAGGACGTGCAGGTGCCGGATGCGGTCATTCCCTCGCAGCGCGACGCCAACAAGGCGCAGGCCGACAAGGAGCGTTTCATTCTTGAGGCCGAGGCGTACATCAGCGGCATCATTCCGGTCGCGCAGGGCACCGCGGCGCGCGTGCAGCAGGACGCGCAGGCCTACAAGGCGCAGGTGACCGCGAACGCGCAGGGGCAGGCGGCGCGCTTCGTGCAGCTGGAGGCCGCCTACGAGCAGGCCCCGGAGGTGACACGCCGGCGCATGTACATGGACGCCATCGAGAACCTGCTGGCGCGCGCGCACAAGGTGCTCATCGACGGGCATGCCGGCAACAATCTGCTGTACCTGCCCATCGACAAGCTTCTCGACAAGAGCGTGAACCGCGAGTCGGAGCAGTCAGCCGAGCCTGCCGCGGGCAACGGCCAGAGAGATCAGGAGCAGGTCACCGTCGAAGGTCGCAGCCGGGGAGAGCGCTGATGAGCTCGCGCCTGTTCCCGCTGTTCATCGCCGCTGGCGTGCTGTTGGTGATCGCCGCGTTCTCGCTGTTCTCGGTGAACGAGACCGAGTACGCGATCCGCACCGAGTTCGGTGCGATCGTCGGCACGCGTTACGCCCCGGGGCTGCACCTGAAGTGGCCGTGGGACCGGGTCACGAAGTTCGATCGGCGCATCCTGACCGAGTCGTACACCGGCGAGACTTTCCTCACGAACGACGGCCGCGGCCTGATCGTGGACTTCTACGTGAAGTGGCGCGTGCACGACCCCTCGCTCTACTACATCGCCACCGGCGGCAGCGAGACGCTGGCGGGGGAGCGTCTGGCCGCGATGGTCAAGGACGGCATCAAGAGCGTGGTGGCGCAGCGTACGCTGCAGCAGGTGGTATCCGCCGAGCGCGCCGCGGTGACCGGGGAGATGATCGGCCAGGCCAGTCGTAACGCCGGCGGTCTGGGCGTGGATCTGGTGGACGTGCGCGTGCAGCGCATCGATCTGCCCGACGAGGTCGCCGCGCGCGTGTTCGAGAGCATGAAACAGAGCTTCGTGAAGACCGCGAACCGCCTGCACGCGGAAGGCCAGCAGCAAAGCACGGCGATCCGTGCGGCGGCCGAGCGTCAGCGCACCGTCATCCTCGCGGATGCGGAGCGCGACGCCCAGCAGGTGCGCGGCGAAGGCGATGCGGCGGCATCCCAGACCTATGCGCACGCCTACGCGAAAGATCCCGAGTTCTACGCTTTCTATCGCAGCCTCCAGGCCTACGATCACGCGCTCGGCAAGGAAGGCGACTTGCTGGTCGTGACGCCCGACGGAGAATTCTTCAAGTACCTGAAGGATTCCTCGAAAGCCGCCGCGCCCCGGCGCTAAGTGCGCAGGGCGAGCCCGCGGTGCCCCTGAATCTGACCGATCTGCTCGCCGCGCTCGGACTGTTCCTGGTGCTGGAAGGGATCGCCCCCTTTGTGAATCCCCAGGGCGTGAAACGCGCGTTCGCGCGGCTGCTGCAGGTGCAGGACCGCGAGTTGCGCATTGCGGGCCTCGGCAGCATGCTGGTCGGGATCGTCATCCTGTTTCTGGTGCGCTAGAGGAGGCAACCTGGGAAAGTTCGTGGTCGTCATCGGCACCCAGTGGGGCGATGAAGGCAAGGGTAAGGTCGTCGACCTTCTGACCGAGCGGGCTGCGGCGGTGGCGCGCTTCCAGGGAGGCCACAACGCCGGCCACACGCTGGTCATCGGCGGCCGCAAGACGATCCTGTCGCTCATTCCGTCCGGGATCCTGCGCGATCGGGTGCGCTGCTTCATCGGCAACGGCGTGGTGCTCTCGCTCGAGGCCCTGCTCACCGAGAGCGGCATGCTGATGGAGCAGGGCATCCCGGTGTTCGAGCGACTGCACATCTCGCCGTTGTGCCCCCTGATCCTGCCTTCGCACGTGGCGCTCGATCAGGCGCGCGAGCGTGCGCGCGGCGTCAACGCCATCGGCACCACCGGGCGCGGGATCGGACCGGCCTACGAGGACAAGGTGGCGCGGCGCGCGGTGCGGGTCGCGGACCTGTTCCAGCGCGACCGCTTCGCGGCGAAGCTCGGCGAGGTGCTGGATTTTCACAACTTCGTGCTGCAGCACTACTACCGGGTCCCGACCGTCGACTTCCAGAAGACTCTCGATGAGCAGCTGTCCATGGCGAACCGCATCGCGCCCCTCGTCACCGACGTTACGGGCGGTCTGCACGAGCTGCGGGTCGCCGGCGCCAACGTGCTGTTCGAGGGAGCCCAGGGTGCCATGCTGGATGTCGACCTGGGCACCTACCCGTACGTCACCTCATCCAACACCACTGCGGGGTTCGCCGGCACGGGCACCGGCCTGGGCCCGCGCGCCTTCGACAGCGTACTTGGCATCGTCAAGGCCTACACCACGCGCGTGGGTGCCGGACCGTTTCCGACCGAGCTGTTCGATCAGTACGGGGAGCATCTATCGCGCGTCGGGCACGAGTTCGGCTCGGTAACCGGGCGCCGACGGCGCTGCGGCTGGTTCGACTCGGTGGCACTGCGACGCGCGGTGGTGCACTCGAGCGTCTCGTGCCTGTGCATCACCAAGCTTGACGTGCTGGACGGGTTGGACACCATCCGCATCTGCGTCGGCTATCGCGCCAACGGCGAGGTGAGCCCCGACTCGCCGGTGAACATCGAGGGGTACTCGGCGATTGAGCCGGTGTACGAGGAGCTGCCCGGGTGGGACGAGTCGACGGTCGGGTTGACCGCCTATGAGGCGTTGCCGGCGAATGCACGCCGCTACCTCGAGCGCTTGCAGGTGCTCGTCAACGCGCCCATCGACATGATCTCAACCGGTGCCGACCGCGAGCAGACCATTGTGCTGCGGCACCCGTTCGGGGGCTGAACCTTGAGCGCGCTGCCCGGCGCGCGTGTTGCGAAAGCGGCGCCCCTGGCGCTGGTTGCGATCATTCTCGCGGCGTGTGTGCTCGCCGCCGGCAGCTGGCGGGTGTATTCCAACACCTGGGACGAGCCCGAGCACCTGGCGGCGGGCATCTCGCTCATCGACCGCGGCCGCTACCAGTACGACACCGAGCACCCGCCCCTCGGGCGGCTGCTGCTCGCCCTTCCGCCGTACCTGGCCGGCGCGCGCGCCTTCGGAACCCCGCCCCCGGATGGCACACGCGAGGGTGTCGAGATTCTCTACTCCGGCGGCCATTACTGGCGCTTGCTCACGCTCGCAAGGCTCGGCACGCTGCCGTTCCTGGCGCTGCTGCTGGTGGCGAGCTGGTTGTGGGCGCGGCGGTTGTTCGCCTCCCCGGGCGCAGCGCTCTTGGCGGTGCTGCTGCTCACCTCCGTGCCGCCCGTTCTCGGCCACGCCGCGCTTGCGAGTCTCGATGTGGCGGCAGCCGCGACCATCACGCTTGCGCTCTACCTCCTGCAAGTCTGGATGGTCACGGCACGCACGCGCGATGCGGCGTGCTTCGGTCTCGCGGCCGGTGCGGCAGTGGCCACCAAGTTCTCCGGCGTGCCTTTCATCGGGCTCTCGCTCATTACACTCGCGCTGGTTCATGCCCTCGCCACGCGGCACTTGCCGCCCGGCGCTGCCGCACCGGCGCGTGCCGCTGGGGCGCGCGCACGCGCCGGCGGGTTGCTGCTCGCTGGGCTCGTAGCGCTCGTGCCGCTGTTTCTCGTCTACGGCCCGCGCGCTGCCGATCCGGCCGGCGTCGCGTTCCGTTTCAACTGGGCGGTCTCCTACCTGCTGCAGGGCACCGGCGTGGATCACGCACTCGGGGTGCTGCTTTCGCATCTGTGGCTGCCGCGCGAGCTTCGCGAGCTGGTCAATGGCCTGGTGGCGGTCGAGGCGCACAACAACACGGGCCACCTGTCCTTTCTGCTCGGACAGGTGCGCCAGGGTGGCTGGTGGTATTTCTACCTGGTGGCACTCGCGGTGAAGACGCCGATCCCGCTGCTCGCGGCCGGACTGTTTGGTCTGGTGTGGCTGGCGCACGAGGGCTGGCGCCGCGGCGACTCGTGGGAGCTTGCGCCGCTTACCGTGGTGTTGACGATTCTCGTCTTCGCCAGCGGATTCAGCCGCATCAACATCGGCATCCGGCACGTGCTTGTCCTGTACTCGTTTCTGGCCCTCGGCGCGGCGTACACCGCACTGCGCTTGTGGCGGGCAAGCGCAGCGTTACGCACCCCGCGTGCACTGCTCTTGGGGCGCGCCGGGCTGCTCGCGCTGGCGGCGTGGCAGCTGAGTGCACTGTGGACGGCGTATCCGGATTACCTGCCGTACTTCAACGAGGCAGTCGCCCATCCCGAGCAAGTGCTGGTGGACTCCGATCTGGACTGGGGCCAGGACCTCTATCGCCTGGAGCTGCGCGCAGCGCAACTCAGAATCCCTCACCTGAGCCTCGCCTACCGTGGCACCGCGGATCTGTCGCGCGAGCCACTGCCGCCCTTGTACATCCTGCCGCCGCGCCAGCCGGTCACAGGCTGGGTCGCGGTGTCGCAGCTGGCGCGCACGCGCAACGCTGAGGACTATGCGTGGCTTGGTGCCTGGCGGCCCGTGGAGCGCATCGGCAGGACCATCGATCTCTACTACATTCCCTGAAGAGTGCGGTTCAGGCGGCGGGCAGCATCGCGGCGGCGCGCAGTCGCGTGATGCGCGCAAGCGGCGGAGGATGCGAATAGTAGAACGCTGCGTACACCGGATCGGGCGTGAGCGTGCTGGCGTTGTCCTTGTGCAGCTTCACCAGGGCCGCCGCCAACTCGGCCGCGCTTGCGTGATGGGTGGCGAACGCATCCGCTTCGAACTCGTGACGGCGCGACCAGAGCGATGCCAGCGGCGTCACGAAGAAGGTGAACGCGGGGACTGCGAGCAGGAACAGCAGCAGCGCCGCGTGCACCGAGGGCAGCGGCACCCCGAGAGCGCGATAGAAACCGCTCTTGCCGGTCAGCCAGCCAAGCAACGCGAGTCCCAGGAGGGTCGTGGCCATCGACACCAGCAGGCGCTTGCGCACGTGCCGGAGACGAAAATGTCCGAGCTCGTGCGCGAGCACCGCCTCCACCTCGGGATGACCGAGACGCTCGAGCAGCGTGTCGAAGAACACGATGCGCTTGTGGCGTCCGATGCCCGTGAAATAAGCGTTGCCGTGGCTCGAGCGGCGCGAGTTATCGACCACGTACACGCCTTTCGAGGCGAAGCCGCAGCGCGCGAGCAGGGCCTCGATCCGACCCTTGAGCGCCTGGTCCTCGAGCGGAGAGAAGCGGTTGAAGAGCGGCGCGATGAACGCAGGCCATGCCCAGGTCATGAGGAACATGAACGCGAGCCACAGTCCCCACGCCCACACCCACCACCAGCGCCCGGCGCGCTCCATCAGCAGCAGCATGGCGATAACGAGCGCACCACCGAGTGCGACCGCTAGCGCAAGTCCTTTGGCGAGATCGGCGATGAAGAGCGCCGGCGTCGTGCGATTGAACCCGAAGCGCGCCTCCAGGGCGAAGGTGCGCCATACCGAGAAGGGCAGGTTCACGAGCTGGATGATGAGGACGACCGATGCGATCACTACAGCGCCCAGCCAGGGCTCACCGAGGGAGGTATGGCGCCACAATGCATCCACGGCCGCGATCCCGCCACCGACCGTGAGCGCGAGGGTGAGCGCCGCATCGACCACCGTGCTCAGGCGCCCGAGCCGCACCTTGGCGATCGTGTAATCGGCCGCCTTGCGGTGCTCGTCCGCCGAGACGCTGCCGGTAAACGGGCCGGGAACGGAGGCCCGATGGCGTGCCACCGCATTCATCTGCCGCTGCGACAGCCACAGCTCGAGCGCGGTGCCCACCAGCACGGCGAGCACGAACAGGAAGGTCAGCCAGTGCATGGCCCGATCATAGCAAGGCGGTCCGCGAGCGGCCCGCTGCCACGCGGGCCTCAAGGCTGAATGCTTGCCCCGCTCGGCTCAGGCACGGGCTTGTTGCCGTGATCCCGCAGCCACAGTGCCGCCGTACCCACAAACGCACTGAGGCTCAGCAGCCCGAAGAACCACAACATGGGGGTATAGCCGCCGGGATTTGCGGCACTGGCGCCGTATGCATCGTTCAGGTAGCCGGCAACGAGGTTCGCTGCGAACAGCCCGAAGTTCTGCAGGGTCGTCATCAGCCCGTACGCGGTGCCGAGATGCTCGGGAGCGGCATAGCGCACTACGCTCGGCCATAAGATCGCGGGCAGGAAGGAGAAGCTCACGCCCAAGAGCGCAGTCGACAGCCCGGCCGCGCCGCTCATCACGCCCAGCACCAGGAAGCTCAGCGGCAACAGCGCCGCACCAGCTGCCAGCAGCAGAGTGTTGCGTCCGATCCGATCGAGCAATAGTCCGAACAGCGGTGTTGCGAACACCGCGGCCAGGAACACGTAACTGTTGAGGATACCGGCTTGCGCCAGCGTAAGACCCTGCGCTTCCTGCAGGTACTTGATGGCGAAGGTACTGCGGAACGGGAAGATGACGGAAAAGAACGCGACGCACACTGCGACCAGCAGCCAGTACTCGGCGCGAAAGTTCAGCAGATGTCGCCAGTCAAAGCGCTCCGACGGCGGTGGCAGCGCGAGCGTGCCGCGCTCGCTTTCGCGCTGGTCCACATAAAAGTACACCACCGCCCCTGCAAAGGAGAGCACTGCGAAGCCGGCCGCGAGCCACAACGGCCCCTGCCAGCCGCGCGCGTACAGATCACTCGCGAAGGAGGGCGAGCGATCGGCGAGATATGAGCCGAGGCGCGCCAGGCTCAGGTTGACAGCCAACAGCAGTGCAAAGTAACGGCCGCTGAACCATTGTGCGAGCGCTACGAGGATCGCCACGCACAGCGTCTCGGAGCCGATTCCGAACAACAGCCGACCGATCGCCATCACCGGAAAGCGTGCACCGAGCGCGGTCACGATTGCCCCGACCAGGCACAACGCGGTTGTGGCGAGGCTCAGGCGGCGCGCGCTGAAGCGGTCGACCAGCACCCCGCCGATCACCACCAGGAAAACGTTCGGCAGACTGTAGATGGCATTCAGTGTGCCGATCTGGGTGTCGCTGAAGTGCAGCTCGCGCGAGAGCTGCTCGGCGACCGGTCCAATCGAGTCGTAGGCGTAATAATTGCCGAGCATGACGGCGGCGACGGCGCCGTACATGAGCGCCTGCGCGGCGAAGGAGGGGGTGCGGGTACGCGGGGTGAGCAACTGTTCCTACGCGGTCAGCTGCATCAGCTCGAGGCGATTGCCGAACGGATCCTCTACGAACATGCGCTGACAACCCTCGAGCCCTGCGTCCTCGCGGCACGCGTAGCCGCACGCGCGTAGCGCGTCGGCAAGCGTGTGCAGACCATCGACCACGAGTGCCGGGTGAGCCTTGCGTGCGGGTCGGAAATCCGCCTCCACGCCCAGGTGGATGCGCAGCTCCCCGCGCTCGAACCAGCAGCCACCGCGCTGCGCCATGGCCGGTGGCTTGGGAACTTCGGGAATGCCGAGGAGCCCCTGGTAGAACTCGCGTGCGCGCAGCTCCCCGCCTTCGGGCATGGCCAGCTGCACATGGTGCAGACGTTCGATGCGCGTGGGCAACTCCTCACTCAACTCGCTGTGTGCAACGGTACCACGAATACCAGGGCGCCCGTCGGCTGACCGGTGCGCGAGCCGCCGCGGGGCTCGACGCTCAGCGGCCACGAGTGCCGCCTCGCCACGCTTGAGCCCATAGGAGCTTGTGCGCAGGTGGCGAGCGCACGGGTGCAGGCCGGCACGGCGGGCTCAGCGGCTGCTCGCGCTCACCGGCATGATCATGAGCGGCAGCGGCTCCTCCGGCATGCCGCCGATGCTGACCGCGGTGCGCGAGGTGAAGTTGAACGTCATGAGAGCGAGCAGCATGGATGCGAGCTCGGCGGCCGAGAACTCCTTCAACAAGCGCGCGGCGACGTCCGGGTTAACAGCCGCCGGAAAGCCGAGCCAGCAGTCGGCCAGTTCGATCGCAAGTTTCTCGCGCTCCGTGAGTGCAGTGTCGCGATAGCCCGCGTCGACCATCTGTGCGCGTGCCTCCGACAGGCCGTCCTGCCGGGCGGCCTCATAACGCACCGCCTTGCAGTAGACGCAATCCACCGTGCGGGCGTTGCGCAGCCGGATGATCTCGAGCAGGGTCGGCGAGACCAGGCTGTCGCGCCATACTGCCGCGTTCAAAGCAATGATCTCCTCGAGGGTCTCCGCGACCGTGCCGAGCGCGCTGTCCCTGATGGGATTGCCGGTGCGGGTTCCGGAAGCAGCCGCGCGTGGCTTAGCGGACATGGCTCTCGCCTGCGACGCCGAGGCGCGCAAGATCGCGCAGGCAGCGCGCACTGCGCATGCGGCCATCGAGGCAGCCGAGGGCCTCGATGAAGAACACCAGCCCCGGCTCCCCGAGCTGCGCGGTGACTTGCGCTGCGAGCTCATCGCCGATTGAGCGCGGATCGAGCGCGTAGCTTTCGGCAAATGCCAGCAGCGTCCGCTCGGCGGGCGAGAACGCCATGCTGCGGGCGGCATCCCCGGCCAGCACCGCCTCGCGGCGCTCGCGCGAGGGGCTGCCGGGCGGCACGTGCCGGTTGTGCGCGCTCATCTCATCCGGGTCCTGGTGCAGTCGCGCCAGCGCCAGGCGGCACAATTCCAGCAACTCGGCCGATACGTACGGCTGCGTCCAGAGGCTGTGCCACAGCCGCGCGAAGCTCGCCGCCGGGCGGCCGGCCCCCGCCAGATGCAGATCCAGATCGACACTCGTGGGCAAAGCTGCGGCGGGCATCGTGGCGTGTTCCCCCGCGTCGCAGTTTAGCAAGCCGCGCCCAAGGGCCACAGTAAGGGCCGCGGGAGCGCTCAGCGGGCGACCCACCCGGACTTCAGCAGGCTCACGTCGAACTCGCGGGCCACGCGCCGGTCGGGGCGCGCCCGCCGGCGGTCGACCTCGGGTGCCGGGATGCGCGCGAGCACGTCGCGAATGAGGTTCAGTCGTGCCTGGTACTTGTCGTCGGCCCGTACGACGATCCACGGCGCCTTTGACTGATGGGTGCGCAACAGCATGCTGTCGCGGGCCTGGCTGTAGTCGCGCCAGTGCGCGAGGGCGGCTTTGTCGACCGGGCTGAACTTCCACTGCTTGAGCGGATCACGACGCCGCGCGCGCAGCCGTCGCGCCTGCTCGGGGCGTGTGATGTCCAGGTAGTACTTGAGCAGGTAGATGCCGGCGTTTACCAGCATCCGCTCGAAGCGCGGCGCGGCCTTGAGAAAAGCCTCGCGGTCCCTGCGCGTGCAGAACTTCATGACGTACTCGACGCCGGCGCGGTTGTACCAGCTGCGGTTGAAGAGCACGATCTCCTGAGCGGCGGGCAGGTGGGCGGCAAAGCGCTGAAAGTACCACTCGCTCTCCTCGCGGTCGCTCGGCTTGCCGGGCGCCACGATGCGCACCTCCCGCGGGCTCAAGTGCTCCGCGATGCGCTTGATGGTGCCGTCCTTACCCGCCGAATCGCGCCCCTCGAGGATCAGCAGCACCTTGTGGCCGCGTGAGATGACATGCCGATGCAGCTTCACCAGCTCGATCTGCAGTCGCCGCAGCTGCCCTGCGTATTGTTTCTTGGTGAGCTCCGGGGCGTGGCCGCTCGGATGCTGCGGGTGCTTGCTTGGCATGAGGATTTGCCTCGGGCGCGCTCAGGGTTGCCCGGTATTATCGGCATCGGCCCGGCCGTCCTCTACACCCTTGTCGATCGTGCGCCGCTGGTTCAGGCTAACGATGCCGGCGCCCGGCAGGCACGCGGGGAAAAGGAGCGTGGTATGTCGAAGTCGAAGAATGAGCCCAAGGTCACGGTCTGCAAGAACGGGCCTTACCTGGTCTCAGGCGGGGTGCCGCTCGCGAAGCAGACCATCGTGGCCGACCACGAGGGCAACTCGCTGGAGTGGCGGGAGGGGGATGCCTTACCCGCCCAGGACAGCTACGCGCTGTGCCGCTGCGGTCATTCCCAGACCAAGCCCTTCTGCGACGGCACGCACAAGAAGATCGGCTTTGACGGCACCGAGACCGCGAGCCGCCAGCCCTACAGCGAGCAGGCGCAGGTCATGGACGGGCCGGCGATGGCGCTCACGGATGCAGAGGCGCTGTGCGGGTTCGCGCGCTTCTGCGATCCGAACGGGCAGGTATGGAACCAGGTCGCGCGCACCGACGAGGCGAAGGTGCGCACGCTCTTCATCCGCCAGGTCAACAACTGCCCCTCGGGGCGCCTCGTGGCCTGGGACCGCTCCAGCGGCAAACCGGTCGAGCACCCGCTGCCCAAGTCGATCGGGATCATCGAGGATCCGGCCGAAGGGGTGAGTGGCCCGCTGTGGCTGCGCGGGGGCATCCCGTTGAGCTCAGCCGACGGGTTCACCTACGAGGTGCGCAACCGCGTGACCGTGTGCCGCTGCGGCGCCTCGAAGAACAAACCCTTCTGCGACGGTGCGCACGCCGCGATCAAGTTCCGCGACTCGAAATAACACTACAGAATTCGCAAGCGACGTCGCTGCGCCGGAGCGCGCTCATGAGCATCTACGACCAGGACCTGGACAAGAACCCTGCCAACTACGTACCGCTCTCGCCGGTGAGCTTCCTCGAGCGCAGCGGCGAGGTGTTCGGCGACCTGCCGGCGGTGGTGCACGGCGAGCGGCGCTACCTGTGGCGCGAGACGCGCGAGCGTACCGCGCGGCTGGCCACGGCGCTGTCCGCCCTCGGGGTGCAGCGCGGCACCACGGTGAGCGTGATGCTCGCCAACACACCGGAGATGCTCGAGCTGCACTACGCGGTTCCGGCGCTGAACGCGGTACTCAACGCGCTCAACACGCGCCTGGATGCGCCGCTGCTCGCCTGGCAGATGCAGCACTGCGAGGCAGCGGTACTCATCACCGATCGCGAGTTCTCCCCGGTGATCCGTGAGGCGCTGCGTATACTGCGCGAGGAGCACGCTCGCACGCCCATCGTCATCGATGTGTGCGACAGCGAGTACCGCGGCCCCGGCGAGCGCCTCGGTGCGCACGAGTACGAGGCGCTGCTCGATGCGCACGCCGCGCGTGCGGCGCTGACCGGGCCTCGGGACGAGTGGGATGCCATCGCCATCTCCTACACCTCCGGCACCACCGGCAATCCCAAGGGCGTGGTCACGCACCACCGCGGCGCGTATTTGAACGCCGTGGCCAACGCCGTCACCTGGAGCATGCCGCACTTCCCGAAGTACCTGTGGACGCTGCCGCTGTTTCACTGCAACGGCTGGTGCTTCCCGTGGACGGTGGCGATGCTCGGCGGTACTCACGTGTGCCTGCGCAAGGTGGAGGCCCGCGCGGCGCTGGAGGCCATGGCGCAACACGGCGTGGATCACTATTGCGCCGCGCCCATCGTGCATAACCTGCTGATCAACGCCGACCCGGCCTGGCGCAGGGGCATCACACAGCGCGTACGCGGCATGTCGGCCGGTGCCGCACCTCCGGCCGCCATGATCGAAGGCATGGCCAGGATCGGCTTCGAGCTGACACACACCTACGGACTGACCGAGGTCTACGGTCCGGCGGCCTCGGCGCACCAGCGTGCTCACTGGGCGCAGGAGAGCCTGGCCGAACAGGCGCGCCTCAACGGCCGCCAGGGCGTGCGCTACGAGCTGCAGGAAGGCATGACCGTAATCGATCCTGCGTCCATGGTGGAAGTGCCCGCCAACGGCGAGGTGCTCGGGGAGGTCATGTTCCGCGGCAACATCGTGATGAAGGGGTATCTGAAGAACCCCGGGGCGACCGCGCAGGCATTCGCCGGCGGCTGGTTCCATACCGGGGATGTTGCCGTGCTCGAGCCCGATCACTACGTGAAGATCAGGGACCGCAGCAAGGATGTAATCATCTCCGGCGGGGAGAACATCAGCTCGCTGGAGGTGGAGGATGCGCTCTACCGGCATCCGGCGGTCCTGGCCTGCGCGGTGGTCGCACTGCCGGACCCGAAGTGGGGCGAATCACCGCTCGCCTACGTCGAGCTCAAGTCCGGGGTCGCCGCTAGCGCAGACGAGCTGGTCGCCCACTGCCGCACCTTGCTCGCAAGCTACAAGGTCCCGCGCGAAGTGCGCTTCGAGGAGATTCCCAAGACCGCCACGGGCAAGATCCAGAAGTTCGTGCTGCGCGAGCGGGCCCGCTCGGCGAGCGCGATCGAGTAGCCGCAATGAGGAGTCGATCATGAGCAGCACCGCGGAACCCCTGCTGAGGCGAGAGCGCGACGCGCGTGGCGTCGTCACGCTGACACTGAATCGTCCGCAGGTCTTCAACACGCTCTCCGAAGCGCTGCTCGAGCAGCTGCAGCAGGAGCTCGATGCGCTCATGAGCGACGCCACGGTGCGCGTGCTGGTGCTCGCAGCCGCCGGCAAGGCGTTCTGCGCCGGCCACGACCTGCGCGAGATGCGCGCCCAGCCTTCCGTCGAGTACTACCAGCGACTGTTCGGGCGATGCAGCCACATGATGCTGACGCTGCGGCGCCTGCCAGTGCCGGTGATCGCGCGCGTGCAGGGCATCGCCACCGCCGCGGGCTGCCAGCTGGTGGCGCAGTGCGATCTCGCCGTGGCCTCGAGCGAGGCCCGCTTCGCGGTCAGCGGTGTGAACCTGGGGCTGTTCTGCTCGACGCCGGCCGTGCCGCTGTCGCGCAACGTAGCGTGCAAGCAGGCGTTCGAGATGCTGCTGACGGGGGAATTCATCGACGCCGCCGAGGCGCAACGACGCGGCCTCGTCAACCGGGTCGTGGAGCCGGCAGCGCTCGATGCCGAGCTCGAGGGACTGGTGGCGAGCATCGTGGCCTTGCCACGCGTGGCGATCGCACTCGGCAAGGAGCTCTTCTACCGACAGTCGGAGCTGCCGATCGCGGCCGCCTACGAGGCCGCCGGACAGACCATGGCCCGCAACATGATGGACGAGGCAGCGCTCGAGCGCGTGCAGGCGTTCATCGAAAAGCGCGCCGCGCGCGTATAGCACTGCGCGGCCCGATCCGCGCGTACCGAGGTTGCTGACCTCGGGGCTCAGTTACCTCGCGCTGCCTGGCGCGCTGTCAGCGCGCGGCTCAGGCAGGTCCGTGCCGTTCGCGAATGGCTGCTGTACATCCATGTGCTCGCTGACCGGGGGCATCGGATACTTGAGGCCGCTCGCGCAGTTGAAGAGTACGACCTCGTCCGTCGGGGAGATGCGCCCGGCGCGCGCCGCCTCGAGATACGCAGCGTAGGTCGCCGCCCCTTCCGGGCTCAGGAGCAGTCCGTCGCGCGCGCCCACGTGCGCGCGCGCCGCCTCGATCTGCTCGTCGCTCACCGCGAGCGCGAATCCGTGGCTGTCGCGCAGCGCCCGCAACATCAGGAAATCCCCGAGCGCTGCCGGCACGCGGATGCCGGCGGCGATCGTGTGGGCGTTCTCCCAGGGCGCGGCCGTGCTCGCGCCGGCATCGAAGGCACGCACGATCGGCGCGCAGCCGCTCGCCTGCACGGCAACCAGCCGTGGCAGCGGAGCTGAGATCCAGCCGAGCTGCAAGAGCTCCTGCCATGCCTTCCACATTCCGATCAGACCGGTACCGCCGCCGGTCGGATAGAACACCGCCTGCGGCAGGCGCCACTTCAGCTGCAGCGCGAGCTCGAGTCCCATGGTCTTCTTGCCCTCGATCCGGTAGGGCTCCTTCAAGGTCGACATGTCGAACCAGTCGAAGCGTGTCTTGCCCGCGGCAACCAGCCGCCCGCAATCGTTGATCAGGCCGTTGACGCGCCAGACGCGCCCGCCCTGCAGGGCGATCTCACTCAGGTTGATCTCGGGAGTATCGTCGGGGCAGAAACAGAACGCCTCCATTCCCGCCCGCGCGCCATACGCCGCCATCGCGGCTCCCGCATTGCCATTGGTGGGAATGGCGACCCGGCGCACGCCGTGCACCTTCGCCATCGACACCGCGAGGCACAGGCCGCGGGCCTTGAAGGACCCGGTGGGCAGGCGCCCCTCGTCCTTGACGAGTGGAGCTGTGAATCCCGGCGGTCGCTCGCTGTTGGTGAGCGCCACGAGCGGTGTCTCCAACTCCCCGAGACTCACGATGTCGCCGCTGCCCGGCACGGGCAGCAGCTCGTGCCAGCGCCACAGTCCCTTCTCGCGTGCTGCGAGCTCAGAGCGTGCGAGTTCGTGCTTGAGGGCTGCGAGATCATAGCGGACCAAGAGCGGCTTGCCGGCCGCCGACAGTCCCTGCAGCTTCGCGATGTCGTGGCGCTCGCCGGTCAGGCTGCACTCGAGGTGTGTCGCGTAGCTATAGCGCACGAAGGCTCCTCCTTGGCGGGCGGCCGCTCGCTTTGTGATACAAGAGCGCGATGACGCACGAGGCGCCGCGCACGCCGCCGCAACCGGTACAGCCGCAACTGGTCCGGGCCATCGGCCGCTGGAGCATGGTAGCACTCGTGGTCAACAGCATCGTCGGCAGCGGCATCTTCGGGCTGCCCGCGGTGCTCGCCGGGCTGCTCCACGAGGTCAGCCCGCTCGCGGTACTGATCGCCGGAGCCGGGATGGGCGTGATCATCGCCTGCTACGCCGAGCTCGCTTCCCAGTTCACCGAGACCGGTGGCACCTACCTGTACCTGCGCCACACATTCGGCCGGCTGGTGGGCCTGCAGGTCGGCTGGATGACGCTCCTGACGCGCCTGACCGCGTGCGCGGCGAACGTGAACCTGTTGATCGCCTATCTCGGGGAGTTCTGGCCGCAACTCACGCATGGCACGGCGCGAGGCGTCGTGATCACGCTGTTCATCGGCACGCTGGCGGCGGTGAACTACCGCGGAGTGGGTGGGGGGACGGCGCTGAGCAACACCGCGGTTACCGCAAAGCTCCTTGCGCTCGGGGCGCTGTGTGCAGCGGGACTCGCCTGGATTGCGGTGCATCCGCCGCTTGCGGTGCCACGCATTTCAAGTACGGAGCATGACTGGCTCGGCGCCATGGTGCTCCTGCTGTTCGCGTACGGCGGATACGAGACGGCGCTGAACCCGATGGGCGAGGCGCGCGACCCGCGGCGCGATGCGCCGTTTGCGCTGTTCACAGCGCTCGCGATCGTCACCGCGCTGTACAGCACGGTGCAGCTGATCGTAGTCGCGGTGCTGCCCGATCCGGCTCACAGCGAGCGCCCGCTGGCGGATGTCGCACGCGTGCTCATGGGACCGAAAGGCGCCGCGTTCATCGCCGTGGCGGCGCTGGTCTCGGTGTACGGCTTCATTAGCGCGAACCTGCTGGGCGTGCCGCGCAGCCTGTTCGCACTTGCGCAGCGCAGCGATTTCCCGCGCGCCTTCGGCGCGGTGCATCCGCGCTGGCGCACGCCGCACGTCTCGATCGGCGTGTTTGCACTCCTGGTATGGGTGTTCTCCCAGTTCGCTGGCTTCACCTGGAATGTCACCCTGTCGGCGGTCGCGCGCATTCTCTACTACGCCGCCATCTGCGCGGCGGTGCCGGTGCTGCGCCGCAGGCAACCCGGCGCGGCCGCCTGGCGCATGCCCGGGGGCCCGCTCCTGCCACTCGCCGGTGTTGCCATCTGCGCTGTTCTGCTGACGCGCGTGGACTTCAGCCGCTCCGCGGTGCTGCTGGCCACCATCGCCGTCGCGCTCGCCAATTGGGTCGCCGTCAGAGCCCGGCAGGCACCTGCGCTCGAGGCACCAAAGGGGTAAGCTTACATGCGATGGAGAGCGTAGGCAGGCCCTGGCGAGGGCAGCTGCGGCGCGAGCTGACGTGGGTGCTGGTACTCAAGGTCGCAGCGCTGGCGCTGCTGTGGTGGCTGTTTTTCCGGCGCGGCGGATGAAGGACGGCGGCCGTGATCGATCTCGATGTGGTCACTCTGTCGCGCGCGCAGTTTGCGCTCACGGCGCTGTATCACTTCCTGTTCGTGCCGCTGACACTCGGACTGTCCATGATCCTGGTGATCATGGAAGCGGTGTATGTCATGACCGGGCGCGAGATCTGGAAGCGCATGACGCGCTTCTGGGGAGTGCTGTTCGGGATCAACTTCGCCATGGGGGTGGCGACCGGCATCACCATGGAGTTCCAGTTCGGCACCAACTGGGCCTACTACGCGCACTACGTCGGAGACATCTTCGGCGCGCCGCTGGCGATCGAAGGCCTGATGGCGTTCTTTCTCGAGTCGACCTTCGTCGGGCTCATGTTCTTCGGGTGGGAGCGACTGTCGCGGGTTGCGCACCTGGTGGTGACCGCGCTGGTGGCGCTCGGCTCGAGCCTCTCGGCACTGTGGATTCTCATCGCCAATGCCTGGATGCAGTACCCGGTGGGCGCACAGTTCAACCCGCGTACCATGCGCATGGAGCTGGTGTCTTTCACGCAGGTGCTGTTCAACCCCGTGGCGCAGGCGAAGTTCGTGCATACGGTGGCGGCCGGCTACGTGGTCGGGTCGGTGTTCGTGCTGGCGGTGAGCGCCTGGTACCTGCTGCGCGGACGTAACGTCGATGTCGCGCGTCGCTCGATGGCGGTGGCGGGGAGCTTCGGGCTCGCCTGTGCGCTGTCGGTCGTGGTGCTGGGCGATGAGTCCGGCTACGTCGCCGGTGAGAACCAGAAGATGAAGATCGCCGCGCTCGAGGCGGAGTGGCACACTGAGAAAGCGCCGGCGAGCTTCACGGTGTTCGGATTCCCCGATGTAAAGGCGCAGGTCACGCATGCGGCGCTGAGGGTGCCGTGGGTGCTCGGGCTTATCGCGACGCGCTCCATCGACCAGCCGGTGCTGGGCATTGACGATCTGGTCGCGCGCGCCCGCGAGCGCATCACGAGCGGCATCGAGGCCTACGCCGCCCTGCGCGCGCTGCGCGCCGATCCGGCCGATGCGGCGGCCGGTGCGCGCTTCGCCGCCAGGCAGGCGGACCTCGGTTACGGCCTGCTGCTCTTGCGCTACGGCAGCGACCCCGCGGCGGCGACGCCCGCGCAGATCGATCAGGCGGCCTGGTCCACGGTGCCCGACGTCGCAGTGCTGTTCTGGAGCTTCCGGGTGATGGTGGGACTTGGCCTGTTCCTTATCCTGCTGTTTGCCACGGCGTTCTACCTTGCGGCCCGGCATCGTTTCCTCGAGAACCGCTGGTTCCTGCGGATCGCACTGTGCAGTCTGCCGCTGCCGTGGATCGCCGCCGAGCTCGGCTGGATCGTCGCCGAGTACGGCCGCCAGCCCTGGGCGATCGCCGGTGTGTTGCCGACCTTCCTTGGCGCATCGCCGGTGCCGGCGATGAACGTTTGGCTGTCGCTCGCGGGCTTCGTGGTGCTGTACTCGGCGCTGGCGCTCGTCGATGTGTATCTGCTGGTGCGCACCATCCGACGCGGTCCCGACGGACTAGGCTACTGGCCGCCGGAGCAGCCGCCGACGGCTGCGCTCGCGCACTGAAGGTGCGGCGGCAAATGCCCGACTACGCAACTCTGCGGGTGATCTGGTGGCTGATCCTGGGGACGCTCCTGATCGGATTCGCACTCTTGGACGGCTTCGATCTGGGGGTGGGGGCGATCTTTCGCTTCGTGGGACGCACCGACGAGGAGCGTCGCGCGCTGCTCGAATCCGTCGAGCCGGTGTGGGAAGGCAACCAGGTGTGGTTCATTCTCGGCGGCGGTGCGGTGTTCGCGGCCTGGCCGCGGCTGTACGCAGCCTCGTTCTCGGGCCTGTATCTTGCCATGTTTATTCTGCTGGTGGCGTTCATCCTGCGTCCGGCGGGATTTATCTATCGCAACAAGATCGCTGATGCGCGCTGGCGCAACGCCTGGGACTGGGCGCTCTTGGTGGGCGGGGCGGTGCCCGCGCTGCTGTGCGGCGTGGCCTTCGGGAATTTGTTCCTCGGACTGCCGTTTTATTTCGATGAGCTCGCCCGTCCGGTGTTCACGGGGGGATTCCTCGGCCTGCTGCATCCGTTCGCGCTGCTCACCGGTGTCGTCAGCCTCGCCATGCTGATCATGCACGGCGCCGCGTACGCGGCGCTGAAGGTGGGCGAGCCGATGGCGCAGCGCGCATGCGGCGCCGGTCGCGCCGCGGCCGTTGTCTATGTTGTTGCCTTCATTGCGGCGGGCTTGTGGGTGGCGCTCGCGGTGGAGGGGCAATGGATCAGCGGGCCGGTGGATACCGCCGGGGCCGCCGCTCCGCTCGGCAAGCAAGTGGCGCTCGTGCCGGGCGGCTGGCTCGCGCACTATCACGCGCATCATGTGTTGTGGGTCGTGCCGGCCGGCGCGCTGCTGGGCGCAACGCTAAGCTGGGTGCTGCTCGGGGTGCAGCGCGCGGGCAGTGCGTTCCTGTGCAGCTGCGTCGCCGTGGCCGGAACGATCCTCACCGCTGGCATCGCGCTGTTCCCGTTTCTCATGCCTTCCTCGACGCACCCTGACCAGGGACTGACCGTGTGGGATGCCTCGAGCAGCGCGCATACGCTCTTCATCATGCTGCTGGCGGTCGTACTGCTCCTTCCCGTGGTGCTCGCCTACACGAGCTGGGTGTTCAGGGTGCTCAGGGGGCGCATCACACTGGAAGAGATCCGGCGGCACACGGGACTGTACTGACTCGGGAGCAACGCGCGCGATGTGGTACTTCAGCTGGGTACTGGGAACCGGACTGGCGCTCGCCTTCGGCGTTATCAACGCCATCTGGTACGAGGTGATGGACCGGCCGTCCGAGCGGGGCGAGCAACCGCGTTCCTCGCCCCCCGAGTAGAGGGCTGGCCTTTAGACCACGCTCGCAGCTTTCAGGGCATCGATCTCCGACTCGCTCAGGCCGAGCTCGCTCAGCACCTCGTGCGTGTGCTCCCCGAGCAGCGGGGAGCGCGTGACTTCGGTCAGGCTGTCGGACATCTTGACCGGATTGCCCACGCTCAGGTACTTGCCGCGTGTCGGATGATCGACCTCGACGACCGTACCGCTCGCACGCAGCGAGGGCTCCGCAGCGAGCTCCTCCATCGACAGGATCGGCCCGCAGGGGATGTCGTGCTGGTTGAACTCGGCCATCGCCTCGAACTTGGTCTTGGTCATGGTCCACGCTTCCACGGTCGCAAACACGCTCTTCAGGCGCGGCAGGCGTGCCTCGGGTGTGGCGTAGTCCGGGTCCGTGATCCACTCCTGCTTGCCGATCACCCTGCAGATCTGCTTCCACACCGGAGCCTGGGCGATGAAGTACAGATAAGCATTGGGGTCGCTTTCCCAGCCCTTGCACTTGATGATCCAACCAGGCTGTCCGCCGCCGGAGGCATTGCCGGCGCGCGGCACCGCTGAGCCGAACTTGCCTTCCGGATACTGCGGGTATTCCTTCATGACGCGCGTGCGGGCCAGGCGCTGCTGATCGCGCAGCTTGACGCGGCACAGGTTGAGCACACCGTCCTGCATGGCCACGAGTACCCGCTGCCCGCGTCCGCTCGTCTTGCGCTGATAGAGCGCGCACACGATGCCGAGGGCAAGATGCAGACCGGTGCCGCTGTCACCGATCTGCGCTGCGGTGACGAGCGGTGGGCCGTCCTCGAAGCCGGTCGTCGAGGCGGAGCCGCCGGCGCACTGCGCCACGTTCTCGTACACCTTGCAGTCCTCGTACGGGCCCGGACCGAATCCCTTGACGGATGCGACGATCATGCGCGGATTGAGCTCGCGGATACGCTCCCAGGTGAAACCCATGCGATCGAGCGCTCCGGGTGCGAAGTTCTCCACCAGCACGTCGCAGTGTCTGATGAGGCGCTCGAGCACCGCCTTGCCCTGCGGGTGCTTGGTGTCGAGGGTGACCGAGCGCTTGTTGTGGTTCAGCATGGTGAAGTACAGGCTGTCCACGTCTGGGATGTCGCGCAGCTGCTCGCGCGTGATGTCGCCGTGGCCCGCGCGCTCGATCTTGATTACGTCGGCACCGAACCACGCCAGCAGCTGCGTGCAGGTCGGTCCCGACTGCACGTGGGTAAAGTCGAGTATGCGAATGCCATCCAGCGCCTTGCCCATGTCACTCTCCGCTCAGTTTTCCGAGGTGTGCGGTCCGGCCGCACCGGCGGCAGCGGCGCGGATCGCAGCAAAATGCCGCGCGCGCATCGGTTTGACGATCAGCAGGCCCAGGGCCGCGGCCACGAGATTGAACGTTATGGCGATGGCGAACACCGTGCTCCACTGCCCGGAAGCGGCGATCGCCGTGGCCACGGGAACCAGCAATGCGCCCACGCCCTTGGCGGTATACAGCATACCGGCGTTGGCCGCGGCGTACCTGGCGCCGAAGGTGTCGCCCTGGATGGCCGGAAACAGGCTGTAGATCTCGCCGAACACGCCGAAATACAGCGCGCTGACCAGCACGAACACGAGCGCATGGGTACCGAAGTGACTCAGCAGGAACAGCGCCACTGCCCCGATGACGAACGCGATCGCCATGGTGTTCTCGCGCCCGATGTGATCGGATACCCAGCCGAAGAAGGGCCGTCCGAGCCCATCGCACACGCGCTGCAGTATGAGCGCGAACACCCCGGCCGTCATGGTGAGGCCGAGCAGGTCCACCGGGATCTTTGCGATCTTCAGATCGCGCGTCATCGGCGCCACCGAGGCGGTCATGACCAGCCCGCCCGCGGCGACCAGCACGAACATGAGGTACAGCACCCAGAACAGCGGGCTGCGCAGCACCTGTGCCGGGGCGAAGCTGTGCGCTGACTGGCTGCGCTTCGGGGCAGCCCCCAGATACGACTGCGGCGCTGCCCGCAATCCCCAGGCGGCCGTGAACGCGATGAGGCCCTGCAGCAAGCCGAAGACCAGAAAGGTGTGCTGGTAGCCGGAGCTGTGGATCATGTTCCCGATGGGAGCACTGCTGAAGGCCGCTCCGATCCCGAATCCGGCCGCGGTCATGCCGGCGGCGAGCCCGCGACGTCGGGGGAACCACTTGAGTGCAGTGCCGACGCAGGTGCCGTACACGGCACCGGTGCCGATGCCGCCCACGGCTGCCGCGAGGTAGAACTGCGCAAGGGACTCGGCCACGGAGTTGAGCGACCACGCGCAGGCCACGAGAGTCGCACCCCCGAGCACCATCGGCCGGGGCCCGAACCGATCGACCAGATATCCCTCAACGGGAATGAGCCAGGTCTCGAACGCGACGAAGATCGTGAACGAGACCTGGATCGCCTCGCGTCCCCAGTGAAAGCGTGCGTCGATCGGATCGACGAACTGCGTCCAGCCGTACTGCATGCTCGCGACCGCGGCCATGCAGGTGACCCCGAGTACCAACTGGAGCCACGGGTTGCCGAATGTGTTCTTAGAATCGGTAGACATCGAAGCTCCGGTGCTGACTTTGCAGGCTACGGCGGCGGCGTTCAATGTCTTTTGGCGCTTTCCCCGACCGAGCGATTTCTCATGGTATTTTATGTCTGATATGAAGATCGCCATCATCGGCTGCGGTGCGATCGGCGGCTACGTCGGGGCGAAGCTCGCGCTCGCTGGTGAAGAGGTGACCTTCATCGTGCGCGGCGCCAATCTCGAGGCCCTGCGCTCGCGGGGCATCAGGCTCATCATGAGCGACGGGAGCGAGCAGGTCGCACACAACGTGCACGCCACCCATGACTATGTCGCCGCCGGCGCACACGAGCTGGTGATACTCGCCGTCAAGGCGCACCAGCTTGCATCGGTCGCCTCGGAGGTGCCGCTGCTGTATGGCCCGGACACGGTGGTGGTGACCATGCAGAACGGCATTCCGTACTGGTACTTCCACCAGCACGGCGGCGAGCTCTGCGGCAGCATCCTCGACAGCGTGGATCCGGGCGGGGCCATCAGCGCCAGCATTCGCCCCGAGCGGGTCATCGGCTGCGTGGTGTATCCGGCCTCCGAGCTGCTCGCCCCCGGCGTCGTGAAGCACATCGAAGGCGAGCGTTTCCCGGTGGGCGAGCTCGACGGCAGCTCAAGCGAGCGCGTGAACCGCGTGTCGCAGTGCCTGACGCGTGCCGGTTTCAAGGCCCCGGTGCTCCCGGACATCCGCGCGGAGATCTGGCTGAAGCTGTGGGGCAACCTGGCCTTCAACCCGATCAGTGCGCTCACGCGCGCCACACTCGTGGATATCTGTCAGAACCCCGCAACGCGTGCGCTGGCAGCGGCGATGATGAGCGAGGCACAGGAGATCGCACAGCGACTCGGCATCACCTTCCGGCTCAGCCTCGAGCGCCGCATTGCCGGCGCAGAGAAGGTCGGCAAGCACAAGACCTCGATGCTGCAGGACATCGAGACCGGGCGTTCCCCGGAGCTCGATGCGCTGGTCGGGTCGGTCGTCGAGCTCGGGCGCCTGACGCATACGCCCACGCCGCGTATCGAGGCGGTATACGCAGTCACTCAGTTGCTGGCGCAGACGCTCGCGCAGCAGCGCACGGCGGCCGCGCGCTAGCTCGTCGGCGGCGGGTCCGCCGCGGCTGTGATGTAGTGCGTCACGCGCGGTTCCTCCTGCAGCAGGTGGCGCAGCTGCTGTTCGACCAGTCGGTCGGCGTTGGTGACACGCTGGTGCTGGCGCAGGTGCTCGAGCCACGAGTCGATGAGGAAGGTCTCGAGGATTCTTTCCGGGTGCGCGGCATCCTGGAATAGCCTCCAGGAGAAGGCCCCGTCGCGCCGCCGTTCGCGCCCGACCTGCGCCAGGCCCGTGAGCAGCGCGGTGCGCGCCTCAGGGGTCACCCGGTACTCGACCGTGACCAAAACCGGACCGGCGTCGTGTTTGAGCCCGGCGGCGAGCACCGGCTGCGGCCAGTGCATCGAGGGGGTGAGATCGGCCTCCGGCCCGGAATGCAGCTTCCAGTGCCGGGTCAGAAGCATTGCGAAGAGCGCCCCGGCCCCGGCAAGGTAATGGGTGGGAGGCAAACCCAGGCGCTCGGCGATGAACCCCCACAGCGCGCTGCCCGCGGCCATGGTGCCGAAGAAGACCATCATGTAGGCGGCAAGCCCCCGCCCGCGCACCCACTCAGGCAGGGCGACCTGTGCGGAAACGTTGAGGCTGGCGAGCACGGCGATCCAGGAAGCTCCGGCCAGCAGGCATGCCAGCACCGCAACCCATGCGTGCTGCGCGAGCCCGAACAGGATCAACGCCGCGGCGGTACCGACTTCCCCCTGAATCACGACACCGTCAGGGCCGCTCATCTTGCGCGCCCGCGGCAGCAGCACGGCGCCCCCAACGGCGCCGGCCCCGATGGCGCCGAGCAGCACGCCGTAAAGCGCCGGCCCGCCGTGCAACTGGCCGCGTGCCACGAGCGGCAGCAGCGCCCAGTAGGCGCTGGCGAACAGAAAGAACCCGACCGAGCGCAGCAGCGTCGCGCGCAGCTGGCGGTTGTTGTGCGCGTAGCGCAGTCCGGTGCGTATCGCCGCTCTCAGCTGCTCGGGCGGTAAGGTTCGCCTTGCCTGCAGCGGCGGCCGCCACCAGAGGATTACGCCGATTACGCCGAGGTTGCTGAAGGCATCCAGCCAGAACGGCGCGGCGATTCCGAGCGCGAGGATAATGCCGCCCGTAAGGGCCGGACCCACGACGCGGCTGATATTGATGCCGAGGCTGTTGGTCGCCACGGCCGAGGACAGCGCCTGCTTCGGTACCAACAGCGGCACGATCGCCTGCCATGCAGGAGTCTCGAGCGCTGCGAGCACCCCGACCAGGAAGGTGAACAGCAGCAGTAGCCGCGGGCTCGCCGCGTGCAGCGCGACCAGCAGTGCGAACACTGCCGAAAACGCCGTGGTGAGAATCTCCAGCGTCAGTATGAACCGGCGCTTGTCGATCATGTCGGCGAGTGCACCGGCCGGCAGCGCGAACAGGAACAGCGGCAGACTGCTCGCCACCTGCACCAGCGACACGATCAGCGGGCTGGGATCGAGGCTCGTCATCAGCCAGCCGGAGGCTGCGCTGTACATCCAGGAGCCGACGTTGGAGACCAGCGTTGCGATCCACAGGTTGCGGAACACCCCGTAGCGCAGCGCGTCCCAGGAAGAGGCCGCCTTGGCCGCAGACTCCGTGCTCACAGTGCTCGCCCCGCGGCCCTGTCAGCCGAGGACCTCGACCCGTCCGCCCTGTAAGTGATACATCGAGCCGACGATCTTGAGCTTGCCGGCTTTTTCCAAATCGGCCAGCACGCTGCTTTCCCGCCTGATCTGCTCCAGGGTGCGCCGCACGTTGGTGACGGCGACGGCATCCACGAAGGCGGGGTTCTTGCTGGTGCGGGCGCCCTCGTAGACTGTGGCCGCGACGGCCGGCTTGATCCTGTGCAGCAACTCCGTCAGGTGCCCGAGCTCGACTGCGTCAATGGCCCCTTTGATGGCCCCGCAGGCGGTGTGACCCATGAGCAGGACGAGCTTGGCGCCGGCGGCGGCGCAGGCGAACTCCAGGCTTCCGAGCATGTCGTCGTTGGCGATGTTGCCCGCCACGCGCGCATTGAAGACATCGCCGATGCCTGTATCGAGGATGATCTCCGCCGGTGCCCGCGAATCGATGCAGCTGAGAATGGCCGCGGCCGGGTACTGTCCCGAGGCGGTGGCGCGTTTTTGCGCAAGATAGTCGTGCCGCTCCATCCTGCCGGTGCGGAAGCGCTCGTTGCCCTGCTGCAGCATCGCCAGCACCTCATCGGGCGTGAGCTTGTCGCGCTGCTCCGCGCTCATCGCGGCCGCCTCGGCAACCGCGATGCCGCCGCCGGTGAGCGCCAGCGCGGCCAGAGAGCTGAGCAGCGCACGCCGCTCGAGCGAGACGGGTCCCAAGGCACAGCAGGCAGGTTCGAGGTCCATGGAGGGCTCCCCTTCGTTAGTGTTGTAAGGCCGCGCGGACTTGACTCGCGAAGCCGCGGCGCCATAGTCCTGACGGCAGCATTCTACGATTCCCTGCACCAGGAGAGGCCATGAAGATCAGCGCTCGCAACGTTTTCCCGGGCACGATCAGAAGGATCGTCCGCGGACCGGTCAGCACCGAGGTCACGATCCGCATCGCCAAGGGCATCGACGTGGTCTCCGTCATTACCACCCACTCGGCGAAGCGCCTGAAGCTGAAGAAGGGACGATCCGCCGTGGCGCTGATCAAGGCCGACAGCGTCATCATCGGGGTGGATTGAGCGGATGCGGGCGTGCGGTGCGCGAGCGCTCAGGGCGCGCGGCTCGGGGAACGCGTCACGGCGATCTTCAGGGTGGCTGAGGAGCCGCCGCTGAACTGCAGCATCAGCGGCGTGCCCGCCGGCAGCGTGAATTCCACGATCTTGTGCGGCGCATCGCACCCCGGACGCCCCTGGAAGTCCTGCGAGTGGATGGGCGTCCCCTGGGCGAGCACGTCGATCCAGAATTTACCGTCGAGGGAGATGCGCCAGAGCCCGGCGCCCGGCACGCTGAGGCGGGCAAGACCTGCGTAGGTCCCCGCGGCCGAGTGTGTCCCGCCAGGCGCTGCGGCGAAGCTCACCTGCGACTCTTTCACCAGCTTAAGCTCGTAGAGCTGATCGGCCGTAAGTGCCGGTGCAGTGCCGGGGGCGCTCGCGGCGCTGAGCGGGTGGGGAAGCTGGCCGAACAACTCACGCTCGTGACGCACATCCCAGGAGAACGCCGCGCACGGGTCATCGGCGCGTGCGGCCGTCGCCAGCGTCAGCCACAGCAGCACGGCCAGCATGCTCTCCCGGACCCGGGTCGCTCGATTTGCGCTCATCGGCGCCCATGCTAGCCTAACTTGTGCAGAACAACATGCGTCGCACGCTCGCCCGCGACGTGCTCCGTACAGCTGTATCCGAGCTTGACGAGATCAATGTCGCCAAGGAAGCGTTCGCCCGAGCCGAGGAGCACTGGGCATATCGCCAGATTCAGCTCATCGATGAGTCCGGCGCGAAGATACTGCTGAATGGTGGCGACGCCGCCTCCGATACAAACGTCTTTCCCACTCGCGGCCGCCGTTGCTCTCTCGAGGGCTTGGTGGATTCCATCCGTCATGAACTGGAACGTCGTTCCTCCCTGCATCGGGATCGATTCGCGCGGGTAGTGGGTCAGCACGAACACGGGGTTGCGAAACGGCGGCGTGTCTCCCCATGCGCCCTTCCAGGAGTTGTCACCCCAGGGCCCGCGAACGGGTCCGAACATGTTTCTGCCGAAGATCCAGGCGCCCACGTTCAGGAAGCGCCGAGCGAAGAACTCGTCGTCGATCCCGGTCGTTCCTCCGTCCTTGCCGTGAACGCGCTGGAACGTCCAGTCCTTGCCGTGCATGCGCTGGAACGTCCGTGTGGCGAAGACCCACTCGCCCAGCGCCTCCCCGCCGACGCCCATCGGATTCTCGAGGCTTTGTTGCGCAGCGGCACCGAATCCGTCGATGGAAACGGAGAAGCTCACTTTGACCTTGGACATGGGTTGGGCTCCTGTCGCTCTATATGGGGCTCTGGAAGTCCTGCAAGTACTCATCGCGCTCGTCCAGCTGCGCCCCGGCTCGCGCAGCGCATGTGTCTCACACGGAGTGCGCGTCGGAGGCGGTTGCCGGATCACCGGACACGAACAGGAGCGAGCATTGCGCGCTCTCGAGGATCCCGGCGGCCACGTCACCGAAGAACAGCTGCTCGCCAGCGCGCGGGCTCACCCCCATGATTAGCAGGTCGTGCTGGCCGGCGCGGATCTCTCTCAGGATGGCAAGGTGCGCCGCGCCGACGCTGCGCACCTTGCCATGCACGACGACGCCGTAGTGGCCAGCCAACTCGCGCACCTCACGGATGGCGGCGCTCGCGGGATTGAGCGGAGCGAGCGCGGCGCCCAGGCGCCGCCGCCAGAGCAGACCCGGTGTCGCCCCGCTCCTGGCAAACAACGCCGTCACCGAGCCGTGGGTGGCCTGCGCCAGGGCGATGCTGAGCTCGGATCCCTGGCGCGAGATGCGCGTGCCGCTGACCGGTACGAGAATGTTGAGCGCGCCAACCGCGGGGGCGGGCCGGTGAGCCCCGCGCGCCACGACGATCGCGAACGGGCCACCGAAGCTCTCGGCGCACTGCATGAGCAGCGGATCGAATGCGGCAGCCGAGGAGGCAGGCTCGAGTCCCAGGACGAGCAGCCCGTAGCCTTTTTTCGCCTCGGCGGCGATGGCATCTGCGGGCGCCTGCAGCGCCTTGGAGCGACTCGTGATCTCGATCTGCTCGGTGGCGTTGTCCGCCGCCTTGTCCCCGGCGGCAACTCCGGCCTTTGCCGCCGTGGTCGTGCGTGCGGCGGGGTCGTCCCCGGCGGCCGGGCGGTCCAACTGCAGCACGGTGGCCGGGATGCGCCGGACGCCTGCCACCAGACCCGCCAGGCGCGAGGCCAACTCCCCGCTCGGGCTGGCATCGACGGCGACCAGCAGGCGCTCGATCTGACCGAGGAATCCGCGCTCCTCGTGCTCGGTGCGCTCGATGCGTGCCTTCTCCTCCCCGCTCATGGGCAAGCGATGCAGCGCCCAGCGCAGCATCGGCGGCATGGCCATGGTCGTCACTACCGCCATGGCGACGATGGCCGTGAACAGACGCTCGTTGAGGGCGCCCATCGACAGACCGATCGATGCGACGATGATCTCCGTCGAGCCGCGTGCGTTCATGCCGCAGCCGACCGCAAATGACTCCGCGTCGCCCAGGCCGCCGAGGCGGCCACCGAGGAACGCGCCCAGGAACTTGCCGACACTCGCCAGCACGATCAGGCCGCCGGCGAGGCTGAGAAACTCCGGCTTCGCAAGTGCCCTGAAGTCGGTGGCCAGCCCGGCGAGTGCGAAGAACACCGGCATGAACAGCGCGACGATCAGGCCGCGCAACTGCGCGTCGACGCGCGCGGTCAGGCTCGGAGACTGGCCGATCAGCATTCCGGCGACAAAGGCGCCCAACACCAGATGAACGCCGATGGCGCTGGTGAGCAGGGCCATCAGTCCCCCGATCACCACGATGGTCGTGATCATCGCCATCTCGCTGGTCAGGTTGTCGTTCGACCAGCGCAGCAGGTGGGACACCAGCCGCCGCCCGATGGTGAAGCTCAGCGCGAGGAACACGGCCGTGCCGAGGACGCTGCGTGTCACAGAGGCAAGATCGATCGTGCCGTGCAGCGCGAGCCCAAAGATCACCGACACGATGATCCAGCCGATGGTGTCATCGAGGATCGAGGAGGCGATGATGACCTGACCGACGGTGCGGCGCAGGAAGCCCAGATCGCGCACCACCAGCGCCACGATCTTGACCGAGGAGATCGACAGCGCAGTGCCGAGAAACAGCGCGGTGATCACGCGCCGCCCGGGGCCCGGCAGCATCGCCTCCGGCAGCCAGGCCCCGAGTGCTGCGCCACAAATGAACGGCACGAGGATCCCGGTCAGGGAAATGCTGAGCGCCGGGCGGCGGGCGTCCCGGAAGACTGCAAGGTCGGTCTCCATGCCCGTCACCAGCAGCAGCAGCAGAATGCCCAGCTGCGCCACCGCATCCAGCATGGCTTTCTGCTGCGCGCCAGCGGGGAACAGCTCGTGCCACAGCGTGGGCGCGAACATACCGAGCACCGAGGGGCCGAGCAGCACACCGGCGAGGATCTGTCCCATGACCGGGGGCTGACCGATGCGCTGCATGAGCTCACCGAGGAGGCGCCCGGCGATGAGCAGCGCGACGATCTGCGCGATGAAGACTACGACGGACGCTTCATGCGTCATGCACAACTTTCGGTGTCAGGAGCGCGACGGCATCATTATCAGGTCCGCTCGCGGCCTTGGGCGAGGCGGCTGCAAGCCGTCGACCGCGCCGCCGCCCAGCCCAAGGTTCGTGCCGCGTCCGGCGCGTGAGGCTTATTCGCGCGCGAGGGCGGCGGCCGCCTCCGCCAGCACGGACTCCTCATCGCTTGCAAGGACGTGCACTTTGACCGCGGCATGCGAGGCGCTGATCAAGTGATCCCCGCCCTGCGCGGCCTCGTTGGCCGCCGGCTCGAGCTCGATTCCGGCCCACGAAAGGCCGGCAACGGCGCGCGCGCGCACCTGCGGCGCATGCTCACCGACACCGCCGCCAAAAACGATGCCGTCGCAGCCCTGCAGCACGGCGAGGTAGGCGCCGAGGTACTTGCGCAGCCGGTAGCAGTAGAGCTCGACGGCGAATTGCGCCTGCGGCGCAGGATCGGCGAGCAGCTGGGTGGGATTGGCATCCGAGCCTGCAATGCCCGCAAGTCCGGCGTGTTTGTTGAAGAGCGCGATGACCTCCTCACCGCTGAGTTGCAGCTGCTGCTCCAGATAAGGGACGACGGCCGGATCCATATCACCCGAGCGGGTAGCCATCACCAGTCCCTCGAGCGGGGAGAACCCCATGGAGGTGTCCAGCGCTCTGCCAGCCTCGATCGCCGCGATCGAGCAGCCCCCGCCGAGCTGCAGGGTGATGAGACGCCCGCCGCGCGGCAGCTGCGGATGCAGCGCGCACCAGGCGCGCCACATGGACTCGTGGGCCAGGCCGTGAAAGCCATAGCGCCGTACGCCGCGCTCGACGCCCAGGCGCGGGGGTAGTGCGTATTCGGCGGCCACGCGTGGCAGGTTGCTGAAGAAGGCGGTGTCGAACACCGCCACCTGGGGGATGGCGCTTCCCCACAGCTCGCGGGCGGCCTTCAGCCAGCGCAGCGTCGCCGGGTTGTGGAGCGGCGCGAGCGGGGAAAGCTTCTCGATCCCCGCCACGACCGCATCGTCGATGCGTGTCGGTCGCACGAAGCGGGTTCCGCCGTGCACCACGCGATGCGCGATTGCTGAGGGCGCGGCGCGCAACTTTGCCCGCAAGGCGCTCAGCACGCGCACCGGATCGAGGCTCGCCCCCTCGTGCTGCTCGCCACCAACGCGCACCGGCGCCCCTGCGGCGCCCGCCTCATAGAGGGCGAGCTTGACGGAGGTGCTGCCGCTGTTGACTGTCAGTAAGATCATGGTGCGACATGGGACTGTAGCGTACCGACGCTACGCTGCGGTAAAGGAGATGTGATGGACGCTGTGCTTGCTCCCGAACTCCTTAAGCGCATGGATGCCTACTGGCGGGCCGCCAACTATGTCTCGGTCGGCCAGATCTACCTGTACGAAAATCCGCTGCTGCGCGTGCCGCTTGGGCCGCAGCACATCAAGCCGCGGCTCCTGGGCCACTGGGGCACCACGCCGGGGCAGAACTTCATCTATGTGCACCTGAACCGCATCATCCGCCAATACGATCTCGACATGATCTACGTGGCCGGTCCCGGCCACGGGGGTCCGGCGGTGGTGGGCAACGTGTACCTCGAGGGCACCTACAGCGAGTTCTATCCCGAGATCACCCAGGACGAGGAGGGTATGAGGCGGCTGTTCAAGCAATTCTCCTTCCCCGGCGGGATACCGAGTCACGTCGCGCCGGAGACTCCGGGCTCGATTCACGAGGGAGGAGAGCTTGGCTACTCCCTGAGTCACGCCTTCGGAGCGGTGTTCGACAATCCCTCACTGCTGGTCGCCTGCGTCATCGGGGACGGGGAGGCGGAAACCGGCCCGCTTGCCACCGGCTGGCACGGCAACAAGTTCCTCAATCCCGCCACCGACGGGGCGGTTCTGCCGATCCTGCATCTGAACGGCTACAAGATCGCCAATCCCACGTTCCTCGCACGCGTTCCCGCCGAGGAGCTGCAGCAGCTGCTGCAGGGCTACGGCTACCAGCCCTACTTCGTCGAGGGTGAAGAGCCTGCACCCATGCATCAGCTGATGGCGCGCACCCTGGACCAGGTGATGGCCGTGATCAGGGATATTCAGCAGCAGGCCCGCTCGGGCGGATTCAAGACGCGTCCGCGCTGGCCGATGGTGGTGCTGCGCACCCCGAAGGGCTGGACCGGGCCGAAGTTCGTGGACGGGGAGGCCGTGGAAGGGACCTTTCGCTCCCACCAGGTGCCCCTCGGGGAGGTGCGCACCAATGCGCAGCACCTGAAACAGCTCGAGGAGTGGATGCTCAGCTACCGGCCCGCCGAGCTGTTCGACGCCGCCGGCAAGCTGCGCCCGGAGCTGGCGGAGCTCGCCCCGCGCGGTGATCGGCGTATGGGGGCGAATCCGCAGGCCAATGGCGGAGTGCGCCTGCACGATCTGCGCATGCCGGATTTCCGCGACTACGCGGTCACCGTCCCGGCACCGGGGGCGATCGATGCGGAGGACACGCGCGTGCTCGGAACCTTCCTGCGCGATGTGATCAAGCTGAACCAGAGTCCGCGAACCTTCCGCCTGTTCGGCCCGGACGAAACCAACTCCAATCGGCTGAACGCGGTATTCGAGGCCACCGAGCGGCAGTGGACCGCAGCGACCGTGCCCGGTGATGATCACCTCGCCCCGGAGGGCAGCGTGGTGGAGGTGCTGAGCGAGCACCTGTGCCAGGGGTGGCTGGAGGGCTATCTGCTCACAGGCCGCCACGGGCTCTTCAACTCCTACGAGGCATTCATCCACATCGTGGATTCGATGTTCAATCAACACGCGAAGTGGCTCAAGGTGACGCGGCAGATTCCCTGGCGGCGTCCGCTGAGCTCGCTGAACTACCTGCTGAGCTCGCACGTCTGGCGGCAGGACAACAACGGTTTCACGCATCAGGATCCGGGATTCATCGATCACGTGGTCAACAAAAAGGCGGATGTCATCCGCGTCTACCTGCCCCCCGATGCCAACTGCCTGCTGTCGGTGGCGGATCACTGCCTGCGCAGCCGCCACTACGTGAACGTGACCGTGGCCGGCAAGCATCCCGCCCCGCAGTGGCTGAACATGGAGGCGGCCGTCGATCATTGCAGCGCGGGCATCGGCGTGTGGGAATGGGCGAGCACCGATCGCGGAGAGGACCCGGATGTGGTCATGGCATGCGCCGGGGATGTGCCGACGCTCGAGATACTGGCCGCGGTCAAGCTGTTGCGCGGTTTCTTCCCGAGTCTGAAGATCCGCGTCGTCAATGTCGTGGACCTGATGAAGCTACAGCCGGCGAGCGAGCATCCGCATGGACTCCCGGACCAGGATTTCGACGAGCTGTTCACGCGTGACAAGCCCATTATCTTTGCCTTTCACGGATACCCGTGGCTGATACATCGCTTGACCTACCGGCGCACCAATCATGACAACCTGCACGTGCGCGGCTACAAGGAAGAGGGCACGATCACGACGCCCTTCGACATGACGGTGCTGAACGACCTCGATCGGTTCCATCTGGTCGCCGATACCGTAGCGCGGCTGCCGCAGCTCGAAGCGAGCGCCGCTCATGTGCGCCAGGCCATGCGCGACAAGCTCATCGAGCATCGCGAGTACATCGTGCGCTACGGCGAAGATATGCCGGAGATCCGCGAGTGGCGCTGGTAGAGCTGAGCGGCAAGCCCGCCTGAAGCGGCGCAGGCGCGAGCGCAGCCGGGCGTACCCGCCGCGCGGCTTTTTGCTTACAGTAGCGCCTGATGGACAAGCACCAGTCGCTGCTGCGCGAGCTCGCCCACGAGCTGCGTGATTCGCTCAGCCCGATCCGCTCGGCGCTCGACGTGATGCGCCTGCGCGGCTTCGATGCAAAGGTCGGCCATACGATGGCGCAACGCATCGAGCGCGCACTCGAGAGCGCGCTGTCGACGCTCGATGCCTTCGTCATCGCCGAGCAGTATGCCAACGGCACCGCATCGCTCATGCCGGTCGCTCTTCCCCTGCAACAGGTCCTGCAACTGACGCAGGCGGATCTGACATCCGCGTTGAGCGCCCGCTGCGCCTTTGCAGCCGCGGATTGCGCGGTGCAGGTGCTGGCAGACCCCACGCGCTCCGCGCAGGCCCTCAGCGCGATGCTCGAACATGGCGCCGCGCTGGCGGCAGCGCAGGCGCAGATCGATGTGCGGACTGGCGCCGACGCACGCAGCGCGCGGGTGCACGTGCGCTTTGCGCTCGAGCCGGGTAGCGTTCCCGAGCAGCGCTGGTTCGAGAGCTACCGGGCGTACGGCAGCAGCCGCACGGCGCTGCGAACTGCGCGTCGCATCCTGCAGCTGCAGCAGGGCGAACTGGTAGTCAACTCCGGCACGGCGGGCTACTGCGAGCTGGTCGCGAGCTTCGTGCGAACGCAGCAGGCGAGTGCGCCGCCTGGCAGCGCCTCGCACGCTGCCTCATCCGAGGACAGTCACGCTCCGCGGCGCACTGCCGAGACGCGCGCCAGACGCATCATCATTGTCGACGACAATGCCGAGGTGCGTCGCGCCTACAACGAGGGGCTGACGGCGCTCGGGTACATCGTGACCGAGAGCGCCGATGCCGAGGGGGCGCTGCGTGCCGTGAGCGAGGCTCTGCCGGACGTGGCGCTCATCGACATTCATCTGCCGGGCATGAACGGCTACCAGCTTGCACGGGCACTGAAGATGCGTGCGGGCTCGTTGCGCCTGGTGATGCTAAGCGGCATGACGCTCGATGAGGTCGTACGGCGCGAGTCTAGGGTCGCCGGATTCGATCAATACTTCGACAAGACCGCCGGACCCAGAGCCCTGCACGCGCTGCTGCTCGAGCTGCCCTGAGCGCCCGCCGCCGTTTGCGGCGGGCGCATCAGGGGTGCAGGTCGCGCAGTCGTCCGCCGAGCGCCGCCGAAACGCTGGCGATGAAGGCGCCGACCAGCATCGACAGCGCGGTCAGAATGGAACTCAACGCCGCATCCCGACGCGTGGCCCCGGTGTCATCTGCGGAGCGCAAATCAGCAGAACGGCTCCGAGGAGTCACCGAATCGAGACGCCCCTGGAAGGCGCTGTCCAGAACGGCGGTTCGCGCGCTCAGGAGGGGCGCTGCGCGAGTGCCGGCTCCGAGTGCCGGGTCCGTGATCGCCTCGGGAACGACCAATACACCCTCACGGTCTACCTCGGAGGCTTCTGCAGGCAGCGGGTCCTCGGCATACGCACTCTCGGCATACGCAGAAACGTGCTCGCGCTCGTAGCCCGCCGGGCCGCGCAGATGCGTGGGCGTACCCACGAAGGATGCAGCCGCCGTCGCCAGCCCTGAGGCCATGAAAACCGTAGCTACGCACCAAGTGATGAGGCCGTGCGCGGTATCGCGGAAGAAGACCTCGTGTGTGTGCGTGCCAATCCAGCGCGTGCGGAGCCTGCCTGCGACATACCCTCCCAGGCACGCCGACACCCATTGCGTGATGATCAGGGCGACCGCTGCCATTAAGGTCACCGAGCCTCCCGATACCCCGCGGGCGGATGACATGGAGGCCAGGTCCAGTCCTGCCGCCAGCGCGAACAGCACCAGCGAGGTGGCGGCGGCGACCGCCGCACCGGCGAGGATCGCGCTCCAGGACACCGCGGAGGCACCGCTGGCTACCACAGTCCCCGCGGGAGTGCCCGCGGGATTGTATGAGGCGTCCATGGGGCTCAATGGTGCGAGCACAGCGCCAGAAGCAGGATGACCGGGATGGGAACGCCGAGCAGCCACAACAAAATTCCACGACCCATGATGTATCTCCCTTAAGTTATGTACGAAGCTGTTGATACGGCCTTGGTAAGCAACACTGAGCCCGGGGCAACGTCGCGCACAGCGGCTCGACCCGCAAAGAGCGGTAAGTCGGTTCCTACGTGCCACTGGGCATGGCGGCGGTACGGCGCATCGCGGAAGAAAAACGACCGCGGCGCGCAAGATGTGCGGCAGAGGTTTTCTGCGCCGAGCAGTGACGAGGGCGGCGCGACAATCCGCCCCGCTCGCCACCGCCAAGGCTGCGATTCATGGTAATCTGTCGGCCTAATCTGACACGCAATTCAGACAACCCGTCTGGCCAAGACTGGCAAGCTCCCCTGTCAAGCCGGCGGCCACTGAATGCCGTAAAACCGCAAGGTTATAAGAGAAATCCAGGTGCTTTCATGCGTGTTTGCCTGCGGCAGCCGGCCGTAATTGTCATGCTGCTGGTGGCATCGATTTTCGAGCCGGGCGCTCCTGCTGAAAGCCAGGAAGCGCCGGCCAACCCGTCGACAGCGCCGACGCAAGTCAACGCCAAAAAAGCAGCTCCTGCACCGGCAGCGGCCTCACCAGCGGCCTCACCAGCAGCCTCACAAGCAGCCGCGACAACTCCGTCTCGGGCGTTCGATTTCGCCAATGTGCGACATCTGGCGCAACAGCGTGCGGCCCACGATTATCGAGCGGTGCCAGATACGCTGCCCGCCACACTCGCGAACTTAAGCTATGACGAGTACCGCGATATCCGCTTCCGCCCGGGGAGCGCCCTATGGCATGGCCAAGCCATGTTCGAAATCCAGTTCTTCCATCGCGGAGCTCACACGCGCCAGCGAGTGAACATATTCGAGGTCGGCCCGGCCGGAGTGACGCCGGTCGCGTACGACCCGCGGCTCTTTACGTTCGGGCGATTGCTGAAGGTGCCTAAGGCGCCGGCGAATCTTGGCTTCGCAGGCTTTCGAGTGCATTACCCGCTGCAGTCACCGTCGTACAAGGACGAGCTGCTGGTGTTTCTCGGCGCTTCCTACTTCCGCGTGCTCGGACGTAATCAGCACTACGGCGCCTCGGCGCGCGGCCTGGCGGTGGATACCGCCGAGCAATCCGGGGAGGAATTTCCCTCGTTCACCGATTTCTGGCTGGTACGTCCGCAGCCCACCGACCGCACCCTCATTATCTATGCGCTGCTGGACAGCAGGAGCGTGGCGGGGGCCTATCAGTTCGAGGTCCGTCCGGGTGCCATCACCCAGGTCGAGGTGCACTGTGAGCTGTACCTGCGTCGCCCGGTCGCCAAGCTCGGCCTCGCGCCGCTCACGTCCATGTTCTTCTACGGCGAGGAGGGCCGGCATTTCGACGATTACCGGCCGCAGGTTCACGACAGCGACGGTCTGATGGCGCAGACCGGGCACGGGCAGTGGCTGTGGCGTCCGATCGGCAATCCTCGAGAGCTGCGCCTCAATCGCTTCATGGACGAGAACCCGCGCGGCTTCGGCCTGATCCAGCGCCAGCGCGATTTTCTCTATTACCAGGACGCGGAAGCGCAATACGAGACGCGTCCGAGCTACTGGGTCCAGCCGCTCGGGAACTGGGGCAAGGGCGGGGTGGAGCTGGTCGAGATCCCAAGCGACGAGGAGATCCACGACAACATCGTCGCCTACTGGCTGCCGGCGCAGCTCCCGAACCCCGGTAAACCCCTGTCGTTTGCGTACCTGCTCTCGGCCTTCGCGCAGTCCTGGCAGTGGCCTCCGGGGGGCCGCGTCGTCGCCACTCGCAGCGGTAACCCGAGCATGGGAGACAATAAGGGTCACTTTGGCCCGGGCGCGCGCCGCGTGCTGATCGATTTCGCCGGCGGCGACCTGGACGGGCTCGACGGCTCGCAGCCGGTGAAGGCGCAGGTGAGCGCCGACGGGGGGCAGATCGAGGCGCTGACCGTGCAGCGTGTCCCGGAGAGTGGGGTCTGGCGCGCAACGTTCGTCGTCACCCAGAAGGCGAAGAAACCAGTGGACCTGCACTGTTACCTCATGCTTTATGGCGAGGTGCTGACAGAAACGTGGGTGAACCAATGGACACCCTGAGCGGCGCGCACCCGGGTGCACCGGTGCGGTCGTGGCGAGTGAGCCTGCGGCGCGTGCTGTTCTTCGGACTGACCGTGCTGACTTCGTGCTGTGCGAGCGCGCTGCTGCTCGAAGTACTGCAGGCCAACGGGCTCACCGGCATCGAGCTGCTGGGTCTGGTGCTGTTCTTCGGGCTGTTCACCTGGATTGCCGGCTCGCTGTGGACTGCGATCGCGGGGTTTGTGATCCAGATCGTGGGCCACGATTCCGAGGCGATCGATCCGGCCGAGGTCGAGGGGCGGACGTTGCGCGCACGCATGGCCATCGTCATGCCCATCTACAACGAGGACGCCCGGCGCGTGGAGGCGGGGCTGGAGGCGACCTGGTGTTCATTGGCGCAGCAGTCCGAGTGCGCAGCCTTCGATCTGTTCATCCTCTCGGACACGGCCGATGCGGACATCGCACGCGAGGAGGAGTCGATGTGGCAGCGCTTTACGGCGCGCCACAGTGCCGCCGGGCGCATCTTCTACCGCCGCCGGATCGAGCGCAGCGGGCGCAAGGCCGGGAACATCGCCGATTTCGTCACGCGCTGGGGTGCGAGCTACGAGTGCATGATCGTGCTCGATGCGGACAGCGTCATGAGCGGGCACTCGCTGGTGACCCTGGCGCGCGTGATGGAGGCGCGCCCGCAGATCGGTATCCTGCAGTCGCAGCCCATCCCGATGGGACGTGAGTCGCTGTTCGCGCGCCTCATTCAGTTTGGCGCGCGGCTGCAGAGCCAGATGCTGGCCAGCGGACTCGCGTTCTGGCAGGCGGGCGAGAGCAACTACTGGGGTCACAACGCCATCGTGCGACTGCGGCCGTTCGCCGAGCATTGCACGCTGCCGCGACTGTCCGGCAAGCCACCTCTGGGCGGGGAGATTCTGAGTCATGACTTCGTCGAGGCTGCATTCATGCGTCGCGCCGGATACGAAGTACGCCAGCTGCCGCAGCTGATGGGCAGCTGGGAAGAGGTGCCGGCGAACGTCATCGACTACGCGGCGCGCGACCGGCGCTGGACGCAGGGGAACCTGCAGCACGGGCGCGTGCTGTCTTTCCCGGGGCTGCATCCGCTGAGCCGCGTGCACCTGGTGACGGGCATTATTTCCTACGTAAGCTCACCGATGTGGCTCGCGCTATTGCTGCTGAGTTCGCTCCTGAGCGCGATCGAGGCGGGCAAGAAGCCCCACTACTTCCTGCCCGGACTGCACAGCCTGCCGAACTGGCCGGTGGTGCGCTCGAGTGAGACCACCATACTGCTGGTGCTGACCTTGGTGGTGTTGCTGCTGCCGAAGATCCTCGGCGCAGTGCTGGCGATCCGTGACCCGCAGTTGCGTCGCCAGTACGGCGGCGTCGGACGTCTGTGCGCCGGCATGCTGGTCGAGCAGCTGTTCAGCATGTTGCTGGCACCCTCGATGATGCTTTTCCATTCGACTTTCGTGACGCAGACGCTGCTTGGCAGATCGGTATCGTGGAACGCCCAGGTGCGCACCGACCGCGGCGTCACGCTGCGTGAGGCTTTCCGGCGCCAGAAATGGCACCTCGCACTGGGTCTTGCGTGGGGCGCGATCATGCTACGCATTGCGCCGCAATTCTTCTGGTGGCTCACGCCCGTGCTGATCGGTCTGGTGTGCAGTGTGTGTCTGACCGCCTGGACGAGCCGCATCAGCGCCGGGGCGCTGCTGCGCCGCTGGGGACTGCTGCTGACTCCGGAGGAGACCGAGCCACCGCCCGAGCTTGTTACCCTGAGCCGGGCTAACCTGGAGGCGCCGGAGGCGGTTGAACTGCCGGTGCCGCAATTGGGGGCCGCCGAAAGCGCCTGCGAGATGCTCCCGGCGCCTGCGGCGGCGGAAGAGAACAAAGCGCCGATCGATGCTAAGGAGACGAGTCATGATGCGCAAAGCTGGATACCTGGTGGGCGCCGCGCTGCTGCTGGCAGCCACCCTGGCGTGGGCCGACTCCTATAGCGAGACGGTGACTCTGTTCAAGGACGCCGGCCAGAGCGCCGGGTTCTTCCACAACTGCTACGGTTACGCGCTATTCCCCACGATCGGCAAAGGGGGCTTCGTGGCCGGGGCAGCGCACGGGACTGGCCGGGTGTACTTGCATGGCAAGTATGTGGGCGACACCTCGATGACGCAGCTGAGCGTGGGATTTCAGCTCGGCGGCCAAGCCTACAGCCAGATCGTTTTCTTCGAGGATCGGCGCGCCTTCGAGGAATTCACCAAGGGCGATTTCGAGTTCGGTGCGGACGTCGATGCGGTTGCCATCACTGCCGCCGCGGGCAGCACCGTGGGAACTACCGGCGCCAGCGCCAATGCGAGCGGCGGCATGAAGGACGCACGCACCGCCGGCAAGTACTACAAGGGCGTGGCCGTGTTCACGATCGTTAAGGGCGGCGCGATGTATCAGGCGACCGTTGCCGGTCAGAAGTTCAGCTACACGCCCAAGGCCTGAACTTCTTGGGTGCGTCGCGGCGAGCGCCTCGGTGTACCGAGCTGACTGTAGCCGAAGTCCTACACCTCTTTTAGCTTCCGTCCACATCGCGCAGCGCGTGCGCATGGCCCTACAGTGGCAGCACTCGGAGCATCAACTCACATAAAGCTCCACGCGAGGATCATATGCTTCACTACGCAGTTGTATTTTTCATCATCGCCATCATCGCCGCGGTACTGGGATTTGGCGGCATCGCTGCCGGGGCTGCCGGCATCGCCAAGATACTGTTCTTCGTGTTCCTGATCGGCGCGGTGATCACGTTGCTGGTCGGGCGCGCGCGTGTCTAGCTGAGGCGAAGACGATGGGCACTCAATATAACGATCAGTGGATCCTGAATCGGATCAACGCCCAGGCCAGATCGAAGCGCGATGCCGCGGAGCAGCGAAACGCGTGGCCGATGCGCCAGCGACAAGGCCAGTGGCCGCCGCGGCAGACCGGTGCGGTCGGCGTGCTGGGCAAGCACCCGAAGTGGATAGATAGGGACACCTAGGAGCGAGGGTCTCCCGCGGCGGGCACCGCGTGCTGCAACGCGGTGCCTGCGCGGTCCAGCAGGACAGCCGGGGCTCGCACCGGCTTCGGCAGCGCGGTCTGCGGCGTTACCGCCCGGCCTTGATAACATGCGCGGTACCGCAATCCGCAAGGAGAGGACCGCGCCGATGAACGAGCAGGCCGCGACGATCAGTCACACCAAGGATACCCTCGTGGACCTTGCGGTCCGCTTCGGTCCGCGGCTGCTCACCGCGCTGCTGATCACGGTGGTCGGTGTGTTCGTGAGCCGCGCGGTCAGTCGCTGGGTGGCCCGTTCGCTTGAGCGCCGCGAAATGGAGCCGCCGATCCGGTTGCTCCTCACCCGCGGGGCGTGGCTGGCCTGCATCGTGCTGTTCCTCATCATGGCTCTGCAGAATCTGGGCGTGGAGCTGCTGCCGCTGATTGCGGGTCTGGGCGTCGCCGGGGCGGGCATCGCGCTGGCAACCCAGGGTGTACTGAGCAACATGGCCGCTGGCCTCTCGATTATCTTCGCCAAGCCCTTCCGCGTCGGTGAATACGTCTCCATCGCCGGTGTCGAGGGCGTGGTGCAGAGCATCACGCTTTTCAGCACCACGCTTGCCCATGTGGATCGCTCGCTGGTGGTCGTTCCGAACCGCAAGATCGTCGGGGAGATCCTGCATAACTACGGCCATATCCGCCAGGTCGATCTCACCGTCGGTGTGGCCTACGACACCGACCTCCTGAGCGCCATCACGCTGATCCGCGAGGTGCTGGGGGCCAATCCGCGCATCCTCAAGGATCCCGAGGCGATCGTGCAGGCCGTGCAGCTCGGGGATTCCTCGATAGGTATCGCGGTGCGGCCCTGGGTACTGGTGCAGGACCTCACGCCGGCTACCGGGGAAATCAATGCCTCCGTGCTGGCGGCCTTCAACGCGCGCGGCGTGGTCATTCCGGTTCCGCAGCGCGAGGTTCGGCTGATCGGGCAGCCGGCCTGAGGTGCAGCTGAGACGCTATGGCCAAGGACGCAGTGCGCTGGAGCAGTAAGCCGGTCCCCAAGGACTTCGAGGCGGCGTTGAGCTTTCTTTCCCTCGTTTATCCGACCGCGCGTGCCGCGAAGCTGGTGCGGGCGCTGCGTCGCGCCGCGAGGGTCACCCATACCGCTAAGGACTTGTTGCGCGCGAGCGGTTTGCCGCTGTTACCGCCCGAGGAGACACATGTCGCGGCCGATCTGAAGCGCATTCGCAAGAGCAAACCGCTCTCGCCGGTGCTGCTGGTGCGGGGCGACCTGTCGCGTGCGCGGCCGCTGCTCGTCGCCGACGGCTACCACCGTATCTGTGCAGTCTGCTATTACGACGAGGACGCGCCGATCACCTGCGTGCTGGTCCCCGGCTAAGCGCACGCGCCCCTCGATGAGCGTGGCCATCAGCACCACCGGGATCTTTCTGATCGCGATGGGGATCATCTTCACCGTGCCGTACCTGATCTGGCGGCTGTTGCGCACGGACTACTACGCGCCGCTGGTGGTGGTGCAGATCGTCGCAGGAATCCTGCTGGGACCTGGAATTCTCGGTCGGGCGTTTCCTGACGACTACGCATTCGTCTTCCGTCCGACGGTGGTCGCCCCCCTGAACGGCATCGCCTGGTGGGCCGTGATGCTGTTCGTGTTCGTCGCGGGCATCGAGCTGGATCTCAAAAAGGTCTGGATGCACCGCGCCGAGTCCGCCACCGCGGCGGCGCTGGCCCTGGGCGTGCCGCTGCTCTTCGGCAGCATGGCAGCCGCCGGCATGCTGCTGTATCCGGGATGGATCGGTGTGCAGGCGGCGCGCTGGCAATTCGTCCTCGGCGTGGGCATGGCCTGCGCAGTCACCGCGCTCCCGATCCTGGTCCTGCTCATGGAGAAGCTCGAGATCCTGCGTCAGCCGCTCGGCCAGCGCGTGCTGCGCTACGCGAGCCTCGATGACATCGCCATCTGGGCCGTGCTTGCGGCGATCCTCATGGACTGGGCGCGCGTCGGCCGACAGGCAGGTTTTCTGGTGGCCTTCGCCGCCATCAGTGCGCTGTTCCGGCAGCTGATGCGCCGTCTGCCGGCGCGCGATCGCTGGTACGCCGCTCTGGTGTGGCTCGTACTGTGCGCCTGGGCCGCGGACTGGTCGGGCCTGCACTTCATGGTCGGGGCGTTCCTGGCTGGGGCGGTCATGGAGGCGGACTGGTTCGAGCGGGCGGAGATGGACCGCTTCCGTCACGGCGTGCTGCTCGCCTTCATGCCGGTTTTCTTCCTCTCCACCGGCTTGCGCACGAACTGGAGTCTGGGGGGGAGCGCGGTGTTGCTTGCGGCAGGGCTGCTGCTCATCGCGGCCGCCGGCGGCAAGCTGATCGGTATCCGCCTCGCAGGCCGCATCCTCGGCTGGCCGCGCGGGGAGGCCTCGATCATCGGCTGGCTGCTGCAGACCAAGGCGCTGATCATGATCATCTTCGTCAATGTGCTGCTGGACAAGAACCTGATCAGCAACGGCACGTTCACCGCGCTGCTGCTGATGGCGGTGGTGAGTACCACACTGACGGTGCCGATGGTCGCGCCGCTGCTGCAGCGCTCGCGCGAGCTCGTCTTTAAGGCAGCCTGAGGCGCCGGGGCAGCCGCGAAGGCTATTCGCCGGCGGCGAGCTCGATGAGGGGTATGACCGCAGAGAGGTTCTGGGCGAGGGTCTCGGCAAGGCCGTGGCGCCTCAACAGGTAGAGCGGCTCGTTGTAGGCCACCCACGATTTGCCGTTCGCGTCCTCCCAGATGAGCGCCTTCAGCGGCAGGTCGAGCCCGACGGGCGGGGAGGCCACCAACAGCGGCGTTCCGGCGCGCGGGTTGCCGAACACCAGCAACTGCTCCGGGCGCATCGTCAGGCCCGCGCGCGCGGCGTCGGCGCTGAAGTCGATGCGCGCAAACACGATGATGTTATGTGCCCGCAACTGAGACTCAAGACGGTCCCCGGTCACTGCCACCGAATGGCGCGAGGGAATGCGAACGTACCCATGCTCGGACGGTGCCGGCTCGCTCATCGCACTAGTATGCGCCCGCCGTGGCGCTCGTGGGCTATGATTCCTGACGAGGCCGACGGGGAGGCCGGCACAGACGGAGAGCCGCATGATTGGTGGTTACAGCGACCATGCTGCCAACGAACGCACCTTTCTCGCCTGGGTGCGCACCGGCATTGCCGTTATCGCCTTCGGGTTCGTCATCGAGAAGTTCAACATCTTCATACTCACGGTGGCGAGCGCCGCCCTCGGTGATGAGGCACATCGGGCGCAGCTCGCGCGCCTTTCCGGTGGCGTGGGCCGCTACGACGGGCTGGCATTCATCCTCGGCGGGGTTGCACTCGTGGTGCTCGCGACCACGCGCTTCGTGCGCACTACGCGGATGCTCGATGACACCAAGATGCATTCCGTCAGTAGCGTGCGCGCCGAGCTGTTCCTGTCTGCGCTGCTGGTGCTGATGGTGGCGAGCTACAGCCTCTATCTGGCGTTCGGTTAGGTCTGCGGCCATGGGCACGCGCACAGGAGGGTGGCTGGGCTGGCGATGGTTGCCGTGCTGTCTGGCGGTGATGAGCGCCCTGGCGGGCTGCTCGCTGATCTCACTGAAGAGCCCGGAGCGGCCGCTCTCAGCGCAGGAGCTGAACGCGCGCATTCTCACGCGCGCGCTGACGATGCAATACATCGCCGCCGTCGGTCGCTGCGCGGAGGACATCGCCGGAACCGAGAACGATCCGGCCATCCTGGACAATACCCTGCGGTGGGAACTCGCCGCGGTATCGGAGAGCCGCGCCGCGGCCACGCAGATGGCCCCGATGATGACCCTGCTCGACACCTGGGTCCTGGCGGCGCAGATGAAGGCATTCATGGCCGACGGGGCTGCCGGCGGGTCGCTGTTCGGCACGCACCAGGAGGCCGTGCGCTCGGTTACCGACAATTTCGCCGACGAGGCCGAGGCGCTTGCGCACCGGCTCATCGCGCCGCACGAGTTCGGCGCGTACCAGAGCTTTGTCGCCGGGTACGTGCGCGACTACCCGCTACGCGATCTGAAGTTCATGCGGCCCTCGGTCGTCGAGCTGTGGAGTCACGAGAAGGGCGCCGACATCAAATTGATCGACTCGCTTGGCACGATCCCGGAGGCCGTGGGCGATGTCGCGCAACGCATGCAGATCTACAGCGACACGGTGCCTACGCAGGCCGTGCACCGGTTACAGCTCGCGCTGCGTGAGAGTGGCTATTCCCAGGGTGACGTGCACTCAGAGCTCAGGGAGCTCGATGAGCGAATGGCGCGGCTGTCAGCGGTGGCGGAGTCGACGCCGCAGCTGATGCATGAGTCGATCGCAGAGTTCAGGCGCAGTCTGCGCGAAGTGCTCGATCATCTCGACGCTTCCTCCAGCTCGGCCACTCAGGCGCTGCGCACCGAGCGTGTGGCGCTGTTCGAGGAGATTCAGACCGAGCGCGCTGCGCTGGTCGCGGCGGCGGACGTGCAGCGCAAGGCGCTGGCGCAGGACGCCGGCCGCATCGCCGATCAGGTGGTGAAGTCGGCAGGCGCGCAGGTGCGTTATCTTGCTGGTGAGGTCCTACTGCTACTGATCGTGCTGGCCGCCGTCGTGATCGGACTGCCGTTCGCGGCCGGTTACCTCGTCGGCCGAGCGCGCCGGGGAAGGGACAGCCCGCATTCCTGAGGCGGGCCTCGGGGCGGCGCGAGTGCACGTAATGCGCGGGCGAGCGCGCTACCTCAGCGGTCCTCTGGATCCGCAGGCTTCGACTCTTTCGCTTCCGTGTGTTCGCTCGTCAGCCCGGCACTCTTAAGCGCCGACACGACAGTTGCGGTATCGGTGGGCTCTTTCAGCGCCGAGACATGTGGATCCTGGCGGTCTCTCACCATGGGCAGGTCCTGCCTGAGCTCCTCGATCAGGTGGATGAGTTTCGTGACCTTCTGTTCGGTGAGCAGGTTGATCTGCAGAGCAAGATGCGCACGCTGCTCGGAGAGTCTGGTCTGCCGGCTTTGCGCGATGAGTACGACCGTCGCGGTCAGCATCGCGATGAAGGTCAGCACCCCCTGCAGCCCCTGGAAAGGCGCGGGGTCGAATGGCCTGAGGCCAAAGCGCGCGGCGAACACGTTGAACGTAATCCACAGCCAGACCAGGACCAGCAGCGCCACGATGTAGATTGGGTGGGCGACCTTGCGGCTGATTCGCTCCAGACGCCGCTGTGCAGGGCTCATCCTCGCGAGCTCCTGCTCCTGGAGCTCTACTATGTGAGAGATGTTCTGGCTGATAGGCTCGGAGACGGACGCCGCAGGCGGCTCCCCGGGCCGGGCTTGACTCTCATCCGTGTCATCGCCACTCATGCGCGCCCATCGTACCGCGCGTAGGCGCCGAAGGCCCGCGCAGCCCTTGCCTTGACCGCCAGCCGGCCGGCCTGGCCGGCGGGGTAGTGTCATGCGCCTCGGGAGTCATGCCTGCGTGCTAGCCTCTATCCCAAGGTATGAGATCGATCGGCCGCAAACCTGCCGGCGCGCGTCTCGAGCGCATCAGGGCATCGCCGCTGTGGGACGGTGAGCGCTTGCGCAACGTGCATCCGATCATTCCCGGCCTGCGCGACCCGCGCGCGTCCATGCCGACGCTGCGCGAGTTTCTCTGCGGCGGCGAGCGGCGTGTGCCACGCGCACCGCTGCCATCGATGGACCCGCGCGCAACCTGGGCGACGCAGCCGGCGAGCGGGCTGCGCGCCACCTGGCTCGGTCATTCCACCGTGCTGCTCGAGATCGACGGGCTGCGCGTGCTGACCGATCCGGTATGGGGGCTGCGCGCCTCGCCCTCGCGCCTCGCGGGCCCGAGGCGCTTTCAGCCGGTACCCGTTGCGCTGCGCGCGCTGCCAACGATCGACCTGGTACTGGTGTCGCACGACCACTACGACCACCTCGACTACCCGACCATCCGCCAGTTGCGTAAGCGTCCCGTACCGTTCGTCACCTCCCTCGGCGTCGGCGCGCACCTGGAGGCCTGGGGTGTCAGTGCCGAGCGCATCGTCGAGCTCGACTGGTGGGAATCGCACACGCTTGCGAATACCGGGCTCACGATAACCGCCGTGCCTTCCCAACACTTCTCCGGGCGCACGCCGAAAAGCCGCAATACAACACTGTGGTCCTCGCTGGTCATCCGCTCACAGCGCCATGCGGTGTTCTTCAGCGGCGATACCGGCCTTACGACCGAATACCAGACGATCCGCCAGCGCCTCGGGCCCTTCGATCTCATCATGCTGGAGGTCGGGGCCTTCCATCCGGCCTGGGGAGACATGCATCTCGGGCCGCAGAACGCGCTCAAGGCACTGGCACTGCTCGGTGGTGGCCCGTTCCTGCCGATCCACTGGGGAACCTTCAGTCTTGCGATGCATGCCTGGGACCAGCCTGCCGAGGCGTTGTTGGAACTGGGCCCGAAGGCCGGTGCGCGGCTGCTGATGCCGCGCCTCGGGGAGCCGACGGAACCGGCGAGCGCTGCCGAGGCGGCCCCCTGGTGGCGAGGGGCTGAAGCCGGGACACAGCGCTTGCAGCGGAAGAACCCGGCCCAGGCTTTGCCGAGATCCATGTCCTGGCCGTTTGACTAGGAGCGCTGCGGCAGCGATCGCAGGCCTGGCCCGAAACGCGCCGAGTTGCGCGGCATCAGTGCAGACGCCACCACAGTGCTGCGGCGGCCAGGGACGGGACTGCGAAGACCACGAGAAACACTGGGAGCTCGTCCGCGACCGAGTAGCCTGCGCTCCTCACCCCGATCAGCAGGTTGATTCCCGCGCCGAGGAGCCACAGCAGCAAGAACGCGAGTGCCGCACGTGTCATGCCACTGACACCTCCCAGCGTGTGTCCGGCGAGCAGGCACAACCCCAACACGCCCAGGCCGACGACCACGACCAACACGGTGTGCATATGGGCTTAGCTCAGCTCGCCTCACCGATATCGAGCCGCGTGATCTTCCCGCTGGCGGACAGCCGGAACCGGAAGTAGCTCAGGAAGTCGCCCCACTGCTCAGAGTGGAAGTGCCCCGTCACATCCAGCCCTTGGTTATCGACCCGATCGATGGAGGTGAAGCGTTCGTGGCCAAGGGCCTCGCGACTGAACTCCTCGAGGCTGCGGGGACTGCCATCGTCGTAGAGTCTCGCATCGTCCTCGAACAGTGCGGTCCAGGCACTTCGGTCACCCCTCTGTAACGCCTCGATCGCCGCTTTCACGGTCGTATTCGCGAGCCTCGTCGCGTCCAGGCCCGCGCTCACGGGCTTTTTCCCACCACGTCGGGCAGCGCTGCAGCCGCGACGGGTACCGCGTGTCGGTAGTCCTTGCCGAGCAGCGCTGCGACCGTGGCGGCGATCTGCGCCTGGTGGACTTCCGGGGTGTGGCGGCGCTCCCCAAGCGCGGCGGTGTCCGGGCCCATGACCGCGATCCAGATGTTCTCCGAGCCCGGCTCCTCGACTCCGTGCTCCTTCCACTGCGACAACCCGCTGCCGCGGCCATGGTCGGTCGTGATGATGAACGTGGTCTGATCACGGTACGCCGGCAGACGCTGCAGCGTGTTCCACAGCTCTTCGACGAACTGGTCGAAGAGATGCGCGCTGTGAAGCACCAGGTCATAGCGCCCGGCGTGCGCCCAGTTGTCGGTTTCCCCGTAGCCGACGAACAGTACGCGCGACTGATGCGTGGGGAGGAAGTCCAGCAGCGCGACTTGCATGAAGGCGTCGTAGACGTCCTCATCGTCAAGTCGCGTCGTGCTCTGGTAGAGGCGGTTGACGACCTGCTGGCGCGCATCCGGGGTTCCCTGGTAGGGCAGATCCCATCCGACCTGCAGTGGCAGATGGCTGCGCGATACGTTGAATATGTCCTTGAATGTTGCCCAGGTCGCAAACACGTTGACGTGTCCCTGCAGCTCGGGGAGCGAGTTCAGCCATTCGAACACGGAGATGTTGGGATTGGGCCCGAATTCGTTGGAGTCGATGCGCGCATCCGCGTGACCCGTCAGCATCTCGTTGTACCCGGGGTAGGAGAACGCCCTGCCGTTGGTCACCTGGGCCTTGCTGCCTAAGGTGCGGTTGCCGAAGATCTGGCCGCGCGTGGCAACCGTCGTCCACAGAAACGGGAACAGCGCCTTGCGGCGCTCCTGCGGGTCGTCGCGCCAGAACTCGCGACGCAGGTCCGCTTCCTTGTCCCAGATGCCGCCGTGCTTCTCGTTGAGCAGGGTTGGGTCGGCACCGGTGAAGATCTCCTGCCAGCGCAGGCCGTCGCTGACGATGAGAACGACGTTGCGGGTCTTGAGCGCATCGGCGGCCTCGGCGTTGACAGGTAAGTGCAAGGCGACGAACGCCACCAGAGCAGCGCCCAAGGCGGCGCGCGAGAGGATGCGATGTGACATCGGCTAAGAGTAGCGCGCCGCAAAATGCCGGTACAATAGCCGCGCCCTTCGCCATCGTCCGGCCCGCATCATGCGCTGCTTCTCTCGAGCCTGGTTGCCGATCATCGGCACGTCGCTGCTGTATGCAGCCAGCTGCGCGGCTGCCACCAGTGCGACCCTCGCAGTGGGGCGGATGAGGCTACATCGCTGCGAGACCGCGGCGCCCTGGTGTGGCAGCCTGACGCGGCCGCTCGATCCCGGCGGCGAAGTAGCAGGCAGCATCCCGGTCTATTTCGAATACTGGCCGCATACGGACCCCGGTCCGGCATCCGGCACGCTGGTCGCCACCGAAGGCGGTCCGGGCTATCCGGCCACTGAATCGCGCGCTGAGTACCTCGCGCTGTTTGGGCCGCTGCGCGCCAGCCACGACGTGCTGATCATGGACAATCGCGGCACCGGTCGCTCGGCAGCGGTCGATTGTCAGGCGCTGCAGAAGGCACCCGAGCTCACCGAAGAGGGCATCGGTGCCTGTGGCCGCTCCCTCGGGCCCAGCGCACCGCTCTACCGCAGTTCGCTCGCGGGAGATGATCTCGCGGCCGTGCTCGAGGCGCTGGGGGTGAGGCGCATCGACCTGTACGGGGACTCCTACGGCACCTACTTCGCGCAGGTGTTTGCGCTGCGCCACCCGCAGCTGCTGCGCGCGCTGGTTATCGATGGGGCCTATCCCCTGGACGGCCCGGACTACGCGTGGTACCCGCACTATGCGCCGGCGACGCGCGCGAAGTTCAACCTCGCGTGCGAGCGCTCGCCGGCCTGCAGCTCGATCGCCGGCAGCTCGCTCGAGCACATCGCCCCGGCGCTCGCGCTGCTGCGCAGCGCGCCCTTCAAGGCGACCGTACGCTACGGCGACGGCAGGCTCGCAAGCTTCAACGCCGACGCGAGCCAGCTGGCAATCGTGATGTTCGGCGCGGCTCCCGCTGATGCCTCGGTGCGCGAGCTGGATGCGGCGGCGCGCGCCTTCGCGGAGGGCGACCGGCTGCCACTGCTGCGGCTCATGGCCGAGACACGGGCCGGCGTCGACTCGCGCGATGCGACGCGCTCACCGGTGAACTTCAGTGCCGGCCTCGCAGCCGCGGTCTTCTGCCAGGACCCGCCACAGATCTTTGACATGGCGCTGCCGCCCGTGCGGCGCCTCGCGATGCGCACGGCCGTGATCGCGCAGCGCCGGCACGACGCACCCGATACCTACGCGCCCTTCTCGATCGACGAATATCGCAGGATGCCCCTGGACTACGCCTTCATCGACGAATGCGTGCAGTGGCCGGCGGTGAGCGTCGCGCCGCTGGTGTTCGCGGGCGCTCGCTACCCGGAAGTGCCGGTGCTGGTGGTCTCTGGTGAGTTGGACAACATGACCAGCGTCGCCGACGGCGCGGCTGCCGCGGCGCGCTTCCCGCGCGCCCACCACGTGGTGATCGCCAACAGCTATCACGTCAATGCACTGCCACATGCGCGCAGCGATTGCGGCGCGCAGCTGGTGCGGCGTTTCCTGCAGAGCCTGTCGACCGGTGATGAGAGCTGCGCGGCGGCCGTGCCCCCGGTGCCCCTGGTGCCGCGCTTCGCGCGCCGTGTACGCGAGCTCGCCCCGGCCCGCGGTTCGGCGGCAAATGCCGCGACAGATGAGCAGTTGCGAGTCGTGAGCGCGGCATTGCTGACCTGCGAGGATGCCATCATCCGCGCCGCGGAGAACGGCGCGGGCGCGGGCGTGGGTCTGCGCGGGGGCGCCTTTACCGCGGTGGCGGCGCAAGGCGGCTACCGTCTGCTGCTGCAGGATCTGCACTGGACGGAAGACCTCGGCGTGTCCGGTCGCATCGACTGGCCGGGCGGGGACGGGGTGGTGCACGCGAGCCTGCAGGTGCATGGCCCGCAGGGGTCAGGCGCGCTCGAGCTCGCCTGGCCGCAGGGAGGGAGCGCGGCGCGTGCCAGCGCGCGCGGCACGATAGGCGGGCGGGTGGTAGACGCGGACGCGCCGGCGCCCTAGTTCTGGCAGCGCTGAAGTCAGGACGCGCTCTGCTTGAGCGCACCGCGGGTCGGATCCACCAGGAGCCAGGCAAGAGCGCTGAGCACCGCAAAAACCGCGCCGATCGCGAAGGCTGTGCTCCACTGGTGGTGGCCGGACAGGTAGGCCACTACGGGCGTTGCGATCAGGCCACCGGCGTTACCGCCGGTGTTGAGCAGCCCCGATGCGGCCATGGAGTCGGCGCGCCCGACGTGCATGATGGCCGCCCAGTACGGACCCTCGTTGAGCTCGACCGCGGCGAAGCACAGCGCCAGTGCCGCGACCGCGACGTAGGCATCGGCCGCGCCGACTGCGAGGAATTGCAGCGCGCCGGCAGCCGGCAGCGACAGCAGCGGCACGATCGCCAGTCCCCAGCGAATGCCGTAGCGCGTGCCCAACACGCTCGCGAGCTTGCCGCCCACGCCGGCGCCGACTGCTGCCGCAAGCGGCGGCGCGCTCGCGAGCCAGCCGCTTTCGAGCACGGTGAAATGCCGCTCCTGCACCAGATAGAGGAAACACCAGTTCGCGAGCAGGTAGAACACGTAGTTCATACAGAGGTAGGAGGCGGTCAGAACCAGAACCTCGCGGTTTTTCATCAGCTCCCACACGCGTCGCCAGGAAATCCCGTAGTCGACACCCGCCGCCCGGTGTGCGCCGAGCTCGGCCAGCTCGGCAGCACTCACCGCCGGATGCTCCGCTGGCGTGTCCCGTCCGTACCACGCCCAGCCGAGGGCCAGCGCGAGCGCCGGCAGGGTGCTCCAGGCGAGCGCTCGCTGCCAGCCGAAGGAGGTCATGAGCCAGGCGACCAGAGGCGGGGTGAGGGCGGCGCCGAGCCCGAGGCCCATGCTCTGCAGGCCCTGCACCAGCGGCCATTGATCCTCGGTAAACCAGGTCTCGAACACGCCCGCGGACACCGGGAAGATCGGGCCCTGCGACAGTCCGAGCAGCAGCTGCGCTGCGCACAGCACCAGCAGTAGTGCACCTCCCGCGAGCAGCAGCGGGGCAAGTGGTGTGGCCAGCGTGGCGGCGAATCCCAGCACCCCGACGAACACCAGCGTGCGCCGCGCGCCCAGGCGCTGACCGAGAACGCCGCCGGGAAACTGCATGGCGGTGTAGCCAATCAACAGCGCCGTCTCCAGCCAGCCGATCTGCATCTGGCTCAGGCCGAGCAGCGGCATCATCTGGTAGGCGGCCACCGTGATGCCGCGCTGCTGCAGGTACGCCATGAACCCGAAGCCGAAGAGGAAAGCGAAGATCTTCCAGCGAACGCGCACGCGCGGCGGAGAGGACGATGCAGGGACGGCGCGCGGCTCCCCCGTCACATCGCTCCGACCGCATCGCCGATCCGCTCGAGGACGTAGCGACGGATGTCGAGATTGTAGTCTTCCATCGGCGCGTAGTAGCCGAGCTCATGCACGCGCGAGCTGATGCCCTGTTGCACCCCCTCGCAGATCCTCCAGTCCTGGCGGTTGACGAGATCCCAGAACTGCACGGTGTCGGACGGGTCGAAGTCGGGTTTCGCGATCTCGAACGGCTCGAACAGGAAATGACACACGATGTCGGTGCGCGCCGCCCCGCGCGGCTGCAGGATGAAGACGGCGACGTGATCGCAGGCGAGGCTCAGCCACAGGTTCGGATAAAGCAGCTCGCCCTTGTGGCGCACGCGCTCGTCTTCGTTGAGGCCCGGGAACGCTCGCCGGCGCGTCGTCCCTGATACGGTGAACGTGTAGGCGCCCGGCCGGTGCGGCACGCCGCGCGACCAGTCGAGGCCTGCGCCGCCGCGCTCGCGGAATGCCGGCACCACGGCGCACAGCTCCGGGTGCACGCCGGCGCAGTGATAGCACTCGTTGTAATTCTCGCACAGCACTTTCCAGTTGGCGGCCACCTCGTAGCGCAGGGTGTGACCGATGCGCAGCTCGCCGAGCGGATAGCGCGCGAGGCGTCCCGGAATGCCGTCGAGCTGTTTCAGCAGCGGGGCGGCCGCCGCCGGCGTCAGGTTGAGAAACACGAAGCCGCCCCAGGAATCGGCCGCGACCGGATAGAGATTGAAGAGCGTACGGTCGAACGCCGCATCGCCGGTGAGATAAGGCGCGCTGAGAAGCCGGCCGTCAAGGTCGTAGGTCCATTGATGATAGGGGCAGGTGATCCGACCGCCGGCGATGCCGCCGGGAAGCCGCGCCGTGCCCTCGCCCGGCTCGCGGCACAGACGCGAGCCGCGGTGCCGGCAGACGTTGTAGAACGCGCGCAGCACGCCCTCGCGGTTGCGCAGCACGATCACGCTCTCGCCGAGGAAGTCGATGACGCGAAACGCCCCCGCTTCGGCGAGCTCCTCCTCGCGCGCGACGCAGATCCATTCGCGGCAGAAGATGCGCTCCTTCTCGATTGCGAGTACCTGCTCGCTGCGATACCAGCTGGAAGGCAGTGAGGGCTCGAGCCCTGCAAGTCGCGGGGGCAATGGGTGCGCGCTCACGAGGCCCTCGCGAGCGGCGCATCGCGTCGGTACACGAGCGCGCCCGGATCAGCGTCCAGCTCGCGTGCGAAGCGATGGCCGCTGTAAACCGCGTGCACGATCGCCCCGGGGGCGAGCGCATCACCGATGCGCGTGACCGAGCGGATACCCGCCCCGGCGAGGTCCGCAGCGCGCGCGCTGAGCTCACTGTGCAAAGCGTCGTCCGCGAAGCGTGCACCGACGATCACCAGCGAGCGACACTCGAGACGTGTCTGGGCGTTCGTGAACTGATCGGCGAGAGTCAGCTCGCCGTGCTCAAAGGCGCTGACGCGCGCCAGCGTGTGCACGGTGATACCCGCCGCGTGGAGCGCGCGGTGAACCTGCGGCTGCTCGTTGCTCATGATGCTCCACGCGGAGGCATGTCCGGCCGGCGTCACGTAATTTACCGAGTGTCCGCCTATCGCCAGGTGTTCCGCAAGAACGCTGCCCATGTAGTAGTTGTCGAAGTCGTAGACGACGACCGGGCCGGCGAGCGCGGTGCCGGCGGCAATGTCATCGGGCGTGTAGACGCCGGGGCCAGCGAGAGTTCCGGCGGGGATTTCCAGTGGCGAGTACAGCAGCCGCGCCCAGCGCGCCCCGGTGGCGATGACCACGTGCGTGGGCGCCAGTTCCAGGATCTCCGCCGCCGACAGACGGTTGCTGCGATAGACGCTCACGTTGTTGAGGTGGTGCAGCTGTCCGCGGCGCCAGTCGAGCACGCGTCCCCAGCTGGCAAGTCCGGGCAGGCGCGTCTCGAAGCGCAGCCGGCCGCCGAGTTCCGCGGCGGCCTCGGCGAGGGTGACCTCGTAGCCGCGCCGCCCGAGCGCCAGGGCGCATTCGAGCCCGGCGGGTCCGGCGCCCACGACCAGCACCGAGGCCTCGCTCGCGGCCCTGCCGATCCGCTCCGGATGCCAGCCGCGGCGCCACTCCTCGCCGATGGTCGGGTTCTGCGTGCACCGTACCGGCACGCTGTCGTGCCAGCTGGAGATGCAGATGTTGCAGCCGATGCACTCGCGGATGTCCTGCTCGCGGCCCTCGTCAATTTTACGCGGCAGGAACGGATCGGCGATGGAAGGGCGGGCGGCGCCGATGAGATCGAGTACGCCGCGGCGGATCTGGCCGACCATGGTGTCCGGGGAGGTGAAACGACCGACACCGACCACCGGCCGCGTGGTGATCTTCTTCACGAAGTCGATGATCGGCTCGTGGCTCCCCTCCGCGGAGAATCGCGACGGGGAGCAATCGGTGGGCGAGGAGTCGAGTTTCACGTCCCACAGGTCCGGTACGTCCGCCAGCAGCTCTACCACTTCGTGGGCTTCGGAAGGCGCGCGCTCGCTCTTGCGTGCGCGCAGCTCCTCGAGGCTGATGCGCAGCGCCACCGCGCACTTGCCGGCGACCGCATCACGCGTCACCTCCAGCAGCTCGCGCACGATGCGCACCCGATTCGCGAGGCTGCCGCCGTAGGCATCGATGCGCTGATTCCATTCCGGCAGCAGGAACTCGTACGGCAGATAGCCCATGCCGGCATACACGTACACGATGTCGAAGCCCGCGCGCCGCGCCCGACGTGCCGCCTGCGCCTGGGAGTCGAGCAACCCGCGGATGTCGGCCGCATCCATGACCTTCGGGCGCTGGTTACCCATGAAGTTCACGTGCGTGGCCATCCAGGAGATGCCCGAGGGCGACAGCGGCGGCGTGCGGGTGGTGCGGTTCATGACCGACCCGCCGCCGTGCCACAGCTCGATGCCCGCGAGCGCGCCGTGTCTGTGCACCGCTTCGGTCATCAGGGCGTGCGAGCGCACGTCGTCCTCGTCCCACAAGGTCGCAAACGGGAGCGGTGAGTCATCGGAGTTCGGAGCGATCGAGACGTAGCCGGTACACACCACGCCCCAGCCACCCTCGGCTTTCGTCTCGCGGAACTGCGCGCGCATGTGCGGCATGGAGTTGGTCATGCCGGCAGCGTGTGGCACGGCATAAAAGCGGTTGCGGGCCGTGACTGGCCCGATCTTCACCGGCTCGAACAGTAGATCGTACCGTGGGTTGCGCGCCATGGTCGGCGCAGTCTGCCCTACAGTTGAGCGAATGTTCAATAGCGAGCGGCGGCGGGCTTGGTTATCATGCGGCCGAAAGCTCCACCCCGCCCGCGAGGAAGCGCTCATGCGCTGCAAGCTGTCCGTCGTGCTGACCCTGGGTCTCTTCGGTCCGGCGACGCTGTGCGCCCAGACGATCGCGCCGGACACGCCGGACCCCGGCTCGGTGCAGGAGATCGCGAGCGCGACCACCGAGGCGCGCTTTCTCTCGCCCTGGGTTTCCTACCTGCCGGCCTCTGCGAGCGTGGTCTCGCCGCGCACCTTTCTGCATCGCATTCCCGGGGCTGCAGGGGAGCTGGCGGATTCCGCGACGGCTTATGCCTACTGCCGCGCGCTGGCGGGCTCTTCCGCGCGCGTGCGCCTATTCACCATCGGGCGCTCCGAAGAAGGGCGCGACATCGTGCTGCTCGCCATTGCGGACGAGCAGGGCATCAGCGAACTCGAGCGCCTCAGGGCGGCCACCGGCGCGCTGGCCGACCCCCGCCAGACCGATGCTGCGGCCGCGGAGAACCTCATCGCCACGGCGCGGCCGATTTACTACTTCAACGCCGGACTGCACTCGGATGAGACCGGCTCCACCGAGTCGGTGCTGGAGCTCGCCTACCGTCTTGCGGTGTCCGAGCAACCCTTCATCCGCCGCATCCGCGAGAACGTCGTGGTGCTGATCAATCCGGTCGCCAACCCCGACGGCCGGGACAAGCAGGTGCAGTGGTTCTACCGCTACCTCAAGGGCAAGACGGATCAGGCGACGCTGCCGCGCCAGGCGCCGCCCTACTGGTCGCGCTACGCCTTCGTCGACATCAACCGCGACGCGCACCAGCAGGTGCACGCAACTACCCAGGCGGTGTTCCGCATGTTCTTCACCTGGCATCCACAGGTGATACACGACCTGCACGAGAGCATCGCGCTGTTGATGACCTGGAACGGCACCGATCCGCTCAACCGCCACGTCGATCCGCTCACTTACGCCGAGCGGCTCGAGCTGAGCTTCCACGAGGTGCAGACGCTCACCGGCTTCGGCATGCCGGGGGTGTGGACCTGGAACTTCGGCGACGACTGGGCCCACCTGTACCTCGACTCCATCGCGACCAATCACAACGCCGACGGCCGCGGCTACGAGACCTGGGGTAACGGCAGCGCCGAGACCATGCGTACCGAGCAAGCCGATCCGGAGGAGACCAGTCAGGCGCATTGGTACCGCCCCTCACCGGCACCCGCGCAGCCGATCCTCTGGTCGGCGCGCGACAACGTGAATTACAACGAAACCGCCATGCTGGCCGCGCTCGATGACACCGCGCAGCAGGCGAAAACGCTGCTCAGGAACTACTACCTGAAGGGGCTGCATTCCTACCGCCGGGGACTGGACGAGGCGCCTTACGGGTTCGTGATTCCGGACGGGCAGGGCGATCCCACACGTGTGGCGCAGCTCGTCGCGCGGCTTTTGTCACTGGGCGTGGAAGTGCAGCGGGCAAGCTCTGCGCTAACGCTGACCGAGGGCACCTGGCCTGCCGGCACCTACGTGGTGCGACTCGACCAGCCTTACCGGGACTACGCCGTCGACCTTCTGACCGAGCAGCAGTATCCCAAGGACGCCCCGGAGGCGTACGACGATGTCTCATGGTCGTTCCCGGCGCACTATCACCTGAGCGTCATCCCGACCGCAGATCCGCAGGTGCGTACCGCACAACTCACGCCCCTGACGCAGGCGCCGCGCGTGACGGGCGCAGTATCCGGCTCAGGTCCGACGTTCCTGCTCCGGGACAGCGGCCAGGAGGGGCTTCTCGAGGCGCGCTACGCACTCGGGAAGTTTCACGTGGCGATCGCTGAACATGCCTTCGCGGTGGACGGCACGCAGTACCCGGCCGGCTCCTGGATCATCCCGCCACAGGCGGGCCTCGGGGCGGCGTTGCGCACGGTGGCGGACAAGCTTGGAGTGGACTTCGCCAGCACGGCCGCATCACCTGCGGTCACTCGACACGAGACGCCACTCCCGCGCCTCGGCCTGTGGGTACCGTGGGCAGACACCGACTCCGCTGGCTGGGCGCGCTACATCCTGGATCAGCGCCACATTCCCTACAGCTATGTGCGCGATGAGGACATCCGCGCCGGGAAACTCAAGGACAAGTATGACGTGCTCCTCTACCCGCACGTGGATCTCGAGCTCGCCGAGCAGATCGAGGGATTGCACAAGGGATGGGGACCGATGCCGTTTAAGAAGAGCAGCGCCACGCCAGCCTTCGGCACACCGGCTTCTTCCGAGGACATCACCGGCGGGATCGGCTACGCCGGGCTCGCCGAGCTGCAGAGATTCATCGACTCAGGGGGGCTACTGATCACGCTCGGCAACGGCTCGATGCTGCCGCTCGAGGGCGGACTGGTGCGCGGTGTACGTCGCGAGGCGGGCGGTCCACCGCGTAGCTCCCAGGGTGGAGGCGTGGCAGCGGCGGCTGCCTCTCAGAATGCCGAGACGCGCACCCCGGGGGCGCATGTGCGTGTTTCCTTTGCGCGGCCCGATCACCCGATCGCGTACGGCTACGGGGCGCGCACCTGGGTGTTCCGCCAGAACTTCGCGCTCTACTCCATTCCACGGCGCTGGCTGCGCATGGCCTACTGCACGGTATGTCTCGACGGGCCAATCGACCGCAGCAGCATTGTTCTCGAGTGGGGCGATCGCGAGGGTGCCCCGTTCGTCGTCAGCGGTCAGGCGTGGGGGGAGGAGAATCTCATCGGGCGGGCGGCGATCATGGACAGCCCGGTCGGCAAGGGGCGCGTAGTCACCTTCAACTTCAATCCGCTGCACCGCGACCTGAATCGCGGCGATCAGCGGTTGCTGTGGAACGCGATTATCAACTGGCAGGCGATCCTGGCGCAGCACCAATAAGGTGTCCCGCGGCACACGGCGCGCCGCCGCGTGTGCTTGGCTTCAGTGGGTGAGGCGGTTGTAGCGCGCGAGCACCGCGCGCAGTTGCTCGTGCGGCAGTGCGCGCACGTGATGGCCGTCGATCCCGGTCATGTCCTCGGCTGCGACCATGGCGTTGACGATCGCTTCCTCCGTGGCCTGCACGGTGGCGGCGAACAGCGGATCGAGCGAATCGTTAGGCAGCATTTGCAGCCCGACCACGTGCCCCAGTTCGCTCGCAGCCGGATTCGCAGTCGAGAATGCGATGAAGATATCGCCCGAGCCGTTGCCCGCGATGCTGCCGTTGCGACCGATCCCGAGCGAGACGCGCCGTGCGATGCGCTTGAGCTGATGCGGCAGGAGCGGAGCGTTGGTGGCGACCACGACGATGATCGAGCCGCGCTCGGCGAGCTCCGAGGGCACGAAGGCGTACGGATCCTCGCTCTCGATCTCCCGGCCTACGGGTATGCCGGCAATGCGCAGATTCTGCCGCGTGCCGTAGTTGCACTGTACGAGAACACCGACCAGGTAGCCGCCGTCCTTGTCGGTGAGCCGGCGCGAAGAGCTTCCGATCCCGCCCTTGAAGCCGTTGCAGATCATGCCGGTGCCCCCGCCGACGGCACCCTCCTCGACCGGTCCGGAGCGCGCGCTGTCGAGGGCGTGAAAGACGTGCTCGGGCTTCACGTGAAAGCCGTTGATGTCGTTCAACCAGCCGTCCCAGGTCTCGGCGACCACCGGCAGCGACCACCAGGAGTCGGTGGCGTCCGGCGGTCCGTGCGCCACACGCCAGGCGATGACCGCATCGCGCACCACCCCGACGCTGTGGGTGTTGGTGATCAACACCGGTCCCTCGAGAAAGCCCGACTCCTCGACCCAGGTGGTGCCGGTCATCTCGCCGTTGCCGTTCTCGCTGAACCAGCCGGCGAAGGAGAAGTGCTGCTGGGAATCGCTGCCGCGCGGGAGCACAGCCGTGACACCGGTTCGCACCGGTCCCTTGCCGACTACCAGCTTGCCATTGCCGGAGATCAGTGTCGTCTGACCGACCAGCACGCCCTCGACGTCGGTGATTGCGTTGAGCGCACCGGGGGTACCGTCGAAGGGCACACCCAGATCCCGGGCGCGCACCCGCGGCGGCGCCTCCGGGCCGGCCGCGGCGGGCAAAGCCCAGGACACCAACACGAGCGCAACCGCAATCGAACGCAGCATCCTTTACCCCTTATCCGCCCCTGGCGATGCGTGGCTTCAAGCGGCGCGGGCCGCGATGGCGCCGCGCCGCAGGTGCGCGTACCACCAGTACGTCCCATACACGGGTATTCCCGCTGCGCTGAGCACCAGCGCCCACAGCAGCGGCCTGGCGCCGATGCCAATGGACACCCAGATGCAGTAGATCGTTGCGAGGACAGCAGCGGCGAGCCAGCGCGCCTCGCGCCGGCCGGGGCGCGGGATCTGTCCGCGCCGCCACAGCGCCACCACCGCCAGCGCGCAGCCGAAGTAAATCGGCAGGTTGGCGGCCGTCACGACGACGCTGAGGAACGTGAACGCGCCCGCCATCGTATCGTTGTAGTTAGTGACCATCATGAGGCTCGCAAGGATCCCGGTGAACACGAAAGCCCGTGTGGGCGCGCGATTCGAGTTCACCTTGCCCAGCCATTGTGGGAACCCACCGTGGCGCGCGAAGCTCACCGTAAGCTCCCCGAGTATCAGGGTCCAGCCGTTAAGCGCGCCCAGGCCGCTCACGATCACGAACGCTGCCAGCAGTTTGCCGGAGGTCCCGCCCAGGAAGCGGGCGAACAAGTCGGCGAACGGCGCATTCGAGGCTGCCAGCTCCGCCTGGGGGAGCAGCAGCATCGGCACCAGCGAAACGCAGATATAAATGAGCGCGACCAGCAGCGTGCCGATGAAGGTGGCGCGCGGAATGGTGCGCCCCGGATCCCTGACCCTGCCGGCCGGCATTGCCGCGCTCTCGACGCCGAGCATCGCGTAGAGCGCAAGCGTCGAGGCGACGAGCACCCCGCTGAGCGAGAGCGGTGTCTGGGGGACGTGAACGATCGGCTTGGCGTGCGGCGCAAACAGCGCCCATAAGCCAAGCGCGACGATTCCGAACTGCGGCAGGAGCTTCAGCACGGTGCTCAGCACCTGTACCCAGCCGGCGGTGCGCACGCCGCGCAGGTTGATCAGTACGAACAGCCACAGCAACGCCAGTGCCACCACCGCGGCGAGCCAGCGCTCAACTCCCAGCACCGGGAAGAAGATCGACAGGTAACCGACCACACCGGTGGCAATCACGGCATTGGTGACCCAGGTGGAGACCCAGTAGCACCACATCAGCACGAACGCGACGCCGCCGCCAAACGCGCGGCTGGCGTAGGCGTACGGGCCATCATCATCGGGAAACGAGCGTGCCAGGCCCGCAAACACCCAAGCGACGAAAATGCAGCCGACGGCGGTGATCAGCCAGGCGGGCAGGGCGTTCAGACCATAGGGCGCAAGAGAGGCCGGCAGCATGAAGATGCCGACGCCGATCGTGTTGCCCACCAGGAGCGCCGTGCACATCGTAAGGCCGAGCGCGCGCGTTGCTCCCGAGCTCGGGTGCGCGGGACCGGACGGTGTTTCCGCCTCGCGCACGGCTGCGGTATTCACGCGGTCGCTGCCAGAGCTTCGCCGAGCGCGGTCTCGAACAGAGCCATCGCCTCATCGACGTGTCCGCGGTCGATCATCAGCGGTGGAATGAAGCGCACCGTACTCATGCCGCAGGACAAAAGCAGCAGTCCGTTGTGGAACGCACGCGTCAGCACCGCATCACACAGCGCCTTGGCCGGAGTGCGACTGGCACGGTCCAACACCAGCTCCACGCCGATCATGAGTCCCTTGCCGCGCACGTCCCCGAGGCACGCGAAGCGCCCCTGCAGCTCGCGCAGCTTGCCGAGGAAATACTCACCGACGGTCGCGGCGTTGGCGGCGTAGTGCTTCTCTACCAGCTCGAGCGTCGCGAGCGCCGCCGCGCAACACAAGGGATTACCGCCGAAGGTGCTGCCGTGCGCGCCGCGCTTCCACTTCTCCATGAGCGTGCGGCGCGCGACCACCGCCCCGATCGGAAGTCCGGAGGCCAGACCCTTGGCGAGGGTCATGATGTCAGGCACGACACCCCAGTGCTGGCTGGCGAACATCCGCCCGGTGCGGCCGATTCCCGACTGCACCTCATCGAAGATCAGGAGGATCCCGTGGCGGTCGCACAGAGCCCGCAGTCCCGGCAGAAAGCTGTCCGGCGGCACCAGGTATCCGCCTTCGCCCTGAATGGGCTCGACCAGAATCGCCGCGACTTCGCTCGGGGGCACGTTGCTCTGAAACAGTACGGTCTCGATGTACTCGATGATGGCCTTGCCCTGGTCGGCGCCTGCGAACAGCGGCCGGTAGAGGTTCGGATAGGGCACGTGGGTTACGCCCGGCATGGTGGGAAAGAAACCAGCCTGCTGCGTGTACTTGCTGGATGTGAATGCCAGTGATCCCATCGAGCGGCCGTGAAAGCCCCCGAGGAAGCCGATGAAGCGCGGCCGCCCGGTCACGTAGCGCGCGAGCTTGAGCGCGCCCTCGACGGCCTCCGTGCCGCTCTGGCATGGCACCACCTGCGCCGGCTCGCGCAACGGATCCAGCGCGTTGATCTTCTCCGCCATCCGTATCATGCGCTCGTGCCAGTAATCGGCCGAGATGTGCAGAAACTCATCCGCCGCATCCTTAATGGCCTGCACGACCTGCGGGTGAGAGTGCCCGGTGCTGCACACGCCGATGCCGCTCATGAAGTCCAGAAAGCGGTTGCCGTCCACGTCCCAGACCTCCGCGCCAATCCCCCTGGCCATTACGAACGGATAGTCGCGTGGGAATGAGGGGGTGATGACCGCGCGGTCACGCGCCAGCAGAGCCTGCGCCTTCGGTCCGGGCAGTGCGGTTCGGATGTGGGGAGTGTGCAGGTGCGATCCTCGAGCGGCCATGAGTCACCTCGGCAAAGTAATATGAACCGCACCCGAGTGCGCACTGTGCGTGCGCGCCTGCAGGGCCTGCAGACAGGACAGCTCCTCGGGCTGCGGATGCGGCAGAATCTCGAGTGTCCGCGCGACTTGCAGCGGCCAGCCGGTCGCTGCGCGTGCCGCCTCCACCGTCACGCCCGGATAGAGCGCGGTCAGCTGTAGCTCCTCGGTCTCAGGGTGGGGCCTCAACACCCCGAAGTCCGTGATCACCGCACGCGGTCCGGCGCCCGGGGAGCCGCTGGCGCGGCGCGCCCCCGAGCCTTCGAGATATCCGCACGAGGTCCGGAACGCCAGCTTCGGCACGAAGCTGCGCTGCGACTGCTTCATGAGAATCAGCACTTCGCGCGCATGCTCGAGAATCTGCGGCGCGCCGCCCCCGCCCGGCAGACGCACGCTCGGATGCGCATAATCGCCAATCACCGTGCTGTTCAGGTTGCCGAAGCGGTCGATCTGCGCAGCCCCGAGAAATCCCACATCGATGCGCCCGCGCTGCAGGTAGTGGGCGAACACCTCCGCCAGCGGCACGATGCAGGTGGCGGTCTCGGCGAGCTCGCCGTCACCGATCGATAGCGGCAGCGCGAGCGGGCGCGTCCCCACCGTGCCCGACTCGTAGATCAGCACGATATCCGGCGCATGTGTCAGGCGAGCCAGATTGCAGGCGGCGCTTGGTAGTCCGATGCCCACGAAGCAGACCGCGCCGTTGCGCAGCTGCCGCGCAGCAGTCACCGTCATGATCTCGTCGCGGCTATAGGGCGGCACGCTCACGCGGCGACTCCAACTTTGCGCAGGAGCGCTGCGTGATCGGGGACTGCGAGCACGTGCTGCTGCATCCAGCGCGTGAACGTCGCACGCTCGCGTGCGATCTCGTCCCAGGCGAGATAAAAGCCGTTGTCGCGCGGGTAATAGCCGTGGGCGTAGGAGGGATAGGCCCCCCCGGGCACGATGCTCGCGGCCGTGATCACCCAGGCGGGCAGCACCACCGCGTTGATGGCCGGCGGCAGGCGCTCGACCTGCTCTTCGACGGTCACCAGTACACGCCGTGCGGCCATGGCCGCTTCCTTCGCCGCCCCGACGATCCCCTGGATCAGCACGTTACCGGCCGCGTCGATCTGCTGCGCGTGCAGGATGGTCACGTCGGGATTGATGGCGGGCACCGCTGCAAGCGAGGCACCGGTGAATGGGCAGCTGAGGGTCTTGATGCTCGTTCCCGCGATGCGCTCGAGATCGGTCGGCGCATAGTGGCGCATCAGCGCGCAGGGCAGGCCGCTGGCGCCGGCGGTGTAGGCGACCGCCATCTCGGCGTGCGTGAACTCGGATAAGGCCAGTGGCCGCGGCCACTGGCTCTCTACCGCATCGCGCAGCCGATGCAGCGATCCGACCCCCGGATTACCGCCCCAGGAAAAGCTCAGGCGTGCCGCACAGCCCATGCCGATCATCTGGTCGAAGATCAGATCGGGCGTCATGCGTATCAGGTGCAGGTCGCGGCGCTGCTGACGGATGATCTCGTGTCCGGCGGCAAAGGGGATCAGATGGGTGAATCCCTCGAGCGCTACGCTCTCGCCGTCGTGCACGTAAGAGGCGATCGCCTCGGCAAGTGGCAGCACCGGCATGGGCTCACTCGACGATGGTCTGGGACTGCTCGCGCAGGTACTGCGGCAGATAGTAGAAGGAGGCGATCGCCTTGCCGGTGCTGCCTGAGCCCTTCCATCCTCCGAATGGCTGATAGCCTGGCCAGGCTCCAGTCGTGGCGCCCTGCGGACGATTAGCGTAGGTCACGCCCGCCTCGATGTGATGCTGAAACCAGGTGATCTCATCGCTCGCGCCGTAGAAGCCCGCCGTCAGCCCGAGCGCAGAGGCATTCGCAAGCCGCATCGCCTCCTCGTTCGAGTCAACACGGTGCAGCATGAGAATCGGCAGAAACATCTCCTGCTGCCATAGCGGATGGCTCGCGGGCGCCTCCGCGAGTGTCGGCCGTACGAAGAAGCCCCTGGCGAGCGGGCCCTCGCGCAGCTGCTCACCGCCCGCCAGGATGCAGGCGCCCTCGGCGCGCAGCTGTGCGCTGTAGCGCAGGTAGTCCTCGTAGCCGGACTGCGTCGCGAGCGGGCCCAGCCAGGTCTCGCGGCGTGTCGGATCGCCGATGGCAAGCGTCGCGCTCTGCTGCAGCAGCTTCTCGACCAACGCGTCGGAGACCTCACGCTGCACGTACAGTCGCGACAGCGCCGAGCACTTCTGACCGCCCATGCCGAATGCGGAGCGGATGATCCCGGCGCTGGCGCGCTCGAGGTCGGCGCGCGCGGTGACGATGCAGGCATTCTTGCCGCCCATCTCTGCGATGCAGGGCCGCGGATAACGGCCCCCCTGCAGCTTGAGCACGATCTGCCGGCCCACCTCGTAGGAGCCGGTGAAGGTCGCGCCGGCGGTGAGCGGATGGTCCACGAGCGCAGCGCCGATCTGCGTGCTCGATCCGCTCAGGTAGTTGAAGACCCCGGAGGGCAGGCCGGCATCGCGCAGGCAGTCGGCCAGCAGCCGTCCCGCCCAGGGCGTCGCGGTCGCCCCCTTCAGCACCACGGTATTGCCCGTGATGAGGGCGGCGGCGACCGGGCCGGCGGCCAGTGCGATGGGAAAGTTGAACGGGGTGATCACCACCCACGCGCCGTAGGGCTTCAGTACGCTGCGGTTGTGCGAGACGTGGCTGGTCATCGGATCATCCGGCAGCACGCGCTCGAAGCCCTCCGCACGCTCGAAGTCATCGCAGTAGGTGTAGAAAAAATCGGCCGCTTCCTGCGCCTCCCCGAGCGCTTCCATGCGGTTCTTGCCGACCTCCAGGGTTAGCGCCGAGGCAATATCGTAGACACGCTCCTCGATGAGGCGTCCGACGTGGCGCAGCAGCCGCGCGCGAGTTGTTGCGGGCAGTTGCCGCCATGCTGGCCAGGCGGCGTGCGCGGCCCTGAGCGCCGCGTCCGCATCGGCGGGACTTGCAGCGGCGAAGTCCCCGAGCTGCTGCTCGCGGTTGGCGGGGTTGACCTTGCGCAGCACCTCCCGGGTGGGCCGGTCCAGGCCGTCGATGTACAACGGGTGCCGGGCACCGAGCCCTTCAAGCGTACGCGACATCGCCGCATCGAAACGCGTGTGCAGCTCCTGGGGCGGGTTGAACATGGTGGCGTACGTGAGCTTGAAACTCATGCGGGCTCTCCCGGTATCGTGCCGCTCAGCTCGCCGAGCAGCCGATCGAGGAGCTCGACCGGTGCGCCCGCGGCGACACTCGTGGCGTTCGCGACCATTGTGCTATTATCGCACATCAATTCGCTTTGCGAATCACATTAGACGCACGTGATCCCGCCGTCAAACGATGCGGCACCCGTGGCGGCGGCCGCGTTTGCCGATAGTCCCGACTACGTGCAGTCGCTGCATCGTGGACTGGCGGTCATCCGGGCATTCGATTCCGAGCACACCTCGCTGACGCTCTCGGAAGCTGCCGCGCGCGCCGGGTTGTCGCGTGCGGTGGTACGGCGGCTGCTGATGACGCTCGAGTACCTCGGCTACGCCCGCCGGCAGGGTCGGCAGTTCTGCCTCACCCCGCGCTTGCTGGAGCTTGGGTTCAGCTACCTGTCTTCCCTGACGGTTGCGAGCCTGGCGCAACCGTTCATGGAGGAGGTGGCGCGCGAGATCGACGAGTCCTGCTCGCTTGCCGTGTTGGACGAATACGATATCGTCTACGTGCAGCGAGTTGCGGTGCGCAAGGTCATGAGCATCACACTGGACATCGGTGCCCGCTTACCGGCGTACTGCACCTCGATGGGACGCATGTTGCTTGCCGCCCTGGAGGAGCCTGCACTGGAGCGCTGGCTGCGCGGTCTGCGGCCGCAGGCCTGCACGCGCTTCACGCTGACGGACCGCGAGGAGCTGCGCGCCGCGGTGGCGCGCGCGCGCACACAGGCGTACGCCTACGTGGAGCAGGAGCTGCAGGAGGGCCTGTGCTCGCTCGCGGTGCCGGTGCGGGATGCACGCGGTGGCACCGTCGCGGCACTGAACGCGGGCATGCCGTTTCGGGTCGGCGCGCGCGCGCATGCGCTGAAAAAGGTACTGCCGGCACTGCGCGCCGGCGCGCGCGACATTGAGCGTAGCCTCGCCGCCCGCGCCGGCGGCACGGCGATGCTGGTCAGCCCGTGAGTGTGCGCACGCGGGTGACTCGAGGCTGGCCGCTCGCGTGGCTGCTCGGCGCAGCGCTCCCGGGGGGAGGCGTTTGGGCGCCGACTCTCGCGGCGCTGCCGGCGATCGATGCGCCGCACTCGTACTACTACCGCGAGATGTACCTGCCGCAGCTGACTGCCGGCCCGAGCAGCCTCGCCTGGGCGCCCGACTCGCGCGAGGTGGTCTACTCGATGGCCGGCTCGCTGTGGCGCCAGAAGATCGATTCGAGCGTCGCGCAGCAGCTGACCGAGGGTCGCGGCTACGACTACCAGCCGGACTGGTCGCCCGACGGCCGCTTCATTGTGTACGCATCGAGTGTGGGCGAGGTGATCGAACTGATGCTGCTCGATCTGAGCTCCGGTCAGAGCTCGCAGCTCACCCACGGAGGTGCCGTCAACCTCGAGCCGCGCTTCTCTCCCGACGGGCGGCAGATCCTGTTCGTCTCCACCGCCTACAACCGCCACTTTCACGTGTTCGTCGGGGAGCTGCACGATCGACAGCTGACGCAGGTGGTGCGGCTGACCGGGGAGAACAAGAGCTCGCTGCCGCGCTACTACTACAGCCCCTACGATCATGAGATCAATCCCACCTGGACGCGCGACGGGCGTTCGATCGTATTTATCTCCAATCGCGGTCACATCCACGGCACGGGCGGATTCTGGCGCATGCCGGCGAGCCCGGGTGCGCAGCCGCTCGAGCTGCGCTACGAGGAGACCAACTGGGAGGCGCGTCCGGAGTTCTCCCCCGACGGGCAGCGCATCGTCTATAGCTCCTATCTCGGGCGCAGCTGGCTGCAGCTGTGGCTGATGCCCGCCGGCGGCGGCGGTGATGCGTTCGCGCTCACCTACGGTGACTGGGACAACACGGCAGCGCGCTGGTCACCCGATGGGCGAACGATCGCGTTCATCTCCAATCGTGACGGCGGCACGCAGTTGCGGTTGCTGCGCATGCCGGGGGCCGGCGAGCGCGAGCTCACCGTCACCCGTCGGCTGCACCTGCACCCCTTCGGCGCGGTGCACCTGGTGGTGCGCGACGAGCATGGCAGGCCTACGCCGGCGCGCGCGGTGGTGACCGACGCAGCGGGCCGCTTGTATGCACCGGCTGGTGCGTGGATGCATCACGCGGAGTTTGACCGCAACGAGCTGCCCTTCGATGCGCGCTACTTCCACACCTCCGGAGACGATGTCATCGAAGTGCCGGCCGGCACGGTGAAGATCGAGGTGATGAAGGGACTGGAGCGAGAGCCCGAGCGCCGCAGCGCGCAGGTGCAGGCGGACAGGACCGCGCAGATTGCCCTTACGCTTGCCGCGCGACCCTGGCCCGACGAGGCGCAGCGTCAGTGGGTGAGCGCGGACGTGCACGTGCACATGAACTACGGCGGGCACTACCGCAACACGCCCGCGCACCTGGTGTTCCAGGCGCAGGCGGAGGGACTCGATATCGTCGAGAACCTGATCGTGAACAAGGAGCAGCGCATCCCCGACATCGCCTACAGCGGGCATGGAGTCGATGCTGCCTCGCTCCCCGCAACGCTGGTGGTGCACGGTCAGGAATTCCACACCAGCTACTGGGGCCATCTGGGACTGATCGGCCTCAAGGGCAATATTCTCCTGCCCGGCTACTCGGGGTATCCCAACACGGCGGCGGCGAGCCTGTATCCGACCAACGCGGACGTTGCGGACATGGCGCACGCGATAGGTGGGCTGGTCGGCGTCGCGCATCCCTACGAGGAGGAGCCGCAACCGCTGACCCACCCGAAGCACACCGACGCGGACGAGCTGCCCGTGGATGTGGCCCTCGGCAAGGTTGACTATCTCGAGGTGGTCTCATTCGCCGATCATCAGGCGACCGCCTCGGTGTGGTACCGACTGCTGAACCTCGGGTTCAGGATTCCCGCAGCGGGTGGTACCGATGCGATGGCGGACTATGCGACGCTGCGCGGACCAGTCGGTCTCAACCGTGTCTATGCCTCCGTACCGCATGGCCCGCTCAACAGCGATGCCTGGCTGGATGCCCTGCGCCAGGGCCGGACCTTCGCCACCAACGGACCGCTGCTGGATTTTTCCCTGGGCGGCAAGCGGATCGGCGGGAGTGTCGAGCTCGGGCACTCGCAACCGGTGGTATTCACAGCGCGCCTGCGATCCATCGTGCCGCTCGAGCACGCGCAGATCGTCTGCAACGGACAGGTCGTGCGTGAGCTCACGCTCGCCGCGCAGCACGATGCGCTGATGGCGAGTGGCACGCTGCCGATCACCAGCAGCGGCTGGTGTCTGCTGCGCGCCTTCAGCGCGAAGGCGGAGTACCCGATTCTGGATAACCTCGTGTATGCGACCACCAGCCCGGTCTATGTATCGGTCGGCGGCGCGAAGCCGCGCTCGCCCGAGGATGCGCGCTATTTTGCGGCCTGGGTCGAGCACTTGCTTAAGACCACCGCCGCTTACCCCGATTGGAACTCCGCGGGCGAGAAGGCCGGCGTGCTGAGCGAGCTTCAGGCGGCGCTCACGGTTTACCAGCAGCTGGAATGAACCCTTAGCCCCCTCAGGGTTTCCCCGGGAGATACTTAGCCATCCACTCGAGGTAGCGCTGGAAGCGGTCGACCAGGAAGCTCGGCCGACTCAGCACGTGGTACTCCCCCGGATACACGATGAGCTCGGCCGGCACGCCGAGCGTGCGCAGCGCCTGATACATCTGCTCTCCGCCTGCGAGCGGAACGTCGAAATCCTTGTCACCGCCGAGGAATAGTGTCGCGGTGTGGATGCGCTCGGCGTGAAAGAACGGGTAGGACACCTTGAGCCACAGGTCGGTGTTGCGCCACGGCGCTCCCAGCTCGACGTTGTACTGCAGGATGTACTCGTCGGCGCCGTACATCGAGAGCTGGTTGGCACTGCCGGCGCCGCTGATGGCCGCCTTGAAGCGCGCGTCACTGGCGATCAGGTAGTCGGTCAGAATGCCGCCGTAACTCCAGCCGCCAACGCCTAAGCGCGCAGGGTCGGCGAACCCTACAGCAATGGCATAGTCGACGCCCGCCAGCAGGTCGGCGACTTCCTTATCGCCCCAGTCCGCGATGATGCTGCGGGCAAACTGCGCGCCGCGACCCGTGCTGCCGCGATAGTTGATCGCCAGCACCACGTAGCCGTGGGTTGCGAACAGCTGCCGTTCGAGCGGCGGCCCGTAGCCTTCGAGCTCGAGGGAGTGATCATCCTGGCCGTTCGGTCCGCCGTGGATCCACAGGATGGTGGGGTAGCGCCGCCCCGATACGAACCCCGGCGGCTTCACGAGCTGTCCGTGGATCTGCGTTCCATCGCGGCTCCTGAAACTGATGTCCTCGAGCGCCCCGAGCGAGAGCTCCGCAAGCAGCGAGCGGTTGTGGGCGCTGAGCGCGCGCAGCTCGCCGTGCTCGAGGGCGTACACCTCGACGGCTGAGCGGTCGTTGGTGGCGAGCACCGCGGTGTGGCCCGCAGCGCAGGCGAGCTCCTCTACGACCGTGGGACCTGCGAGGCGCTCGACGGGGCTGCCGGCGAGACTTACCTGTGCCGGATACTGGAAACCGTCGTCCTCGACTGCAAACTGCAGCGCGCGTCCGTCGGAGGTGAAGGCGGGCATGAGTATCGCGCGGTCGAGCTGCGCGGTAAGCACGCGCACGGCACCGGAGGCGACATCGAGCAGCGCCAGCTGATCCGTGATGTAGGCGTTGTATTTCGGCTCATCGCCGCGCAGAAAGGCGATGAGGCTGCCATCGGGACTCCATTGCAGATGCTGATGGTTTGGCGACCAGGTGGCGAGCAGCCGCCGCGGCGTCGCGCCTGGCGCGGCGGCTACGACGTAGATCTCATCGACGCCGAGCTCGCTTTGGCTGTCGCTGCGGTTGCCCACGTAGGCAATCCGGCCTCCGTCCGGTGAGAATGCCGGGAGCGAGTCGGAGCGCTTGGGATCGGACGCAAGGGCCTGGTACGCGCCGCTTTTGACATCGAGCAGATACAGGTGCGTGCGCGAGGCAGCGCTGAGATAGCCTTCCTTGTCCTCCTTGAAATGCAGCGCGTCGATGACGAGCGGCTTAGGTCGCTTCGAGTCCTCGCTCGCGTGCGCGACCAGCACGATGTGGCGCCCGTCAGGCGCCCATGCATAGCTTTCGATCTCCTCGTGCACCTGACTGAGCCGGCGTGGCGTGCCGCCGCGACGATCGACCAGCCACAGCTGCGTCGTGCTACCTGCGGGCCGCGCCGACAGGAAGCTGACCGAGCGCCCGTCGGGGCTGAAGCGCGGCTCGCTCACGCCTTGCCCTTGGGTCAGCTGCCGGCTTTGCCCGCCCGTCCAGTCCGCCATCCAGAGTGACCCGCGGCTCTCGTCGGAGGCCTTGTCGTAGCTGGTCACGAGGTAGGCGACCGCGCTGCCGTCGGGCGCAATCCGCAGATCCGACACGGCCTGGAAGCGGTACCAGTCCTCGGGCATCAGCGGGCGGCCCGCGCGTGCCGCGAGCGGCGCAAGGCCGAGGATCATAAGCAGAGCCATCAACGGTAGGCGTGTGGGGCGCACTCGGGCCTCGCGTGTGATCTGCTTGGTACCGTAACGGTACGCAAGCCTATGAAGTGTAGCTTGAGGGTGGCGGCCGCGGCAGACTAGCAGCATGAGCACCCCGCACGCGCGCACCTTCGAGCAGAGCCGCAGCCGCGCGCACGCGGCGCTGCGCGCCGGTAAGGCGGCGACCGCCGAAGCCTGGCTGCGCGCGCTCGAGGCGCAGGCCCCTGGTGAACTCAACTGCCGCTGGCTGCTCGGCGTGGCACTGCTCGATCAGGACAAGGTGGGGGCGGCCATCGAGATGCTTGAGGCGGTGCTCGCGGCGGCGCCGGATTTCGCCAACGCGCGCGTCGATCTCGCGCGCTCCTACCGCCGCGCGGGGCGCACCGCGCAGGCGCGCGAGGAGCTGCGCGCGGTGCTGGCCGCGGTTCCGCTGCATCATCTGGCCTGGCTCGCCTACGGCGACGTGCTCGTCGATCTTTGCCAGTACCCCGAGGCGCGGGTGGCGTTCGAGCGCGCGCGGCTCACCGACCCGCAGCGCTCGCGCATCGAGGAGGCCACGGCGGCCATGGTCGCCCTGGACCGCAGGAAGTCGGAGGCGATATTGCGCGAGATCCTGGTCGGCGACGCCAGCCATGCGGCGGCGCTGTGCGGTCTTGCCGCCTTGTCGCTGGTCGCGAATCTGCCGCAGGACGCCGAGCGGCTGCTGCGCCACGCGCTCAGGCAGTGCGCGCACCTGCCGCTCGCCTGGCGGGGTCTTGCGCCGACGCTGCTGGAGATGGGAAGACTGCTCGAGGCGGATGCGGCCACGCGGCACCTGCTGCAGATCGAACCGGAAAACCCGCAGAACTGGGTGATGCTCGGCGCGGTGTCGACGCGTCTGTTGCGCCAGGACGAGGCGCTGCGCGCCTACGAGCAGGCCGCGCGGCTCAATCCGGACGAAGTGCGATTGCGTATGTCCATCGGACACCTGCACAAGACGGCCGGCCGCCGGGGTGAATGCGAGCAAGCCTACAAGCGCTCACTGGAGCTCGATCCGGGGCTTGCGGAAGCGTGGTGGAGCCTCGCTGACCTCAAGAACTACCAGTTCAGCGACACCGAGGTGACGGCCATGGAGCGGCTGCTCGCGAGCGATGCGCGCGAGCGCGGGAACGAGGCACAGTTGCACTTCGCGCTCGGCAGGGCGTTCGAGCAGCGCCAGGACTACGCACGCTCGTTTGCGCACTATGCGCGCGGCAACGTGCTGCGCCGGCTCGATGTGCCGTTCGACATCGCGACGTTCGAGCGCAAGAGCGCGCGGGTGCGCGCCTGCTTCGACGCGCAGTTCTTCGCCGAGCGCGCCGGGGCGGGCGAGCCGGCGCCGGCACCGATCTTCATCGTGGGCCTGCCGCGCTCGGGCTCGACGCTGATCGAGCAGATCCTCGCCAGCCACTCGAGCGTCGAGGGCACCATGGAGCTGCAGAACATGCTCACGATCGTGCGCGAGTTCGATCACCGCAACCCGCAGCGCGATGCGTACCCGGAGAGCGTGCGCAGTACGCCGCCGGCAAAGTTCGCTCCGCTCGGCCGGCGCTATCTCGAGGAGACCGCGCCGCTGCGCAGCGGGCGGCCGCGGTTCATCGACAAAATGCCCAACAATTTCAGCCACGTCGGCCTGATCCAGGTGCTGCTGCCGAACGCCATCGTGATCGACATGCGCCGCCACCCGCTGGATGCCTGCTTCAGCACCTTCAAGCAGCATTTCGCCGAAGGGCAGTCCTTCAGCTACGACCTGGAGGATCTCGGCCGCTACTATCGCTGCTATCTGTCCCTCATGGATCACTGGGACCAGGTGCTGCCCGGGAAGGTGCTGCACGTGAGCTACGAGGCGCTGGTGCGCGAACCGGAAGCGAATATCCGCCGTCTCCTCGAGCACTGCCAGCTGCCCTTCGAGCCTGCCTGCCTCGCCTTTCACGAAACGCGCCGGCAGATACGCACGGCGAGCGCCGAGCAGGTACGCCAGCCGCTTTACACTTCCGGTGTCGGCCATTGGCGTCACTTCGAGCGCGAGCTCGAGCCGCTGCGGCGCGCGCTCGGGGATTGCCTCGGGCGCTTCGAGTGACTGGGTCCCTGTTGAACGATCGTTTGACTAGAAAGCCCGCTTGAAGGGATGATCCGCCAGCAGGCGCTGCGCGATTGCGCGCGGCGCACGAGCATCAATAATCGGCCGGGGGCGTGGGAGACGCGGGGATGGCTCAAAGAACGAAGCCTGGTGCGAGCGCCCGGTTAACGGCGGCATCGCTCACCGAACGGCGCGCAACGCGCTCCCGGATAGCTCTGGCGGTTGCCGCTGCGCTCAGCGGCGCTGCGGCAATGCATGGGCCGCCGGCCCGCGCCGATGCGGCGGCAACCGATGCGGCGTCCGCTCCGAGCACGAACTCCGGAGGGGGACTTACGGAAGTCGTGGTCACCGCGCGCAAGCGCGAAGAGAACCTGCAGGACGTGCCGGTGAGCCTGTCCGTGTTCACTTCGGAGGATCTGAAGAAGCTCGCCATCACGCAGTTCGAAGACTTCGCCACCCGCGATCCGTCGGTATCGTTCATCAGCACCGGTCCGGGCGAGCAGATGTTTGTCATCCGCGGGGTCTCCGACGGCAGCAATCCCAATTACTCGAACACGTCCCTGACGGGTTTTTTCCTCGACGACATGTCGCTGTCCTGGTACGGGGTACAGCCCGACCTGCATCTGTACGACATCGAGCGCATCGAGGTGCTGAAGGGTCCGCAGGGCACGACCTTCGGCGCCGGATCAATGTCTGGCGCGGTGCGCTATATCACCAACAAGCCGGACGTGAACAACTTCAGCGCCGGCGTCGACTTCGACGGCGGTCAGATCGAACATGCCGGCCGCAACTACACCGAGGAAGGATTCCTCAATGTACCGCTGATCGATGGCAACCTCGGCCTGCGTATCTCGCTGTATGACTCCGTGCACGGCGGCTTTATCGACAACAAGCTGGTGACGCGCGATTGGGTGAACGGCGTCGTGTCGAACAACGCGCAATTTGCGGGCAACGACTACAACACCCAGCACACCAAAGGTGGGCGCGTGGCCCTGAAGGAGGTGTTCACGCCCGGGTGGAGCGCGACGCTCACCTACACGATGCAGCAGCAGATCGGCTTCGGCGCCTGGGACGAGCTCACGGCCAAATATGGCGAGGATGCCGTGGCTCGCTTTGGCCCGGAGGAGCGCCACAACGACGCCTCGATGGTGGATTTTCACCTCGACGGCGATGCCGGCATCGGTGATCTGGTGTTCGCCAGCACCTACTGGAACGTCTCCACGCGCCAGCTGAACGAGTACTCCGAATACATGCAGTATGCGCAGACTGCGGGCCATTACGCGATCTCGCCGCAGTATCTGCAGGGCTTCGCCTGCCTCACGGACCCGGTTTCCTCACCGGGAGACTCCTTCAGCGGCTGCAATGTGCCGACCCTCTACTACGACTATAAGGATTACACGCGGCGCTGGTCGAACGAGCTGCGCCTCTCGTCCAAGCCCGGCGGACGCCTTCACTGGCTGGCAGGGCTCTACTGGGAGCACACCGAGGATCAGTCGAGCAACATCTACGTCATGCCGGGAGTTCAGTACCAGGGCCAGGCGTGGCAGGCCGCGGCCAGCTACTACGCTCCCGCCGTGCCGACTCCGCCGCCGCAAGAGTGGTACAGCTACCTCGAATACACCGACTATCTGCAGACGACGGAATTCGCCAACATCAACTTCGATCTCACGCACAGACTCAACATCGAAGCGGGCATCGTGCACTTCCACTCCGATTTTACGAACTTCACCCCTTTCGCCGGATACTCGTACCAACCCACCGGCCCGGGCGACGTGGCGGGGCCAAGCAGCTCGGTCGGCGGATCCCACAAGTGGGACAGCAAGTTCGGTATCAACTACCATGCGCTGGATAATCTGCTGCTGTATGCGACCTTCTCGCAGGGCTTCCGGGACGGGGGCGTCAATTCCGGTCTGCCCTCGGCCTGTTATCAGGATGGCGTGCCGCAACAGTACACGCCCGACACGCTCAACAACTACGAGATAGGCTGGAAGTCGACACTGCTCGATCGGCACCTGATCTGGGACGGTGCCCTGTACTACATGCCGTGGAAGAACTTTCAGACCAACATCTACGATCCTTCCATTTGCACCGCCGGCAGCTACAACGCCAACCTGGGCTCGGCACGGGTGTACGGGGTGGAATCGAACATCGACTTCAAGGTTAACGATCACTGGTCGCTGCAGGCAGCCGTCAATTACACCGACGCGGAGCTGACTTCTAACCACTACGAAAATCAGTTTTTTGAGGTAGAGCCCGGCTCGCGACTACCCTACTCACCGTACTTCGACTGGAGCGGCAACATCCGTTACGAGGCGGGATTCTCCAATCTCCTCGCCTGGTACGCGCAGTACGACATCGCCTACAAGGGCGACATGTACAACAACCTGAGCTCGGTCACCGGCAACGGTTTCCCGCGCATCCTTCAGCCACCCTACGACATCATGGATGTGCGCATCGGGCTTAACCCGAAGGATGGGCGCTGGTTGGCGGAGTTCTACATCACCAACCTCGCCAACAAGAACGCGGTCATCTACACCAACACCGGCAACTTCGACCTGCGCCAGACGACCAACGAGCCGCGGGTCTTCGGCCTGCGGCTTAATTACCGCTTCGGCAAGGTGAGCAGCACCGAGTGAGCGCGCCGCGGGTGCCGCGACGCAAGTGCGACAAAGCGACCGCCCCGCATCCTGCGGGGCAGCCGGCGATCGGCAATCAGTGATTGGCGATACAGTGGCCGCCGGCGTCGCCGAAGTGCGCTCCAAGGCCGCGCCGGTCGGTGCACTAGAATATAGCGCGCGGTGCGCGGGCCGCCATGGTGCTGCCAAGCCTGTGTCCAATCTGGCACGGCTGAGTCACTCCTGGCAGCAAGCCCGTGACGGCCGATCGGCTTCATAATGCGATCGTATCGGTACCAAGGGAGCAGCAATGCTTGAAACGATCAGTGAGCACCGCAGTTTTGGCGGTGTACAGGGCTTCTATCGCCATCAGTCGGCGGTCATCGGGCTGCCGATGCGTTTTGCCGTGTATCGGCCGGCGCAGGCTGCAGAGCGGCGCGTGCCCGTGCTGTTCTATCTCGCCGGCCTCACCTGTACCGAGGAAACCTTTGTCATCAAGGCCGGCGCGCAGCGCCTGGCATCGCAGCTCGGGCTGATGCTGGTGGCGTGTGACACCAGTCCGCGCAACACCGGCATCCCCGGGGAAGCCGACGATTGGGAGTTCGGCAGCGGCGCGGGGTTCTATCTGAACGCCACGCAAGCGCCGTGGTCGAAGTATTTCCGCATGTACGACTACGTGCTCGGCGAGTTGCGCGAGACGGTGCTCAAGAATTTTCCGGGCAATGCGCAGCAGCTGGGGATTTTCGGCCACTCCATGGGAGGCCACGGGGCCCTCGTGCTGGCGCTCAGAAATCCCGACGTGTACCGCTCGGTGTCGGCCTTCGCGCCCATCTGCTCCCCGACGCGCTGCCCGTGGGGACAGAAGGCCTTACCCCGCTACCTCGGGCAAGACACTACCGCGTGGGCGAACTACGACTCGGTCGAGCTGATCACGGCGCGCGGCTCACAGGTCTTCCCGCAGATCCTGGTCGACCAGGGACTCGCCGACAAGTTTCTGCCGCAGGGGCAGCTGTTGCCCGAGCTGCTCGAGCAGGCATGCGCGAAGGCGAAGCAACCGCTGCGGCTGCGCCGCCACGAGGGCTACGGTCACGACTACTATTTCATCGCCACATTCGTCGACGATCACTTGCGCTTTCATGCGGAGGCGCTGGGCGCTGCGGCCTAGCCCCTCGCAAGCCGTATAGTGCATCGTGAGGGGGACTCGGACGGTGCGGCAATCTGCAGCGGCGTGGCGAACGGTCGGCCCGGGCAGGCTCAGCGGCGTCTTCGCGCTGCTGCTCGGGGCGCTGTTGGGCGCCTGTGCCAGTGCCCCCTCGCACGTCCCGCTCGAGCCGGCCGATACCCTCAATGAGTTCAAAGCGCGCCACCTGGATAGCCTCGCGGCGGGGCTGCCGGCAGCCTCATCAGGCTGGGACCGCGCGCAGTGGCTCACGGCCGCATTAGCGCTCAATCCGCAGCTCGCCCAAGAGCGTGCCGAGGTGGTGGCTGCCGCCGCGGCCGAGCGCACGGCCGCCCAGCACGCCAATCCGAACATGGAGCTGTTCGCCGAGTATCTGGTCAGCGCTGCGCAAAGTGGCGCGTGGCTCTATGGGCTCTCGCTGGATTTCCTGCTGCGACAACCCGGTGAGCGCGCGCGTGCCCGACAGCATGCCGCGCTGGAGACGGCACTGGCGCAGTCCGACCTCGCCGAATCGATCTGGCAGGTGCGCGCGGTGCTGCGCCAGGCGCTGCTCGATGCGGCCTCGGCGCAGGACGAGAGCGCGCTGCTGGAGTCCCTCGCGAGTACGCGCCAGGCGCTGCTCGACAGCGATCGGGTGCGCCTGAGGCTCGGCGACATCGCGCGCCCGCAGCTGCTCGCCGATGAGCTGGAACTGTTGCATGCCCGGCAGCGCCAGCAGCACTCGCGCGCGCTTGCCACGGATGCACTGGCGCGGCTTGCAGCCGCGGTCGGTGTGCCGGTGACGGCGCTGGATGGGGTACCGGTACGCTGGCCCGCGTGGGCTGCGATCGATACGCTGACCGTCGTTACCCCGGAGCGCTGGCGGAACGAGGCGCTGATCGCTCGCCCGCAGATCGTCCATGCGCTGCGCGAATATGATCTGGCCGAGATTGGTGTGAAGAGCGAGCTCGCCAAGCGCTGGCCAGAGGTGCACCTCACCCCCGCCTACGCATGGGGAGGTGGGGGCGTGCGCGAGGATTCGCTCAACGACATCGCGCGCGAGGACGCCGTCGGGCTCTCATTCGAGCTGCCGATTTTCAACCAGCACCAGGGTCCGATCGGAGAGGCGGTGGCACGGCGCACCGCTGCCGGCGAGCAGCTGAAGGCGGTGCAGGCCGGGATTTTTGAGCAGATCGATCGCGCGGAGCTTGCCTGGCCGACGGTGCGGCAGGCCTGGGCCGACAGCGCTCGGCTCGCCGAGCTCGCCGAGCGGCAGCGCCAGGCCGAGCAACGTGCGCTCGAGGCCGGGGCGAGCGAGCGTGCCAGCATGCTGGCGGCACGGATTGCCGCCACCGAGGCGCAGTTGGCGGTGCTGGATGCGGCGTACAGCGCGCAGATGGCATTCGGTGCGCTCGAGGACGCCTATCGCCGGCCGCTGAGCGAGGCCGATGGGCGATGGCCGCCCGGCACCGATCCGCACTCATGAGGCCCGCAGCCCGGGTGTTGTTGCCGGCGTTGCTGTTCGGACTGGCAACCGTGGCGGCCGATACGCCCGAGAAGCCCGACGACTCGGATCGGCAGGATTCCGCGCGCACAGCGCCTGCCGCCGAAGCGGCTGGGACGGCGGATAAGGGTGAGAAAGCCGAGCCGGCTGAGAAGGCCGAGAAGGGTGAGAAGGCCGAGAAGGATGAAAAGGACGAGAAGGCCGATAGCGATCAGGCGCCGCTGTCGCTGACAGTCTCGCAGCAGCAGGCGGTCGGAATCCGTATCGAACAACCGCTGCCCTTAAGGAGTGCGCCGCCCATCGAGGCCTACGGGACGGTGCTCGATCCCGCGGCCCTGGTGACCGAGCTGGGCCGGATGGAAAGCAGCCAGGCATCTGCAGCTGCAGCTGCCGCCGACGCGGAGCGCACGCAGCGACTCTATCGCGACGAGGCGCAGGCCTCGCTCAAGTCATGGCAGGCCTCCCAGGCACAGTCGGCCGAGGCGGCCGCGACGGCGCGCGCAACCGCGATCAGCTTCAGCCTGCAATGGGGGCCGCTCGCAAGTTGGAGCCCCGAGCAGCGACACGCCCTGATCGAGGATCTGAGTAAGGGGCGCCGGTTGCTGCTCAGGGCAGATGTGCCGGGGCGCCACCTCGGCGGTGCCCTCGACCGCCGCGCTCTGGTGGAGGTCGACGGGATCAGCGTCGCGGCGCAGGTCCTGGGTACGCTGCCGCGGACCGAGGCGCAATCGCAGAGTGCCGGCTGGTTGCTGCAGCTCGAGCGCGTGCCGCCGGGGTTCGGGCCCGGCGCGCGCGCGCTGGTGCGCTTGCAGACGGCCGCGCTGAGTGGGCTGCTGGTGCCGGCCAGCGCGCTCGTGTATTCCGAGGACGGCGCGTACGTTTATCGCCAGGAGCGGGTTAGCGGCACCGACGCGTTTCACTATGCGACAGTGCCGGTGAAGCCGCTGACGCGTGTGGGCAGCGCGTGGCTCGTCGAGGGGCTCAACCGCGCCGACGCGATCGTGGTGCAGGGTGCGGGTGTGCTGTGGTCGCTGCAGGGCATCAGCAACTTCTCGGCCGCGGAAGAGGAACACGACTAGCGCCCATGCTTGCCACCATCGTTCGCGGGTCGCTGGCAAATCCGAGGATCGTGACGGCGCTTTCTCTGCTCATTGCGCTTTTGGGCGTGGGCGCGTTGCTCAGCGCGCGGCTCGATGTGTTTCCCGACTTTGCTCCGCCGCACCTGCTGGTGCAGGCCGAGGCGCCGGGCCTGGATGCGACGCAGGTCGAGTCCCTGGTGACACGTCCGCTCGAGGATCTACTGGGCGGAGCAGAGGACGTCGAGGTGGTGCGCTCCACTTCGAGCCAGGGCCTGGCCGCCATCCAGGTGGTCTTCGGTCGCGACAGCGATCCGTATCTGCAGCGGCAGGTCATCACCGAGCGGCTTGCGGATGCGGGGGCGCTCCTGCCCCCGGGCGTCGGCCAGCCGCTGCTCTCGCCCCTGAGTTCCTCGATGGAGTACTTGCTGCACTTCGGCTTCACCAGCGATAGCCTCTCGCCGAGCGAGCTGCGCGATCTGGTGCGCTGGACCATCAAACCACAGGTCCTGGCCGTGCCCGGAGTCGCGCAGGTGCAGATCTTCGGCGGTGACTCGCGCGAGCGACAGGTGTGGGTCGATCCGCTGAAGCTCGACGCGTTCGGGGTGACGCTCGAGGAAGTATTCGAGGCGGCGCGCCGCGGCACGCAGATGAACGGCGGCGGTTATCTCGAGACCCCCACGCAGCGCATCGTACTGCAGGCGCAGGCGCCCGCAGACTCACTCACCGCGCTCGAGCAGGCCGTGATCACGAGTCACGGCGCGGTGCCGGTACGTATCGGCGACATCGCAGACGTGCGCGAGGGGGCCGCACCGCGCTTTGGCGATGCGAACATCGGCGGCCACCCCGGGATACTGGTCGAGACCTCGACCCAGTACGGCGCCAACACGCTCGATGTCACGCGCGAGCTCGAGCACCGACTGCAGACCCTCGCGCCGCAGCTCGCGCAACGCGGCATCCAGTACCACCCGGCGCTGCTGCGGCCGGCGAGCTTCATCGAGAGCGCCATCGCCAAGCTGCGCAATTCGCTGTTGATCGGGGCGCTGCTGGTCGTCGTGCTGCTGCTCGTGACGCTGCGCGACTGGCGCGGCGCCCTGATCTCATTCGGCGCCATTCCGATCTCGCTCCTGGCCACCGTGTGGCTCCTGAGCCTCGGCGGGCTGTCGCTCAACACCATGAGCCTCGGCGGGCTTGTGGTGGCCCTGGGGGTGGTGGTCGACGATGCCGTCATCGACGTGGAAAACATCACGCGTCGCCGGCGCGGCGCGGCTGCGGGCGCGGATCTTGGCGCGCTGCTGCTCGGGGCCTCTCTCGAGGTACGGCGGCCGGTGTTCTACGCCACCGCGGCGGTGGCGGTGGCCTTTCTGCCGATCCTGATGCTGTCGGGACTGCAGGGGGCGTTCTTCCGCCCGCTGGCGACGGCATTTCTGCTGGCGGTCGGGCTCTCGCTCCTGGTCGCCATGAGCGCAACTCCCGCGCTGTGCGCGCTGCTGATGCAAGGCTACGAGCCGCGCGCCGAGCCCGAGTGGCTGCGTCGTGCCAAGAGCTGGCAACGGGCGACGATTACGCGCCTCACCCCGCGAGCCGCGCTGGTGCTCGCCGTGATCCTCCTGAGCGGGGCGGCAGGTCTTGCGCTGCTGCCGGTGCTTGGCGCACGGCTGTTACCCGATTTTCGCGAGAACTACCTGATCGCGCATGCCGCCCTCAGACCGGGCATCTCGCTGCTCGAGACCTCGCGCGTCGGCGAGCGCATCGCGACGCGCCTCGCGGCGCTGCCGGGGGTGAGGAGCGTGGCCGAGCAGATCGGGCGGGCGGAGAACGGTCAGGATCCTGATGCGCCCAACAAGAGCGAGTTCGAAATACAGCTCGATCCCGCGCACGGGCAGAACACCGAGCAGCTGGAAGCGAAGATACGTGAGATCTTCGCTCAGTTTCCTAATCAGCTGGTCGAGATCTACTCGGTGCTCGCCGAGCGCATCGGCGAGACGCTGTCGGGGGAAGTCGCGCCGTTCTTCGTCAGCGTGTTCGGACCGGATCTCGACGTGGACGATCAGGTCGCCGGTGACATCGCAACGCTGCTGCGTCATTGGCCGCAGAGCGGCACCGTGCGTCTGGAGGTGCCCCCGCGCCAGCCCGAGCTACAGGTGCAGATGCGCCCTGAGCAGCTGAGTCTCTACGGCATGCAGGCCGCGGATGTGCTCGGCGCCTTGAACGCCGCCTATCACGGTACGCTCGTCTCGCAGCTCAATCAGTCCGACCGCAGCATACCGGTCGTGGTGCGCATCGCCGGCAGCGGCACGACACCCCAGGACGTGAGCGATCTGAGGCTGCGTGGTCGCGATGGTGCACTGGTGCCGCTGGCGGCAGTGGCGACGCTCGCCATGGTCTCGGCGCGCAGCCTCGTGGAGCATGAGGACGGGCTGCGCCGCCAGGTGGTGGTCGCAAGCCCCACCAGCTCCGATCAGGCCGGCTACGCGCGCGCTGCGCAGCAGGCCATCGCCGCACATATCAGGCTGCCGCCGAACGTGTATTTGCGCTACGGCGGCACCGCACCGGCGCAGGCGGCCGCGGCGCACGAGCTCTTATGGCACTCGGCGGCGGCATTCGTGCTGATCGTACTGTTGTTGGCACTGGCGTTCGGCCACAGCCGCCACGTGCTGTTGGTGTTGGCGGCACTGCCGAGCACGCTGATTGGGGGTGTGGCGGCGGTAGCACTGACCGGAGCGACGCTCTCGCTCGGGGCGATGGTCGGCTTTGTCGCACTCTTCGGCATGGCCGCGCGCAACACCATACTGCTCATCTCGCACTACGAGCACCTGGTGGCGAGCGAAGGTGAGTCGTGGGGATTGGCCACGGCGCTGCGCGGTGCCGAGGAACGTCTGACGCCGGTGCTGCTCACAGCGCTGCTCACCGCGCTCGCCTTGCTGCCGGTCGCCCTGCAGTCGCACGAGCCAGGGCATGAGATCGAAGGTCCGATGGCGATCGTCATCCTGGGCGGGCTGGTCTCCTCGACCTTCGTGAGCCTCGTGCTCGTCCCACCCCTTGCCGCCCGCTGGTTGTACCGCAGCTGAGATCGGGATGCGCGTCGCGCGCGTCACACTGGGACATTTTCGCAACACTTCTCAGGCCACACTGTGACCCTTGTGGCAACCCGAGCTTATTAGGGATATCCTCCCGCCGGTTTAAAAACTTGTTCCGCAACCGTGACATCTGTTGCGAGTTAACAACACTCTGGGCATGTGGCGTACAAGCCCGCGCCTGTGGTGGCGGCGCCCATGCCGCGTCCGAACGGCATCACTAGGGACAACCTGACTGGAGTAAGCAATGAAACGCAATTTGGTAACTCAGCCGATTCTGCGGCCACTGGTTGCCGGCGCCGTATTGGCCGCCCTCGCAATCCCCGCCGGAGCGGTAGATCTGAAAACGGCGGATGGCTCGTGGACCTTTTCGATCGACGGCGAAGTGAACGTCGATTACATCTTCTCGCACTGCGAGGACCCGGGCAGCGCGGTCGCCATCAACGGCGGTCTGACCTGTGTGGGCTCTTCGACGAACGGCAACAACGTGTCCAACATCGGCAACGGTCTGTTGCCGGCGGCGTTCACCTTTGGCGTATCGACCACGCAGGACGGAATCGATCTGGCTGCGCACCTCGGACTGTATCCGGGCATCGCAACCAACGACGGCGGCAGCCCGAATCTGCAAACCGGGAATGGGCCGACCAACTCGGCGCTGGGAACCACCGGGCTGGATATCCGGCAGGTCTACATGACCTTCGGCAACAAGGACATGGGGACGTTCACGCTCGGCCGTAACATCGGCCTGTTCGGCGCGGACATCATTCTCAATGACATGACACTGCCGGGAGTCGGTGCACCGGGCTCGGCCGCCGGTCCTGCGCCGTCCAACACGACTCTGGGCGGCATCGGCTTCGGGTACATCTACACCGACTGGCTGGCGCAGATCGATTACACCACTCCCGACCTGGCAGGCTTTGCGGTAACGGTCGGTGCCTTCGACCCGATCAATTCGCTCGGCGACCCGGGCACGACGGAAGCGAAGAAGGCGCCGGGCTTCCATGCGAAGATCACCTACACGCTGCCGATCGCCGAAGGCACCAAGCTTTACCTATCGGCCTCAGCTCTCTCGCAGCAGCAGGATTACACCACCGCCCCCGCCACGGGCTACAGCTACACCGGCACTGGTGCGGACCTCTTCGCCAAGTTCGACCTGCAGGACTTGGAGCTGATCGGGTACTACTACCATGCCAAGGGGCTCGGAACGACCGCGCTGTTCGATGGCGGCGCGTTCTCGGGGGGCGGCGTCTTCGGTCAGACGCGTACCTCGAGCGGCTACCTCGGGCAGGTCACCTATAAGTTCGGTCCAGTGAAGCTCGGCGCCAACTACGGGGCGAGCATCCTCGATTACGCCAGCGCGATCGATCAGTTCACCAACCCGAATCTGGTCTCGAGCAATCGCAAGGGCACCCTCGGGGTGTACTACTCGCTGACCAAGAACCTGATGCTGCTGGCTGAAGCCAGCCGGGTGAAGAGCGAGGCGCAGAACGACCTCGGGAGCAATCAGGCCACGACCTTCAACATCGGCGCCTATCTCGGCTTCTGAGGCCGGCTGGCGGCCTAAGCAAAGGGGGTACCGAGCTTGGGGTAGTGACAGCGGCGTCGGCGGCAGGTATTGCCGTCGACGCCGCGCCGTGCGTTCCCAGGCGCGGTCGCGGGCAAGAAGATGCAAAAGATGCGGGAACGACCAATGGCCTCTGTCGTCAGCTCAACGGTACGGATCGCGCCGATCCGCTCGTATTGCGCTGCAGCGCGTCGTACATGACGCCGCAGGTGCGTGTTGCATTGCAAGGAGGTCCATTCGGACTAAGGCAGTTCGCATCGCGGATGTGCCATTTGTGGCACACGCCTTGTCGCGAACGCGGCGTCGGCCCACCATTTGGGCCCATCTGCTGCAGATAGGTAGGAATAAGACTAGGATACGGCGCCTAAATCTCCCTGTGTGTTCAAGGGGAGACGCGGATTCTAGGGGAGGGATTTTGGGGAGAGTGTGAGATTTGTCAGGCCGGAAAAGCGTGCAGCGAGTGGCTCATGTTTCACGGCCGTGTGCGTGCACCGAACGATATAACTCGAGTCTGAGGAGAACTGCGTATGCGATTCGAACGCAATAAAAGCCTGCGCACCATATGTGCCGCCCTGGCACTTGGAGCGTCCTGCGCGGCGGCTATCGGGGATGAGGTAACCGAACGCTCGAAGGATCCAAATCTATGGGCGGCGCCCGGCGGCGATCCAGCTTTGACGCGCCACAGCGCGCTCAAATCGATCAATGCCTCGAATGTCGGTCAACTACAGATGGTGTGGTCGCAATCCAGCGGTACGCTGCGCGGCCACGAGGGGCAGCCGCTGGTCGTGGTCGTCAACGGCAAGACGATGATGTACATGGAGAGCGGTTGGCCCAACATCATCCAGGCGCTCGATCTGAGCGATCCGGATCATCCGAAGGAAGTCTGGAACTACAAGAAGACGACCAATCGCGATGATTCCGCCGTGCCGCGCGCTTGCTGCGACACTGTGAACCGCGGCATGTCCTATGCCGACGGCAAGCTGGTGTTCGCCACGCTCGATGGTTTTGTGATCGCACTCGATGCGACCACCGGCAAGGAAGCCTGGGTCGTGAAGGATGCCTGGGCCGACAAGGGCGAGACGCTCACCGCCGCGCCGATCATTGCCGACGGCAAAGTGCTGATGGGCATCAGCGGTGATGAGTTCGCCGCGCGTGGCCGCTTCAACGCCTTCAATCTGGCCGACGGCAGCAAGGTGTGGGAGTGCTACAACAACGGCACCGACAAGGATGTGTGCCTTACCAAGGAGACCAACAAGAAGCATCCGGAGTACGGCCAGGCTGGCAAGGATCTCGGCATCAGCACCTATCCGGGCGATGAGTGGAAGCGCGGCGGCGGTGCCATGTGGGGCTGGTACAGCTACGATCCGGAGCTGAAGCTGGTGTACGCCTCGAGTGGCAACCCCGGACTGTGGAGCCCTTCATATCGCTGCGGTGCCACCCCGATCACGCAGGAAGCTTGCAGCAGCGGCAAATGGGACAACAAGTGGTCGCTGTCGATCTTCGCGCGCAAGGTGGATACCGGCGAGGTCGTGTGGGTCTATCAGATGACCCCGTTCGATCAGTGGGACTACGACGGCATCAACGAGAACATGCTGGAAGACCTGACGGTCGACGGTAAGGCTCGCAAGGTGCTGATGCACTTCGATCGCAACGGCTTCGCCTACATGCTCGACCGTACGGATGGCACGCTGCTGCGCGCCAACAAGTACGTCACCACCAACTGGGCCGAGAAGATCGACATGAAGACTTCCCGGCCGGTGAAGGTGTTTGAGCACTCGCCGCTGAAGGTGCACGAGAACACGCAGGCGTGCCCGTCGGCGATGGGCGGCAAGGACCAGCAGCCCTGCGCGATCGACCCGAGCGAGCCGGGCATTGCGTACTGCCCGACCAACAACTGGTGCATGGAGGACGAGCCGCAGACGCGCTCGCATACCCAGCAGGGCATTGTGTACGTGTTTGCCAACGTCTACATGTACCCGGAGAAACCCGGCATCACCGGCAAGTTCAAGAAGTTCAACGTGCTGACCGGTGAGACGGTGTGGGAGATCCCGGATCCGTATCCGAACTGGGGCGGTGCCCTGATCACGGACGGCGGACTGGCGTTCTACGGCAGCCTGAATGGTGATTTCCGCGCGGTCGATCGCTCCTCAGGCAAAGTCCTGTGGCAGCGCCGGCTCGGCTCGGGAATCATCGGCAACCCGATCACCTACAGCGTGAACGGCAAGCAGTATGTGTCCATATGGAGCGGCATCGGCGGGTGGATTGGTCTGCCCGTCACGGCGGGCCTGGATCTGAACGATAAGTACGGAGCCATCGGCGCGACCGCGATGACCAAGGCTGCGAACCTCAGCATGATTCCGCAGGGCGGCACGCTGTACACGTTCGCTGTCGAGTAGTGATCAGACGATAGTTGAAGTAGGAACGGAACGCGCCCGGCGGCAACGCCGGGCGCGTTCGCGCTAGGGCGACGGATCGCGAGATCGAGGAGTCGGGGCGAATGGCAAGCTGGATGAGAAGCGGACCGGCGCTGGGTGCGGCGCTGGTGCTGGGGGCGGTCACTCTGGCGGTTACACCGAGTGAGAGCCGGGCGCAGCTCAGAGTCTGCGCCGACCCGGGCAACATGCCGCTCTCGAACAACAAGGGCGAGGGACTCGAGAACAAGATGGGGGAGGTGCTGGCCGCCGGGCTCGGCACCACCGTGGCCTTTTACTACCGGCCGGGCGTCGAGCGCGGGATGATACGCAACACGCTCGATGCGGATCTGTGCGATGTGATGCTGGATATGCCGTCGGATTCCGACGACGTGCTGACCACAGCGCCGCTCTACCGCACGACCTACGTATTCGTTTCGCGCGCGGATCGCAACCTGCACTTCAAGAATCTGGATGATCCGCGCCTGAAGACTCTGAAGATCGGCGTATACGAGACCTCCGCAATCCGGGAGGCGTTGTCCGATCACGGCGTTGGCCAACACGTGCAGGTCCATTACCTGAGCCACGATGCCGATCTGCAGCCAAAGGATCAGCCGAGCTACCAGATCCAGCAGGTGATCGACGGCACGCTGGACGTGGCTGCGGCCTGGGGGCCGCTTGCCGGTTACTACAAGGTGACGGGGAAGGTGCCGCTCACCATGCAGCCCGTCAACCTGATGGACGATGAGGTACCGCTGCAGTACGACATGGCGCTGGCCGTGCGGCGCGGCGATCACACTTTGCAGAAGCAGCTTGAGCAGGTGATGCGTGACAAGCGCGACACGCTGCGCAAGGTGCTCGATGACTTCGGGGTGCCGCTGGTGCAGTGCGAGGACTGCATCATCAGCGGCGACCTGCCCGCCCACGGGCCCTACAGCGAGAAGCCCGAGCAACCGCCGCCCAAGGCGACCGCGCCCAAGGTCAGCATCGCGCAGCTCGATAACTGGCTGGCGCACGGCGCCAGCGTGGCGAGCGAGCTGAATAACGCGGTGCTCGCAGACGATCAGACGCGCGTCGGCTACCTGCTCGAGAAGAAGCACGGCAACGTCAACGCGCTCGACCTGCAGGGCGAGATGCCGCTGCACTACGCGCTGGTGCAGCGCTCACCGGGGATGGTGAAGTTTCTCATCGCGCACGGCGCGGACGTCAACGAGCGCGACCGCGACGGCTGGACGGCGATTATGACGGCCGCCTACTGTGACGACGACGAGGACGTGAAGGTGCTCGCCGCCCACGGCGCCGATCCCAACCTCGTCAGCAACCAGAAGCTGACCGCGCTCGGAGTGGCGGCCCAGTATGGCAAGGACAAGGCGGCGGTGGCACTTATCCAGGTCGGCGCAGATCCGGGCCGGCCGGTCGGCGATGCCGGCTACACGCCACTGATGCTCGCCAGCGCCAACAATGCTCAGGGCCTGGCACAGACGCTGATCAGCAAGGGCGCGGATGTGAACGCGCACAACGCCGGTGGCGTCACGGCGCTGATGATGGCCGCCGCCAACGGCCGCGCCGAAATGGTGCAATTGCTGGTGCGCGCAGGTGCGAACGTCAAGGCGCAGACCGAGCGCGGCGAGACCGCGCTGTCGATCGCTCGCGCCAAGGGCGATGCGAAGGTCATCAAGCTCCTGGATGCCGGGTAGGGCTAACCCCCGGGGCCTCTGCGAGCGTGCAACGGAAGCTGTCTAAGAAAACAGGAAAGAGGCGATGCGTGCTTAGAAAAGCAATGGCCGCTTGCGCAGTCGGACTGGTCTCGTCGCTGACTTACGCACAACCCCCGGCGGCTGGCGCTGCGGCGCCCGCGCCAGCCTCTGCCGCTGCCCCTGCGGCGGCCTCCGGGGCTAAGATGACACCCGTGCAGCGGGCGGATGCCACCCCCCAGGGTCAGCTGAAGAACCCCTACCAGGACACCGACGCGGCGGTCGTGGCCGCCGGCCAGCAGCTGTATCTCAATTACGGCTGCAACGGCTGTCACGGCGGCACCGGTGGTGGAGGCATGTGTCCGCCCCTGACCAACGATATATGGGTGTATGGCGGGGATGATGACACCCTCTTCAGACTGGTGGCCTATGGCAGCCAGATCCTGCAGAGCAAGGGCTATAGCCGTAAGGCTCAGGAGAACGTCGTCGGGCCGATGCCACAGATGGGTCTGGTGGTGCAGACGGACGACGATTTGTGGCGCATCCTTGCGTTCGTGCGGGCTAATTACCACGGCGCACCGGAGTGCAAATTCGGGTGCCCCAAGCAGGACTCAAGCGGTGAGCATTGAGTAAGCCGCCGATCTGATCGTTGGTTGAGGGGGAGTTTTAGCAATGATGCGTGTGCGGCCCGCAGCTCACAATCATGCGGACCTCATCGGTAATCTGGTTCGCAGACACGGCTCCGAACCGCCGATCACCGATGTCGTGCGAACCTCCTGGAGCCGCTGCCTCAATTACTACGCACTCGACCCGCACGAGGTCAAACGCCCGAACAGCGTCGAGCGTGCCGATCTTCAGGCCCGCCGCGAGCGCCTCGGCACCCTGCTTGCGATCGCGCGCATCGAAATGGAGGCTCTGGGCAAGCTCATCAAGCATTCCGAGTACAGCATCATGCTGACCGACCGGGACGGGGTGATCCTGAGCTACCTGGGCGACCCCGGCTTCTCGGCCACTGCGCGGCGCTCGGGCTTTCGCGAGGGGGTCGTGTGGAGCGAGCGGGAGATGGGCACCAACGGCATGGGCACCTGCCTTACCGCCCGTCGCCCGGTGGTGATTCACCGCGCCGACCATTTCCTCGCGCAGAACACCCGACTCACTTGCTCCGCGGCACCCATCTTCGATATGCGCGGTGAGCTGCTGGCCGCGATCGACATCTCGGGCGCCTCAACCAATCACCAGAGCCACACGCTTGCGCTGGTCGAGCTCGCGGCGCAGAACGTCGAGAACCGCACGCTGCTGAGCGCCACCAAGGACTTCAATCTGGTGCGCTTCCACCGCTGTGCGGAGTTCGTGAGCACGCCCGGGGAAGGGGTGCTGGCCTTTGACGATCAGGGGCTCATTGCGGGGGCCAACCGCGCCGCGCTCAAGCTCCTCGGTCATCGCGAGCACAACGGCGTGTGCGGTCAGCGGGTGGATGAGATGCTCGAGACCAGCCTCGCGACGCTCATGCAGCTGTCGGGGCAGCGCGGTTTTCGCGCCGAAGCGCTCAACTCGCTCCCCGCGCAGCGCAGCTGGTTTGCGACCGTGCAGGCATCGCTGGAGCCACGCCGGCCGACCCAGGTCGTGGTCCCTGTACAGCTCGGGCCTGAGAGGGCGGAGACGCGCGGCGCGCTCGAGTGTCTGCACTCATCCGACCCGGGCATGATGAAGAGCCTCGAGACCCTGCGCCGCGTCATCGATCGGGATCTTTCCGTGCTGCTGGTGGGGGAAACCGGCACCGGCAAGGGCTACTGCGCGCGCGCCATGCACTTCGCGAGCAGCCGCGCGCCCCGCTCCTTCGTAACGGTCAATTGCGCCGCCATGCCGGAGAGCCTGATTGAGAGCGAGCTGTTCGGCCACGACCCGGGAGCTTTTCCGGCTGCCGGGCGTGAGGCCAGGGTCGGCAGACTTCTGCAGGCCACCGGCGGCACGCTGTTTCTCGACGAGATCGGCGACATGCCACTGGCGCTGCAGGCACGGCTGCTGAATGTGATCGAGGATCGCGAGGCCCTGCCGCTCGCAGGCGCCAAGGTCTCCAACGTCGATGTGCGCATCGTAAGCGCCACGCAGCACGATCCACTTGAGATGATCGCCAAGGGTTGCTTACGCGAGGATCTTTATTATCGGCTCAACGGCATCACGGTGCGTCTGCCGCCGCTGCGCCAGCGCACCGACCAGGGCGCTCTGATCGAGCAGCTCCTGAGGAGTGAGGCGGGCGCAGCCCTCGAGATCGAGCCGGCGCTGGTCGAGCGGCTGAAACGGCATTCCTGGCCGGGCAATGTGCGGCAGCTGCGCAACGTGCTGCGCACCATGCTGGCGCTGCGCAGCGCTGATCGGCTGACGCTTGCTGACTTCAAGGAGGAGTGGCTGGCGGGCGGAGCGAGCGCGCGAGCCACAAGCAGTGAAGCCGAAGAGGCCGGCAGCGCGGATGACGAGAGCGCGCTGTCGTGCGCGGAGCGCGATGCGCTTCGGCGCATGCTCGAAAGCTGTCATTGGAACGTGAGCGCGGCGGCGGTGCGGCTACACATCAGTCGCCGTACAATATACCGCAAGATTCACCGACATGGACTGCTACGGCACGCCCCGCATCTCGCGGGTGCGTACGCGGCAGCCCGAATGAGTTCCCAATCGGAGGACTAAGATGGCAATCAAGATCCACCCGCTGGTTGATAACGGAGTCAAGCAGGGCACACCGGGCTTCGCCGGCGGCACACTGACCTGCAAGTGCTCGAGCAATCCCGTCACGGTACGCGTGGCATCGAACGTGGCGTTCAATCACGTCTGCGGCTGCACGAAATGCTGGAAGCCCCAGGGCGCGCTGTTCTCGCTGGTCGGCGTGGCCGGGCGCGACAAGGTCAGCGTGACGGCCAACGCCAACAAGCTCAAGGTCGTCGACGAGAAGGCCCCGATTCAGCGCCACGCCTGCACTGGCTGCGGCGTGCACATGTACGGGCGCATCGAGAACAAATCGCACCCGTTCTACGGATTCGATTTCTTCCACGTCGAGCTGTCCAAGGACGCCGGCTGGGAGGCTCCGCAGTTTGCAGCGTTCGTTTCCTCGATCATCGAGTCGGGCACCAAGCCGGACCAGATGGGCGCGGTGCGCGCGCGGCTCAAGGAACTGCATCTGGAGCCCTATGATTGCCTCTCGCCGGCATTGATGGACCTGATCGCCACCCATGCGGCGAAGGCCAAGGGCGTGCTGGCTTAAGCATTGCTCGCTTGCGGCCCCGCGTCTTCAAGGCGCGGGGCCGCCGCGGCGCATTGCCAACCGTTTTCGAGAAGAGGACCTTTCAGCCATGAAAACACGTGCTGCGGTGGCCTACGCTGCCGGCAAGCCGCTGGAGATCGTCACGGTCGATCTCGAGGGGCCGAAGGCCGGCGAAGTGCTGGTGGAACTGAAGGCTACCGGTATCTGCCATACCGACGAGTTCACGCGCTCGGGGGCAGATCCCGAGGGTCTCTTTCCGTCGATCCTCGGACACGAGGGCGCGGGCATCGTGGTCGATGTCGGCCCCGGTGTCACTTCGGTGAAGAAGGGCGATCACGTCATTCCGCTCTATACCCCCGAGTGCCGCCAGTGCAAGAGTTGTCTGTCACGCAAAACCAACCTGTGCACGGCGATCCGCGCGACGCAGGGCAAGGGCGTGATGCCCGACGGCACCAGCCGTTTCTCCATCGGCAAGGACAAGATCTACCACTACATGGGGTGCTCGACCTTCTCTAACTTCACGGTGCTGCCGGAGATCGCGGTCGCGAAGATCCGCGAGGACGCACCGTTCGAGACGGTCTGCTACATCGGCTGCGGAGTCACCACCGGTGTCGGTGCGGTGATCAATACCGCCAAGGTCGAGGTGGGCGCCAACGTCGTGGTGTTTGGTCTGGGCGGCATCGGCCTCAATGTGATACAGGGTGCGCGTCTGGCCGGCGCCAACAAGATCGTCGGCGTCGACCTCAATCCGGCGCGCAAGCAGCTTGCCGAGCAATTCGGCATGACCCACTTCGTCAACCCGAAGGAGGTCGAGGGCGATCTCGTGGCGCATCTGGTCGCCGTTACCGACGGCGGCGCGGACTACAGCTTCGAGTGCGTCGGCAACGTGAATCTCATGCGCCAGGCGCTCGAATGCTGCCACCGCGGCTGGGGTGTATCGGTGGTCATCGGTGTCGCGGGAGCCGGGCAGGAGATCAAGACGCGCCCCTTCCAGCTGGTGACCGGGCGGGTGTGGAAGGGCACCGCCTTCGGCGGCGCGCGTGGGCGTACGGATGTACCCAAGATCGTCGACTGGTACATGGACAAGAAGATATCGATCGATCCGCTGATCACGCACAAGATGCCGCTGGACAAGATCAACGATGCCTTTGACCTAATGCACGCCGGCAAGTCGATCAGGAGCGTCGTCGTTTACTGAGGCGCTGGTGTCTTGGGCTCGGCGCGCTACGTGCGCGCCGAGCCCGCAATCTCTCGCACCTTGTCGGCGCGGGGCGTTTGTGGCCGGTTACGGCACTACGTGCGAGCTGCCGAGCTCCTTCCACTCGTAGCGCGACACTTGTACCCACTGACCGTCCTTGAGCTCGGGCACCTTGTGCACGCGGGTCTGCTCGATGGTCATGTTGCCGTCCTTGTCGGTTACCCAGAAGTCGATGTCGTAGATCTGGTCCTTGGTGCCGACCACGCGAAAGTCGGTGCAGGCGAAGTAGTGCCCGTTGTCATCGAGCTGGCGGATCGGCTGGTGGGTATCGATGAACTGCAGCTGGAGCATCTTGCCGGTCTTGTCGTCCTTCAGCATGAACACGCCATTGTTCTTGGCCTGCTCCTTGAGCGCGCCCTGCTCGACGGCCGACATCACTTCCCAGCCGCGCTTGTTGGCCGTGTGCCCGGGATGCTCGGAGGCGGGGATCCACCACCATGGAACCGGTGAGCGCGCGGTCAGCGTCCAGGCGCCCTCGCTCTTGAGCGACTCCTTGTAGATGCGGATCTCCTGCACGTTCAGCTGCCCGCCGCTCGGGGCCACCCAGAAATCGATCAGATAGCGCTTCTGCTCATCGCTCTGGTCGTGAAATTTCACGTCCGGGAAGAAGCCGTAGCCGTCGATGGTGCGCGTGAAATCGACGCCGTCGAAAACCAGTTTCAGCTGCGCGCCGCTGAGTGGATCGTCGTAGGGGAACACCCCGTTATTGGCCTTGACCTTCTCATCGATCAGCCCCTTCACGAGGGTCTCCGCATCGCCGCTGTCGAAGTACTGCATCGCCTTCTCGGTCGACTCGACGCTGCTCGCAGCAATGAAATCGTGTGCCTTCTGCAGATTCTGGGTCGGGTTCGCGAGGAAGGCCTTTTTCGAGGAGTCGCTGCTGAAGCAGTACACCTTGCCGTCCTTGTCGGTCCAGGTGAGTGCGCAATTGGTCATGACATGGCGACCCTGCGCGAGCCCCTCCGCGCACTGTCCGCCAAACTGCACCTGGGAGTCAGGGGCCGGTGGGTCGGCACCGAGTGCGCCCGCACAGGGCATCAGGGCGAGCAGGGCACAAAGGCGGGCGGCGCGCGCGAAGCGTGATGCGCGCGCGGGCAGCAAGCTGATGGCGGGGTGTTTCATGATGCAAACGATGGTACTCCTGCCTCAGGACGCTGTCTGCGGCGCACCGCGGCGGCGCTGCGTCGCGAACTGGGGCGGATCGCTGATGTGTGCGAAATGGCGCGCGAGAAACGCTTCACCGCTCTCCAGGATGAAGTAACGGAACGCCTCGGCGGCCGGAGATAGCGTCTTGGCGAGCGTGTTGACGACGTGCCAGCGGCGCATCACCGGCAGTCCCTCGGTCTCGGGCGCAGCGATCAGGGTGTGTTCGAGCTCGAGTCCCACCGTGTGCAGCGACAGCAGCGCGATGCCCATGCCGGCCATCACCGCCTGCTTGATGGCCTCGTTGCTCGACATCTGCATGACGATCCGCGGGGTCATCTGGTACGCCTCCATGAACTCATCCAGCGCCGCGCGCGTTCCCGAGCCCGGCTCGCGCACGATGAACCCTTCCGACATCAGCGCGCGTGCGGAGACTTTCTCCGCGCGCGCAAACGGATGCTCGATGGAGGTGACGAGGCCATGCGGATGCATGGCGAAAGGCTCCGCGCGCGAGGGCCAGTTCCTGGGTGGGCGTCCCATGATCGCAAGCTCCACCGCGCCCTCACGCATCAGCCCGACGACCTCCTCGCGGTTGTTCCCGACCTGCAGGCGCACTTCGACGCCCGGATGCTCGTCGCGGAACAAGGCAAGCAGCCGCGGCAGGAAGTACTTCGCGGTGCTCACCATGGCCACATCCAGCACGCCGGTGCGCAGTCCGCGAAAGCGCGCCACCATGTCCTCCGCGTCGCGCATCGCCGCGAGTACCTTCTGCGTGTAGGCGAGGACGTACTCGCCGACCATGGTGAGCGACACCTTGCGGCTCGAGCGGTCGAACAACGGCAGCCCGACCTCGGTCTCCAGCTCCTTGATCTGCATTGACACTGCCGGTGCGCTGAGCCGCAGCTCCTCGGCCGCCCGCGCAAAGCTCAGGTGCCGCGCGACGGCGGAGAAAACACGTAACTGGCGGAGTGTGGCGTTTTTCATTATGTAATAGGTAAGGAATGCTTAATCTGTTCGTAATTTAAAGTGACTTTACCTGAATGATAAGCCGCCACTAGAGTGTCCTCAAGCTAAAAACGACACGAGGCGGAACGATGGCAATCGCGACGGAGGTACGAGGCGGCTCGACGGCGATCACAGACGTCAAGAAGCGCTACAAGGCCGGGGTCCTGAAGTACCGGCAGATGGGCTATTGGGAGCCGGACTACGTGCCCAAGGCAACCGACACCGTGTGCCTGTTCCGGATCACGCCCCAGGAAGGCGTCGATCCGGTCGAGGCAGCTGCGGCGGTGGCGGGGGAGTCGAGCACGGCGACCTGGACTGTGGTGTGGACCGATCGGCTCACCGCCTGCGACAACTACCGCGCGAAAGCCTTCAAGGTCGAGCCGGTGCCGAACTTGCCGGGTCAGTACTTCGCCTGGGTGGCCTACGACATCATTCTGTTCGAGGAGGGCTCGATCGCCAATATGACGGCGAGCCTCATCGGCAACGTCTTCAGCTTCAAACCGCTCAAGGCCGCGCGACTGGAGGACATCCAGATCCCGGTCGCCTACGTCAAGACCTTCAAGGGTCCGCCGACCGGGCTCATCGTCGAGCGCGAGCGCCTCGACAAGTTCGGCCGACCGCTGCTCGGGGCCACCACCAAACCCAAGCTCGGCCTCTCGGGCCGCAACTACGGCCGCGTGATCTACGAGGGATTAAAGGGCGGCCTCGACTTCATGAAGGACGACGAGAACATCAACTCACAGCCCTTCATGCACTGGCGCGACCGCTTCCTGTACGTGATGGATGCGGTCAACAAGGCGAGCGCGGCGACCGGCGAGGTGAAGGGCTCCTATCTCAACGTCACCGCCGCCACCATGGAGGACATGTACGAGCGTGCTGAGTTCGCCAAGGAGCTTGGCTCGGTCGTCGTCATGATCGATCTGGTGGTGGGCTGGAGCGCGATCCAGAGCATGTCCAACTGGTCACGCCGCAACGACATGATCCTTCACATGCACCGTGCCGGTCACGGCACGTATACCCGCCAGAAGAACCACGGCGTGAGCTTCCGGGTACTGGCGAAGTGGTTGCGCCTGGCGGGCGTTGATCATCTGCACGCCGGCACCGCAGTCGGCAAGCTCGAGGGCGACCCGCTGACCGTACAGGGCTATTACAACGTGTGCCGCGACAGCTACACCCGGCAGGATCTGCCGCGCGGGTTGTTCTTCGACCAGGACTGGTGCGACATCCGCAAGGTAATGCCGGTGGCCTCCGGGGGCATCCACGCCGGGCAGATGCACCAGCTGCTGGACCTCTTCGGCGACGATGTGGTGCTGCAGTTCGGCGGCGGCACGATCGGTCATCCCGCGGGGATCCAAGCCGGCGCGGTCGCCAACCGCGTGGCGCTGGAGGCCATGGTCAAGGCACGTAACGAGGGACAGAACATCCGCGTCGAGGGTCCGGAGATCCTGCGCAAGGCCGCGCGCTCCTGCAGTCCCCTGCAGCAGGCGCTCGATGTCTGGGGCGAGATCTCCTTCAACTACGCCCCCACGGATGCCTCCGATTTCACGCCCACCGCTGCAGTGGCGCACTGACACGCCCTTAAGGAGCACGCGTCCATGATGACCAACCCCGTAGGGAAGATCACCCAAGGCCAGTTCAGCTTCCTCCCCGAACTGAGCGATGCGGAGATCGCGTTGCAGATCGAGTACGGCCTGCGCCGCGGCCACGCCTGGAGCATCGAATACACCGACGATCCGCACCCGCGCAACACCTACTGGGAGATGTTCGGCATGCCGATGTTCGACCTCCAGGACGCCGCGGGCGTCCTGCTCGAGCTGCAGAACTGCAGGAAGACCTTCCCGCAGCACTACATTCGGCTCATGGCCTTCGACTCGACGCGCGGGGTGGAGTCCATCGCAATGAGCTTCATCGTCAACCGGCCCGCCAGCGAGCCGGGGTTCACGTTGCTGCGCCAGGAGAGCAGCGGCCGCAGGCTGCGCTATACGGTGCACAGCTATGCCACGGAGCGGCCCGAGGGCGAGCGCGGTGGCGCCTGAGCGCACCGGCTGCCTCAACCCATGAGCCTGTCGCGAGGTGCCTTATGTATGTGATCGCCCCCTCGATCCTGTCGGCAGATTTCGCCCGTCTCGGAGAGGAGGTCACGCGTGTCATCGCTGCGGGCGCGGATTGGATTCACTTCGACGTCATGGACAATCACTTCGTCCCGAACCTGACCATCGGCCCGATGGTGGCGGCGGCGCTCAAGCCCTACTGCGCCCACGCCGACGGCAAGCGCGCCACGCTCGATGTACACCTGATGGTGCAGCCGGTGGATGGGCTCATCGACAGTTTCGCGGCCGCGGGGGCCGACCTCATCACCTTTCACCCCGAAGCCTCACTGCACGTCGATCGCACGCTGCAGCTGATCCGCGCAGCGGGCTGCCGCGCCGGACTCGCCTTCAATCCGGCAACCTCGCTGGACGCACTCGAATACGTGCTCGACAAGCTCGATCTGGTGCTCGTCATGAGCGTAAACCCCGGCTTCGGTGGCCAGAGCTTCATCGACTCCGCCCTGCGCAAGATCGAGCGCGCGCGGGCACTCATCGATGCGAGCGGGCGTGACATCCGCCTCGAGGTCGACGGTGGCATCAAGGTCGGCAACATACGCGCCGTCGCGGCCGCCGGTGCCGATACCTTCGTCGCAGGCAGCGCCATCTTCGGGTGTGCCGACTACCAGGCGGTGATCGACGCGATGCGCTACGAGCTGCGCCGCGTCGCGCCCGCGAGCAAGGTGGCCTGAGGATGGCAGCGCCCCTCTACTCGATTCCCGGCAGCGTGACCGGCGCAGCCGCGGGCACAGAGCCGACCGATGCAGCCGCGCAAGACGCTTCCGCCATGGCGCACGTACCTTCGCAGGACGCGCGCACGGTGAGCGAGGTGCTGGCGCAAAGTCAGGCAGGGGAGGTCATGCAGGAGCTGGAGCGTGATCTGGTGGGGCTGGCACCGGTCAAGGCCCGCATCCGTGACATCGCCGCGCTCCTCGTCATCGACAAGCTGCGCGTGAACCTCGGTCTGCAGGCGCAGGCCCCGAGCCTGCACATGAGTTTCACCGGCAACCCGGGCACCGGCAAGACCACCGTGGCGATGCGTATGGCGCAGATCCTGTTCCGCCTGGGCTACGTGCGCAAAGGCCACCTGGTGGCGGTGACGCGCGATGATCTGGTGGGCCAGTACATCGGCCACACGGCGCCCAAGACCAAGGAAGTGCTCAAGCGCGCCATGGGAGGCGTGCTGTTCATCGACGAGGCCTACTACCTGTACCGCCCGGAGAACGAACGGGACTACGGTCAGGAGGCCATCGAGATCCTGCTGCAGGTGATGGAGAACCAGCGTGACGATCTGGTGGTGATCCTCGCCGGCTACAAGGATCGCATGGAGGCCTTCTTCCGCTCCAACCCCGGCATGAGCTCGCGCATTGCCCACCACCTGGACTTTCCCGACTACCCCTCCGCCGACCTGCTGCGCATCGCTGACAAGCTGCTCGAGGAGCAGAACTATCACTTTGGTCCGGGTGCGCGCGCGACCTTCGCGGAGTACCTGGAGAATCGCATCCGCCAGCCGCACTTCGCCAACGCCCGTAGCGTGCGCAACGCGCTTGACCGGGCGCGACTGCGCCAGGCGAGCCGACTGTTCGCCGACCGCGAGCGGCAGTTCACTGCCGAAGAGCTGACCACGATCGCAAGTTCCGATATCCGCGCGAGCCGTGTATTCCAGAGCGCGGCCGCACCAACACAAACATAAGAGCGAAGGAGTCCTGACGATGTATCTCGGGCGAACCACGCTGTCGAAGTTCCTGATCCAGCAACTCACCGACATCCCGGATGCGAGTGATCTGGGTGCGCTGCTGGTCGACGTGGCCGCCGCGGTCAAGGCGATCGCTGCGATGACTGCCAAGGGGGCGCTCGGGGGTTATCTCGGCGAGCAGGGCAGCAAGAACGTGCAGGGAGAGAACCAGCAAAAGCTCGACGTGCTGGCGCACGAGGTGATGGTGCGCAGCTGCGAGTGGGGCGGGCTGCTCGCGGGCATGGTGTCCGAGGAGCTCGAGGAGCCCTATCCGGTCCCGGCGGAGTATGTGCGCGGCCGGTATCTGCTCGCGTTCGACCCGCTGGATGGCTCCTCGAACACCGACGTCAACGTGTCAGTGGGGACGATCTTCTCGGTGCTGCGCCACGACACGACGGCCCTGCCGTGCGCGGCCGATTACCTGCAGCCGGGCCGCCAGCAGGTGGCTGCCGGCTATGCCATCTACGGTCCCGCTACCATGCTGGTGATCACCGTGGGCAAGGGCACGCACGGTTTCACGCTCGACCGCGAGATCGGCAATTTCATCCTCACGCACCCGGATCTGCAGATTCCGGCCGATACCGGCGAGTTCGCCATCAACACCAGTAATGCCCGCTTCTGGGAGCCGCCGGTGCACCGCTACGTGACCGAGTGCCAGGCCGGCAAGACCGGTGTACGCGAGCGTGATTTCAACATGCGCTGGATTGCCTCGCTGGTCGCCGAGGTGCACCGCATTCTCATGCGCGGCGGGGTGTTCATGTATCCGAAGGACACGCGCGACCGCAGCAAGCCCGGAAGGCTGCGCCTGCTCTACGAGGCGAATCCGATCAGTTTCCTGGTGGAGCAGGCAGGCGGCCGGGCCACGACCGGCAGCCAGCGGCTGCTCGAATTGCAACCCGAGATGCTGCACCAGAGGATCCCGCTGATCCTCGGTTCGTGCAACGAAGTGGCGCGCATCGAACGCTATCATGCCGAGTACCTGAGCGGTACCGACCGCCCGTACACCTCGCCACTGTTCAACGAGCGCTCGCTGTTCCGGCCGGAAGCACGGGCCTGAGGGCGCGCCATGTCAATCAGACATCCGGTCATTGCAGTCACCGGCTCCTCCGGCGCCGGCACCACCACGGTCATGAGGAGCTTCGCGCATATTTTCCGGCGCGAGGGCATCAGGGCGCAGGTGATCGAGGGCGACTCCTTCCACCGCTACAACCGTGTGGAGATGCGCGAGCGCGTGCAGTCTGCCGACCGCGGCAGCGCTGCGCCGATCAGTCACTTCGGGCCCGAGGCCAATCTGCTCAGCGAGCTGGCCGCCACTTTTTCGGAGTACGGCGAGAGCGGTCGCGGCAAGGTGCGCCGCTATGTGCACGATGTGGCCGAGTCCAAGGAGCTGAACGCCGAGCCTGGCACCTTCACCGATTGGCAGCCGATGATGCCCGACAGTGACCTCTTGTTCTACGAGGGATTGCACGGGGGCTACGTCGACAATGGCGTCGATGTTGCGCGCCATGTCGATCTGCTGGTGGGGGTGGTGCCGATCGTCAATCTCGAATGGATCCAGAAGCTGCATCGTGACCGCCATCATCGCGGCTACACCCACGACGTCGTGGTCGATACCATCCTCAGGCGCATGCCCGACTACGTGAATCACATCTGTCCGCAATTCAGCCGCACGCACGTCAACTTCCAGCGCGTGCCGACCGTCGACACCAGCAACCCATTCATCGCCAAGGACATTCCGAGCGCCGATGAGTCCATGGTTATCATCCGTTTCGCCAATCCCAAGGGCATCGATTTCCCCTACCTGATCTCGATGCTGCACAACTCATGGATGAGCCGGCCGAACAACATCGTGGTGCCGGGGGGGCAGATGGGGCTGGCAATGCAGTTCATCTTTACGCCCATGATCCTCAGGCTGATCGATCTTAAGAAGCGTGCGCACTAAGGAGGCAGCAGCTCGATGAATGCTCAAGTGAGAGTGAACTTTCCACGACGCCGGGATCTGTGCGATGCCCTGCGTTTTCTCGCGATCGACGCCGTGGAGGCGGCCAAGAGCGGTCACCCCGGCATGCCGATGGGCATGGCGGAAGTCGCAGAGGTGCTGTGGCGCTCGCACCTGAAGCACAACCCCGCAGATCCCCACTGGCCCGATCGCGACCGCTTCGTGCTCTCGAACGGTCACGGCTCGATGCTGCTGTACGCGCTGCTGCACCTCACCGGCTACGCGCTGCCGCTGGAGGAGCTGCGCCACTTTCGCCGGCTGCACAGCAAGACACCCGGGCATCCGGAGGTCGGCGTCACCCCCGGGGTGGAGACCACCACCGGCCCCCTGGGTCAGGGACTCGCGAACGCGGTCGGAATGGCCCTCGCCGAAGAGCTGCTCGCGGCGGAATTCAACCGCCCCGGACATACCATCGTCGACCATCGTACCTGGGTGCTCGTGGGCGATGGCTGTCTCATGGAAGGCATCAGCCACGAGGCGTGCTCGCTCGCAGGCACGCTGGGCCTGTCCAAGCTCGTCGCGATCTACGACGACAATGGCATCAGCATCGACGGGCACGTCGAGCACTGGTTTGCCGACGACACGCCCAGGCGCTTCGAGGCCTACGGCTGGCGCGTGATGCGCGATGTCCCGGGACACGATTCGGCTGCCATCGAGGCCGCGCTGAGCGAGGCGCGCACGCCGTGCGGGCGGCCGACGCTGGTGTGCTGTAAGACCGTCATCGGCAAGGGCAGCCCCAATAAAGCCGGCTCGCACGATGTACACGGCGCCGCGCTCGGGGCCGCCGAGGTCGCAGCCACGCGTGCCGCGCTTGGCTGGACGGCCGCTCCCTTCGAGATTGCCGAGGAAATCCGCGCGGCCTGGAGCGCCCGTGAGGCCGGCGCGGCGCGCCAGGCCGAGTGGCAGCGGCGACTCGCCGCCTACGCAGCAGCGCACCCGCAGCTCGCCTCTGAGTTCGAGCGGCGCGTCATCAGGCGTGCGCTGCCGGCCGCCTGGCAGGAGGTGAGCGCGCAGGCACTCGGCGCTGCGGTGCGTACGGCGGCAGGCGTCGCCTCACGCAAGGCCTCGCAGAATGCCATCGAGACGCTCCAGCCGCTGTTGCCCGAGCTTTTGGGCGGCTCGGCCGATCTCACCGGCTCGAATCTGACCGCCGGGCGCAACGCCGTCGCCGTGCGTCGCGGCACCTGGGGCAACCACATCAATTACGGCGTGCGTGAGTTCGGCATGAGCGCGATGATGAACGGCATTGCGCTGCATGGCGGCTACATTCCGTATGGGGGCACCTTTCTGACCTTCTCCGATTACAGTCGCAACGCGGTGCGTATGTCGGCGCTCATGCACCTGCGCGTCATTTACGTCTTCACGCACGACAGCATCGGCTTGGGCGAGGACGGTCCCACGCATCAGCCCATCGAGCACCTGAGCAGCCTGCGGCTGATCCCCAACAACTCGGTATGGCGTCCGTGCGATGCCGTGGAGACTCTGGTGGCGTGGCTGGCGGCCATCGAGCGCCAGGACGGGCCGACCTGCCTGATGCTCTCGCGCCAGAACCTGCCACACTTCGCGCGCACCCCCGAGCAGTTGCGCGACATCCGCCGCGGGGCATACGTACTGGCCGAGGCCGATGGCCCGGCCGCGCTCACCTTGCTGGCGACCGGCTCGGAAGTGGCGCTCGCCATGCGCTCACGCGAGTTGCTCGCCGCCGCGGGCATCATGGCGCGCGTCGCCTCGATGCCCAACTGTGGCGAGTTCGACCGGCAGGGCGCGGACTTCCGCGCGCGCGTGCTGCCGCGCGAGCTGCCGGTGCTCGCCATCGAGGCGGGGGTGAGCCATTTCTGGCGCGCCTACACCGGTTTCGCAGGCGACGTCGTCGGCATCGATCGCTTCGGGGAATCCGCTGCGGCGGAGAACGTGGCTGCGGAACTGGGGCTGACGGCGCAGGCCGTGTGCGCGCGGGCCCGACTGCTGCTTGCCCGCGCGCATCAGGGGTGAGCGTGGCCCCTGCCGAGCAGCCGGGGCTGCACGCCCGGGGAGCGCTGCGGGCCGTGCTGTTCGATCTGGACGGAACGCTGCTCGACACCGCCGCCGACATCACCAGCGCGCTCAATCGCGCGCTCGTCGAGCAGGGCAGGGGCACGTTCACGACTGCGCAGGTGCGCGAGCTGATCGGCCGGGGCGTCCCCAGCCTCATCGAGCGCGCCCTCGCGCGCCTGCCTGGCCCTGCCGGGGAAGCCGACCGCGCATTGCTGCAGCGGCGCTTCCATGAGCACTACCAGCAGCTGCACGATGGCGGGGAGTTCCAGGCGCGCGCCTACCCCGGCGTCGCTCAAGGGCTGAGCACGCTCTTCGCACGCGGGCTGCGCATCGGCGTGGTCACTAACAAGGCAAAGGATGCGGCTGTCGACCTGCTCGCACGTCTGGGACTGAATCAATGGATCCACGTGGTAGTGGGTGGGGATTCCTGTGTGCAGCGCAAGCCTCATCCGCAGCCGCTGCTGTTCGCGCTCGAGGCGCTGCAGGTGCAGCCCTCGCAGGCGCTGATGGTCGGTGACTCGCAGGTCGACGTGCTGGCAGCCCGTGCCGCTGGCGTGGCCATCGTGTGCGTGCCGTACGGATACAACGAAGGTGCCGACCCGCGCTCGCTCGCGTGCGATGCATTTGTCGAGACCCTGGGCGAGCTGCCGGCGCTTTTGGCGAGCTGAACCCTCAGGACCGATCGTGCTGCAGGCCCTGCTGTGGGACGTCGATGGCACCCTTGGCGAGACCGAGCGCGACGGCCACAGGGTGGCCTTCAATCAGGCCTTCGAATCCCTGGATGTGCCCTGGCGGTGGAGCGAGGCGTACTACGGCGAGCTGTTATCCGTAACTGGCGGCCGCGAGCGGCTGCTGCACGACATGCAGCGCCACAGCGACGCACCTTCCGATGAGTCCGCGCGCCGGACTCTGGCAGAGCAGCTGCATCGGCTGAAGAACGCGCACTACGCGCGTATCGTGCGCGAAGGGCGCCTGCCGCTGCGCCCCGGAGTCGCCGAGCTCATGAGCGATTGCGAGCGCGCCGGGCTCAGGATGGGAATCGCCACGACCACGAGCCGCAGCAACGTTACGGCGCTGCTCGAGCAACACCTCGGACCGAAGTGGCACTCACGGTTCGTCACGGTGGTGTGTGCCGAGGAGGCGCCGAAGAAAAAACCCGACCCGCAGGTGTACCAGATGGCGCTCGCCTCTCTGCGGCTGCATGCGCACGAGGCAGTGGCGATCGAGGATTCTCCGGCCGGCATGCAGGCAGCCCTCAGTGCCGGCCTGCCCGTGATCGTGACTCACAGCGGTTATTTTCCTGCCTTTCGCAGTGATGCGGCACTCGCCGTTGGGTCCTCACTCGCACAGACCGAGGGCTGGCGTCCGCGTGCCGCCGCGGGTGCCGAACGCATCGACCTCAGTCAGATCACCGCATGGTTCGAGCGTAGTCCTCGGGCGCAATGAGTTGCTCGAGCTGGTATAGTCGTAGAGAAATTACAGCCGCGGGAAGGATGACTCGATGCATGCGCGTACAGGACTGGCGGGGCTGGTGCTGCTGGGGGCCGCGTGGCCGTTGGCCGGGCAGAGTGCGACCTACCAGGTGTTTGTATCGAACGAGAGATCGGGCGACGTCACGATCATCGACGGGGGCGACTACCACGTGGTGGGTACGATTGCCGTCGGCAAGCGCCCCCGCGGTATCCATCCCGGTCCCGATGGCAAGAGCGTTTACGTCGCACTGAGTGGCACGCCGATTCAGGCGCCGCCGCAGCTCGATGCGCACGGCAACCCCCTGCTCAAACGACACGGGGGCGATGACGACGATGATGAGGGCGCGAACTCCGACAAGTCTGCCGACGGTATCGGCGTCGTGGATCTGGCGACGAAGAAACTGACGGGCAAGATTTCCGTCGGATCCGATCCCGAGGAGTTCGATGTGAGCCGGGACGGCACGCGTCTGTACGTCTCAAACGAGGACGTGAAGACGGCGAGCGTGTTCAACATTGCCAGCGGCAAAGTCGAGCACATCATCCCGGTAGGCCAGGAGCCCGAGGGCGTGGCCACCAGCCCCGACGGTAAGAGCTTCTACGTGACCTGCGAGGCCGGAGGAGATATTTACGTCATCGACACGAGCCACTACGCAAGCACCGCGCATTTCAAGGTCGCGGTCCGCCCGCGCAGCGTGGCGTTCGTGCCGGGTACCCACATCGGTTTTATTCCCTCGGAGTCCGTCGGTCAGCTGAATGTCATCGACACCGCCAACCCGCGGGTGATCAAAGTCATCAACCTGCCCGAAGGGTCGCGCCCGATGCGGGTCAAGGTATCCCTCGATGGCAAGCTTATCTACGTCAGCAACGGGCGCGCGGGGACGATTTCGGTCCTGGACGCTCACAGCTACGCGCTTCTGAATTCGATCAAGGTCGGGCAACGTCCGTGGGGCATCGATATCTCCCCGGACGGGCGGCTGCTGTATAGCGCCAACGGGCCCTCCAACGACGTCTCGGTCGTAGACCTGCAGGCGAACAAGGAGATCGCGCGGATCAAGGCCGGCGGCAGCCCGTGGGGCATTGCGGTCGTCGTCGCTCGCTAGTGCGCAGTGCCGAAGACGAAGACCTGCTGACTGGTGATGCTGCGGGTGAAGCCTTCCTTGTAGGCGCGTGCGCGCAGCACGGTCGGCTGTTCGAGGCGGATCGGGCCCTCATAACGCGCGTCTGAGGGGCCGGGCGCGCTGCCATCGAGCGTGTAGCGGATATCGGCGCCAGGCGCGTTTTCCGTGAGCACTACGCTCACCGGGTGCTCATAGTTGCCGCCAGCGGGTGCGATCTGCGGCGGATCCAGCACCGCGCGGCCGGGCAGGCTCAGGATCCACTCCTTGAGCAGCGCCATGCCGTGGCGGTCGATGGTTTCGCGCGCCAGAGGCGGCATCCTGATGTCCCCATCGGTATTGACGCGCATGAAGGCGATCGAGCGCCAGATGTCGTGCGGAGCGATGACGCGCGAGCGGTCGATTTGCAGATCGTAGACCACCGGGCCGTCGATCAGGCCCTGCTTCACGAGCGGGGTGTCATAGCGGACGTCGAATGAGGCCACGGTGCCACCCGGGCGGTGGCATTGCGCGCAATTCGCATCGAGGTACGAGCGCGCGCGCTCCTCAAGGGTGCGTGTGGTGTCATCGGCGGCGGCGAGCTTGGGAAACTGCGCGAGCTGCGCGTCGCTAAAGGAAACGCTGAACAAACCGATGTGATTCCACGCGCGCAGCTCGTTGTCGGTCACGCCCGAGGGATAAGTGAGATCGCGGTTCATCTGTCGCGTCTTCACGCCGAGTACGCCACCGGCCCGCGCGGTGTGGCAGGTCAGGCAGTCATGTCGGCTCGGGTAGTACCAGCTCTGCTCGCGCACTGTGCCGTCCGCCATACGCACGGGAATCCTCTCCGTGAGGCTCGAGCTAAGCAGGTCCGCATCGCTCCCGTCCGCACGCCACTTGTAGACGACCCCGTACACGCCGCCTCGGCTGTTGCGTACCAGAAGGCGCGTCTCGAGGCGGCGAACCCTCTCCGGATGGGCCTCGTCGGTCGGCAACTCGAAGTTTTTCACGAATACTGTTCCCGCGGGAAAGCTCCATTCACCGGTTGGTGAAAAGCGGATCTTTCCGTCCGGCACCGAGATCCAGCGTGACTTACGTGCACCGTCCGACCAGAACGCCACGACCAGATCGTAGGGGATGAGCCCCTCGCTCGCGAGCAGCTTGGGCGTGTCGCGGAATGCACCGGTCTGCGAGAGCAACCGTGGAAGCTTGCCGTCGATCGTCTCGGGCATCTGCAGAAAAGGGCGCGGTGCATGTCGAGCATCGAGCCCGTACGAATGCGGCTGCGGCAGCACCGCCTTGGCCAGCGTCAGCACGCCGACGATGACCGCCGGCGCGAGCAGGAGGAATTTAGTGAGACGGCGCGCCGCGGTCTTCCAAGGCGGCGGCGCGGCTGATGGAACGGTTGTCGACGCCATTTAGACGAAGGCTATGGTAGCAAACTCCCCGAGCCGCCGGGAGGGCAGCGGCAACCCATGTTCCACGGCCGGTCCACGACAGTGAGAAGCGCTCAGCGGCCGAATGAGCGCTTCCGCACGAAGAATGCTCCCGGGACGTCGTACCTGCACGCTTACCTGCGGTTTGTGAACGCTAACGGCCGCCTTGCCAGGCCGGGTGGGCAGGTGGCGCGCGCCCGCAGGCCTCGTGTGCTTGCAGCCGCCGCACGCTGTGAACAACAATCGAGCAATGGACCACACCGCGATGCTTGACCTGCGGCAGGGCCGATGCAGCGGCGCATGAGCGGCGCTGGCACGGTCCGTGCCGTCCGAAGCATCCGTTTACACGGTGCGTTCCTCGCCCTGACGTGGCTGCTCACGGCGCATGCAGCCGAAGGGCCGGCGACCGGGCTGGGCGATTCTGCAGCGCTGCGCGCGACGGTGTACGGCACGCCGCCCCAGGACATCGCTCCGCTCCCCGCCAGCGTGCCGCTCGAAGAGATCAACATCAAGCTCCCCTGGGCGCGACCGCTGCCGCCGGTGCTGTGGTTCGACCGGCGACTGCGCGTGTGGTTCTCGGCGCAAGACAAGCCCGCGCCGCTCGCGATCGTCATCGCGGGGACGGGGAGCGACGGCAATTCCGCAAAACTCTCGACCCTGCGCGCACTGCTGTACGGCGCGGGCTATCACGTTCTGACCATGCCCTCACCGACCTTCCCCGGATTCATTGTCGCAGCATCCAGTACCGGGGTGGCGGGAGACCTCATGCAGGATGGCCGGGACCTTTATGCCGCGGCACAGCTAATCGTTGCCCATCTGCCTGCCGGCGTACGCATCACCGATATCGACATTCTCGGCTACTCACTCGGCGGTGCCAACGCTGCGATCGTCAAGTCGCTCGACTCGACCGAACACCGTCTGAAGATCCATCGCGCGGTAATGATCAATCCACCGGTCAGCATATTTGCCTCGATGGAGCGCTTTGACCGACTGTTTGCGCAGAGCATCGGATCCGGGGATGAGGATCTCGAGCGCTTCTATCGGCGCATCTACGTGCGGCTGGCGAACTTCTATCGATCGACCGAGAGGATTCACGTCGAGGATACTGACCTGCTTGCCGCGGCGGGGGCGGTGTTGCGCACGGACGCAGACTTCTCAGCCGCCATCGCGCTGACCTTCCGCCTGGCATTGATGGACGTGTTCTACGCGGGCGACCTGTACGCGGGCACCGGCGTGGTCATCGATCCCAGGCACCCGCCGCAACCGGACGACTCGACGGCGCAGATCGCGCAGGCGCTGCGTAACAAGCCGTTCAGCGAATACTTGGACAGGGTCCTCGTGCCGTACTACCTGGCACACCGTCCCGGCGCGACGCGCGAATCGCTGATTGCCGAGAGTCGCCTGAGCATCATTGGTGATGCCCTGCGGACCGACCCGGACTACTACGCGCTGACGAATTCCGACGACGTGATACTCGATAGCGCGGAGCTGGATTGGCTTAAGCGCACCATGAGCGGCAGGATTGCGGTCTATGACCACGGCGGACACCTCGGCAACCTAGGCGATCGCAAGCAGGCGGCGGATATGCTCGACATGCTGGCCGGGCATTGGAGCGGGGCTGGTCAGTGAGCGCAGCGCGCCTGTCCGCCGCGATGCTGCTGTTGTGCGTGGCAGTTCTCGAGGGCGGTTGCGCGACGCGTGATTTCTCGATACGCACCCTGCCGGCGGAAACACCTGCGGCCGACAACGCCGCGGCGATCAAGAACGTAAGCGCGATGCGCACCGGGCCCCCGCCGGGCACCGAGCTGCCAGGTCGGCCAATTACGGCGGCGGACGTGCCCTCGATGGACACCTACGATCCCTGGGAGCGGATCAACCGCTCTACGTATCGTTTCAATGCCCACTTCGATGAGCTCGTGTTTCTCCCGGTCGCCGACGACTATCGCCGCCTTCCAGGGCCGATCCAGGCGGGCGTGCATAACTTCTTCGCAAATCTCTCAGAGGTCGTGAGCGTCATCAACTACATGGTCCAGCTGCGCCCAGCGCCGGGTGCGCGCAGTCTCGGACGCTTCGTGATTAACAGCACCATCGGCATCGGTGGCCTGTTCGACGTTGCGACCCATTTCAAGCTGCCGCTCGCGCCGACTGGCTTTGGAGCGACTCTCGCGCGCTGGGGGGTACACCCAGGAGCGTATCTCGTGATCCCGCTTCTCGGCCCTTCGACAATGCGCGATGGCAGCGGGTTTGTTGCGGACTTCGCCACCAACTATGCGATCAATATTCTGGATCTGTATCGCGGCGAGGCGGGGTGGATCCTGACACCGCTTAACGCCATCGATATACGCGCGAATACCTCCTTCCGCTACTACTCGACCGGTTCGCCGTTCGAGTACGAGACGGTCCGATTCCTGTATGTCCGCAAGACACTCATCGAGGATGAGGCTCTGCGCCTGTGGCACCGTACCGGCGAGACCCACCCGAACGTACCTGCCGGCCGCTGACGGCGCGGATCCCGTGAGCGGGGCCGGCGCAGCGTTGCTGCACTCGGCAGCCGTCATGCTTGCGACTCTTGCCGTCATCGGCGTCGGCGGCTGGACTGCACTGGCGCTGCGGTTCCAGGCCCCAGGCGGCGCCGTACTCAAGTCGTGCCTCATCTCGCTGTGGCTGGTGTTCAGCGTCGCCGTGCTCATCGGCCTGCAGAGTGAACATGCGGCGCTTGCCGCGCTGAGCTTTGCGCTCGCCTTCGTAGTGGTGCTTATCTGGTGGCACAGCCTCAAACCCTCGAATAATCGTGCGTGGGCGGACGACGTCGCGCTCACCCTCTCGGGAGAGGTAAGCGACGACACGGCGATTCTGAGCAATGTGCGCAATTTCACCTGGCGCGGCGCCGGGGATTACACGGCGCGCTGGGAGACGCGTCGCTACGATCTGCGCCATCTTTGCACGGTCGACCTGATCACCTCTTATTGGGATATCCCGGGGGTGGCGCACGTGCTCATCTCGTTCGGCTTCGAGGATGGCACGTACCTGGCATTCTCGGTGGAGATCCGCCGCCAGAGGAACGAGGCGTTTTCGGCGCTCGGCGGCTTCTTCAAACAGTTCGAATTGAGCGTGATTGCGGCGGACGAGCGCGATGTGGTGCGCGTACGCACCAACCTGCGCGGTGAAGACGACTACCTCTACCGGCTGCGTCTGCCCGTGCCGGCAATCCGCTCGCTGTTCTGCGCGTACATCGATCAGGCCAACAGCCTCGTGCACACGCCGCGCTTCTACAACACGATAACCGTCAACTGCACGATGCTGGTCTATCACATGATGCGGCACATCCTCGGCCGACTGCCATTCAGCCTGCGCCTGGTGTTCACCGGCTTTCTGCCCGGGTACGTCTACTCCGTGGGCGGCCTTGATCAGCGCTACACGCTGAAGCAGCTGCGTACATTCGGGAGGATCACCGAGCGCGCCAGGCAGGCCGATGGCAGCGCGAGCTTCTCGCAAGACATCCGCGCGGGAATTCCGCTGCTCCCGCCAAGCTCTCGCGAACCTCTCAGCCGGGCGTAGCAGACGCGCCAAGGGCTGCCGCCCCGGGCGCAGCTGGCGCGCGCCGCAGCGCACGGTCGCTGTCGCCTATTGCGGCGCCCTCATTCGAGATGTCCAGTGAGCGACACAGCAGCAGATAGACGCTGCCGGACACGATCAGGCCGATCAGCCAGCCTATGTCGATGCCCCCAAGTGCCCGTGCAGCCGGCCCGATGTAGACGCCCGGCAGCGCGAAGAACGGCAGGGTGGACATGAAGCCAAGTGCATACGCCAGCAGTCCCCGGGTCCCCCACGGGCCGTAGATCCCGCGCGGCATGAACAGATGGGTGATCGCGTAGCGACCGTGACGCACGAAGAAGTAGTCGGCGAGATTTATCGACGTCCACGGCACGAGCAGATACAGCATGAACGTCAACGTAGCGAACAAAAGCTCGATCGCGTTGCCGGTGATCGCAAAGGTAATTGCGATCCAGGCGGCAGCGACCGCGATGATGGCCACGAACCGCAGCCTGGCACCGGGATGCACCCCGAACAGGGAGTTGAGCGCCGTGACCACGGTGAGCATCCCGCTGTAGGCGTTAAGCCCCATGGTTGCCACCAGCGCGACAACCGATGCGAGCGCCATGAGGACCCCGAATCCCGGCAGCACGGCGTTGCCGGCCTCGTGAAGCGCGACCAGCCCGTCGGATGCGCCAATACGGGTCGCGAGCCATGCTCCCAGGGAGATCAGCCAGATCGCTGCGGAGGAAGCACCCAGGAACACGGCCGCGATGATATGGCCGGGACGAGTGTGCCGGGGAAGGTAGCGCGAATAATCCGATACCGATGGAGCATAAGTGATGTTGTATGCGGCGCTCGCGGAAAACTGCGCGATGAATCCCGGCCAGCTGAATCCGCCCGTCGTGAGGTGGGTCGGCGGCACCTTGCCCGCGGCGATTGCGAGCGTCAGCAGCGTGTACAGCGGCAGGCAAAACCAGAAGCACCCGCGAAAGATCCGGTGCAGCCAGTCGTGACCGCAGACGGCAATCGCGGTCGCGATCGCCGCAGCGACCCAGGTGACAGCGGCTTCGTTCCAGCCGAGCATGCCATCAAGTCCGCGCGCGATCAGCACCGAGTCGGCAACGTTGAATCCGACGAAAGTGAACAGCGTGCCGATCAGTACGATCACGACACCGCGGTAACCGAACTGGGCGCGCGACTGGATCATCTGCGGCAGACCGAGCTCGGCCCCCTGGGAGGCATGAAAGGCGACAAATATGGTGCCGAACAGTATGCCCAGAGCACCGGCAAGGGAGGTGAAGGCAAAACCGAGACCGAAGCTGGGTCCGACGAATCCGATGGCGATCGTGAAGAAGTGAAAATTGCCCAGAAACCAGAACGGCGCCTGGTCGATGACCCGACCGTGTCGCTCATCCTCGCCGATGTAATCGATGGATTTGTGCTCGATGGCCACTCGTGTCCCGGTTGGCGCCTGCGATGGTAGCCGAGCCCCTGGGCGCGCGATACTCTAGCGAAAATCGCCGCGCACTCGCAGCGGCTGAGGACAGCGGGGCGAGCTATGGACGAGGAAAAACTCAGGCGTCTACGCGCGCGTTATACCGATCGCGGCGCCTTCGACGGGGACGATCCGGTGCTGCTGCGGGCGGCGCGGGAGGTGCAATCACCCGATGGCAAGCGTGGCCTGCCGTACTCCGGCGTGCCCACGTTCCTGGGCTTGCCGCACGCCGCGAGCGCCGCCGGCCTCGACGTTGCGGTGGTCGGCGTGCCGATGGATCTTGGGGTATCCAACCGCAGCGGCGCGCGCTTCGGGCCGCGCGCGGTACGCACCATCGAGCGCATCGGGCCATACCACCCGACGGCGCGTGGCGTTCCCGCCGCTCGCGTGCGCGCCGCGGATGTCGGCGACGTGCCGTTTCGCAGCCGCTACAGTCTGGAGCAGTCGCTCGAGGACATCGAGCGCTACTATCTGACACTCAAGGAGCAGGGAGTGCGTCCGTTGTCCGTCGGCGGCGATCACTCGATCACCTACCCGATACTCAAGGCGTTGGGCAGGGACGCGCCGCTCGGGCTGGTACACATCGATGCGCACTGCGACACCATGGGTGCGTACGACGGGTCGAAGTTTCACCACGGCGGCCCATTCCGGCTCGCAGTGCTGGACGGGGTGCTCGATCCCGAGCGTACGATCCAGATCGGCATCCGCGGCGCGTCGAACATGTTCTGGGAGTTCTCGCATGCCTCGGGCATGACGGTGATCTACATGGAGGATTTCCTTCGCATGGGGCTGCCCGCCGTCATCGAGAAGGCACGCGCGGTGGTCGGCAATCAACCGATCTACGTCTCCGTGGATGTCGATGGCTTTGATCCCGCATACGCGCCGGGCACCGGTACGCCGGAGGCCGGCGGTCTCGAGGCGCGCGAAGGCCTCGCACTGCTGCGCGGCCTGCACGGTCTTAAGATCGCCGGCGCGGACGTGGTTGAAGTCGCGCCGCAATACGATCCAACCACGAATACCAGTCAACTGGCAGCACAGTGCCTGTTCGAGGAATTCGCACTCATGGCGTTCGAGTAGGCGCAGCGCCTCCAAGGTGGAGCAATCGCTCGCACTGGTGTCGCTCGTCGTACGTGACTACGACGAAGCGCTTGCTTTCTATGTGGACAAGCTCGGGTTCGTCCTGATAGAGGATTCAACGGTTGCGCGGCAGGCCAAGCGCTGGGTTGTGGTAGCCCCGCCGGGAGCCTCCGGTGCGCGGTTGCTGCTCGCCAGGGCGGCGAACACCTCGCAGGAGTCGCGCATCGGTGCGCAGACCGGCGGGCGCGTGTTCCTGTTCCTGCATACGGACGACTTCTGGCGAGACTTTGAGCGCTATCGCGTGCGGGGCGTCGAGTTCGTGCGCGGGCCGAGTATCGAGCCCTATGGCACGGTCGCCGTGTTCAAGGATCTGTACGGCAACCTGTGGGACCTGTTGGAGCCGCCGAATCCGCCGGCGTGAGATTGCGGAACGGCGGTGTCAGCCGCCGAAGCACGCGGCCCGCATGTCCTCGTACCATGCCGCGGCTTCCGTGGCGTGCTGTGCGCTCGGCGTCAGCTCCGCCGCCTGGCTCGCAGCCGCGCCGAGTTGGCGGATATCCCCGTCCGCGACCTCGAACCTTCCGCTCATGGCGAACGCGCTTTCAGGCCCGAGCATGCTGTAGCACACGCTGTCCAGGTCGGTCGCGGGCGCGGCGCGACCGGCCAACTCCGCCGCGATCGCCGTGGCGCACCGCAGCGCCTGGCTGCGCGCTGCCGAGGCAGATTTCGGCATCGCGCCGGCGATGCAGGCGTCGCCGATCACGTGCACGTCAGGCACGAGCTGCGACTCAAAGCTCGCCGGATTGATCGGACACCAACCGTGTCCGGAGGCGAGCCCGGCATCGAGTGCCAGCGCCGCGGGCGCCTGCGGCGGAATGACATTGGCTACGGCAAGGCGATGCGTGCCGCTCGAGCTGTATAGCGTGCGCGTATGAGCCTCGACGCGCGTAATGGCACCGCCGTCGCCGGGCGGGATCCACTCGATGCGTCCCGGGTACAGTTCCTCCCAGGCGCGGGTGAACACGTCCTGACGGGGGAAGTGGTTATTGGCATCGAATATGAGCACCTTGCTACGCGGGCGGTGCAGCTTGAGCCAGTGTGCAATGAGGCTCGCGCGCTCGTACGGGCCGGGCGGGCAGCGCATCAGGCCCGTCGGGACGCTGATCCCCACGATGCCTCCATCGGCCATTGCACGCAGTTGTGCAGCCAGTAGCTCGGTTTGCGCGCCGGCCTGCCAGGCGTGCGGCATGTGCAGGGTCGCGGCCTGATCGTAGCCTGCAGGTGTTCCGAGCAGAAAACGAATCCCCGGGGCGATGACCAGCTTGTCGTAGGCGATCACGCCGCCGCCTCCTAGCCGCACGCGCCGATGCGCGGCATCGACCGCGGCCACGCGCTCTTGCACCAAACGCACGCCGGCGCGCATGAGGCCGGTGCGCGCGGTGGTGATCGATCTGATGCTGCGCAGCCCGACAATGACGGTATCGCTCAGCGGGCAGGTAACGTAGCGGGACTCCGGATCGATGAGGGTGACCTCGCTCTTCGGACTCAAGCTGCGCAGTTGCAGGGCGCAGCATCCCCCGGCAAAACCGCCACCGACAATGACGACGCGGGAGAGGGCGCCGGGTGACACGGCACGTGCCGCGCGCCCGGACGCCGCCATCACGGCGGCGAATGCTCCGCTGCGCAGGAACTCGCGACGACGCATCATTCCCACTCGAGCTCCTGGTAGGCGCGCGTCACGTTACGGGGGTGAGTTGCATCCCAGAGCAGCCAGTGCGGCTTGCCGGCCGGATAGACGTCCTTGAGCGCATCCTGCAGCGGCTTGCCCTGCGCGATATCCGCACGCACGTCCTCGAGCAGCCACTGCAGATAGCTGCGCTCCGGGGCTAATGCCGCCGGCAGGTCCTGGCTCACCGCGCCGTGCCCCGGAACAACGTGCCGCACCTGCAACGCGGCAAGTTCGTCGATCGCGGTAAGCCAACCCTTGATGCTGCCGTCAATGGCGGGCGTGCGTCCGACGAACAGCAGGTCGCCGGTCCAGAGCGTGCCGCTGATGCTGTCATACACGGTGAGATCGCAGTCGGTGTGCGCCTTCGGCCACGCGCGCAAGGTGAGATGTCGCGCTCCGAGGTCCAGATCCTGCTCCTCGCCGACCGCGACGCCGCGGTCCGGACCTACGATCTCGGCAGCGCTGACGGGGGCGTCGAGGTCAGCCGCGTAGCTGTGGAGGAAGAGGTCCCGGCTGCGCACGATGGCCGCGCCGAGCAGGGCGTGACCGATGAATTGCGGATGGTCGTTCCTGAAGGCGGCATTACCGAGCACGTGGTCGACGTGCACGTGGGTATTGATGACGAAGCATATGGGCAGCGAGCTACGCTGTCTGATTGCGCTGCGCAGCGCACGGCCGACACGCATCGAGCCGCCAGTGTCGATCACGGCGACACAGCGCGCTCCGGTAACAAAGCCTATGTTTGCGATGTCATCGTGGCCGGGAGCATCCAGCGCGAGGGGCTTACCGATGTGGACGAAGACACCGGGGGCGATCTGCTCGAGCGAGAGGCTATCTGTCGCGCTGCGCGCTGCGAGGGAGGCGAGCATACAGAAGGTGGCCGCGAGCCACGCTGCTCGGCCGCGCCGTCTAATTGGTACCGGCTCCGCCGGGCTTCCACGTCGCTGTAAAGCGTGCTTGTGTCGGGGTGTCGGTTGCCTCGACCGTCATCGGACCTGTGAGCGGCTCGCTCGTGGCAATGCGCAGCGTGGGATTCTCACTCAGCGAGATGCCGGTCTCCGCCTCCAGCAGCGCCTGCCCATTCGCAAGCAGACGGACATTCGAGATGAAGTGCGGCGGTATCAGATTGCCGGTGCGCGGGTCGACCTGGAAGCCCGAGTTGTTGGGGTGACGGATGCTGATCTGAAGTGCCCGGTCGTCGTTCGAGGCGCGCAGCCGGATCTGACCCAGCTCGCCGCCTTCGGTTGCGCTCGGCGGTGTCGAGCACCCCCCGCTCGCGTTGACCCAGGTACTGCGCATCTCGAGTCGCCCCTCGGCGGTCTCGGCGATCGCGCGCACGGACGTGAAGCGGTCGATGCGCACCCGCAGATCGATCTCATCAACCGGCAAGCCCGCCTGCAGGTTCATCGTAGCCACGAGCGGGGAAGGATTGTTGTCGATGATTACGCGCACCTGCTTGACCCGGCCAGCCAACTCCTTGCCGAAATGCAACACGACCGGGGTTGCCGCCGGGTCCGGCGTACTCGCGGGCGCCTCGACGCTCATCAGCTGATCGCCGACCTCGCCGATCTCGCGCGTACCATATAGTTGCGAGCGCAACGTCTGCCACGCGCCACTCGTCGGAGACTGCGTATCGGCGAGCGCGAGTGCGCTGGCGAAGAGCAGAAACAATGCAGCTGAACTTAGACTTCTCACAGCACTTCCTCGCCGCGCATCGGGCTTCGTTTCCAGCATATACCGATCGCAAGGCTCCGGCGTGCAGCGGTGCATGATCGCCCCATCGGCAAACGCGAGCGCGGCCGTCCTGCGCCCTCGGGCACTGTTTAAAAGTGTGAGTTACAACGCCGCGAATCGTTGACATAATACAGCAAAGCGTGAGCGGCTGCAGCGACTCGAAGCCGCCTCAAGAGCGATAAATAGGCCGGTGATCCTGCACACCGAACCGTCCGTCGGGACCGAGGGGTACGCCATTGACGCATATACGCCACTGGCTTATAACCGCGCGACTTTTTGACCGCCGGTGCGGTCCAACCATTTACCCGCGCCCGCACGCAGGGCGCTAAGGAACCAGATGAACAGTGCAGCCTTGGAGCAGCTGTTGGCGCGCGTGCGGCGGGCGACCGAGTTTTCCGGTGGCGCGCGACCGCTGGCGCGGGCGTTCAGGATTAACCCTGTCAGCATCAAGGAACTGCGCGGCTGGACGAGACTGAGCCAGCCTGAATTTGCCGCTCTCCTGGGAGTGGAGCTGAGCACCTTGCGCAATTGGGAGCAGGGGCGCCGTGAGCCTACTGGTCCGGCCCAGGCGCTGTTGCGTGCCATTCATAACGACCCCGAGCATGTCATCAGGGCGCTGGGACGCAAAAGCGCAAGGTCACGGCGTCATGGCGCGCGGCGGCAGGCGGCTGCGTGATGAGACTCGTTGACCTGTCGGGGCTGATTGTTTGTGGACGGCACTGGCTGTTCGCTGCGGCGGCTGTTACTGCCTGCTGTGTAGGATCGGTGGTGTCTGCGGGTGCGCCAGCAGGGCCCCCGGCGGCCCCGGCCGCCGGGGCGCTGAACAGCGCGCCTGGGGCTCCGGCCGTCGGACCAGTGGCCATGAGTCCGTCCGTGGTGAGCGGGGCTCTGAACGAGCCGCATTCGGTTCTGTTCGATCCTTTTCTGAGCGACCTCGAGGAGCGGACATTCCGCTTCTTCTGGGAGACGGCCAATCCGAAGAACGGCCTCATTCCGGATCGCTATCCGACGCCGTCATTTGCCAGCATTGCGGCGACGGGCTTCGGGCTCACCGCCTATCCGATCGGGGTCGAGCGCGGCTACATCACGCGGGCGGCCGCGCGCGAGCGCGTGCTGGCGACCCTCCGGTTCTTCCTGCACGCGCCCAACGAGCACGGCTTCTACTACCACTTCATGGACATGAAGACCGGTGCGCGCGCGAATGACAGCGAGATCTCGACGGTCGACACCTCTCTGCTGCTCGCCGGCGTACTGTTCTGCCAGAGCTACTTCGACCGGCAGCATCCGCGTGAGATCGAGCTGCGCAAGCTCGCCGATGAGATCTACCGGCGTGTGGACTGGACCTGGGCTCAGCCGCGACCCCCAGCAGTAGCACTCGCATGGACGCCGGAGGAGGGCTTCTCCGGACACGACTGGCAGGGCTATAACGAGGCGATGCTGGTTTATTTGCTCGCCCTCGGCTCCCCCACGCACCCTATTGGGCCACAGGCCTGGACGCTGTGGACCAGCACGTACGAGAGGCACTGGGGCACCCTCTACGATCAGACATTCCTGAGCTTCGGTCCGCTTTTCGGCCACCAGTACACGCACGTGTGGGTGGACTTCCGCGGGATTCGCGATGCCTTCATGCGTGAGCACGGACTGGACTATTTCGAGAACAGCCGCCGCGCGACCTACACGCAGCGCCGTTACGCGATCGCAAACCCCCGGCACTGGCAGGCCTACGGCAAGGACGTCTGGGGTATGAGCGCCTCCGACGGACCCGGACCCGCCAGCGAGACGTACATGGGCCAGGAGCGCTCCTTCCTCAAGTACGCCGCCCGCGGAGTCGGTGCGGACCGCATTACCGACGACGGCACCATCGCACCCACCGCCGCAATCAGCTCACTCCCTTTTGCTCCGGAAATCGTGTTGCCTGCGACGCTCGAGATGTACCACCGCTTCGGCTCGTCCATCTACTCCTCCTATGGCTTCCTCGATTCGTTCAACGCGAGCTTCCACGGTACGAACACTCAGTCGGGCGCCCCGGGTCAGCCGGTCAGCGGCGACGAGGGTGCCGGTTGGGTCGACCCGGACTATCTGGGAATCGACGAAGGGCCCATACTGGCGATGATTGAGAACTATCGCAGTAATCTCATCTGGCGCGTGATGCGAAACGACCCCTACATCCGCCAGGGCCTCGAGCGCGCAGGATTCTCGGGCGGCTGGCTCGACGACCAGCTTCAGTAATCCGCCTGCCCTTAGGCAGAATGGGGGATGGATTCTCGGCCCGAGGGCACAGCATGCGCTCGATAATTACGCGATCGATCGCGGTACTGACTGTGGCGCTCGCCGCCACACCGCTGGTTGCACAAGTGAACGAAACCATCACGGTAGACGCAACTGCCCCCACACGACCCTTCCCGCACTTCTGGGAGCGGATGTTCGGGTCCGGGCGTGCGGTGCTCACCCTGCGCGAGAGCTGGCGCGAGGACCTGCGCGCCGTGCGCACGATCAGTGCCGTCTCGTACGTGCGCTTTCACGGCATCTTTAACGACGAGATCGGCGTTTACACAGAGGGGCCGAAAAGCGAGGCGGTCTACAACTTCTCGTACGTGGATCAGGTGTACGACGGATTGTTGGCCAACGGTGTGCGGCCATTCGTCGAGCTGAGCTTCATGCCCCGCCAGCTCGCCAGCAAGGACATCCGCCACTCCTTCTGGTACCACCCCGTTGTCGCCCCGCCCAAGGACTACGCGCGCTGGGACGCGCTGATTACCGCTTTTGCCCAGCATCTCATCCAGCGCTACGGGATCGATGAGGTGAGCCACTGGTACTTTGAGGTGTGGAACGAGCCGAACCTGGACTTCTGGGCAGGCGAGCCCAAGCAGGCGACCTACTGGACGCTGTACGACCACACGGCCCGCAGTCTCAAGGCGGTAGATGCGCGGCTGCGCGTCGGCGGACCTGCAACCGCGCAGGCTGCCTGGGTCGCCGCGTTCCTGCAGCATTGTAAGCAGAACCGGGTGCCCGTCGACTTCGTGTCGACGCACGTCTACGGCGATGACACAGCGAAGGACGTGTTTGCCTCCAGCGAGCACATCACGCGCAATCACATGGTGTGCCGCTCCGTACAGAAGGTGCACGCCGAGATCCAGGCATCACCGCTGCCGGGGATGCCGCTGATCTGGTCGGAATTCAATGCGAGCTGGGCGAACCATACCGAGGTGACCGACGCCCCATACATGGGGCCGTGGCTCGCGGAAACGGTGCGGCAATGTGACGGTCTCGTTCAGGACATGTCCTACTGGTCATTGTCGGACGTGTTCGAGGAGCAGGGCGTCGTGAAGACGCCCTTCTATGGCGGGTTCGGGTTATTGGCCGCCGGAGGCATTCCAAAGCCGGCCTTTAACGCGTTTGCACTGCTGCATAAGCTCGGCGATCAGCGCTTCGTGAATGATGCCGAGGGCACGTTGATGACGCGCGGCGCGGATGGCGAGCTAGTGCTCGCGCTCTGGAACTACGCCGACGTCGGCGCAACCTCGCCGAATCGCAAAGTGGTGCTGAAAATCACGCACAGCGCCGCGCGCACGGCCCGCATCCAGTCGCTGGATCCCGAGCACGGAAATGTGCTCGTTGCGTACCAGAAGATGGGTGCGCCGCGCTATCCGACCCAGGCCCAACTCGCGCAGCTGCGCGCGGCGGCCGCTCTCGCGGCGCCCGAGAACCGCCCAATCGGGCCCGGCGGCAACCTCAAACTCGAAATCCCCTCCGACGGGCTGGTGCTGGTCACGATCGCCGCAAAGCGCCAGGGCAGATAGCCCGTGCAGCCGAAACCCCCGCGCGAACCTGATTCACGTCGTGGGGCCGTGCTCGGGCTTCTAATAGCCGTGCTGCTGGTGGTAACCGGACTGATCCTCGTAAAGGTGCTCGGGGACTCAGGGCGGCTCCAGGACTGCGTGATGTCGGGGCGTTCCAACTGCGCCCCCATCGATCCTGCGCCTTCGGATCGTTGAGGACCCGTGGCCCGGAGTGCTGTCGGACCCGACCTACACGGATAACCGAGGTTGGCCGGCGCGCCGGTGTGACGGCGTTCACCGAGCGCAGCAAGTTCGAGCGCGTCTAATTGCCCGAGCGGCGTTCCGTGCGAAAGGCTTCGTTTCTGGGGCGCGCGTCACCACAAGGAGAGCTTTGATGACGCTCGATACGAATTACGCAATTGCTCGCGACGGCGCTCCCGGCAGTGACGTTCCCTTAGACACCGCCATCAGGCGTTGCCAGAAGCTCAGACGCGTGCTTGAGCTAGAGGAGTGGATCAGAGATTCCTACGCGGATCCGGTTCTGGCCACATCGTGCCGCATGTGGCAACGGGAGCACGAGCAGCTGCTCGCCGAGCTTCATCTGTCGAACTGAACCGCCGAGACGAGGGCTCGCGGTGTGCAGCGTGAGCGCTGCTACCCTTCGCGGGAAGCCTGGAATCTACGCCCCTTCATCTGGCACCAGCGCGCGTGCGCTGCCCGCGCTCCTAGCAGGTGCCGGGGGAGGCGCCCGCGTAGCCCATGCTGCGCAACCACGCTCCGAGCTGCTGCGCACTCAGGGCGGGTGCAAAGAAGTGACCCTGCGCGCAGTCGCAGCCCATGTGCGCAAGCGCGTCCAGGGTTGCGCGATCCTCGACGCCTTCCGCGACGACGCTCATGCTGAACTGGTGCGCCAGACGGATGATGGCCTCAACCAGGTGCTGGTCGGCTTTGTCGTGCAGCATTCGCACGACGAATGACTTGTCGATCTTGATCTCGTCTGCAGAGATCTTCTTGAAGTAGCTCAGCGAGGAATAGCCCGTACCGAAATCGTCGATTGCCGCACGCACACCGAGTTCACGCAGCTGTGCGAACCTGCCGATTGCCTGCTCGAAGTCGATGATCAGCGCTCCCTCGGTGATCTCGAACGTCAGTGTGCCGGGTTTGACGTTCCACGAGGCCACTGCCGTGCGCACCATCTCCATGAAGTCGTGGTGATGCAGCATGCCCGGGGTGATATTGACCGCCACCGGCAGCTCACCGTACATCGCCGCCAGCCGCAGCGAATTGCTGAGCACATACCAGGTCGTCTCTTCGATCAGGCCCGCTTCTTCGGCGAGCGGAATGAAGACGTCCGGTGTAGCGACCGCATGGCCGTCTTGCGTCCAGCGCAACAGTGCCTCCGCGCCGGCGACGCGCCCATCGGCGATGTGTACCTTGGGCTGATAATGCACTTCCAGGCTGCCCGAACGCAGCGCCTCGATGTAGGCTTCCCCGAGAGCCCAGGGCGCGAGCACCTGCTCGGCGCAGCTATCGTCGTACACCTGCCGGTATACAGCGCGCTCGCGCGCGGCTGCGGCAGCCAGTTGCGCCTTGCGCAGCAGGTCTTCCGCGTCCGATGCATGACGCGGACAGATGGCGATGCCGAGGTGAAACTCTGGCGCAATGGCCAGGGCGGCCACGGCCACGGCCTCCTCGATCGTGTGCTTCAGCTTTTCGGCGGCCAGCACCGCATGTCCGGCGTTGCGGACCGCACTCACGAGAACACAGAAGCTGCCGTCGCCGAATCTAAGGACCGTGCCGCGCTCGCGTAAGGCCAGCTTGAAACGCTCCGCCATGTTTCTGAGAAGCGCCTCGCACGGCTGAAAACCAAGGCGCGCCTGCACCGCCGGAAGGTCCGCGACATTCAGGAGCAGCACAGCGAGAGAGCCTTCGGCGCGCTCTATGGCGCCGCCCAGGGCGGTCACGAGCTCGGGGTAGCACAGGGTGGGTGCTGCGAGCTCTGCGGTGGCCAACCGCGCGCTCACAGGAAGTACTCCGCCGGATCGATCCCGTAGGCTCCCCGCTCCAGACCGCGCTTAATCCACAGCGTCGGCTCCTTGCTGCCTGCATTCTCGTCGCAGGTCAGCAGATCGACCGTGGCGAATTCGTCGCGCATCTCTTTCTGCGCATCGAGGATCAGCATCACTTCGGGCCGCAGGCGCCTGAAGCGGTTCTGCCCGGTCACCACACCGACCTCACCGGTATTAAGCTCGACGAGCGTCCCTGTTGGAAACACACCTACGGCTTGAATGAACAGCTCCACCAGCTGCGTCGGGAATGCCACGCCGCCGAGGCGCTTGAGTTCCCGCACGGCGTCGTAGGCAGACTTGGGGCGCGCGTAAGGGCGCTCGGCGATCATCGCATCGTAGCTGTCGACGATACCGGCGATGCGCCCGACCAGTGGGATCTCATCGCCGCTCAGCTTGCGCGGGTACCCCGAACCATCGAGGCGCTCGTGGTGAGTGGCGAGCATGGTCAATATGCGCTCGTCGATTCTGGCGTCGGCGCGCACCAGCTCGACGCTGTGATCCACGTGGGTGTGGATCAGCTTCCATTCCGCCTCGCTTGGCTTGCCGGACTTCTTTAGCAGCGTTGGCGGCAGCCGTGTCTTGCCCACGTCCAGCAGCATCGCACCGGTGCCGACCGCCTTCAGGGTGTCCCGGTCGAGTCCCAGATGGCGCCCGAAAGCGAGTGCCCACACCGAGGCTGCCAGTGAATGGTTGTACAGATAGTCGTCGGTGTTCTTCATGCGGGCCAGCCAGCCCATCGCGTCGCGATTGCGGAAAACGCTGTCCACCATTGAACCGACGACGTTCTCCAGATGCGGAACGTCGAGCCCGCCGCCGCGGCGGAGATTTTCGAAGATGTTCCCCACGGCGCGCTTCGCATCTGCGAAAGTCTCGGTCGCCAGAGTCAGCTCGGTCTTGAGGGGTATAACGTCCTTCACCGGAACCCGGTCAACCAGCGCGGCGGCGTTGGTCGAGAGCTGCTCAATCAGATCGGACTGCTCAACCACGCGCGCTGCAGGGGCGGGCGCTGGGCCCACCGGCTTGGCGTTCAGTTCCTCAGCCTCGGCGCGCGAGACCTCCACATAAACGACCTTGCACAGTTGACGCAGCGTCTGCAGCTGCTCATCGCTTTCAATGACGAAGCCCTGGAAGAGAAACGGCGTTTCTGTCCAGGGTCGGTCCAGCTGCGATACGTATAACCCGGTACGCAGCCGCTCAGCGGGGAGCCGCACGATTGCCTTGGACAGATCTCGGGCCTTCATGAGGCGACCTTGACGGAGGGTATGAGGAATTAACCACAGCTCGCGCTTCAGGAACACGGCCAAACTCTCAGAGATACGGATATGTGTCCGGATCAAGGGAGAACTGTGAGACTGGTCACTGGGGCGCCCCCACGAGCGCGCCCTGGTCGCTCAGTTCTGGGCAATACCGGCACGGGTGATTCCGTCTCCCGGCGACATGCCGGTGGAGTAGTTGACGCGCATGCAGTGTCGAGGGGCACTGCGCGCAGCCCCCGGCGTCCGGAGGCCTGCCTCGACATTGTCTCGAGCGATGAACGTGTGATTCGAGTACTCTGGGCTGTGCGACCCTGACTCGGCACGAGACGCTGTCGTATATCCGGCCCGCAAGAGTCTAGCCAATGGCTCTGTCCTCCGTTCTGACGGGCGCGCTGCTCGTCCTCGTGATTCATGTCGCCTGTGCTGCGGGCGCTGCGGCCCATGCGCTCCTTACCAAGGCCGATCCACGCAGCGCCTTCGGCTGGATCGGGGTGTGCTGGCTGTTTCCGCTGGCGGGACCGCTGCTCTATGTCCTGTTCGGCATCAACCGTGTGCGCACGCGAGCGAAGCGGCTGCGTGCCGGGCTGCCAACGATCCGCGACGTCTGCACAGCGACGCCCACCGATGACTTCGCCGCGCAGCTGACCCGCATCGGCGATGCCGTAACGCAGTGGACACGGGTGCCGGGCAACGCCGTCGTGCCCCTGGAAAACGGCGAGAACGCCTTTCCCTGCATGCTGAGCGCCATCGCCTCTGCCCGCCAGGCGGTATGGCTGTCGACCTACATATTCGAGACCGATCCGGTCGGACGGCAATTCATCGACGCACTGGCGGCGGCGGTGGCGCGCGGTGTCCAAGTGCGGGTGCTGGTCGACGGCGTCGGCGAGTGGTACAGCTGGCCGCACGCGGTGACCCTGCTGCATCGCGCCGGGGTACGCGCGGCCCGCTTTCTCGCCCCACGCCTGCTGCCCTTTCCCAGGCTCGCCGTCAATATGCGTAACCACCGCAAGCTTCTGCTCGTCGACGGACAGGTTGCGTTCCTCGGCGGCATGAACATTGGGGGTCGTGAGGTCGGCAGGGCCGATCACCGCCGCATGGCCGATCTGCATTTTCAGCTCCGCGGTCCCATCGTTGCGCAGCTGGCCCGCGCCTTCTCGATCGACTGGCAATTTGCCGCGGCAGAGGAGCTCACCGCCCTGCCGCCATGTGGCTCGGCCGGCACGGCAGCCTGTCGGGCGATCACCGACGGGCCCGACGAGGACAACGACAAGCTGCTGTACGTGATCGTGGGAGCGCTGTCGGTCGCACGCCACCAGATACTCATGATGACGCCATACTTCATCCCGCAGCCGGAGCTGACATCGGCATTGCAGGCGGCGGCACTGCGCGGCGTTGAGGTGAGCCTGGTGCTTCCCGAGCGCAGCAACCTGCGCTATGTCGATTGGGCCTCGAGGCGCTGGTTGCCGCCGCTGCTGGAGCGGGGTGTGCGAATCTTTCTGCAGCCAGCCCCGTTTTCGCATACCAAGCTGCTGATCGTGGACGGGGCGTATGCCCAGATCGGGTCTGCAAACATGGACCTGCGCAGCCTGCGGCTGAACTTCGAGATCGCAGTTGAGATCTACTGCGCCGACACCTGCCGGCAACTGGTCGCATACGTCGAGGCGGCCCGCGGGAAATCGGCCCCCTACACCCTCGAGTTCGCGGGGCGGCTGTCGCTGCCGGCGCGTACTCGCAACAGCCTCTTCTGGCTGCTGTCGCCTTATCTGTGAGGGCGGAGTCCGCTGGCCAGCATCGAGGCCGTGCGCGCGCTGCGGCGTCGCGGCTGCGGCCAACGCGGGAGGAGGCGACCCCTGAGGGGTGCGCGTGCACGGATCTCTTTCCCGGCGGGCCGAGGTGAGTGGGCCGATGCGACTAACGCAATTCGGCCAACAGCCAGGCGATGAGCTGCGCGGTGTGCTGCTCCATCGGCGAATAGGGCCCCGGCTCGTAATAGCGGGAAGTGATTCCCTGCTGGTTGAGCTCGATGATGCGCTTGTCGGCCACACTGGTGAGCTTCCATAGCCAGGTGAGCCGCTCCAGATCGTAGTCGACTCCCGCATGCGCATCGCCACGCACCAGCCAGATCACCTCCATGTCAGTACGATTGACGCTGCGTGGCACGAACCGGTAGATCAGCCCGTGATCGGGGTACGCCAGGAAGTTGCTGGTAAGCCCAACGTCAAAAAAAGTGACGCCGCCATCGAAGTCGGCGAACTGACCCATGAGCGGTGCGAGCGGTCCACCGTCCTCGCTGCCGCTTACGGCGCTATCGGCGAGTGACGAACGCAGGCTGTCGGCGGCCTCCTGCCCAGGCATGGCGTTCAGGCCCCAGTGATCGACCTCCCGGATCGAGACCCCCAGCGCCTGCGTGCGCTCGCGCAGCCGCGCATCGGCCTCGCGGTTGAGCGCTGCCGGCCGGGCGTATAGATGAAAGCGGGAGTATTCCTCGTGTGCAGGACCGCAGTGATAGCACTCCATGTAGTTCTCCACTGCCAGCTTCCAGTTGGCGTTGACCACGTAGGTCTCGCGATGCGCCACCTTGGCATCGGCCCAGCCGTAGATGCGCGCGGAGCCGCTGAGCGCTGCTGCGACGTGCTCGAGCTCGAGCGGCGGCTCAGCGAAGGACACGAAGATCAGGCCCTCGACTACGACTGCATTGATGCCCTTCAGGCCGTGAGCCGCGCGATCAAACTCGGCCGGCATCTGCCGCGCAGCACGCAGGCTCCCGTCCAGGTTGTAGCTCCACGCATGGTAGGGGCACACGAACACCGCTCCGCGCGCGTGCCCGCTGCGCTCCGTGCACACGCGCGAGCCACGATGCCGGCAGACGTTTAGCAAGGCGCGGACTTGGCCGTCCTGCCCGCAGACAATGACGAGCGACTCTCCAAGGATGTCGACTGTGAAGAAATCACCCGGATTGCGCACCTGGCTGATGTGGCCCACGCAATGCCAGTGACGCAGCAGCACCCGGTGCATCTCGTGCTCGAAAAACGCCGCATCGCAGTAGAACGCCTCGCTGAGCGCATAGCCGGGGCGGTGCTCCGCGATAGCACGTGCTACGCGCTCGGGCGTCGGCGAGCGCTCCGCTAACTGAGCCGGGACGACACGCGCGCTCACGATACTCCCCTGTTGATTTTGCACGGTATCAAAGGGCGGCCGTGAACGCTATCGAGTCAGACCGCTCGATGTGCGCCGCTTACTTCAATTCAATCTCGACGAAGCTGAACTCGTAGTCATTCGCGTTGATGACATTGTGCGCAATCCCGGCAGGGCGTGCGTACGACTGCCCGGCCGTCAGCACCACATCCCGGGCGCCGCCGGGCTCCAGCAGCCGCAGCGTACCGCTCGCCAGCGGCACCACCACGTAATCGTGAGCGTGTACGTGGAAGCCGGTTTCGGCGCCGCGCGCAAAGCGCCACCGCGTCACCAGGACCCGGTCGTTATCAATCTGAATCGATGAAACGGCGTTCATATGAATGCTTCTATTGCCGCGCCCGTCGCATTCGGCATGAGGTGGCGCGAACTGAAGGTGGTTGCTGCGAAGTGTATCAGCCCGGCTGCTGCCCCCGCGGGCCGGCAGGCATCAAGAGAATAAGCGCCACAATGCCCAGGAGGGAGGAAGCCGCGCCGTACCAGAACACCGCGCCATGTCCCAGTCGGTCCCACAGCACCCCGGCGATGACGCTGGCTGCCAGTTGCAACACCCCGACTGTCGCGCTGTAGCAGCCGATGCCACTGGCCCGAAGCGCAGCGGGCACCAGATCCGAGGCAAACGACTTGCCGACCGTGCGGAAGATTCCCTGATACAGGCCGTACGACACGAAGAGAGCGCCGAGTACCTTCAGGCTGCTCGCGAGGGCAAAGCCAAGGTAAGCGACCAGGAAAACGACAAACGAGGCCAGCAGAACACCTCGTCGGCCCCATCGGTCCGACAGCGAGCCCGCCGGGTAGGAGGCGAGGGCGGCCACCAGATTGTAGGCGGCGTAGATCAGGATGCTCGTGTCGACGGATGCGCCCGCGTCCTGCGTGCGCAGGATCAGAAACGCGTTGCTCGAGTTGCCGAGTCCGAAGATTGCGGTGACGAGCAGGTATCTCCAGTAGGCCCGCGGCAGGCTGCGCAGGCGGAGGTCACTACTGGACTGGGTGTTCGGGGCCGCTCGGCGCTCTCTTACCAGCAGCACCATCAGGAAGGCCATGAGCCCAGGAATTACTGCCAGATAGAAGATCGTGCGCATGCCAATGCCTGCCGCAGAAAGCAGCAGCACCGCCAGCAGTGGTCCCAAGAAAGCTCCGGCATTGTCGCCCACGCCCTCGAGGCCGAATGCGCGACCGCGGTGTTCTGCCTCGACTGAAGCTGCAATGAGTGCGTCCCGCGGCGCAGAGCGGGTCCCGGCGCCCAGTCGGTCCAGCAGGCGCGCGCCAAGCACGCCCTGCCAGCTCGCAGCCAGACCCGTCAGTGGCTTGGCGAGTGCCGCCAGCAGATAGCCGCACAGGGCAATCGGCTTGCGCCTCCGCAGCCGATCGGACAGGGCGCCGGAGAATCCCTGCACGATGTTCTGGGCCGCCTGGGCAATCCCGTCGACCAGGCCGAGGACGCTGCCACTCGCCTTCAGCGTCTGCGTGAGAAAGACCGGCAACACCGGATACAGCATCTCGGTGGAGATATCGGAGAACAGGCTCGCGAGGGCGAGCAGGAACGTATCCCGGGAGAGTCCTGCGAAGAATCGTGGGAAGGTGCGGTGTCGGGGCGCTGCTTGCACCGCGGCAAAGCCTTTAGGACTTGCGTGTCGCCTTGATGACGGCCTCGATGTGATCGAGGTAGCTGTTCAGGGCCGCGCGGCCACGCCCGGTCAAACGATAGGCGGTCTTCGGACGGCGACCGGCGAACGTCTTGGTGCAGGTCAGATAGCCGGCTTCCTCCAGCTTGCGCGCGTGAGCGCTGAGATTGCCGTCGCTCACCTCGAATTGTGCCTTCAACTCGCTGAATGTGAGCTCATCGCGCACCAGCAGGGCGCTCATGATTCCGAGCCGTACGCGCTCGTACACCAGGCGATCGAACTGTGAGTCCTGGCGCGAGTTCGCATGCACCAGCGCAGGCTTCACTCCCCTTGGCGCCGGGCCCGCGAGCGGCAGTCGCTGCCTAGCTCGTGAGGCCATGATCCTCCCCCCTCGCCAGCAGCCCGTAGAGTACATGCAGGCCGCCAAAACCAATTCCCAGTGCGAGCCCCTGCTCGTGGTCCGGAAGCCCGAACGCGACACAGCCCAGGAGCGCGAACAGGCCACCCAGCACCCCTATGGTCCTGGATGTCAAGGCACTGATGCACACCAGCGCGCAGCCATACAGCAGCAGCCAGGTACCGGCAATCGCATGAGTGCTGCCCAGTCTTAGATCCGCCAGCGTCAGCACGGCACCGGCAAACAGGCACGGCACGAGACCCAGCAGCACCTTGCGCAACGGCGTTCCGAGCAGCGTAAATCTGCTCCGGGAGGATTGACGCGCCACCAGAGTCCCGCCGGCAGTGGCGGCGAGGACCGCTGCGATCAACCACACGGCCAGCCAGTACGGACGCAGCGGCGCCGTGGATGCGAGCGCCGCAGCGATCAAACCGATGACACCCACTGCAATACCCGCCGAACCGGGCACCGCCACCGACCCGGCGGCATCGATGGTTGCGCGGATATAGCGCAGGGTCGCCAGCGCGTGCGAATCGATCGGCACCGTGGTCGAGGTTCGCATGGGACTACACTGTCGCCTTCGAATCCGGCCGTCAAGTACTCTGCAAGATAAAGTCCGTGCTGCGCCGTATCAGCCCCTGCCGCCCGATTCCTGTGAGCTCAATCGCTTGTTACACAAAGTTGATGACCGCCCCGCATCCCCGGCGCCGGATGTGTTGTCCTTGCCTCGGGCACTCATTACTCTTGAGCCCTCGGGCAGCGACCGATGACCGTAAACTAGAGCCCCAAAAACAGCACCAGGAGCATCGCGATGAGCACGTCACAGGCGAAGCGGAGCAAGGGATCCGTGACAAGTTTGAGCGGCCCGCTGGTCACGCCGTCGGATCTGCCCGCGGCCGCGACCAAGGATATCAGCGGAGCGATGAACGCCATCGCCGCGGACGTGTACGCGCTTTACCTGAAGACCAAGAACTTCCACTGGCACCTGAGCGGACCGCATTTCCGCGACTATCACCTGCTGTTCGACGAGCAGGCCGATCAGATCTTCGCCATGACGGATGCCATCGCCGAGCGCGTCCGTAAGGTGGGTGGTCAAACGCTGCGCTCTATCGGTCATATCGCCCGTCTGCAGCGCATTTCGGACAATGACGCGGAGTATGTCGAGCCGTCCGACATGCTCGCCGAGCTGCGCGAGGACAATAAGATTCTGGCCGCGCGGCTGCGCGAGGCTCACAACGTTTGTGATGAGCACCGCGACATAGCCACCGCGAGCCTGATCGAGGTATGGATCGACGAAACGGAGCGCCGAACCTGGTTTCTTTTCGAAGCGGGCCGGCGCGGGGATTCAGGCGGACGTTGAAGCGCTCGAGGTTCGCTTCGGAGCGCCGCCGCCGCGCAGCGCACGCAGACGCTGCTTGACGCGCCGGCTGGCGATCAGGCCGATGAAGGTTTTCACCGTGGCGACTTCGCCCAATGCGGCGATTTCCTCATCGTAGAGATGCCTCACCAGCTCGCGGTTCGTGTCCGTCTGGCGTGCGAGCGTTGCGATAGTCGCCTCATCGGATTGAGTGCGATTTCTGGCCGACGGCAGGGCATCTGGCACGGTCTAAACCTCTTATCCCCTGAAGAGAGGCGCCAGCATACCGGGTGCGGACCGCGCGGTTAAGGCGAGCGTCGGCGTCCAAAAAGGTTCCCCCAGCGGTCTTGGGAAATCGTACGTGGAAACAATAGGTTGTGCGGTTATATTGCTGCGGTGCAGCTCTTGCCGGCGGGATGCTCCCCCGCAGCGCACGACCGGCCGGTGAGCCCAGCGCGAGGGTGCCCGGCCAGCCGGGGACGTCCGGGTCATTCGCCCTTCAGGCGTGCCGGGGGAAAGTACAGTCCCAGCAGGCGCCGGTTCCACCATCGGCCCGCCGGCTTTTCCCCGAACTCGGCGTAACGGTAGTCGTAGAACAACGCGCGCACGTATGTCGGGGGCTTGCCTGGAAAGGGATTCCGTTGCAGAAGTGAGGTGACCGCGGGCTCGTTCTCCAGCAGCCTCCGCAGGAAGCCGGCAAACCACCGCAAGCCTCTCGGATCCTCCAGCGCAGCGAACCACATCTGCCAGTCCAGACGCGGCTGGTGCGGAATGTTCCACGGCGGCCGGCGCATGACGTCGCCCGGCTTGTAGCGGAACTCGTATTCGCGCCAGTCGACGCCGTCATTGGAACCCTCGATGACGATCTCGTCCCGCTCCGTCGTCATGACGGCGAACAGGCCGTAGCTGCTGACGACGTGCACCGGCTCGATCACACGGTCGAGCGCTTGTGCGAGCGCGGGGGGCCGGCCCCCGAAACGCAGATCCATCTGCACGAGACTGCAGAGCACAATGACCACTCCCACCGCTGTGACGCTCACGGTGAGGGCTCTATGCGGGGCAGCCGGAGGCTCGCGTACGCTCAGCAGCCGCACCAGGCGCCGCACAGCCGCGTCGTCGAATAGTGTCAGACACAGCAGCATGGTCTGGAGGTTGAACCAGTTGTAGTTGCCGGTGAGCGCGATAACGCTCTGCAGCAGCAGGATTGCGCAGGCTCCGAAAAAGCGTAGCCGGCGCGGACAGAAGATCAGGAACGGCAGCACCAGCTCGATGGCGAGCGTGCCGCCAGTGGCGAACCTCAGTGCCGCCGGGGGCAATTGCGCGGCGTACCAGGCTAGCGGGGTCGGCAGCGGCTGGGTGAAAAAGTGATACGACAGCGCCGACAGGCTCCACCAATTGGGGTCGCCGCTCAAAAGCTTGACTACGCCTGACATGAACATGAAGCGGAACAGCAGCCAGCGC
>Ga0302326_10000281_pt1 | contig 149186 bp, 159 predicted proteins | sample Palsa_T0_3_FD_202264 | JGI IMG/M metagenome (GOLD analysis project Ga0302326, IMG submission 202264) | Peat permafrost microbial communities from Stordalen Mire near Abisko, Sweden - Palsa_T0_3 | ecosystem: Environmental > Terrestrial > Soil > Palsa > Peat permafrost | place: Sweden: Abisko... | reverse complement strand
CGAAGGGCTCGCCACCGAGAAGCAGTTCGGTGAGCACGGCCTTGAGCTGTGCGAGCGCGTGTTCTGGGCGTGGGAGATCTTCCAGCACACCGATGACCGCTCGGAGCTGAAGCGCACGATCCGCCAGCTGCAACGCCAATATGAGCCGATCATTCGCGGGTACGCGACAAAACGGGCGTGCAACCGGCACTGCCGCGGCATGGCACGCAACCTCCTGAAGGCCTGGCCCGCGCTATGGACCTTCGCTGCTCACGACGGCGTGCAGCCGACCAACAACCACGCCGAGCGCTCCCTCCGCGGCGCCGTCATCTACCGCAAGCTCTCCCTCGGCAGCCAATCCGAGCAAGGCGAACGACGCATCGAGCGGCTGCTCTCAGCCTCAATCACCTGCCGCCTACAACACCATTCGCTGTTCGCCTACCCCACCGAACTGCTCGCCACCCACGCCCGCGGCGAACCGCCCCCATCCCTCGCCTAAAGCGCAGAGACTGAACGCTTACTACTTTTGCCGCGTAGGGAGTCACCTCACGAGACCGTGAATTTATCGGGGCGCCGAGATTCGAACTCGGGACCTCACCGACCCGAACGGTGCGCGCTACCAGGCTGCGCCACGCCCCGACGCAGCGCCAGTATCCCACACACGCGCCTCCCCGCCCACCTGCGGTGCCATCGTGGGCGCCCGCTAAGGTCGCGCTGTGTCCTCCGCGGCTACCTGGGAGATCGTGGCTGAGATCGATCGCGTGCTCGAGCCGGCGCGGTTCGAGGACTACTGCGTGAACGGCCTGCAGGTACCCGGACCCGCGCGGGTGCAGACGATCGCAACAGGGGTGTCGGCGCACGCGGAGCTGTTCGAGCGCGCGGAGCGCGAAGGCGTCGAGCTGCTGCTGGTCCACCATGGCCTGTTCTGGGACCCGGGGGTGCGGACGATCGACGCGGTGCTCAAGCGGCGCCTGCAGATCCTGTTCGAAGCGGACATCGCGCTGGCGGCATACCACCTTCCGCTGGACGCGCATCCGCGGTTGGGCAACAACGCGCTGCTGGCACGGGCGCTGCAGGCGGATGAGCTCACGCCGTTCGGCCTGCACCACGGCGAGCCGATCGGCTGCCTGGCGAGCTTCCCCGACGACGGCCTGGCCGCGGAGGAGCTGTTCGCGCGCGTGCACGCGATCACCGCGCGCGAGCCGCTCGTGTTCGACGCGGGACCCGCGCGCGTGCGCACGCTCGCGATCGTGTCCGGGGGCGGTGCCGACTACACCCCCGAGGCGGCCGCCGCCGGCGCGGATGCGCTGCTCACCGGAGAGCCGGCCGAGCGCTCCATGGCGCAGGCGCGGGAGTCAGGCGTGCACATGATCGCCGCCGGCCACTACGCGACGGAGACCTTCGGCGTGAAGCGCCTGGGCGAGTATCTGCGCGAACGCTTCGGCCTCAATCACATCTTCCTGGACGTGCCCAACCCCGTGTGAGAGGCTCGCCGCGGCCCGCCCGCGGGCCTGGAGAAGTGGCGTCGCCGGGGGCTCTGCACTGCTCGCCACCGCGCCACCCCTCGCGCTCCCCGCGCGCGGCGTGGCGCCATCCGTTTGGCTTGCGAGCGCATGGCCAAACGGCGCGCCAGCGTCTAACATCAGGGGTACACCCGCGTGAATCCCAAGGAGGGAGACCCTGATGGAGGCCGCGGCGCCGTCGACCGTTGGGTCGCAGACGCTTGCCGATCTTGTTGCGCGCTCGGCCGACCAGTACGCCGAGAACGTCGCCGTGCGCTACAAGCGCGACGGGACCTGGCATGACGTCTCCTACGCGCAGTTGGCGGACATCGTCGAGGAGATCGCGCTCGGGCTGATCGAGCTGGGCATCGAACCGGGCGACCGGTTGTGCATCCTGGCCAACACGCGCCCCGAGTGGTCCTACGTGGACATGGCCGCCACCTCCGTCGGCGCCGTCGTGGTCCCCATCTACCAGACCAACTCCCCTGAGGAGTGCCTGTGGGTGATCTCCGACTCGGACGCCTGTGCGGTCGTGTGCGAGAACGACGAGCAGCTCGCCAAGATCGCTGCCATCCGCGATCGCGTACCGAGCCTCCGCACCGTCATCGTTATCGACCCGCCCGCCGGCGAGAACCCGCACGACGCTTCGGGCGCGGTCTCCGCGAACGGCTCCGCCAACGGCCACGCAGGGTCCCCAGTCACGCTCGAGCAGGTGCGCGAGCGCGGCCGCGGCCGCTCGCCCGAGGAACTCGAGGCGCGGCGCGCGGCGGTGAGCCCGGAGGACCCGTTCACGTTCATCTACACGTCCGGCACCACCGGGCCGCCCAAGGGCTGCGTGCTCACGCACGGCAACTACCGCTCGATCATCGGCATGATCAGCGAGGCCGGCGAGATCCAGGGCGACGAGGTCATCTACCTGTACCTGCCGCTCGCCCACTCATACGCCCTGCTGATCCAGCTCGCGGTGTTCAACCTGGGCGGCACGCTCGCCTACTTCGGCGGCGACACCAAGCAGGTGGTGTCCGAGCTGCTCGAGGTGCAGCCCACCTACCTGCCCTCGGTGCCGCGCGTGTTCGAGAAGATCTACACGCTCGCCCGCACCGCCATCGACGAACAGCCGCCCGAGGAGCGCGAGCGCGCACAGGAGGCCATCGAGCTGGGCGTGAAGGTGCGGGACATGATCAACCGCGGCGAACAGGTGCCCGAGGAGCTCAAAGGGCGCTTCGAGGAGGCCGACGAGCAGCTCTTCAAGAACGTGCGGGCCATCTTCGGTGGGCGCGTGCGCCACGCGACCAGCGGGGCCGCGCCCATCGCCAGGGAGATCCTCGAGTTCTTCTGGGCCTGCGGCGTGCCGGTGCTCGAGGGCTACGGCATGACCGAGACCTCCACCGCGGCGACCGTCTCCACGGTCGAGAACCACCGCTTCGGCACCGTCGGACGCGCCCTCCCCGGCGTGGAGCTCAAGATCGCCGACGACGGCGAGATCCTCATCAAGGGCCCCAACATCTTCGCCGGCTACCACAACCAGGCGGACACCAACTTCGGGGCGGTGGTGGACGGCTGGCTGCACACCGGCGACCTCGGCTCGCTCGACGAGGACGGCTACCTGTCGATCACCGGGCGCAAGAAGGACATCATCATCACCGCCGGCGGCAAGAACCTCACGCCCGCCAACATCGAGAACGACCTCAAGCAGAGCCGCTGGATCTCCCAGGCCGTCATGCATGGCGACCAGCGGCCCTATCCGGTCGCGCTGATCACCCTCGACGAGGAAGAGATACCCGTGTTCGCCCGCGAGCACGGCCTTCCGGAGGACATCCCCTCGCTGGCCAAGGAGCCCGCCGTGCACGCGCTCATCCAGCACGAACTCGACCGCTCCAACGCGAAATACGCGCAGGTCGAGCAGGTCAAGAAGTTCGTGATCCTCGATCATGATCTCTCCCAGGCCACGGGCGAGCTCACGCCCACGCTGAAGGTCAAGCGCAACGTGGTCAACGAGCGCTACGCGAAGCTGTTCGACTCGCTGTACGCCGGTTGAGCGGCGCGGGCATCGGGCGGGGCGTGGCCAACCACGTGTGGCGGGCGCCATACCTGCGAAGATGACGTTGCATGCGCACCGATCCATCCGATAACGGCGGGCTGTTCGTCGGCCGGCGCCCGGGCACCGCGCCCGTGCACTTCCGCTCGACCCCCGAGCGTGGCGGTGACCTGCGCCAGCGCGTGGACGGCTCGCTCGCGAGCATCATGCTCGCTGCCATCACGCTCCTGTGCATTCTCTGCTGGGGCCCCATCCCGCTCGCCTGCCTGTGGCTCGGCTCCCAGGCCAACTACCTGACCGGCAGCGTCAGCCTCGGCCTGCTCGTGTCGTTCGCCGCCCTGTTCGCGCTGCTGTTCGGTGCGCTGGCGCTGATGAAACGCGTGGACAGCGCCTGGATCCTCGTGCGTCGCGCCGCCGGGCACGATCAGCGCACGGGCGCACTGGGTCGCATCTTCGCCGCCACCGCCATCGTCTTCGCGCTCGGCTTCGCCGTGTGGTTCCTGGTCATCCACGGGCCCGGCAACCTCATCGAACGCGGCGGGGGCGCGTGAGGCCCCACGGCCGGCCCGCAGGTGCCACCCGTGGGGCCGGACTAGACGACCGCTGCTAGAACGAGGCCAGACCATGGGCCTGCTCGACTACTACCGCCAATTCGAGGGCATGTCCGAGGAGGAGGTCAACCAGGGCCTGCGCGAGGAGGCGGCCGAGCGCCGCCGCAAGGCGCTCACCCGCGTGGAGACGCTCGACCTCTCCCTCACCACCTGGCCCGAGCTCCCCCACCCACGGATCGTCAGCGCCATCACGTTCGTCGCCCGCCGCGGCATGCACCGCTATCCGCACCTCTCGGGCTCGGACCTGCGCGGGCGCCTGGCCGAGCGCCACGGGGTGGACCCCGAGCGCCTGATCCTCGGCAACGGCGCCGCCGAGCTGCTCAGCTCCGCCACCCGCGCCCTGCTCGAACCCGGCCAGCAGTTGCTCACCCGCTGGCCCTCCTACCCGCTCTACCCGTTGATGGCCCGTCGCGCCCACGGGCGCGCGGTCCGCGTGAACGGCGGCGTGGACGCCCTGCTGGAGGCCGCCGCCCGCGAGCCGGATGTCCGCGCGATCGCGCTCGCGAGCCCCGACGACCCCACCGGCGAGCTGCTGGCCACCGCCGAGCTGCAACGGCTGCTCGAGCAGCTTCCCAGCGGCGTGGCCGTGCTGCTGGACGAGGCGCTCGTCGACTTCGCCGACGCCCAGCCCATCAGCTCCTCGCTCGAGCTGCTCGAGCACCATCCGAGCCTGCTGGTGTTTCGCAGCTTCTCCAAGGCCTGGGGCCTGGCCGGCCTGCGCATCGGGTACGCCATCGGCGGTCCCGGCTCCGGGGAGCTGCTCGCCGAGCTGGCACCCGATCTGGGCGTATCCGACATCTCGCAGGCGGGCGCCTTCGAGGCCCTCCACAGCTGCTCTGAGCTGATCGAAGCGCGCACCCGCGAGATCAGCGCCGAGCGCCCGCGCCTGACCGCCGCCCTTCGCGACCGCGGCTTCGAGGTCGCCGACAGCCAGGCCAACTTCGTGTGGGCCGCCCACCCCTCCCTGCCGGGCGCCGAGCTCGCCGCCCGCCTCGCGCGCGCTGGCATCCTCGTGGCCGCCGGCGACGCCCTCGGCGAGCCCCACCACGTCCGCATCGGCGTCCGCTCACCCGCCGCCACCGACCGCCTGATCAACGCCGTCGAGAAACTGCCCTAGGGCGCCGCAGGGCAAGCGATACAAGGACGCAGGGAGCGTGGCGTGCTACGCACGCGAGCGACCGAGGACGCCGTAGCGCGCAGCCATGCGGCGTCCTAGCCGGCGGAGCCGGCCTGGCGCAGCAGCGCCCCGGTGGTGCCCTCGAGGATCTTGCGCCACGCGCTGATGTGCTCGTGCTTCTCGTCGAAGTGCTTGACCACCTTGCGCACCCGCTTGGCGGAGATCTCGAGTCCGTGGCGTTCGGCCACGGCCGCGTAGCGCTCGTAGTCGTCCACCAACTGCTTGGTCACCGACTCGAAGCCGTGGCGGGCGATCTCCACGCGCGAGGTGAAGCTCATCATGGAGGTCTCGAACATCAGCTCGTCGTTGGGCTCGGGCTCGATCAGCACGATGTCAACGCCCGGGTAGCGCTGCTCCCAGCCCTTGGCCAGTTCGTGCAGGCGCTGGTGGGCCACGAGCTTGAACACCTGGTAGCCGATCTGCGTGAAGCCCATGTCGGAGATACGGCGGGGGCGCCGGCCGCGCAGCGTGCTCACGGTGTGTGAGAAGTCGTTGACGAAAGGCACGATCGGGTTGATCACCACGATCAGCTTGGCCCCCGCCTCGACCGCCAGGTCGAGGTTGGTGGTGGACACGATGCCCCCGTCGATCAACTCGCGGTCCTGCACGCGGACGGGCGCGTACACCATGGGCAGGGCCCCCGAGGCGCGTACGGCGGTGGAGATGGGCACATCGCGGGCGCCCTCCACGCCGAATACGACCCGCTCGCAGCTGTCCAGGTCGGTGGCCGTCAGGTACAGCTCGCACGCGAGCTCGCCGAAGTCGTCCGTGCGCCCGGGCTCGCTGAGGACCTCACGCAGGTAGTCCTCGATCCCGGCGCCTGTGTACAGGCCCGAGGGCAGGCCGCCGGCCAGACCGACGATCACGTCCATCAGCGACACACCGCCCGGCTGGGAGATCACTTCGCGGGCGAGCGAGGCGGCGCGCAGCGGCATCAGCGCGCCCTTGCGGGCGAACTCCCCCACGTTCAGATGGAGCAGGTCACCGATGTCCACGTCCTTGAACGGCGCCTTGCCCTGGCGGGTGACCACCCGCATCATCTCCTCGGGGGTCACCCCGTTGGCGCACAGCGCCGCGATGAACGAGCCGGCGGAGGTGCCCACGTACACGTCGAAGTCGTTGACGTTGCTGTTGACCGCCAGCAGGTCCAGGGCGCGCAGGGCACCGATCTCGTACACGCCCCCCGTGAAGCCCCCTCCGCCCAGCACCAGCGCGGTCTTGTCGCGCCTCGGCCGGCGCCTGCGCTCCGTCGCGGCGGGGCGTCCGACACCGCGGGCCGCCATTGCTCGCGTCCGTGCCGTGGCCTTCCCGGCGGCCTCCAACTTGACAACCTTGCCCATGCAAGGAACATTTTATGGGTACGTGGGCCATTCTCCTGCCGTAAGAGTCCTCATTCTGCTGTTCGGACTTCTACTGCCGACCATAGTTGCAGCCCCGGTGGCCGGCGCCCAGCAGGGCCTGGGCGCCCTGCAGGCCGACTTCAGCCACGAGTTGGCCCTCGCCGGCCCGGCCGACGGGGCCTACGTGTACGACGTGACGGCCAAGCAGGCGCTGTTCTCCCAGAACGCCACCGCCATGCGCCCGCCGGCGTCCGTGGAGAAGCTGTACACGGCCACCACCGCGCTCGCGCTGATGGGCCCCACCGCGCGCCTGGACACCACCGTGTACGGCGTGGGACACATGGCGCCGGGCGGGGTGTGGGAAGGGAGCCTCTATCTCAAGGGGGGCGGCGACCCGACGTTCGGCTCGACGTCGTTCATCCACAGCCACTACGGGGGCATCGGCGCGAGCGTGTCAGCGCTCGTGTCGGGCCTGGTGCGCACCAACCACATCCATCACATCACCGGCTCCATCGAGGGCGACGAGTCCTACTTCGACTCGCTCCGCGGGGAGCCCTCCAGCGACTACGCCGAGGACCCTTTCCTGGAAGGCACGCTCAGCGCGCTCGCCTTCAACCGCGGCGAAACCGGCCAGTATGGGAGCCCACCCACCCCCCACGCGCCGGCGGCGTACGCTGCGCGCGCGCTGTGGGGCGCGCTGAAGGCCGACGGCGTCACCATCGACGGCGGCAGCGACGCCGCCGACACCCCGGCGGGCGCCGTCCAGCTGGCCCAGGCGCCGTCGCCCACGATCCAGCAGCTCCTCGGCCTGATGCTGCCGCCGTCTGACAACTTCTTCGCGGAGACCCTTGTCAAGGACCTCGGCGCCCGCTACGGAGGAGCCGGCACGACAGCGGCGGGGGCGGCGGTCGTGACGAAGACGATCGCCCAGCTGCTCGGCATACACCCACACGTCGTGGACGGCTCGGGGCTCTCGGAAGAAGACAGGACCTCCCCCTACCAGGTGAGCGACCTGCTGACGGAGCTCGCTTCGACGCCGATCGGCACGGTGCTGCGCAACAGCATGGCGGTGGCTGGGCGCACGGGCACGCTGGAACTGCGTATGCGCCACACCAGAGCGGAAGGCAACTGCCAGGGCAAGACGGGAACGCTCACCGGCGTGTCGAACCTCGTCGGCTACTGCCAGGCCGCCGACGGCCACACGCTCGCGTTCGCCATCTTCACCGACGGCATCCCCATCGAAACCGCCCACACCTTCCAGGACAACATGGCGATCACCGTGGCCGACTACTGAGTTTCCCCTTCGTTTGCCGCCTCCCCTTCCGCTTCCCCTTCCGCTTCGCCTTCCGCCTGCTGCCCCGATTCGCCTTCCTGCGACGGCGATTGTTCGGCCTGTTCGCGCGCATCTTCGATCCGTTCGTGCTCGCCTTCTGTGAGTTCCCCTTCTTCCAGGCCTGCTCGCAGTTCCTGTCGTTCTTCGCTTGTGGTTTCGCGGTCGAAGATTTCCTTCAATTCAGACTCCCCGCCACCGCCGCCGAGCTGCCCGGCCAGTTCTTCCGTGGCCGCGCCACCCGCCCGTGCGGTCGGCTGGCCGCCTTCGCCGCCGGCGCACCCCGACAGCGCGAGCGCCACGAGGGGGGCCGCTACCCCGAGCGCGCACAGGCTTCTGCGACCTTCGAGCATGGGAATGGCTTCGGCGCATGTGCCCCGACGCTTGAGGGCCAATGCCCGCGGCGGCGATCCGGCACCCGGCACACGTCTGGCTCGCGGAGCGGCAGCGATCGGGCGCTCGGCGACCGGCTAGCGCTCGATCAGCGCGAGCAGCCCTGCTTCATCGAGCACCGCCACGCCCACGCGCTCGGCCTTCTCGAGCTTGGAGCCGGGGCTCTCGCCGGCGACGAGATAGTCGGTCTTCTTGGACACCGAGCTCGTCACCCGCCCGCCGGCCGCGAGGATGCGCTCGGTGGCGAGCTCGCGTGAGAGCTCCGGCAGGCTGCCTGTGAGCACGAGTGTCTTGCCCGCCAGCGGCCCTTCGGACGGGGGCGGTCCCTCTTCGTGGAAGCACAGCCCGATCTCGCGCAGCTCCTCGATCAGCTTGCGCATGCGCGCGTCATGAAGCTGTGCGCTGATCGACTGGGCCATCTTCTCGCCCACGCCGGGGGTCTCGGCGATCTCCTCGGGCGAGGCGGCCAGGAGGGCATCGATGTGGCGGAAGCGCTGTGCGAGGTTGCGACCGGTGACCTCCCCCACCTCCTCGATCCCCAGCGCGAACAGCACGCTCGCGAACGGGCGCTCCTTGGAGGCGTCGATCGCGGCGAGCAGGTTCTTCACTGACAGCTCGCCGAAGCCCTCCAGCTCGAGCAGCTGCTCCTCTCGCAGGCGATAGAAGTCGGCGGCGGTGCTCACCAGGCCGCGCTCCTGCAGCAGCGCGACCTGCTTCTCCCCGAGGCCGTCGATGTCCATGGCGCCGCGCGAGACGAAGTGCTTGAGCAACTGCCAGGCGCGTCCCGGGCACAGCGGGTTGGGGCACTTCGTGAACACGCTGTCTGGAGGCTTGATCGTCTTGGTGTTGCAGTAGGGGCAGTGCTCGGGCGGCCTGGGCGTGGGCGGCCTGTCCTTGCGCTCGGCCACGTGTGGGGCCGGCGAGATCACCTGCGGGATGACGTCGCCGGCGCGCACGACGATCACCTCCTCGCCCTCGCGGATGTCCTTGCGCACGATGTCCTCCTCGTTGTGGAGCGTGGCCAGCTTGACGGTCACGCCCCCCACGGCCACCGGCGTGAGCACCGCATAGGGGCGCAGGTCGCCGAACTTGCCGACGTTCCACATCACCTTCTCGAGGGTCGTGAGCGCGGTCGTGGGCGGGAACTTCCACGCGACCGCCCAGCGCGGATCGCGGCCCACGGACCCCAGCCGGCGATGGAGCTCGAGATCGTCCACCTTGACCACCGCCCCGTCGATCTCGAAGTCCAGCTCACCCCTGCGCCGCTCCCACGTGAGGCACTGCTCGATCACCTGCTCCTCGCCGTCCAGCAAGGCGATGTCGGCATTCACGCGAAAGCCGTGCTCGCGCAGCCACTGGAGCGCGTCGGAGTGGCGCTCGAACGACAGCCCCTCGGCGACCCCCACCTGGTAGCACCAGATGGACAGCGGACGCTTGGCGGCGTCCGCGGGGTCGAGCTGGCGGATGGTGCCCGCGGCGGAGTTGCGGGGGTTCATGAACGTCGATTCCCCCGCTTCGGCCCTGCGCTCGTTGAGCGCGGTGAAGTCCTTCAGCGACATGTACACCTCGCCGCGGACCTCCACCAGCGCGGGGGCGTCCTCGATGCGTAGCGGGATGGCGCCGATGGTGCGCAGGTTGTGGGTGACGTCCTCGCCGATCTCGCCGTCCCCGCGTGTGGCGCCCCGCTCGAGCACGCCGTGGCGATAGATCAGGCTGATGGCCAGGCCGTCGATCTTGGGCTCGACCACGAACGTGAAGCTCGGGTCCTCGATGCCCTCGCGGGCGAGGTGATTGCGCATCCGCTCCACCCACGCGCGCAGCTCCTCCTGCGAGCGCACGTTGCCGAGCGAGAGCATCGGCTCCAGGTGGGCCACCTTCTCGAGGCGCCCCACCGGCGTCCCGCCCACCCGCTGTGTGGGGGAGTCGGGCGTGACGAGCTCGGGGTGCTCATGCTCGACCGCCCGCAGCTCGTCCAGCAGCCGGTCGTAGGAGTCGTCGCCGATCTCCGGGTCGTCGAGCACGTAGTAGCGGTAGGCGTGGTGCTCGAGCCGCTCGCGCAGCTCCTTGGCGCGCGCGAGCACCTGTCGCGGGGCGCTCACGGCTGGGGGTCGTGTGCGACGGGGACCAGCAGCTCCTCCAGATCGAAGCGCCGCAGCGCCTCGAGGCTCGGACGGTCGGTCAGGTCGAAGTGGATCGGCGTGACCGCGACGCGGCCTGCGGCGATGGCCGCCAGGTCGGTGCCGGGCTCGTCGTGAAAGCCGGGGTCCGAGCCGTAGATCCAGTAGCGGCGGCGGTGCTCCTCCTCGCGCTCGAGTTTCAGCTCGTCGCGGTAGATGCGCTTGCCGAGGCTGGTCACCTCCACCCCGCCGGGCTCGCCGGCGGGCACGTTGATGTTGAGCAGCGTCCTCGCCGGCAGCGGCACGTCCTCGATGCGCTCGATCAGCCGCGCCACGAACCCGGCGGCCGTGTCGAAGCCGAAGCCGCCGTCGAAGCGGTAGTCGAGCGCGCCCGCGCGCGACTGCTGGGAGACGGCGATCGCCGGCAGCCCCAGCACGACGCCCTCGAGCGCCGCGGCCACCGTGCCCGAGTAGGTGATGTCATCGCCGAGGTTGGCGCCGTGGTTGATGCCCGCCACGACCAGGTCGGCGGCGAAATCCTCGACGAGGCCGAGGCTCGCCAGTCGCACGCAGTCGACGGGGGTGCCGTCCGTGGCGTAGCCGAGGGTCCCGTCCGAGAAGGGGATCTCCTCCACCCACAACGGCCTGCGCGTGGTGATCGAGCGGGCCATCGCCGAGCGGTTGCCGTCGGGGGCGATCACCGCCAGGCGCACGCCCTCGAGCCCGCGGAGTGCGCGGCGCATGGCCTGCAGGCCGTCCGCCTCGATCCCGTCGTCGTTGGTGAGCAGCACGTTGAGCATGGCGCCGCCATCCAGCATAGGGGGAGGTTCGGGTCCAACGGTCACCAGGCGGTGACGTCAACTGCTGGCGCCATCCGCGTAGGCAACCGAGGCCAAGGCCAGCCCATGGGCAGGCGCGGTCCTCCCCGCCTCCGCGCGCGGCCTCCCCTCCAGCAGCTCCTCGAATTCCGCGAACGTGCGGGCGCCGCGGGCGACGTCGAGCATGGTGCCCACGAGCACCCGGTTCATGTGTCGCAGGAACATGTCCGCCTCGATCCAGAACTCGAGCAGCTCGCCGTGCTCGTCCCCGGCCAGCCACTCCGCGCGGGACACCCGGCAGTCGAAGTAGGAGTGCTCGGTTTCGCTGGGGGTGAAGGCGGTGAAGTCGTGCTTGCCGAGCAGCGCGCGGGCACAGGCGTGGAGCGCGTCACTGTCGATGGGGCCCGTCCACCAATAGGCACGCCCCCGCTCGAACACCGAGCGCGAGCGTCGGGCCAGCACGCGGTAGCAGTAGGTGCGACTGATGGCGTCGCGGCGGGCGTTGAAGCCCTCGGAGGCGGGCTCTGCGGCGAGCACCGCGAGGTCCTCCCCGAGCAGCCCGTTCAGACGGAGCGGATCGACGGCCTCGTGGGCGTAGCTGGCGACCTGACCCCACGCGTGGACGCCCGCGTCGGTGCGCCCGGCCACAGTCAACGCCAGCGGCCGACCGTCGTGGCCGGTCTCGCCGAGCACCGTGCGCAGCGCGCCTTCGAGCTCCTCCTGCACGGAGCGCTTGTCCGGCTGGCGTGCCCAGCCGGCGAAGCCGCTGCCGTCGTACTCGATCGTGAGCTTGGTGACCACCGCGCGTCCCGCGCGAGGTGAGCGGGCGAGCTCAGACGAGCTCGATGAACACCATCTCCGTGGCGTCGCTGCGCCGCGGCCCGAGCTTGAGGATGCGGGTGTAGCCGCCGGGGCGCTCCTTGTAGCGGGGGGCGACCTCGGCGAACAGCTTGTGCACCGCGAACTTGTCCTGGGAGAGCGTGGAGAGCGCCTGCCGGCGCGCGTGCAGGTCGCCGCGCTTGGCGAGCGTGATCAGCTTCTCGATCTCCGGCTTGACCGCCTTGGCCTTCGCCTGGGTGGTTTCGATGCGCTCGTGCTCGATGATCTCCTTGCTCAGGTTCATGAGCAGCGCCTTGCGGTGCGCGGAGTCGCGGCTGAGCTTGTTGCGTGTCTTCTGGTGGCGCATGGTTCTTGTTTTTGATGGAGGAGTTCGTGGTGGGAGACCGGCGGCTCAGTGTAGGCAAGGAGCCGGGGTGTTGGTAGCGCGCTCAAAAGCCTGTATCACCATGGTTACACAGACTTTCTTTCGGCAACACCCTCCCCCGGGCCCGCCTCCGGCGCGCGCCCTGACGGCGGGTTTCAGTCCTGGCGCAGATTGAGCCCCCGCGCGTGCAGCGTTTCGATGACCTCGTCGATCGACTTTTTGCCGAAGTTGGGGATGGCGTTGAGCTCGGCCTCGGACTTGGAGATGAGATCCCCGACCGTCTGGATGCCGGCGCGCTTGAGGCAGTTGTAGGAGCGCACGCCCAGCTCGAGCTCCTCGATCAGGATGCCCCACTCCTCGCCCTGGAGGGCCGCCTGGGAGCCGCCGCCGACGGCCAGGCCGTGGCCGTCGAGCTGCCCGCCGGGGGTGGCCCGCAGCTCCTGGATGCGATCGGCGTCGGTGAAGATGGCGAGCTGGCTGATCAACAGCTCGGCGGCCTCGCGGAGCGCCGCCTGCGGGTCGATCGAGCCGTCTGTCTCGATGTCCAGGGTGAGCTTGTCGAAGTCCGTCTTCTGCCCCACCCGCGCCTGCTCCACCGCATAGGCCACACGCCGCACGGGGGAGAAGATGGAGTCGATGGGGATCACGCCGATGGGCTGGTCGGCCGACTTGTTTTCCTCGGCCGGGCGGTAGCCGCGTCCGCGACCGATGGTCATGTACAGCTCGAGCTTGGTTTTCTTCTCGAGCGTGGCTATGTGGAGGTCGGGATTGAGGATCTCCACGCCGGCCGGCAGGTCGATGTCCTTGGCGGTGATCTCCCCGGGGCCGGTGACCACCAGCGGCGCCTCCACCTCGCTGGCGTCCGAGTGCATGCGGCAGACGACGCCCTTGAGGTTGAGGACGATGTCGGTGACGTCCTCCTTGACGCCCTGAATGGTCGAGAACTCGTGCGCGACTCCCTCGATGCGCACGCTCGTGACGGCCGCACCGGCGAGGGAGGAGAGGAGTACGCGTCGCAGGGAGTTGCCGAACGTGTAGCCGAAGCCGCGGTCGAGCGGCTCGATCGTGAACGTTCCGCGATTCTGCTCCACGGACTCGCTTGTGATCCGGGGGATTTGGAAGTCGAGCATGGGGGTCCTAACGTCGATTTGGTCTCGCACCGCCCTCGGTGAGGGCGCCGACTGTGAGCGTCGCCGCCCGGAGGGGCCGCGACGCGGGCAAAAGCTCTTCTACTTCGAGTACAGCTCGACGATGAGCTGCTCCTGCACCGGGGCGGCCACCTCGCGCCGCTCCGGCTTGCGCAGCACCTTGGCCGTGAGCGACTCATGGTCGGCCTGGAGCCACGCGGGTATCTGGCCGGTCAGCTCGGTGGCGTCTCTGACCACCTGGGTCGCCGGCGTGCCCGCCTTGATGGCGATCACGTCGCCCGGACGTACCTGGTAGCTGGGGATGTCCACACGCCGGCCGTTGACCGTCCAGTGGCCGTGGCGGACGAGCTGGCGGGCCTGCCGGCGGGAGGCGCCGAAGCCGAGGCGCACGAGCACGTTGTCGAGCCGGCACTCCAGCAGGGCTAGCAGGTTCTCGCCGGTGATCCCGGACTGGCGGGAGGCCTTCTCGTAGTAGCCCGCGAACTGTTTCTCGAGCACTCCGTAGTAGCGCTTGGCCTTCTGCTTCTCGCGCAACTGGACCCGGTACTCGCTCTGTTTCAGGCGTCCCCGTCCGTGCTCCCCCGGCGGGTAGGAGCGGCGCTCGACGCCGCACTTGTCCGTCAGGCAGCGCTCGCCCTTGAGGAACAGCTTCTGCCCCTCGCGGCGGCACTGCTTGCACTGTGGGCTGGTGTCCCTGGCCATCAGACTCTCCTGCGCTTGCGGGGGCGGCACCCGTTGTGGGCCTGCGGGGTCACGTCCTTGACGCCCGTAACCTCGAGCCCGGCCGCCTGGAGCGAGCGGATGGCCGTCTCGCGGCCCGAGCCGGGCCCCTTGACGTAGACCTCCACCTTCTGGAGCCCCTGCTCGAGGCCCTTGCGGGCGGCCGCGTCGGCGGTCACCTGGGCGGCGAACGGGGTGGACTTGCGCGAGCCCTTGAAGCCGGCGCCGCCGGCGGACTCCCACGCGATCACGTTGCCGGCGGTGTCGGTCAGGGAGACGATGGTGTTGTTGAACGAGGTCTTGATGTGCGCCTGTCCGATGGGGATGTTCTTTTTCGGCTTGCGCCGGCCACGGGCGCGTTTGGGAGCGGGCGGCATCTACTTCTTGCCCGCTTTCTTCTTGCCCGCGACCTGCATGCGCTTGGGCCCCTTGCGGGTGCGGGCGTTGGTCTTGGTCTTCTGGCCGCGCACGGGCAGGCCGCGCCGGTGGCGCAGGCCGCGGTAGGAGCCGATCTCCTGCAGGCGCTTGATGTCGTTGAGCCGCTCGCGGCGCAGATCGCCCTCGACGGTGAGGCCGTCGTCGATCGCGTCGCGCAGCTTTGCGACCTCATCCTCTGTGAGGTCGCGGATGTAGGTGTCGGGGTGCACGCCCACCTGCTGGAGGACCTTGTTGGACGTCGAGCGCCCGATCCCGTAGATGTACGTCAGCCCGATCTCCGAGCGCTTGTTCAGGGGTAGGTTGACCCCGGCGATGCGTGCCACTCAACCCTGCCTTTGCTTGTGGCGCTTGTTCTGGCATATCACCAGCACCACCCCGTGGCGGCGGATGATCTTGCATTTCTCGCACATCGGCTTGACCGACGGTCTGACCTTCATGATCCCTTTCAACGGCTGGGGTTCCGGCGACCCGGCTCTGGCTGCCGCCCAGGCCGCCGCTACCGGTCGAGGATATGCCTTGGAGCGCAGAAACGGCGCGCACCAGGGCAGGACTCCAGATGGTAGCAAAGCGCGCAGCGGGACGGCCGTCTCGCCGCCCCGACGTACAGCTCAGCGCGCGCCGGCGATCCGCTCGACGGCCGCGTCGTGGGCGGGGGGCTGGGAGCCGTCGAGGACCCGCGCGTCCGGCGGGAGATGCCAGGGGGTGAGGATGTGCGGTCCGGCGGCGGTGATGGCGACGGTGAACTCGAAGTGGGCGGCGGGCGAGCCGTCCTGCGAGAAGATCGCCCACCCGTCGCCGCCGACCCGCACGCCCGGCCGGCCGGCGGTGGTCATCGGCTCGATCGCCAGGACCATGCCCTCCTGCAGCAGCGGTCCCTTGCCGGGCTTGCCGTAGTTGGGCACCTGGGGGTCCTCGTGCATGCTGCGTCCCACGCCGTGACCGACGAGCGAGCGCACCACGGAGAAGCCCGCGCCCTCCACCACGAGCTGGATGGCGCTCGAGACGTCACCCATGCGGTTGCCCTCCCGGCACTGGGCCACGCCGGCGTGGAGCGACTGCTCGGTGGTGGCCAGCAGGTTGCGTACCTCGCTGTCGACCTCGCCCACGGGAAACGTGCGGGCGGCGTCCGCCACCCAACCGTCGAGGGTGACGCCGATGTCGATGGAGATGCTGTCGCCGCGCTTGAGCCGGTAGGGGCCGGGGATCCCGTGCACGATCATGGCGTTCGGGGAGGCGCAGATCGAGCCGGGAAAGCCGCGGTAGCCCTTGAAGGTGGGACTGGCGCCGCTGGCGCGGATGAAACGCTCGGCGAGCTTGTCCAGCTCGGCGGTGCTCACGCCGGGACGCACGCTGCTCTCGATCGCGTCCATGGTCTGCGCCAGGATGGCCCCCGCCTGCGCCATCTTGTCGATCTCCTCGGGGGACTTCTTGATGATCACCCACGGAGTTTAGCCCTACATGTTCTCCTCCAGGCGCAACGTGGCCACGGTGGCCCGCACGTGGGCGTGGACCTCGTCGGCGCTGCGCCGGCCGTCGAAGCGGCGCAGGAGTTGCAGGCGATCGTAGTAGGCGATCAGCGGCTCGGTCTGGGAGTGGTAGACCTCCAGGCGCCGGCGGATGGTGTCCTCCTTGTCGTCGTCGCGCTGGATCAGCCGGGCGCCGTCCTGATCGCACACGCCCTCGTGCTTGGGCGGGTCGAAGTCCACGTGGTAGATGTGGCTGGGGTTCTTCACGCACACCCGCCGCCCGGCGAGGCGGCGCACGAGATCGTCGTCCGGCACCTCGATGAGCAGCGCCGCGGTGAGCCGCCGCTCGAGGCTGGTGAGCGCCTCACCGAGGGCATCCGCCTGATGCTCGTTGCGTGGGAAGCCGTCGAGCAGGAAGCCGTCGCGGGCGTCGCCGGCGGCGACGCGCTCGATGATCATCCCCACGATCACCTCGTCGGGGACGAGCTCGCCGGCGTCCATGTAGCGCTTGGCCTCGCGGCCGAGCTCGGTGCCCTCGGCCACCTGTGCACGCAGCATGTCGCCGGTGGAGATGTGCGGCAACCCGAAGTCTTCGTGCAGGCGATCGGCCTGGGTGCCCTTGCCGGCGCCCGGAGGGCCGAGCAGGATCAGGTTCAGTTCGGGCACAACCCAAGCAGCCTATCCGCTATGGGGGTGCCGCCGCCAGCGTAGATGCCCTCCCATGGGGACCTCCCCACAACGCACGGTGTGCCCCGGCCCCCGCCAAGCGAAGCCCGTCCGTCTGGCGGCCGTCACGAAGTCGCGGCCGCCAGACGGACGGGCGAAGCGCTACTTGAGGAACCCCTCGTAACTTCGCATCATGAGCTGCGCCTCGAGCTGCTTCATGGTTTCGAGGGCGACGCCAATGACGATCAGGATGGAGGTTCCCCCGAACTGGAACTGCTGGTGGGTCTGGGAGAACACGATCGCGGGCAGCGCAGCCACGGCGGCCAGGAACAGCGCGCCGGGGAACGTCAGGCGGGCGAGGATGCGATCGAGGAATTCGGCGGTGGGGCGCCCCGGGCGCACGCCGGGGATGAAGCCGCCGTACTTCTTGAGGTTGTCGGCCTGGTCGACCGGGTTGAACGTGACCGCCGTGTAGAAGTAGGTGAAGACGAGGATGAGCAGCGATTGGCCGAGGATGTAGTGCCAGCCGTTGGGGGTGAAGAAGTCCGAGAGCGACTGGCCCCAATGGGTTTTCACGAGCTGTCCGACGGTGGGCGGGAAGGCCATCAGGCTGGCGGCGAAGATCACGGGGATGACGCCCGCCATGTTCACGCGCAGCGGCAGGTAGGTCTGGCCGCCTTCGGTCATGCGTCGCCCGATCACGCGCTTGGCGTACTGCACGGGGATCCGCCGCTGGCCTTCCTGGACGAAGACGATGCCGGCGACCACGGCGAGCACGAGGAACGGGGCGAGCACCTTGAAGACCTGGTCCTGCGTGTCCCACCACTGCTGGATGGCGGACGGCAGACGCGAGACGATGGACGCGAAGATGAGCAGGGAGATGCCGTTGCCGATGCCGCGCTGGGTGATCAGCTCGCCCACCCACATGAGCAGCACGCAGCCGGCGGTGAGGCACACGACGATCAGGAACACGTGGGCCACGTCGAAGTGGGTGATCACGTTTTCGCCGGCTTTCGCCTGGAGGCTGTGGAACAGGAACACGTAGCCGACGGACTGGGCGAAGGCCAGCCCGACGGTCAGATAGCGGGTGTACTGGGTGATGCGGGCCTGTCCCACCTCGCCTTCCTTGGAGAGCTTCTCCAGCGAGGGCACGGCCACCTGCAGCAGCTGCAGGATGATCGAGGCGGTGATGTAGGGCATGATGCCGAGCGCGAAGATGGCGATCCGCGAGAGCCCGCCCCCGGAGAACAGGTTCAGGTAGCTGAGGATGCCTCCGCCGCCGAACTCTTTCTGGATGTTGTTCACCGCCGTCAGGTTCACGCCGGGCACGGGCACGTGCGAACCCAGGCGGTAGATCAGCAGCATCAGGGCCGTGAAGCCGATCTTCTTGCGGATGTCCGCAACCTGGAAGGCGTTTAGGATCGTCGCGAGCATGGCGTCAGCTCCGTGGCATGCGGGCTTCGTCGCCTACAACGCCGTCGGAGTGCCGGATTCTAGTCGATGAGTCGCGCCGTGCCGCCGGTTGGCCGCTAGGGCTCGACGGTCGTGCAGGTGCCGCCGGCCGCCTCGATGCGCTCCCGGGCACTCGCGCTGAACGCGTGCGCGTGCACGGTCAGGGCCTTGGTCAGCTCGCCCCCGCCCAGCACCTTCACGGGCACACCTTTGCGGGTGGCCAGACCGCGTGCCTGCATCAGCTCGATGGTCACCTCGGTGCCGGCGTCGTAGCGAGCCTCCAGGGCGTCCAGGTTGACGGGCTGGGTGTGGGTGCGGAAGGGCTCGAAGGGCATGGACTTCTTCATGTGCGGCCCGCGCAGCTTTCGCATGCGCATGTGGATGGGCATCTGCCCGCCCTCGAAGTTGGCGCGACGCTTGGAGCCCGAGCGCGAGCCCGCGCCCTTCTGTCCGCGGCCGGAGGTCTTGCCGGTACCCGAGCCTTCGCCGCGCCCCACGCGCTTGCGCGGGCGGCGACTGCCGGGGGCGGGCGCGAGGTTGTGCAGCCCGACCCGCTCTGGGACGACGTCCTCCTTGGCGGTGCTCCGTGCGGGGGTGGCGGGGCTCACTTGTCCTCCCTGACCTCGACCAGGTGGCGGACCGCGTGCAGCATGCCGCGCGCCTGCTCGGTGTCGTTGACCTCGACCGTGTGGCCGATGCGACGCAGACCGAGCGAGCGCAGCGTGTCTATCTGTTTGCTGTTCGAGCCGTTGCTCGAGCGACGCTGGGTGACGGTCAGGGCAGCCATCACGCGGACGCCTCCCCGGCGCCGGTCACGGCGGCGTCGGCGTCGGTGCCCTGCGCGTCTGGGACGCCCGGCGCTGTCTCCGTCTCGCCGTCGGCTGCCACCGGGGCGCCGTTGGCGGGCGCTCCGCCGAGACCGAGTACCTGGTTGATGGTAAGCCCGCGCAGCTTGCCGACCTCCTCGGGGGTGCGCAGGCCGCGGAGCCCCGCCACGGTGGCCTTCACCAAATTGATCGGGTTCTGCGTACCGAGGCTCTTGGAGAGGATGTCGTGGATGCCCGCCAGCTCGAGCACCGCGCGCACGCCACCGCCGGCGATCACACCGGTACCTGGGGAGGCGGGCTTGAGGAGCACGCGACCGGAGCCGAACACGCCGGTGGTCTGGTGGGTGATGGTGCTGCCGTGCCTGGGCACCCGGAAGAGGTCCTTCTTGGCGCGCTCCACGCCCTTCTGGATCGCCAGGGGCACCTCGTTGGCCTTGCCATAGCCCACGCCCACCACTTCGCGTTCGTCGCCCACGACCACCAGCGCGGTGAACGAGAAGCGGCGCCCGCCCTTGACCACCTTGGCCACACGGTTGATCTCCACGACGCGCTCCTGGAGATCCAGGCCGGCGGCGTTGACTGAGCGATCGATTGAGATGGACATGAAGGAGGAAGAGGGTAGCGGGCTGGGGCGCCTAGACGGTGATCCCGGCCTCGCGGAGAGCTTCGGCGAAGGTACGGACGTGGCCGTGGTACTGGTAGCCGCCGCGGTCGAACACGGCGTCGGAGATGCCCGCCGCCTTGGCGCGCTCGGCGAGCAACTGCGCGGCGCGGGTGGTGCGCTCGGATTTGCCCAGCGAGCGCAGCTCGGGCTCGTACCAGTTGACCGCCGCCAGCGTGCGCGCCGCGACGTCGTCCACCATCTGGGCGGACAGGCCGCGGTTGGAGCGGAACACGGAGATGCGCGGCCTGGCGGCCGTGCCCGAGATCTTCGCCCGCACCCGGCGACGGCGTTTGAGCCGGCGGGTCTCTTTGGTGAGGACGGTCATGCCCGCTTGCCGACCTTCCTCGGGACGTACTCGCCCTCGTAGCGGATGCCCTTGCCCTTGTAGGGCTCGGGGGGGCGCTGCTTGCGGATGACCGCGGCGGTCTCGCCGACGAGCTGCTTGGAGATGCCCTTGACGACCACGCGCGTCGGCTGGGGCACCTCGAACTCGATGCCGCTTGGAGCCGGGATGGGCACCGGGTGCGAGTAGCCGACCGCCAGCTCGAGGTTCTTGCCCTTCAGTTGCGCGCGGTACCCGACCCCCTGGATCTCGAGCCGCTTCTCGTAGCCGTTGGTCACGCCCTCGACCATGTTGGCCACCAGCGTGCGCGTGAGTCCGTGCAGCGCACGGTGCTCACCGCGATCGGTCGGTCGCGTGACCAGCAGGCGCTCGCCTTCCTGGGTCACCTGGATGTCCCGGTGGATGCGCTCGCTGAGCTCCCCTTTGGGCCCCTTCACGTGGACCGACTCGGGCTCGATCGACACGGTCACGCCGGCGGGCACGGTGATGGGCTGTCTGCCAATTCTCGACATGCTCGATCACCAGACCTGGGCCAGGACCTCGCCGCCGACGCCCGCTGCACGGGCGTCGTGGCCGGTCATGACCCCGTGGGAGGTGGACACGATCGCCGTGCCCATGCCCCCCAGGACCTTGGGTATGTGCTTGGCATCGACGTACGTGCGCCGGCCGGGGCGCGAGATGCGCCGCAGTCCCGAGATCGCCGAGCGGCGATCCTCCGTGTACTTGAGCCGTATCTGGATCAGCTCTCCCGCCGCGCCGTCGGGCGCGGGGATCACCGACCACGAGTCTATGTAGCCCTGCTCGTCCAGGATCCTCGCGATCTCCCCCTTGAGCTTGGAGGCGGGGACGTCGACCGTCTCGTGCGCCGCGTGGATCGCGTTGCGCACGCGGGTGAGGAAGTCGGCTATGGGATCGGTCATGGACATGGCGGCTCTTGGTTCGTTATCGCTTTCGAAAAGTCTGTATAGCCATCGTGGGACAGGGTCCCTCGACGCACATACCCACTCGGGCTCCTACCACGACGCCTTCGTCATGCCGGGTATCTGGCCGTTGTGGGCGAGCTCACGAAGACAGATGCGGCATACCCCGAACTTGCGGTACACCGCACGCGGCCGGCCACAGCGGGCGCAGCGAGTATATGCACGCGTCTTGAACTTCGGGGTCCGCGCCTGCTTGACGCGCTGCGAGGTCTTGGCCATCAGTCTGCGCTCTCCTTCTCTGTGTTCTGCTCTTCGGCGTCGCCGTTGGCGTCGCTCTGCTCACTCGCGGCCGGCGCCCCCTCGGACTCCTCGGCTGCGACCTCCTCGGCCGCGGCCTCGGCCACGATCTCCTCCGCCAGCTCCTCTGCCACAGCCTCAGCCACGACCTCCTCCGCCAGCTCCTCAGCCACGGCCTCCTCCACCAGCTCCTCAGCCACAGCCTCAGCCACGACCTCCTCCGCCAGCTCCTCAGCCACCTCCTCCACCACAGCCTCAGCCACGACCTCCTCCGCCAGCTCCTCAGCCACCTCCTCCACCACAGCCTCAGCCACGACCTCCTCCGCCAGCTCCTCAGCCACCTCCTCCACCACAGCCTCGGCCACGAGCTCCTCGACGACCTCCTGGGTTGCCGCCTCGGCCTTGGCGGCGGCCTGCGCCTCGGCGGCTGCGGCGGCGGTGGCCTTGGCGGCCTCGGCCTCCTCGTGGGCGCGGGCGGCGGCCTCGTCGGCCTCGGGGTCGTAGCCCTTGGGCCGACCCTGTGCGGAGAACGGCAGGCCGAGCGCGGCGAGCAGCGCGTACGCCTCCATGTCGGTGGGAGCGGACGTGGTGATGGTGACGTCCAGGCCGCGCACCTGGTCGATGGCGTCGTAGTCGATCTCGGGGAAGATGATCTGCTCTTTGATGCCGAGCGAGTAGTTCCCGCGACCGTCGAACGAGCGCGGGCTCAGGCCGCGGAAGTCCCTGATGCGGGGGATGGCGATCGAGATGAGTCGGTCGAGGAACTCGTAGCCGCGCTCACCGCGCAGGGTGACGGCCAGGCCCACGGGCATCCCCTCGCGCAGTTTGAAGGCTGCGATGGACTTGCGCGCGCGGCGCACACTCGGCTGCTGGCCGGCGATGGTGGCCAACTGCTCGGTGGCGGCGCGGAGCATTTTGGAGTCCTGCTTGGCCATGCCCACGCCCATGTTCACGGTGATCTTCTCGACCCGGGGCGCCTGCATGACCGAGGAGTAGCCGAAGCGCTCGATCAGCGCCGGGCGGATCTCCTCCAGATAGCGGACCTTCAGTCGCGCCGGTGGGGCCGTGTCGGTCATGGTTGCCATCCCGCTCTACTCCAGCCTCGCGCCGGTCTTCTTGGCGATACGCACACGCTCGTTGCCCTGGCGCTCTATGCCCACGCGGGTGGGGGCGCCCTTGGCGTCCACGACCATCACGTTGGAGACGTGGATGGGACCCTCGATCTCGATCACGCCGCCGAGCTGGGCGCCGACGTCCTGACCGCTGGCGTTGCTGCGGGTTTCCTTCGGACGGACGTGACGCTTGGTCATGTTCAGACCCTCGACGTACACACGGTCCTTAGCCCGCTCCACGCGCAGCACCCGGCCGGTCTTGCCGCGATCCTTGCCGGAGATCACCACCACGCGATCGCCGGAACGGATCTTCATGGAACGGCGTCGCGGGCGGGACAGCGCACGGGCCATCACAGCACCTCCGGGGCCAGCGACACGATCTTCATGAAGTTGCGCTCGCGCAGTTCGCGGGCCACCGGTCCGAACACGCGCGTGCCGCGCGGGTTGTTCTGGTCGTCGATGATCACCGCGGCGTTCTCGTCAAAGGCGATGTAGGTGCCGTCGTCGCGGCCGATCGGCTTCTTGGTGCGGACGATCACCGCGGTCACCACCTCACCCTTCTTGACGGCCCCCTGCGGGTTGGCCTGCTTGACGGTGGCGGTGATCACGTCGCCCACGAACGCGTAGCGACGCTGGGAGCCGCCCTTGACGCGAATGCACAGGATTTCGCGGGCACCAGAGTTGTCGGCCACCCGCAGCCTGGTCTCGTTCTGGATCATCTCGCCCGCTCCACCACGTCCACGAGCGCCCACCGCTTGGTCCGCGACAGCGGCCGGCTCTCGATCACACGGACGACGTCGCCCTCGTGGGCGTCGTTGTTCTCGTCGTGGGCATGCACGGTGCTCGAGCTGCGCACCACCTTCTCGTAACGTCGATGACGGTGGGACACGTCGATGCGCACGGTGATGGTCTTCTCGGCCTTGTTCGAGACGACCACGCCCTGGCGCACCTTGCGCTTGCCCTCCACCACGGGGTGTACGGGAGCGAGCGCCTCCTGCGCGGGAGCGGCGGCGCGACGGGCTGAGGCTTTGGCGCGTTCCTGCAGGCGCCGGGCGCGCCGGCGGAGGGCCTTGGCGCGGCGCTCGGCGACGCGCTCGGCATGGCGCTCCTCGAGGGAGCGGCTCGGACGGGCCTCGCCGGCGTGCTTGGAGCGCGTCCTGCGTCGGCGCTCCTTGGGAGACAGTTGCTCTGCGGGCGCCGCGGGCTGGGCCGGCGCGGCGGCGTCGCCGGCGTCGGCCGCTGCATCGGGCTCTCCCGCAGCCTCGGGTTCGCTGCCGGCCTCGGGCGCAGCTCCGACCTCGGGCGCAGCTCCCGCCTCCGGCTCGGCTCCGCCGGCCTCGGCCGCGGGCGCCTGGCCCTCGGGGGTCTCCTCTGTTGTGTTGTCGTCTGCTTGGTCTGCCATCTCGTATTCCGCTCGCGTTGTATCCGGTCCTAGCTGCCCTGGGTGTGCCCGGCCGCCAACTCCCGCTCGCGCGCCACGGTGAGCGCCCGCGCGAGGTCGCGCCTGGCGCGCCCCAGGGCGGCGGTGTCGTCGAGTTCTCCGGTTGCGTTGGAGAAGCGCAGCCCGAACACCTCTTTGCGCAGCTCGACCAGGCGTTTGCTCAGTTCTTTCTCGTCGAAGTCTCGTATCTCGTTTGCTTTCATCGCTCAGTCCTCGCGCGCCACGAACTTGGACTTGACCGGCAGCTTGTGGGCGGCCAAGCGGATGGCTTCGCGGGCCAGCGGCTCGGACACGCCCGCCAGCTCGAACATCACACGGCCGGGCTTCACCACGGCGACCCATCCTTCGGGGGAGCCCTTGCCGGAGCCCATGCGCGTCTCGGCGGGCTTCTTGGTGATCGGCTTGTCCGGGAACACGTTGATCCACACCTTGCCGCCACGCTTGATCTTGCGGGTCATGGCGACACGGGCGGCCTCGATCTGGCGGTTCGTCAACCAGCCGCACTCGAGCGACTTCAGTCCGTAGTCGCCGAACTGCACGTGCAGCTGTCCGCGCGAGTTGCCGCGACGGCGCCCACGGTGCTGCTTGCGGTGCTTGACCCGCTTGGGGGAGAGCATCAGCGCCCGCCTCCCCCGGAGGGGCCACCGCCGCCAGGACGCGGTCCGCGTCCTCCGCCGCCACCGGGACCACCCGGACCACGTCCACCGCCACCACGTCCGCCGCCACCGGGACCACCTGGTCCACGTCCGCCTCCGCCGCGTCCACCGCCACCGGGACCACCAGGACCGCGTCCGCCACCGCCACCGCCTGGCCGGTTGCGCCCGCCGCCGCGACCCTCGCGACCCTCGCGGCCGCCACGACCGTCGCGGTCGTTGCTCGGGGGCGCCGGTGCGGTCATGTCTGTCAAGTCTGCGCCGGTGTAGCCCTCGGGCATGATCTCACCCTTGTTGACCCAGCACTTCACGCCGATGCGCCCGAAGGTCGTCCGCGCCTCGTAGAAGCCGTAGTCGATGTCCGCCCGCATCGTGTGCAGGGGCACGCGACCGTCCGAGTAGCTTTCCGTGCGCGCCATCTCCGCGCCGCCCAGGCGTCCCGCCACCTGGACCTTCACGCCCTTGGCGCCCGAGCGCATCGCGCTGGTGAGGGCGCGCTTCATGGCGCGGCGGAAGGCAACACGATTCTGGAGCTGCTCGGCGATCGACTGGGCCACCAGCTTGGCATCCAGCTCGGGGCGCTTGATCTCGAGGATGTTGACCTTGATCTGCTTTTTGGTCATGCGGTGCAGGTCGCGGCGCAATGCGTCCACTTCGGTGCCCGACTTGCCGATCACGATGCCCGGGCGGGCGGTGTGGATGTTGACCTCGAGCTCGTTGGCGTCCTTGCGGATGGTGATGTCCGACAGCCCCGCGTGAGCGAGCTTGCTGATGATGTGCTCGCGCACGCGCACGTCCTCCGCGAGGTACTCGGCGAAGCTGCGCTCGTTGAACCAGTTTGACTTCCAGTCGTGGATGTAACCCACGCGCATGGCCTCTGGATGGACCTTCTGTCCCATGTTCTCAGTCTCTCAGCAGTCTCTGTGTGGTGGGTGTCGGTTGATGGTCGCGCTCTACGGGCGCGGGATCAGGGTGATCGTCAGGTGGCTCGTGCGCTTGCGTATCGGCGTCGCGCGCCCCATCGCACGCGGCCTGAAGCGCTTGATCGTCGGCCCTTCGTCGGCGTACGCCTCGCGGACGATCAGGTCGTCCTCGAGCAGTTCGTGGTTGGCCTCGGCGTTGGCCACGGCCGACTCCAGGAGCTTGCTCCAGTCGCGAGCCACCTCACGGGGGGTGAAAGCGAGGATAGCGCGTGCCTCCTGCACGGACTTGCCGCGCAGGTGCCCGCACACCATGCGGGCCTTGCGCGCGGAGGTGCGGACGTAGCGGGCGTGCGCACGGACGGCCCGGCGTCGCGGCGTCGCTTTCGCGGCCGCGGCGCGGCGGACCAGTTTCCTGGCGGGTTTCTGCTCGACCCGGGCCTTTGCGAGCTCCTGCGCCTCCGCGGCGTCCCCGGGGGCGGCGGCCTCCCTGCTCGCGGCTTTCTTGGCGGAGCGTTTTCTGGTCGCGGACCTGCCGGCGGGCGGCGGCCCGCTGGGCGCCGACGGCGCGTCGTCCTGCTCGTCAGCTTCCTTCGCGCCGGCCTTTTTCTCGGCGGCCGGCTTTTTCTCAGCAGCGGCTTTCCTGGCGGCCGGTTTCTTCCCGGCGGCTTTTTTGGCGGCCACTGGCTCCTCGGGCGGGTCTGTCGGTTTGTCGGCGCTCATCGCCCTACCTGACCTTGCCCGACCCGGCGTGTCCGCGGAACATGCGCGTGGGAGCGAACTCTCCGAGCTTGTGGCCGACCATCGACTCGCTGATGTACACGGGCACGTGTTTCTTGCCGTCGTGGACGGCGATCGTGTGGCCCACCATCTCCGGGAAGATCGTCGACGCGCGCGACCACGTCCTCAGCATTTTCTTGTTGTTGGCCGCGTTCAGCGCTTCGATCCGCGCCATCAGGCGCTCTTCCACCCAGGGGCCCTTCTTGCTCGATCTGCTCATCGGCTTCTGCCCTTCCCGCGGCGGCGGCCGCGCACGATGTAGCGGTTCGAGCCCTTGTTGTGCTTGCGCGTGCGGTAGCCGAGCGTGGGCACCCCCCACGGTGTGACCGGATGGCGCCCGGGCGTGGTGGAGCCCTCGCCGCCGCCGTGCGGATGGTCGACCGGGTTCATGGCCGTGCCCCGCGTCTGCGGGCGCACGCCCATGTGGCGCTTGCGCCCCGCCTTGCCGACCTTGACGTTCTGGTGCTCTGCGTTGCCGATCGTGCCCACCGTCGCGCGACACTCGGCGCGCACCATGCGCATCTCGCCGGAGGGCAGGCGCAGCGTGGCCATGTCACCGTCCTTCGCCATCAGCTGCGCCGATGCTCCCGCCGAGCGCGCCATCTGCCCGCCGCGACCCGGCTGCAGCTCGACGTTGTGGACGACCGTGCCGACGGGCATCCGCGCGAGCTCCATGCAGTTGCCCACGGCGATGTCCGCGTTCTCGCCCGAGGACACCATCATGCCCACGGTCAGTCGCTGGGGAGCCAGGATGTAGCGCTTCTCGCCGTCCACGTAGTGGAGCAGGGCGATGTACGCCGAGCGGTTGGGGTCGTACTCGATCGCCGCCACCCGCGCCTCGACGCCGTCCTTGCGGCGCTTGAAGTCGACCCGGCGATACGCCCGCTTGGCGCCCCCGCCGCGGTGACGCGAGGTCTTGCGCCCGAACATGTTGCGCCCGCCGCTCTTCTTCAGCCCCTCCACGAGCGTCTTCTCCGGCTTGGACTTGGTGATCTCCGCGAAGTCCGGGTAGGACACGAAGCGCATCCCGGGGCTCGTCGGACGTGGTTTGCGGATTGGCATAGCTAGTTCCTGAGATGGTCGTGAGTCGAGTCAGACAAGGACGCAGCGAGCGTGGCGTGCTTGGCACGCGAGCCGGCACCGACGGCGCAGCCGTTGGTGAGGACGCAGTATGGCGAAGCGCTCACGGCCATCTCACTCCTCGAGGGCGGCCAGGCCCTGGAATATCGGGATGCTCTCGCCGGCGCGCACCTGCACGATCGCCTTCTTCCATTGGCGTGTGCGCCCGCGCGCGGTGCTGCCCCGGCGCTTGGGCTTGGGCTTCACGCTCATCGTCCGCACGTCCACCACGTGCACGCCGAACAGCGCCTCCACCGCCTGGCGGATGTGGGTCTTGTGAGCGTCGGCGTGAACCCGGAAGGTGTACCGGTCGGCGGCCGAGAGCACGTAGCTCTTCTCGGACACCACCGGACGGATGAGCACCTGCGTGTGCTCCATCAGGACTCCCCCCTCGTGGGCTTGGCGGTGCGCGCGGTGAGGACCGCGAGCGCCGGCTCGGAGACGATCAGCGAGGCGGCGCCCAGGAGGTCGGCCACGCCAACGCTCTCGGGCGTGAGCACCGCCACGCGGCGGAGGTTGCGGAAGGACAGGGCCGCGGAGGACTCCTCGGCGGCGAGCACCACGAGCGCGGGGAGCAGCTCCTTGGGCGGACGCCAGTCGTCGAGCAGCTCGGCGGCCTGACGGGTCTTGGGCTCGGTGAACGCGCTCGCGTCGAGGATCGCCAGGGAGCTGCGCCCGGCGTGCAGCGACAGCGCGCTGCGCAGCGCCGCCCGCTGCTCCTTGCGGTTGACCTTGAACGTGTAGGAGCGCGGTTCGGGCCCGAACACGGTGCCGCCGCCGGTCCACACGGGAGAGCGGCTCGAGCCGGCGCGCGCGCGACCGGTGCCCTTCTGCCGCCACGGCTTGGCGCCGCCGCCGGACACCAGGCCACGCGTTTTCGTGGCAGCCGTCCCACGCCGACGGGCCGCCTGCTCTGCGCGCACGCTCTGGTGCACGAGCGATCCCGCGAAGCCCGCACTGAACGCGGACTCATCCAGCTTCACGTTCTTCGTGGCGGACGCCCCCAGTATTGGCGCATCAAGCATCGGTTCGCACCTCCACCACAGCGCCCCGCGGACCGGGCACGGAGCCCCTCACCATCAGCAGATGCTCCTTGGCGTCCACGCGGATGACCTCGAGGCCCTTCTGGGTGACGCGCTTGCTGCCCATCTGCCCGGGACCGCGGATGCCCTTCATCACGCGGGCCGGCCACGCGGAGGCGCCGATCGATCCGGGCGCCCGGACGTTGTGGGAGCCGTGGGACTTGGGGCCGCTGGCGAAGTTGTGGCGCTTGATCGTCCCCTGGAAGCCCTTGCCCTTGGAGGTCCCCGAGATCTTCACCCGGGTGCCCGCCTCGAAGGCGTCCACCGTCACGGTGCCGCCGAGCTGGAGCTCCCCGGCCTCGTCGCGGAACTCGACCACGTGGCGCATGGGGCCCGCGTCGGCCTTCTTCAGGTGGCCGAGCTCGGGCTTGTTGACGTGCTTCTCCTTGGTCTGCCCGAACGCGAGCTGGACGGCGTCATAGCCGTCGCGCTCGTGCGTGCGGATGGCGGTCACCGGGCAGGGACCGGCCTCCAGCACGGTCACCCGGGCGACGCTCCCGTCCTCCTGGAAGATCTGGGTCATGCCGAGCTTCTTGGCGAGGATGGCGGGCATTTGGCGAGCGGATGAAGGCGGTCGGGAAGGTGGAGCTGGAGGCGTGGGAAGGGCTCAGGTCGCCAGGCGGATCTCGATGTCCACGCCCGCCGGCAGGTGGTCCAGGCGCTGCAGGGAGTCGACCGTCTTGGGCGTCGGCTGATGGATGTCGATCAGGCGCTTGTGGGTGCGGATCTCGAAGTGCTCACGCGAGTCCTTGTCCTTGAACGGCGAGCGGATCACGCAGTACACGTTCTTCTCGGTCGGCAGCGGCACGGGACCGGACACGTTCGCGCCGGTGCGCGTGGCCGTCTCCACGATCTCCCGCGCGGCGGACTCGATCGCGGAGGTGTCATACGCCTTCAGGCGGATGCGGATCTTGTTCTGATTGGCTGCTGCCATGTGAGTGGTGTGTGCGTTTCGTGTGGTGATGTGAAGCGTGCGAGAGGGCGGATCCACGTGAGCAGAGTCCGCCCCCGGCCCGCACCAGGCGGGTGTTCGTTCGTCGTATCTGGCTGCAACACGCCGGCGTCGCCGGCGCTGAAACTACTCGATGATCTCGCTGACCACGCCCGAGCCAACCGTGCGGCCACCCTCGCGGATGGCGAAACGCAGGCCCTGGTCCATGGCGATCGGCTGGATCAGTTCGATCTCCATCTGCACGTTGTCGCCCGGCATCACCATCTCCACCCCGTCGGGGAGCTTGGCCACACCTGTGACGTCCGTCGTGCGGAAGTAGAACTGAGGCCTGTAGCCCGTGAAGAACGGCGTGTGACGCCCCCCCTCCTCCTTCTTGAGCACGTAGACCTCCGCCTTGTACTTCGTGTGTGGGGTGATCGAGCCCGGCTTGCACAACACCTGACCGCGCTCGATCTCCTCGCGCTTGGTGCCACGCAGCAGGCAACCCACGTTGTCGCCCGCGCGACCCTCGTCGAGGATCTTGCGGAACATCTCAACGCCCGTGACCACCGTCGAGGTGGAGTCGTGGACGCCGACGATTTCCACGGTCTCGCCGGTTTTGACGATGCCCTGCTCGACCCGCCCGGTGGCCACCGTGCCACGCCCGGTGATCGAGAACACGTCCTCGATCGGCATCAAGAACGGCTTGTCGAGCTCGCGCACCGGCTCCGGGATGTAGGAGTCCAGCGCGGCCGCCAGCTCGAGGATCTTCTCCTTGTAGGCCTCGTCGCCTTCCAGCGCCTTCAGCGCCGAGCCCGTGATGAAGGGGATGTCATCGCCCGGGAAGTCGTACTCGGAGAGCAGCTCGCGGACCTCGACCTCCACCAGCTCCAGCAGCTCCTCGTCATCGACCATGTCGGCCTTGTTGAGGAACACGACGATGTAGGGGACGCCCACCTGGCGGGCGAGCAGGATGTGCTCGCGCGTCTGGGGCATCGGGCCGTCGGCCGCGGACACCACGAGGATCGCTCCGTCCATCTGGGCGGCGCCGGTGATCATGTTCTTGACGTAGTCGGCGTGACCCGGGCAGTCCACGTGCGCGTAGTGCCGGTTCTCGGTCTGGTACTCGACGTGGGAGGTGGCGATCGTGATCCCGCGTTCCTTCTCCTCGGGCGCGTTGTCGATCTCCGCGAAAGTGCGTGCTTCCGCGCCTCCGTGCTCGGCCAACACAGTTGTTATGGCAGCGGTCAGCGTCGTCTTGCCATGGTCGATGTGACCGATGGTCCCGACGTTGACGTGCGGCTTGTCGCGCTCGAACTTCTCCTTCGCCACTTTTCGTTCGCTCCTGTAATCGACTTGAATGTCCGCCTCTGGGAGGGCGAACCTGAGAAATCTATCTGAATGCGGCTTTCGTTGACTGCTGGTTGTAATGAGGTGATCGTGAGTCGAGCGAGACAAGGACGGAATCCCTCCCGCCCGCGTGGCGTACGGTAGTACGCGAGCGACCGAGGACCCAGTGTCGCGAAGCGCTCACGGCCACCTCAGGCTGGGACCGGCTCCCCCATGCGCTGTTCGACGATCTTCTCGGCGATGCTCGGGGGCACCTCCTCGTAGGCCTCGAACTGCATCGTGTACGTGGCGCGTCCTTGCGTGTTCGAGCGCAGGTCGGTGGCGTACCCGAACATCTCGCTCAGCGGCACCTTGGCGGTGACGGCCAGCGCATTGCCGCGGGGCTCCTGGGCTTCGACGCGGCCACGGCGAGAGCTGAGATCGCCGATCACCGTGCCGAGGAACTCCTCCGGGGTCACCACCTCGACCGCGAAGATCGGCTCCAGCAGCACCGGCTTGGCGCGTTTGGCCGCCTCTTTGATCGCGTAGGAACCAGCCACTTTGAAGGCGATTTCCGAGGAGTCGACGTCGTGGTACTTGCCGTCGACGAGCGTCACCCGCACGTCCACCATCGGGTAGCCGGCCCGCACGCCGTTCTCGAGCGCCTCTTCGATGCCCTTCTTGACGGCCGGGATGTATTCGGAGGGCACGGCTCCGCCCTTGATCTTGTTGACGAACTCGAAGCCCTCGCCGGGAGCCGGCTCGAGGTTGATGTACACGACGCCGAACTGGCCCGAGCCGCCCGTCTGGCGGACGAACTTGCCCTCGATCTTCTCCACGGTGCCGCGCACGGTCTCGCGGTATGACACCTGCGGGCGACCGACGTTCGCTTCGACCCCGAACTCCCTCTTCATGCGGTCGACCAGCACCTCCAGGTGCAGCTCGCCCATGCCCGAGATCTCCGTCTGGCCGGTCTCCTCGTTGCTGCGCACCTGGAACGTCGGGTCCTCCTCGGCCAGGCGCCCGAGGGCCGTGGACATCTTCTCCTGGTCGGCCTTCGTCTTGGGCTCCACCGCCACCTTGATGACGGGCTCGGGGAAGATGATGTTCTCCAGGTGGATGGGCGCGTCGGGAGCAGCGAGCGTGTCGCCGGTCATCACCTGCTTGATGCCCACCGCCGCCGCGATGTCGCCAGCGTAGACCTCCTCGACCTCCTCGCGGTCGTTGGCGTGCATCATCAGGATGCGCCCGATGCGCTCGGTGCGCCCGGTGCTCACGTTCAGCACGCGCGAGCCGGCGCCGAGGTGCCCGGAGTACACGCGGAAGTACGTCAGCTTGCCGACGTAGGGATCGGCGGCGATCTTGAAGGCCAGTGCGGAGAACGGCTCGGAGTCATCGGCCTTGCGCACGACCTCCCGCTCCTGCTCCTCGCCCTTGATCAGTTCCGTGCCCACCACCGGCGGGACGTCCAGAGGCGAGGGCAGGTAGTCGATGACCGCGTCCAGGAGCGGCTGCACGCCCTTGTTCTTGAACGACGAGCCGCACAGCACAGGCGTCAGCTTGGTCGACAGGGTCGCCTTGCGAATCGCCTCCTTGAGCGTCTCCTGCGGGACCTCGGCCTCCTCGAGCAGCAGCTCGAGCAGCGTGTCGTCGTAGTGGGAGACCTCCTCCAGGAGGTGTTCGCGCGCGGCGCTCGCCGCTTCGGCGAGGTGCTCGGGAATCTCGATCTCGTCGACTTCCTTGCCCATCTCGTCCTTGTAGACGATGGCTTTCATGGCCACCAGGTCGACGACCCCGAGGAAGTCGCCCTCGGCGCCGATCGGGAGCTGGATCGGCACCGGGTGCGCGCCCAGCCGATCGATCATCGTCCGCACGCCCATGTCGAAGTCGGCGCCGGTGCGGTCCATCTTGTTGATGTAGGCGATCCGCGGCACGTGGTACTTGTCCGCCTGGCGCCACACCGTCTCGGACTGCGGCTCGACCCCGGCGACCGAGTCGAACAGCGCGATCGCCCCGTCGAGCACCCGCAGCGAGCGCTCGACCTCGACCGTGAAGTCGACGTGCCCGGGGGTGTCGATGATGTTGATCCGGTGACCCTTCCACTGCGCGGTGGTGGCGGCGGAGGTGATCGTGATGCCGCGCTCCTGCTCCTGCTCCATCCAGTCCATCACCGCCGCGCCCTCGTGCACCTCGCCGATCTTGTACGTGCGCCCGGTGTAGTAAAGGATGCGCTCGGTGGTCGTCGTCTTACCGGCGTCGATGTGCGCCATGATCCCGATGTTGCGGGTGTCTTGGAGTGAGAACTTGCGTGTCATCGATTGCGAGTGGGTCGGTTTCTTGGCGTCACTTGGGGACGGCCCGTGCGGGCAAAAAAATTGGGCCTCTCGGGCCCACGCGCGCAACTGGTCTTATGTGGACCGGTCTGCGTCGCTATCCGCTCGAGGTTTCCATCGTGGTCATAGAACTCGCGGGTTCACGCATACCGCGCGTCACCCGCGACGCGGCCTCGACTATAGCAGAGGAATTCGGCGTTCTAGACAGGCATCCTGCTTGCCACGGGCGCTATTTCCGGGCGCCCTGGGCGCCCCTGTGAACGAACCGCTCAGCCCTGGGGCGAGCGCCCCGGACAGCCCTCGCCGGCGGGCTCATCCTCGACCATCTCGGCCAGGCGGGCGAGCACCCGCGTGGCGGCCCGCAGCTCGTGCTCCTCGACGCCGCCCAGGGCCTCTTCCCAGCGGCTCTTCCAGGCGGCGCGCTTGGCCTCGATCTGGCGAGCGCCCTTGCGGGTGAGCCTCGAGACGACCACCCGCCGGTCGGTCTTGGAACGTACGCGTTCGACGTGGCCGCAGTCGGCCAGGTGGTCGAGCATCTGGGTGACCGTCGCGGGGGTCAGCCGAGCGGCCGCGGCGAGCTCCCCGGCGGGCAGCTCGCCGTGCTCGGAGAGCTCGATCAGCAGTTCGAACTGCGCGTGCGAGAGCTCACCGCCGGCCAGGTGGGTGTCGCGCCCGCGCAGGCGGCTGAGTCCGCGGAACACCCGCCGGAAGGACGCGCCGAGCTCGAGCATCTGTGCCTCGCGCAGCTCGATCCCGGCCGTGTCCGCGGGCGCCGTCGGCTCAGGCGCCGCCGGCTCGACCGGCGCCGGCTCGAGCGGCCGGGCCCGCTGGCGGGTGGGGGCAGCCATCGCGCGCTCCTACACCCCGAGCGGCTCGACGGCCGCCTCCGCGTTGGCCGCGGCGCGATTCAGGCGCGCCCGCGGGTTCTCCGCGCGCAGCAGCACCACACAGGGGATGAGCGCCCACACGGCGATTCCCAGCGACCACCAGTAGGCCGTGTCGAAGGCGCCCGCCAGGTGGGCGGGCGAGGGCGCGCTGCCAGTGGCGCGCTGGAGCACCACCGCGAGCACGGCCGTCCCCATCGCCCCGCCCACCCGCTGCAGCACGTTCATCTGGGGCGTGGCGTCGGAGAGCTGGTCGGGCCGCAGCGAGGCGAACGCGGCGGTCATCGCGGGCATGAACGAGAAGCCGATGCCGATGCCGCGGAACAGCAGCACGCCGGAGATGCCAAGGATCGAGGTGCCGGTGCCGACGAACGCGAGCGGAATCGTGCCGATGCACAGGATCGACACGCCCACGAGCGCCACGCGCCCGCCGCCGAAGCGGTCGGTCAGGCGACCGGCGATCGGCATCGCCACCAGCATTCCCAGGCCCTGCGGGCCGACCAGCAGCCCGGTGGCGATCAGGCTCTCGTGGCGAACTTCCTGGTAGTAGAGCGGCACCAGGATCATCGCGCCGAACAGCGCGGCGCCCAGTCCGAAGGTCGTGAACGATGCGGCTGCGAAGATCCGATTGGCGTACAGCCTGATGTCGAGCAGCGGGCGCTCGGTGTGCAGCGCGTGCCAGCAGAAGACGCCCGTCAGCACGAATCCCGCGAGCGTCGGCCACACGACGATCGGCGCGGTGAGGCTGGTGTGGGGTGTGCCGAGCTGGGCGAGGCCATACACGACCGCGGTGGACGCGGTCGACAGCAGCGCCAGCCCGACCACGTCCAGGCGCCCGGCCTCCCCCGATTCGGTGTGCGGGATCGTGCGCCAGCCGAGGATGAACGCGACCACCCCGATCGGGACGTTGACCAGGAATATCCACGACCAGTGCAGGCTCTCGAGGATCGTGCCGCCCACCACCGGGCCGAGGATCGGCCCGAGCATCGCCGGCATCGCCACGATGCCCATCACCCGGCCCATGCGCTTGGGGCCGGCGACCTGCGCCATGATCAGCTGGGCGACGGGCATGATCATGCCGCCACCGGCTCCCTGCAGGACGCGGAACAGCACCAGCTCGGTGGTCGAGGTGGCGATCGCGCACAGGGCCGAGCCGATCGTGAACAGCACCAGCGAGGTCATGTACACGCTCTTGGCCCCGTAGCGCCGGGCCGCCCAGCCGGTGATCGGGATCACGGCGGCCAGCGACAGCAGGTAGCCGGTGATCACCCACTGGATCTGCGCGAGCGAGCTGTGCAGGTCGTGCCCGAGCGTGTGCAGCGCGACGTTCACGATCGTGGTGTCGAGGATCGACATGATCATCCCGAGGATCACCACGCCTGCGATCTTCCAGACGTAGGGCTCGATGCGGTCGGACGCAGCGGGGCTGGCGGCTTGCTCGGGTGCGCTGGGAGAAGACATTCGGTACCGAAAGTTTAGGTACCGAATCTTATTCTTCAACCCCCCTGCAAGGATCTTTAAGGACCCACGGGCCGCGGCGGCCGTCAGTGCCCGGTGGCGAAGAAGCCGCGCTCGAGGCGGCCGAGGTCGAACTCGCTGGTGGTGTCTTCCTGGGCGGCGACCTGCATCTGCAGCAGCGTCGGTTCGACGTTCCCCCGCGGCGAGCCGTACGCCGTCGCGAAGTCGCCTTCCGTGCCCGGCTGGCCGGCGCACTGCGGCCCGCTCTGTTCTTTTTCGATCGCCTTTTTTCGCCGATTTCGACGCCTTCTTCGTTGAAGATCGGGGGACACTTGCCCGTTTCCTTGTTCTTCACCGTTTCGTTCCACAGCGCCATGCCTTCGAAGTACAGCCCCCGCCGGGCATTCCTCGTGAGGTAGCTGCCGAAGCCCCCCGACCTGGCGGCGGCGAGCAGCGCCTTGCCGAGCTCGGCCGGAGCCGCCGTGATCTGGACCGTGGCAACCACCGCGTAGTGGCCGGGCGCCTGACCCGACCACGAGCAGATGGTGTGGTGGTCGGGCAGGGTGGTCACGCTGGGTCCGGTCAGCGGACCGAGGCTCAGGCTCGTGATCCGGGCGGCGAACACCGCGCAGCTCGGCGGCGGGACCAGTTTCTGTTTCGTCTTCGGCGGCAGCAGCGGTTTGGGCCTGGCCGCAGCCGGCCCGGCCGCCACCCCGGCTATCGCGCCGAGCGCCAGCGCCAGCAAGAAGGATCTCAGGAGCGCCCGCGCACGACACCGAACCTACCAGTGCGATCGGCTCCCACCTGCAAGCCAACAACGCGACCCCTCCCGGCCCCGAAGGGGCCGTCATCAAAAAATGGTCGCCCCTAAGACGCGGCCCGTGAGCGGGCCGAGGACCAAGCGAGGCAAGGACGCAGTGAGCGAAGTGTGCTTCGCACACGAGCGATCGAGGACGCAGCCTCGCGCCGCGTCCTCGGCCCGCTCACCAGCGGTAGTGGGCGAAGGCCTTGTTGGCCTGGGCCATGCGGTAAATGTCGTCCTTGCGCTTGTACGCGCCGCCCTGCTGGGACTGGGCGTCCATCAGCTCGTTGGCGAGCCGCTGGGCCATGGTCTTCTCGCGGCGCTGGCGGGCGAACTCGACGAGCCAGCGGACGGCGAGCGTGCGGGCGCGCCTGGCGGGCACCTCCACGGGTACCTGGTAGGTGGCGCCGCCGACGCGCCGCGAGCGCACCTCGAGGGTGGGGGTGAGCGCCTTGATGGCGGCGTCGAGCATCTCCACGGGGTCTTTCTCGCTGCGCTCGCCCAGCACGGCCAGGGCGTCGTAGACGATCCGCTCGGCGGTGGACTTCTTGCCGTCGAGCATCACCTTGTTGATGACCTGCTGGACCAGCTTGGAGCGGTGGATGGGGTCCGCCTCGACGGGGCGAATCTGGGCGGCTGCGCGACGCGGCATTGTCTGGAAGCCCGCCCGCCCTCTACTTTTTCTTCACGCCGTACTGCGAGCGGGCCTTTTTGCGGTCGCTGACGCCGGCGGCGTCGAGCGTTCCCCGCACCACCTTGTAGCGCACGCCCGGCAGATCCTTGACGCGGCCGCCGCGGACGAGCACCACCGAGTGCTCCTGCAGGTTGTGTCCCTCTCCGGGGATGTACGCGGTGACCTCGATCGACCCGGAGATGCGCACGCGGGCGACCTTCCGCAGCGCGGAGTTCGGCTTCTTCGGGGTGGTGGTGTACACGCGCGTGCACACGCCACGGCGCTGCGGTGCGGCAACCTTCTTCTTGCGACCCTTGCCCGACTTCAGGCCGGGGGTGGCGAGCTTCTTCTTGGGCGTCACGCGCCCCTTGCGCACGAGCTGGGAGGTCGTTGGCATCCCGCGAGATGCTAGCAGTGCGCGACGCGCTCAGGCGGGCTGAGCCGCGGCGGTGGCCGCACGGACGGGCGCGGGCATGAGCGCTGCGGCGACGATCACGAGCACGAAGGCGAGCGCCTGCAGGATCACGCCCTCCGGGCCGGCGGCCACCGGGTCGCCGAACACGACGATCCCGCCGGCGATGCCCGCGATGTTGGCTGCGGTGCCCGTGACCGCGATCACCGGGACGGCCTCGCCGTCCTGGAGCCCGCGGGCGGAGGCGAAGAAGGCGACGATGGAGGCGAGCACCGCGACCGCCAGCCAGGGGCTCAGGAGCACGCCGAGCACGCCCTGTGAGCCGAGGATGCCGGTGAGCGCCTTGATGGCCGTGTCGGAGACGCCGAACAGGATGCCTGCGGCGGCGCCGAGCATCACACCGTGGTGCTCGGCCCGTCCGCCCATGCGCGGCCCCATGATGAGCAGGCCGCCGAGACCGAACAGGCCGGCCTCAAAGGAGATCATGGGCGCCTCGGAGAAGTGCGAGTGCGCCCCGTGCATGGCGGGCAGCGTCACGCCCAGCAACACCAGCCCGGCGGCCGTCAGCAGCAGGCCCACCCACTGGCGGCGGCCGACCTTGAAGCCGAACAGCCTGTCCGCCATGACCGCGATGAACACCACGCCCGCCGCCAGGGAGACCTGGATGACGGACATCGGCGCCATCGCCAGCGCCGCCACGTGCAGTCCCCAGGATGCCGTGGCGGTGATCATGCCGAGCGTGAACCACTTGGAGGAGTACAGCGCCCTGACCGAGCGCAGCGGGTGCATGACCTGCACCTTGGGCACCGAGTTGGCGCCCCTGTACTTGTAGAAGAAGCCGAGATTGGCCACGAAGGCGCAGACGAGCGCGAGGAGTATGCCTAGGTCCATGGTCATTGAAAGTGGCTCGACGGTATGGTCAATCGACCGCTGGCCCCAGGTGCTTTACTGCGCCCGGACGAACTCAGCGTATCTCCCGTCTCTGGCAGCGTACCCCGGCCGACCTGTATGGAAGCTAAAGAACCCCTCGGGGCGAGCGAGGAGCCGCTCGGCACGGCGGCCCGCGGCGCGCTGGACGCGGGCCCGCGGCGCGAGCGACCGTTTCTGATGGTGGACATCGATGGCGTCATCTCGCTGTTCGGCGGCTGGCAGGCGCCGGCCTGGGATCGCGCGGGCGGGCCTGGCGGCGGCCGGCCGGTGGACGGCTCGCTGCACTCGATCGACGGCACACCCCACTTCCTTTCGGCCACCGCCGCCGCACACCTGCTCGACCTGGCCGCCCTGTTCGAGCTGGTATGGGCGAGCGGCTGGGAGGAGCGGGCCAACGAGCACCTGCCCCGTCTGCTCGGGCTACCCCCGGGACTGCCGTTCCTGCGCTTCGAGCGAAGGATGGGAAACCCACCCACCCGCTCGAACGCCCACTGGAAGCTGGACGCGATCGACGCGTACGCCGGCGAGCGGCCGCTCGCGTGGGTGGACGATGCGCTCAACGACGCCTGCCACGAGTGGGCCCGGGCACGCTCGCAGAGGGCGCCCACGTTGCTGGTCGAGACCGTGCCTGAGCGCGGCCTCACCGAACGGGAGGCGGAGCGACTCGCTCACTGGGCGCACTCGCTGCCGAGGGTCTCCCCGGGTCGTACCGCTGGCCGCTAGACGAGCACCGCAGCAACGAATCCCACGACGATGGGGACGAGATACATCGACATGCCGAAGACGGTCAGGGCCTCTTTCACGCGGGCCAGGCTGAAGCGGTCGATGCTGCTGAGTACCCCGAACTCATAGCTCTCCAACTCGCTGCTCAGGCGATCCGCCGGGTACTTGTCGTACGGACGGTCGAGAGATTGGAGACGACGTTGAAATAGACGTTCGATCTTGTTTGCTCGTTGCTCCTATGTCAAGCGAGGTTCGGAAATTGCGGCTTTCAGTTGCTTGGCGTAGCCGACGGCGACGAGCCGCTCGTCGGTGATGGCAAACGCTGTGCGTAGGTGTCTGATGAGTTCGTGCTCTTGGGCTAGGTCGGAGTCCGGTGGTGCGACTGCCTCGAGCTCGATGAACGTTCCGAGCTGCTCGACACTATCGAGGTGGATTCGCACGTCTTTCCAGAGGAAGAGCTGTCGGCGCTTGGTGACCGCGACGGTCAGGCCGAGGGCTGCTGTGAGCGCCGCGAGCAGCGTTTGCGGGTCCTCCACCTCAATGATCCGGTATCGGCTCTCGCGTTGCTGTGCTTCGTCGGCGCGCTCGAACTGGATGAGGTGCGGTCGCCCGGGGTTCTCCTCACGGAACTTGAGGCCGCCGTATGGAACATCGAAGTAGCTATCGCGTTGCCAGATCGTGCCTCCGGTCTCGGCACCGAGCGCTCGACACGTCTCAATTGACTGGGTCGGGGTGGGGTCTCTGGCCTTCAGCTCGATGTTGCGCCGCGCGCTTGCCACAGACCAATTGTGAGTTGCGCAGCGGCGGCCTCGGCTACGTCAAGTAGGGCACCGATATGGCGGCGTTGATCGTGATCGCGGGCCCGGCTATGTGCGGAGGTGACGGGCAGCTGAGTAGTCGGTAGTAGTGGCGCGCGAGGTGGCGCTTAAGACAGCGCATCGCCTCGATGCGGGTCTTGCCCTCGGCTTCCTTGCGCTGCAGATAGGCGCGCGTCCCAGGGTCCAGGCGCCCGCGGGTGATAGCGATGACGTGCAGCGCACGGTTGAGCTGGCGATTGCCACCACGATCCAGGCGGTGGCGATCGGTCCGGCCAGATGAGACGGGGATCGGCGCGACGCCGGCGAGTCGCGCGAAATGAGCGTCGCTCTTGAATCGCTGCGCTCCAGCGGTTTGTCCGATCAGGATCGCAGCGGTGAGCGGCCCGCAACCGGTCTCGGCGAGCATCTCAGGGCGGTGCACACGGACGAGGTCGCGCAGATCGCGCTTGAGCTGCTCCGCTTCGCGGGTGAGCGCACCGATCCGCTTGACTTGTTCACGGGCGATGCGGACCCTCGCGGTCTGCGGCATTGCTCTCAGGCAACGGGTCACGCGCTGTAGCTGGCCTGGGTAGTCGAGCTTGCGGGCCGGGATCGTAGCCTCCAGCTCGGGGTCGAGGATCACGAGATTGATCCGCAGCCGGTTGATCAGACGCGTGCGCTCGTTTACGAGCACTTCGCGGTGATCGCACAGCAGCCGGATCTCCACGGCGTCCTCGTCGAGAAACGCCACCGGGAAACGCCCGATGCCCTCACGCAGAACGGCTCGGGCGATCGCCCTGGCGTCGATCTGGTCGGACTTCCCTGGCTCGCGTTCGCCCCTGCTCCTTCGCAGGGATTGCCTTCTCGCCGAGGAGCTGCCCGGTGTTCGCGTCGACGGCCGCGAGGGCGTGGGTGCTCTTGTGGACATCCGCTCCGATCACAATCATCCAGCACGTCCCTTCGATCGATGGGTTCGGTGAAGTGGACCTCTGGCGGACAGGCCTTCCTGGGGGCGGTTGCCACGCTCCTATTAGGTCACGCCAAAGGTCCCGGTGGTGGCGGACGACACAACGAGCGTTCGGTCAGGCCCCCGATCAGACGGGGCATGCGGCGACGAACCGATCGCGCCACATCGGCGTGGCCGACGGACACGACGATCAACACGTCTATATCGCTGGCTGAATCGTGCTCACGCCGCGCGAGGCTCCCCAGGACGCATCCTGCACGAGCCTCGGGCACAGCTCGTGCAGAGGAGACCGCCTTGGTCGCGATGTCGATTAGACCGGCCATTAGCTCAAGCGTACGCACGACGGACGACGGCTTCAACGCATCCGACAAACCGCCTCACAGGGCGGGAGGCCGCGCTCCTGGCGAGCTGGGCTCGAAGGTCTGTCCTAGTCCTCGGCGAGGTCCGCGTCGGGGAGCTCGAGTTCGGCGAGCTCCTCGGCGAAGCCGGGGTCGGTGCCGCCCGCGCCGATCTTCTCCAGCGAGGCGAGGTCGGCGTCGAACTCCTGACCGTAGCCGCCGCCCAGGCCGTCGCCGGCGAGCCCCAGCTCGGCGGCGATCTCGTCCTGGTCGAGCAGGCCGACGTCGTCGATCGCACGCGGCAGCGGTTCGGAGGGCTCGATCTCGATCCGCCGGTAGCGCTTGAGGCCGGTGGCGGCGGGGATGAGCTTGCCGATGATGACGTTCTCCTTGAGGCCGTTGAGGCGATCGATCTTGCCTTCCAGGGCGGCGTCCGTGAGCACCTTGGTGGTCTCCTGGAAGGAGGCCGCCGACAGGAACGAGTCGGTGTTGAGCGACGCCTTGGTGATGCCGAGGATGATGTCCTCGAACTGGGCCGACTCGCCGCCGTCCTGGGCGACCGCCTCGTTGGCCTTGGCGAACTCGAAGCGGTCGACGAACTGCCCGGGCAGGTAGTCGGTGTCGCCCTTCTGGTCGACCCGCACCTTTTTGAGCATCTGGCGGACGATCAGCTCGATGTGCTTGTCGTTGATGTCCACGCCCTGGGACTTGTAGACCTCCTGGACCTCCTTGACGAGGTACACCTCGGTCTCGGTGCGCCCACGGATGGCCAGCAGCTCGTGCGGGTACACCGAGCCCTCGTTGAGCTGCTTGCCGGCTTTGATCTTCTCCGCGTCGGACACGAACAGCCGCGTGCGCCTGGGGAAGGCGTGGCGGTGCTCGTCGCCGGCGTCGTCGGTGATGACCACGGTGAGCGCTTTGTCGGTCTCCTCGATCGACACCGTGCCGTCCTGCTCGGCGATTTTCGCCAGGCCCTTGGGACGGCGCGCCTCGAACAGCTCGACCACGCGCGGCAGGCCGTGCGTGATGTCCGCGCCGGCGACGCCGCCGGTGTGGAACGTGCGCATGGTCAGCTGCGTGCCGGGCTCGCCGATGGACTGGGCGGCGACGATGCCGACGGCGTCCCCGATCTGGGCGAGCGCCCCGGTGGCCATCGCGCGCCCGTAGCACGCCTGGCACACGCCGCTGGGTGCCTCGCACTTGAGCACGGAGCGCACGGGGACGGTCACCTCGACGCCCTTCTCGTGGTCGTCGGCGAACGCCTGCACGATGTCCTCGAGCTCGGCCCGGCCGATTTCGGTGCCCTGCTCGGCGAGCATGCGCCCGCGCTTGGTGGTGACGTCGAGCGCGGCGATGCGCCCGACGAGCCCGTCGTTGGGGTCACCGCCGGGCTTGAACGCGGCCATCTCGATGTACTCCTCGGTGCCGCAGTCGGCCTCGCGGATGATCACGTCCTGGGCGACGTCCACGAGACGGCGGGTGAGGTAGCCCGAGTCGGCGGTGCGCAGGGCGGTGTCGGCGAGCCCCTTGCGGGCGCCGTGGGTGGAGATGAAGTACTCGAGCACCGACAGGCCCTCCATGAAGTTGGCCTTGATCGGGCGCTCGATGATTTCACCCTTCGGGTTGGCCATCAGGCCGCGCATGCCGGCGAGCTGGCGGATCTGCTTGAACGAGCCACGGGCACCCGAGTTGGCCATCATGAAGATGGGGTTGAGCACGTCGAGGTTCTCGATCATCGCCTCGGCCACCTCGTCGGTGGCCGCGTTCCACTGCTCGACGACCGCCTCGTGGCGCTCCTCCTGGGTGATCAGCCCGTCGTCGTACTGGCTGGTGATGTCGCCCACGATCTTGTCGAAGCGGTCGAGGATCGACTGCTTGGAGGGCGGCACCACGACGTCGTTCTTGGAGATGGTTATGCCGGCCTGGGTGGCGTACTTGAAGCCGAGGTCCTTGAACGCGTCGAGCACGAGCGAGATGGTGGTCGCGCCGTAGGACTGCACGAGCAGGTCGATCAGACGCGTGGTGTCGCGCTTCTTCATGGACTGGTTGACGAACACGTACTTGGACGGGTCGAACTCGTCTCCCAGCGCCTCCGCGAGGGCGCGCTCGATGCGGTCGTTGTAGATGATCCGCCCGATCGTCGTGAGTACGTGGCCGCCCTCGCGGCCGTACGCGCGGAACTCGGCGATGTCGTGGAGCTTGACCACGCCCGCCTCGTAGGACAGTTCGGCCTCCTGCGCGGTGCGGAACACGTGCGGGCGCGGCTCGTGGGTGGCCCGGTCGATCTTCGCGAGCTCCTCCGCCTCGGGCCCGTAGGTGAGGTAGTAGGCGCCCAGGATCATGTCCTGCGTGGGCGTCGCCAGGGGCGCGCCGTGGGCGGGGGACAGGATGTTGTTGGAGGAGAGCATGAGGATGCGGGCCTCCGCCTGGGCCTCGGCTGAGAGCGGCAGGTGCACGGCCATCTGGTCGCCGTCGAAGTCGGCGTTGAAGGCGTGGCAGACGAGCGGGTGGACCTGGATGGCCTTGCCCTCGACGAGCAGCGGCTCGAACGCCTGGATGCCGAGACGGTGGAGCGTGGGCGCGCGGTTCAGCAGCACGGGGTGCTCGTGGATAACCTCCTCGAGCACGTCCCACACCTCGGCGATCATCGAGTCGACCATCTTCTTGGCGGCCTTGATGTTCTGCGCGGACTTGCGCTCGACGAGGCGGGCCATGATGAACGGCTTGAACAGCTCGAGGGCCATGATCTTCGGCAGCCCGCACTGGTGCAGCTTCAGGTAGGGCCCGGCGACGATCACCGAGCGCCCGGAGTAGTCCACGCGCTTGCCCAGCAGGTTCTGGCGGAAGCGCCCCTGCTTGCCCTTGAGCATGTCCGACAGGCTCTTCAGCGGACGGTTGCCGGGCCCGGTGACGGGACGCCCGCGACGGCCGTTGTCGAACAGCGCGTCCACGGCCTCCTGGAGCATGCGCTTCTCGTTGTTGACGATGATCTCCGGCGCGCCGAGGTCGAGCAGCCGCTTGAGGCGGTTGTTGCGGTTGATGACGCGGCGGTAGAGGTCGTTGAGGTCGGAGGTGGCGAAGCGCCCACCGTCCAGCTGCACCATCGGGCGCAGCTCGGGCGGGATCACGGGCACGGCGTCGAGCACCATCATCTCGGGCTTGTTGCCCGACTGGATGAACGCGGAGACGACCTTCAGGCGCTTGACCGCGCGCGCCTGCTTCTGGCCTTTGCCGGTCTTCACCTGGTCCTCGAGCTCGAGCCGTTCGGCCTCCAGGTCGACCTGCTGGAGCAGGTCCCGGATGGCCTCGGCGCCCATGCCGCCGCGGAAGTACTCGCCGAAGCCGTAGGGCGAGCCGAAACGCTCCTTGAGCTCACGGAAGGTGGTCTCGTCGTGCTCGATCTGCTTGGGCTCCATCGTCTTGAACAGCTCCCACACCGTGCGCATCCGCTCGGCGGCGTCCTCGATGTAGGCCTCGGTGTCGGCGATGTCGGCCTCGAAGGTCTTGGTCAGTTCCTTGAGGTGTTTGTCGCGATCCTCGTCTGACAGTTTGGCGAGGTTGATGTCGAGCGAGTCCGCCCACAGGTGGTCTTCGTCGTTGAAGTTGGTCTGTTTGCCGTTCTGCAGGTACTTCTCCCGGCGGGCCAGCGACTCGCGCAGTTCGAGCACGCGCTCCTCGCGCTCGGCGGCGTAGGCGTCGAGGACCTTGTTGACCTCCTTCTCCAGGGAGTCGACGTCCTTGGCGCGCGCCTCGTCGTCCACCCACGTGACGATCGAGGCGGCGAAGTACAGGACCTTCTCGAGTTCCTTGGGCGCCATGTCCAGCAGGTAGCCGATGCGGCTGGGCACGCCCTTGAAGAACCAGATGTGGCTGACGGGAGCGGCCAGGTCGACGTGGCCCATGCGCTCGCGGCGGACCTTCGAGCGCGTGACCTCCACGCCGCAGCGCTCGCACACGATGCCCTTGTAGCGCACGCGCTTGTACTTGCCGCAGTAGCACTCCCAGTCCTTGGTGGGGCCGAAGATGCGCTCGCAGAAGAGGCCGTCCTTCTCGGGCTTGAGGGTGCGGTAGTTGATGGTCTCCGGCTTGGTGACCTCGCCGGAGCTCCAACTACGGATCTGCTTTGACGAGGCAAGGCTGATCTCTATCGCATCAAAATTATTTATGTCGATCACGTGTGGGTCCTTCTGGCTGGTGTGTGAACGGGTTCTTCGGGCTGGTGGATCGCGGCTGTGTGGGTGGCTGGGATCACTACTCGACGGGTTCCTCGCTGGCTAGGCTCTCCAGGTCGATCTCCTCCGGTGTGTCGACGTCGATCAGCTCCTCCACGGCGAGCGGGTCGTCGTCCTCCTCGTCCTCCGCGACGTCTGCCTCGCCGGCGGCCTCCGTGCTCGCCTCGCCCTCCGCCGCAGGCGCCTCCGCCCCGGCGCCGTCGGCGGCGAGCGCGCGGACACCTGAGAGGTCGATGCCGAGCTCCTCGGCTGCACGCAGCAGGTCGTCGTCCTCGTCGCGCATCTCCGTGCGCTGGCCCTCCTCGGAGACGACGTTGACGTCGAGCGCCAGCGACTGCATCTCCTTGAGGAGCACCTTGAAGGACTCGGGGATGGACGGCTCGGCGATGTTCTCGCCCTTGACGATCGCCTCGTAGGCCTTGACGCGCCCGACGGTGTCGTCGGACTTGATGGTGAGCATCTCCTGCAGGGTGTAGGCGGCGCCGAACGCCTCCAGCGCCCACACCTCCATCTCGCCGAAGCGCTGGCCGCCGAACTGCGCCTTGCCGCCCAGCGGCTGCTGGGTGACGAGCGAGTAGGGGCCGGTGGAGCGAGCGTGGATCTTGTCGTCGACGAGGTGCAGGAGCTTGAGGATGTACATGTAGCCCACGGTCACCTGTTCCTCGAACGGCTCCCCGGTGCGCCCGTTGAACAGGGTCATCTTGCCGGAGGCCTGCTCGCCCACCCGTCGGGACTTGTCGATGTCCATGCGGATGCGACCCTCGTGGGCGTCCTGCCACTTGACGAGGGCGTTGTCCACGTCTTGGACGGTCGCGCCGTCGAACACGGGCGTGGACACGTACACCCGGCGCTTGCCGTCGGCCGCGTCGGCCTCCTTGTAGGCGTCGGTGCCGTCGTCGTACCAGCCCTGGGCGGCCGCCCAGCCGAGGTGCGTCTCGAGGATCTGCCCGACGTTCATGCGCGAGGGCACGCCGAGCGGGTTGAGGATCACGTCCACGGGCGTGCCGTCCTCGAGGAACGGCATGTCCTGCTGGTCGACGATCTTCGAGATCACACCCTTGTTGCCGTGACGGCCGGCGAGCTTGTCGCCCTCGGAGATCTTGCGCTTCTTGGCCACGAACACACGCACCAGGTCGTTGACCCCAGGCGGCAGGTCATCGCCCGCGTCGCGGCTGAACGTCTTCACGTCGATCACCACGCCGCCCTCGCCGTGGGGCACCTTCAACGAGGTGTCGCGCACCTCGCGGGCCTTCTCCTTGAAGATCGCCCGGATCAGCTTCTCCTCGGCGGTCAGCTCGGTCTCGCCCTTGGGGGTGACCTTGCCGACGAGCAGGTCGCCGGAGATGACCTCGGCGCCCACACGCACGATGCCGCGGTCGTCGAGGTTGCGCAGCGACTCCTCCGAGCGGTTGGGGATGTCGCGGGTGATCTCCTCCTCGCCGAGCTTGGTGGTGCGGGCGTCGATCTCGTACTCCTCGATGTGGATCGAGGTGAGCTCGTCGTCCTGCACGAGACGCTTGGAGAGGATGATGGCGTCCTCGAAGTTGTAGCCCTCCCAGGACATGAACGCGACCATCAGGTTCTTGCCGAGGGCCATCTCCCCCTTGTCGGTGGAGGAGCCGTCGGCGAGCACGTCGCCGGCCTTGACCTTCTGGCCGGTGCCGACGAGCGGCTTGTGGTGGATCAGCGTGCCCTGGTTGGAGCGCATGAACTTCTGCAGCTCGTACTCGTCCTTGCTGCCGTCGTTGCCGGCGACGACGATCTGGTCGGCGTCGACGTAGTCGACGGTGCCGGCGCTCCTGGCGAGCAGCACATCACCGGTGTCGAGCGCCGCGCGGCGCTCCATGCCGGTGCCAACGAGAGGGGCGTCGGCCTTCAGCAGCGGCACCGCCTGGCGCTGCATGTTCGAGCCCATCAGCGCGCGGTTGGCGTCGTCGTGCTCGAGGAACGGGATCATGGCCGTGGCCACCGACCAGATCTGCTCGGGCGAGACGTCGATCAGATCGACGTCTTTGGGACCCACCGTCACGTACTGGCCGGCCTGGGTGCGGCAGAGGATCTCCGAGCCCTTGAGCTTGCCGCTCTTGGCGTCCACCGGCGTGTTCGCCTGGGCGATCAGCAGCTCCTCTTCCTGGGTGGCGTCGAGGTGCTCGACTTTGTCGGTCACCACGCCCTCCTTGACCACCCGGTAGGGCGTGGTCACGAAGCCGTACTCGGAGACCTCCGCGAACGAGGACAGCGAGCCGATCAGGCCGATGTTGGGACCCTCAGGGGTCTCGATCGGGCACATGCGCCCGTAGTGGGTGGGGTGCACGTCGCGGACCTCGATCGGGGCGCGCTCGCGCGTGAGCCCGCCGGCGCCCAGCGCGGACAGGCGGCGCCGGTGGGTGAGCCCGGCGAGGGAGTTGGTCTGGTCCATGAACTGCGAGAGCTGGGAGGAGCCGAAGAACTCCTTGAGCGCTGCCACGACGGGACGGATGTTGATGATCGTCTGCGGGGTGATGGTGTCGGCGTCCTCGGTGGTGAGGCGCTCGCGCACGACCCGCTCCATGCGGTAGAGGCCGATGCGGAAGGCCTCCTGGATGAGCTCGCCGACGGTACGCAGACGGCGGTTGCCGAAGTGCTCGTACTCGTCGAGGTGCTCGGCGACGGGCTCGCGCGGCATGCTGGTCGCCTCCGCGGCGTAGTCCTTGATCTCTGTCTCCGGGTCCTCGGGCAGGCCGAGGCGCTTGGGCAGCGAGACCAGCTCGCGGACGAGCGCGAGGATGTCGTCGTGGGTGAGCGTGCGCGTGTCGATGTCCACGTCCAGGCCGAGACGTGAGTTGAGCTTGTAGCGCCCGACGCGCGTGAGGTCGTAGCGCTTGGCGTCGAAGAACAGCTGGTTGAGCAGCGCCTTGGCGTTGTCCACGCTCGGCGGCTCCCCCGGGCGCTGCTTCTTGAACAGCTCGATCAGGGCGCCCTCTTCGGTGCGCGTGGCCTCGGTGTCGGACTCGATCGTGTTGCGGATGTACAGCGAGTCGTCGAACAGGCGCAGGATCTCCTCGTCGGAGGCGTAGCCCATGGCGCGCAGCAGCACCGTCACCGGAAGCTTGCGCTTGCGATCAATGCGGACGTACACCTTGCCCTTCTTGTCGATCTCCAGCTCCAGCCACGAGCCGCGGGCGGGCATCAGGTTGGCGATGAACACCTGCTTCTCGCGGTCCTTCGGTTCCATCAGGTAGGCCCCCGGCGAGCGCACCAACTGGGTGACGACCACGCGCTCGGTGCCGTTGATGACGAACGTGCCCCGCTCGGTCATCCACGGGAAGTCGCCCATGAACACCGACTGCTCGCGGATCTCGCCCGTCTCGCGGTTGATGAACGCGACCGTGACGGTCAGCGGCCGGGCGTATGTCAAATCCTTCTCGCGGCACTGGGCGAGCGAGGCGACGGGCTCGTCGAATGAGAACTCGCCGAACTGCACGGCCAGGTTGCCGGTGTAGTCCTCGATGGGCGAGATGTCGTCGATCGTCTCGCGCAGACCGCCGTGCTTGGGATCTGTCAGCCACGCAAACGAGCGGCGCTGGATGTCGATCAGGTTCGGTACGTCAACGGTCTTCTGGAGACGCGCGAAAGTCCGACGCGTCCGGAGAGCATCTGCAGCAGCCAAGAAATGACTCCTTCGGAGGGCGATACGCGGGCAGAGGAGGTGCGCCGAGGCGCGACCAGCAAAGATAGCACAGACTATCGACGCCCTGAAGGGCTGCCAGTGCTCACGGACCCCGCCCTCGACATCCGCGTATGTGGCGCGGCGTCACGTGCTGCTTCGGACGGCTGCGACTATCGACTAGCAGCCGGGCAGTCTACCGGAAAATGGGCGATTGTGAGCAAAAGATAAAGAGCGCTGCATGAGACGCGGGCGAGAGCTTCCGGTTGCGACCGCGGCGGAGGCTACCGTGGCCCAGTCCGGCAGGCGAGAGCACGAACGTGCGGAGAGCGAAGCCACTACCTCTGATCATCGCCGCCGCCGTCATGGCGGCGGCGATCGGGGTGCGGTGGAACGCGGCGATCGCGACCAGCTACGCGGCGCCGAGCACGAGCAAGGCCGAACCTGCGCGGCCGGCGCCGCACGCGGAACGCGTCACCCGGCGTGGCGGGCGAAGACCGACGGAGCGGAGAGGACCGAGACACCGGCCAGGGCACCGCGGATCGCGGAGGCAGCACCGTCCACTGAACGTGCTGGTATCGGAGGGCGCGCACGACTCGACGGCGGCATTGGTGACAGCGGGCGCGACGAGCTTGGCGGCGCTCGCCGCGGTTTTCGCGTTCGTCGTGGCTTGGCTCACGGTCCACGACAACCGACGCACCGAGCGTAAGCGCCGCGAGGATGACTCGCTCACCGCTCGAGAGCGCTTGACCTACGAATACGTGGGGCGCTTGGAAGACCTAGCGCTAACTGACCACAAGGCCGTAATGGCCTCGTTCCTGCGTGGCGGGTTTCGACCACCTGGCATGCGCGACGCAGATTGGCAGGCCGCTAAGGCGGAAGGACCCGTCGCCGCTGGCCTCGCGGCCTGGGAGTATCTGAGTAGCTCGGAGTCGGTGGAGGATCGCAGGGCGGTGCTGCAGATCGTCGCGTTTCCCAACATGCTCGAGACCATTGCGGGCATGTACAACCACGGCCTGCTCGACTATGGGATCGTCAAGACGAGGATCGAGAACCAGGCGACCACCTTCTGGAAGCAGGCGGAGTGGTGGATCGAGGCTCTCCAGCGACAGTACGATGACGAGACCCTCAAGGATCTCCGCGTGATGATCGATGATCTTCCCAAGCAGGTGAAGCCCAGCCCCTACCAGGCCTAGGCGAGCCCGGCGGATGCGTCGATCTGACGCGCTGGAAAGCTCCGCCGCACAGGCCTATACTGCAGTTATGGACGGAATCCCCGGCACCTGATCAATCATCTTGGAGTCGTCCGTGACTCCAGCGCTCGCCGCTGAGCGGGCACTGTGACGGGCGCGCCCAAACGGCGCCGCTAGCCAGAGTCGTTCTCTCCGCCACCGAAGTGGCGGCTCTGCCTCGTCAAGCGGACAAAGCAGTGTCCGCCGCCAAGCGGAGCAACCAACCCGCCCCTGCCAAGCGAAGCCGTCCGTCTGGCGGCTGCCCACGAAGTCGCAGCCGCCAGACGGACGGCGTAGCGCCGCGTAGCGCTACTTGAGCTCCACCCCCGCCCCGGCCTCCTCCAATTCCTGCTTGAGCTTGTCGGCCTCCTCGCGCTCGATGCCCTCCTTGACCGGCTTGGGGGCCTCGTCGACGAGGGCCTTGGCCTCTTTGAGCCCGAGGCCGGTGGCCGCGCGAACGACCTTGATGACCTGGATCTTCTTGTCGCCTGCGGAGGCGAGGATGACGTCGACGGTGCTGCTCACTTCTTCCTCGCCGCCGGCGTCCCCACCGCCACCGCCCGCGGGAGCGGCCACGGGTGCGGCGACCGCGGCAGCGGACACCCCGAACTCCTCCTCGAGCGCCTTGATGCGCTCGGCGAGCTCGAGCACGGAAATGCCCTTGAGCTCCTCGATCCAATCCTGTGTGCTTGTGGCCATGATGCGTCAGTCCTCCTTGGTGGGATTCGTCTCGGCGTCCTCGGGCTGACCCTCAGCCGAGACGTCCGCGTGGTTGTCGTCTGCTTGCGCCGGCTCGTCCTGCACCGGCTCAGTCTCGTGCTGCGATGGCGGCCCGGCGGCCGTATCCTCGGCGAGCGCCACCTCGTCCGGAAGCTCCTCGGCCGCGGGCTCCGCCTCGGCCTCTCCCGCGGGAGCGTCCTCGGCGACGGGCGCCTCGGCCGTGGTGCCCACCGCTGCCTCTGCCGCTGCCTCCGGAGCATCGTCCGCCGTGGCAGCTCCCGCAGGAGGTGACTCATTCGCGGCGAGAGCCGCGGAGGAGTCACCGGATGCGGGGGCCTCACCGGCGGGGATCTCCCCGGACTCCTTCTTGGCGTGCACCTGCCCGAGGGCGACGGCGACCCCGCTGAGGAGCGCGTTCAGGGTGCGCACGAGCCCGGAGACGGGCGAGGCGACCACCCCGACGAGCTGGCCGTAGAGCACTTCGCGGGAGGGCAGGCGGGAGAGCGAGCGGATCTGCTCGACGTCGAGCGTGGAGCCTTCCATGAGCCCGCCCTTGAAGGGGAGCAGCTGTGTTGCCCGCCCGTAGTCGGCGACGGCCTTGGCGGCGGTGGCGACGTCGCCGCGAACGAACGTGAGCGCGGTGGGCCCGGAGAGGAACTCCTTGAGGGTGTCGGCGCCGACCTGGTCGGCGGCGCGTTCGGTGAGCGAGTTCTTGACCACCTTGAAGGTGGCGTCGGATTCGCGCAGCTTGGCGCGCAGCTCGGCCACCTGGGCGACGGTGATGCCGCGGTAGTCGACGGCGAAGATCGCCTCGGACTCGTCTATCTGGGCGGCGATCTCGGCGATCGCCACGGCCTTCTGGTCTCGGTTCATGGGGCTCCTGTCCCGGACTTGCGCGCCGCGCGCCGATGCTCGATCGGTGGCGCCGCCGCCGGGGGTCTTTGGTGGCCTGTCGGTGAAGAGCGCTAGGCGGCGATGATAGCCGCGGGCGCCTCCTCGAGGATTTCACGTGTCTTGGACGAGTCCACCTTCACGCCCGGCCCCATGGTGGAGGAGAGGGTGATCGAGCGCAGGTAGCGCCCTTTGGCGGCGGACGGTTTCGCGCGGACCATCTCTTCGATGACGGCGGCGTAGTTCTCGAGCAGCTTGCGCTCGTCGAAGGAGACCTTGCCGATGGCCAGGTGGACGATGGCGGTGCGGTCGGTGCGGTACTCGATCTTGCCGGCCTTGGACTCCTCGACGGCCTTGCGGACGTCCATGGTGACGGTGCCCACTTTCGGGTTGGGCATCTTGCCGGAGGGGCCGAGGATGCGCCCGAGCTGGCCCACGACGGACATCATGTCGGGCGTGGCGATGGCCACGTCGAAGTCGTCGAAGCCCTCCTGGATCTGCTTGGCGAGGTCCTGACCGCCGACGAAGTCGGCGCCGGCCTCCTCGGCCTCCTTGGCCTTGTCGCCCTGGGCGAACACGGCGATCTTGACGTCCTTGCCGAGCCCGTTGGGCAGGGCGATGGTGCCGCGCAGCTGCTCGTCGGCGTGACGGACGTTGAGCCCGGTGCGGATGTGCACCTCGACCGTCTCGTCGAACTTGGCGCTGCCGAGGCTGCGCACCAGGGCGACGGCCTCGGCGGGCTGGTATTCGTGGTCGCGGTCGACCTTGGCGAGGCGCTCGGCGAAGCCTTTCCCGTGCCCGCTCATGACGTCACGTCCACGCCCATCGAGCGGGCTGTCCCGGCGATGATCTTGGCGGCCTGGTCGACGTCGTGGGCGTTGAGGTCGTCGAGCTTGCGCTCGGCGATCGCCCGCAGCTGCTCCTGGGTGATGGTGCCGACCTTCACGCGGTTGGGCTCGCCCGAGCCCTTGGAGATTTTGATGGCCTGGCGGATGAGCACGGCGGCGGGCGGGGTCTTGGTGACGAACGTGAACGAGCGGTCCTCGTACACGGTGATGACCACCGGGATGACCGTCCCTGTTTCGCTCTGGGTCTGCGCGTTGAACGCCTTGCAGAACTCCATGATGTTGATGCCGTGCTGCCCCAGCGCGGGACCAACCGGCGGCGCAGGACTCGCCTGCCCGGCATTCGCCTGCAGCTTGATCGTTGTGAGGACCTTCTTGGCCATTTGCAGTCAGCTTATCTGTTGGGTTTTGGATCTGGGACTCGGGGGCTCGTCTATGGCGCCCGCCGGCTGAGCCGGTCGAGGGTCAAGTCAGGCAAGGACGCAGGGAGCGAAGTGTGGTCTCCACACGAGCGACCGAGGACGCCGCCTGACGCCGACCATCGGCCGGCTCAGAGCTTCTTGACTTGGTCGAATTGCACTTCCACGGGAGTCTCCCGCCCGAAGATTGATACCAGCACCTTGAGCCTCGCGGCGTCCTCGTTGATCTCGGAGATCTCTCCGGAGAAGTCGGACAGGGGCCCGGAGACGACCTTGACGGACTCGCCGATGGCGAACTGGGCGCGGGCGCGGGTGGCGGTGGCGACCTCCTTGTGGAGCAGGCGGTCGACCTCGACCTGGGTGAGCGGCACGGGCTCCTGGGAGGCGCCGACGAAGCCGGTGACGCCGGGGGTGCCCTTGACGACGCCCCAGGAGTCCTCGTTGAGCTCCATGTTCACGAGCACGTAGCCGGGCATGGTGCGCTTCTCCTTGAGCACCTTCTGGTTGTTCTCCATCTCGGTTACGGACTCGGTGGGGACGACCACGGAGCGCACCGCCCGCTCCTGTCCGAGCGACACGACGCGGTGCTCGAGGTTGTGCTTGACCTTGTTCTCGTGACCCGAGTAGGTGTTGACGACGTACCAGCGAAACATTCAAAGGCTCCTGAAGGGTGGTGCGGAAGAGAGATCTGACGCTCGAGGATCAAGCCGTCGGGCGTCAGAGGATGAATTCGACGATTTCTTTGGCCACGGTGTCGGCCACGCCCAGGTATACGCCGGCGATGGTGACGAACCCGAGCACGACGGCCGTGGCCTGGGTGACCTGACGACGGTCGGGCCACTGTACGCGCTGGAGCTCAGCCCAGCTTGCACCGAGGAAGCCGATGGCGCGGTTGCCGCCGCGCAGAGGCGCGCCGGACGGGCGTCTGGCCTCGTGCCCACCATCTCCGCCGCCACCGCCGCGGCCGCCGCCACCCCCGGTGCCCCCAGCGCCGCCGCCACCGGGTCCGGATGGCTCCTGGAGCGCGTCCTCGGCCTCGTCCTCGGCCTCGATTTCTTCCTCGGAGAGGTGGTCGGGGGCGTCTGCGATGGGGTCTGGCGCGTCGGTGACGGGGTCTGGCGCGACGACGCCGCCGGCGCCCCGCACGATGGCGGCGTCGAACTCGTCCTCGCTGCCGACGTGCTCGAGGGCGCCGGGCAGGTCGGCCCGCTCGATGGTGCCGGGCGCGTGGGCGCGCCCGTCGACGTGGTCGGGCTCCTCGGGTGCGGTCGCCTGGGCGCCGGGAGCGGCGCCGTCGGCGCTGGCCCGGGCGGTGCGCCGGGCGACGGCGGCACTGCGATCGCGGCGTTGCTTTGCACGTTTGCGGTCACGGGCCACGCGAGCACTCCCGAGCTAGCGGGTCTCCTTGTGGCTGGTGTGCGAGCGACACCAGCGGCAGTACTTGCGCAGGGTGATGCGGTCGGGGTTGTTGCGCTTGCTCTTGTTGGTCTGGTAGTTGCGACGCTTGCACTCCTCGCAGGCGAGGGTGACAGCGATTCGGACATCTCCGCGGGCCATGGCGTAAATCCCTGCGTGGTGGTTGACAGCTAGCGAATCCGGGCGAAGAAAAACCCCGCCCAGGCGCGAGGTGCAAGCAGTCTAGCGCGCTTTTGGTCTGATGAACCCGCCCGCCCACCAGCGGCGGCAGGGACATGAACGCACAGCTCGAACACCTTGACGTCGCGGGCGTGCCCCGCGAAGCTCGGGCCACCGGCCCCCACCCACAGAAGGAGACACCGCGATGCATCTGCCTGAGCCGATCCCGGCGAGCGCACACGACGAGTCGTTTGCGGGCGTCACGTACCACATCCGCGGAGAGCTGGTGCCCGAGCTGCAGATCGAGATAGGGGGCCAGGCGGTGATGTTCGAGCACCACGTGCTGCTGTGGAAGGAGACCCAGCTGAACATCGAGCTGAAGAAGCTGCCCGGGGGGATCAAGCGGAAGATCGCGGGCATGGAGTTCTTCGTGACGCGCACGTCGGGCGCGGGACGGATCGCGTTCTCGCGGGACTCGCCCGGCCAGTGCGTGCCCATGCACCTCAGCCAGGGCGAAGGCCTGGACGTGCGCGAGCACCAGTTCGTGGCGGCCACGGACAACCTGGACTACAGCTTCGAGCGGATCCAGGGGGTGCGCAACATGGTGCTGGGCGGGTCGGGCTTCTTCATGGACAAGTTCCGGGCCACCGGCGGCGACGCGCTGGTGTGGCTGCACGGCCACGGGAACGTGTTCCTGGTGAGCCTGGACGAGGGCGAGCAGCTGGACGTGGAGGCGGCGGCGTGGCTGTACAAGGACCCGACGGTGAAGATGGAGGCGGTGACCATGGGGCTGAAGACGGGCCTGATGGGCGGCGGGGGCAAGCTCACGTGGAACCGCTTCACGGGCCCCGGGCGCCTGGCCATCCAGACGATGTTCATCTCGCCGGCGGAGAGCGAGGAAGCGAACAGCGGCAACGCCCAGGCGGCCACCGCGGGCGGCCTTGCGGGCGCGCTGATCGGCGGCCTCACGCGCGGCTGACCGCCTGTCTTTGATTTTTATGAGGGCCGGCCGGGGGCCGGCCGGGGCGGGGTCGCGCGTGGCGCGGGCTACTCGTACAGCGTGAGCGCCGCCAGGATCACGTACAGGGCCACCAGCGCCCAGCCCTCGAATTCCGCCGCCTCGCCGTCGCCGGCGACCTGCCAGAGGGCGAGGGCGGTGAGCACGAACGCGCCGATGTACACGGGGGCGAGGGCGAACGTGAGGGTGGTGGGCAGCGCGAAGGACACGAGCACCAGCAGCGGGAACAGGAACGCGGCGATCTGGGCGACCGAGTTTTTGACCACCGAGATGGCCAGGTCCGAGCGGCGTTTGTAGGCGAGGTTCAGTCCGGCGACGTTCTCCACGGCGTTGCCGGCGATGGCCACGATCACCAGCCCCGCGAACGCCTGGGAGATGTGCAGGATGACGATCGCCGGCTCCAGGGCGCTGACGAACCATTCGGACACGAACGCCGAGGCCCCGCCGGCGACGATCAGCAGCGCGAGCGTCAGCCCCAGCGCCAGTCGCGGCTCGCGGGCCCGTGCGCCGTCCGCGTGCGCACCGACCGCGTCCGCCGGCAGGACGCCTGCCTCGGCACCGCCCTCGCGGGCGGCGTCGGCGGCCCCGGGCACGGTGTCCGAGCGCAGGTACGGCACGACCCAAGCCAGGTACACGATCAGCAGGCATACCGCTCCGATCGCGGAGATCGTCTTCACGTGGTGGCTGGCGGGGTCGTGGGCGGCGAGCGACAGGCCGAGCAGCACGATGATGAAGGTGGTGACCTGGAGCAGCGTGGCCGTGTCCATGGGCAGGCGCTTGGAGAAGCGCATCAGCCCGTCCGGCGCGCGGCGGGCGCCGACCACGATCACCAGTCCGAGCACCAGCAGCGCGTTGGCGAACACCGAGCCGATGATGGCCGTCTGCGCAACCACCAGCTCGGCCTTTTTGAGCGCGAAGATGACCACGAACAGCTCGGGCAGGTTGCCGAGCGTGGACTGGAGCATGCCGGTGACCCCCGGCCCGAAGCGCTCGCCGAGGGCCTCGGTGGCGAACGACACGATCCACGCCAGTCCCGCGAGCGCGAGGGTCGCCAGCGCGAAGCGGGGCACGGGCGCCCAGTGGTCGTAGTTGGCGATCCCGGCGAGGGCCGTGAGCACCGCGACCAGCAGCAGGAACAGGCGCTCGAGTGCAGTCAGGCCGGCCATCGCGCGACCGCGACAATAGCCTCCCCCTGCGACGCCTCCCCACGGGAGCTAACCTCGATCGGGATGCGCCTGGCCACCTTCCTGCCTCCCGGCTCCGACACGCCCCGTGCGGGCGAGGTGCGCGAGGACGGGGGCGAGCTGCGCGTGTACGGGTACGCCCGGGAGGAGCTCACGGTGCGCGAGCGCCTGGCCGACCTCGACGAGGGGGCGCCCGTGGAGAGCGCCTCGTGGGCCCTCGAGGAGGTGACGCTGCTGGCGCCGGTGCCGGCGCCGAGGGCGATCTTCGGGATCGGGCTGAACTACGCCGACCACGTCCGCGAGACCGGCGGCCAGGCGCCCGAGCGGCCCCTGGTGTTCATGAAGCTGCCCTCCTCGGCAGCGCCGCCGGGGGGGCCCGTCCACTGTCCGGCGGTGATCACCCGGCTGGACTACGAGGGGGAGCTGGCGGTGGTCATGGGGCCGGGCCGCGCGGTGGCCGGGTACGCGGTGGCCAACGACCTCACCGCCCGCGACCTGCAGGGCCGCGAGCCGCAGTGGACGCGGGCGAAGGGCGCCGACGGCTTCTGCCCGTATGGGCCGTGGATCACCACCGCCGAGGAGGTTCCCGATCCCCACGCGCTGGCGCTCCGCACGTGGGTCAACGGGGAGCTCCGCCAGGACTCCAACACCTCCAACCTGATCTTCTCGGTGCCCGAGCTGATCGAGTTCATCTCCGAGACGTGCACGCTGCAGGCGGGCGACGTGATCCTCACGGGCACCCCCGCGGGGGTGGGCATGGGCCGCAAGCCGCCGGCGTTCCTCGCCCCGGACGACGTGGTGCGCATCGAGATCGAGCGCCTCGGGGCGATCGAGCACATGGTCGCCTGACGCGCCCGCGGCGCGTGCACCCCGCGACCCCGCCCCCGGCCGGCATTGCCGGCCCTCTCTCCAAAAGCAGTCCTCCAGGCAGAGGTCCGCGAGGCGCTCAGTGACTCTCGAGCACCCGGTCCACGAGGCCGTACTCGAGCGCCTGCTGGGCGTTGAAGAAGCGGTCGCGCTCCATGTCCCTGCGCACCTCCTCCTTCGGCCTGCCGGTGTGCTCGGCGTAGATCTCGTCGATCCGCTCGCGCACTTTCAGGATCTCCCGCGCGTGGATCTCGATGTCCGTGGACTGCCCTTCGAAGCCCGCCGACGGCTGGTGGATGAGGATCCGCGAGTTGGGCAGCGACGCCCGCTTGCCCTTGGTGCCCCCCGCCAGCAGCAGCGAGCCCATGGACATGGCCACGCCCACGCACATGGTGGCCACGTCCGGCTTGATGAAGTTCATCGTGTCGTAGATCGCCAGGCCCGAGTAGATGCTCCCGCCGGGCGAGTTGATGTACAGCGAGATGTCCTTCTCCGGGTCCTCGCTCTCCAGGTGCAGCAGCTGCGCCACCACCAGGTTGGCGATCTGGTCGTCGATGGGCGTGCCCAGGAAGATGATCCGCTCGTTGAGCAGCCGCGAGTAGATGTCGAACTCGCGTTCGCCACGGGCGGTGCGCTCGATGACCATCGGGATCAGCGGCATGCGCCCACCCTAGCGATCGGCGGGCGGGCTCCGGCCGGTGTGTATGTCGTCTTCGACATTCTGTGTGACTATGGTTATACAGAATGTCGCGGCGGGACAGTGCGGCGCGCGCCGCCCTCACGGCGCCATCTCACGGCGCCATACTTCACTGAGATTTACGCTCCGTGTGCATGGCGTTTAGAGGGCCCCGGCACACTTTCTCTCTCGAATCGTCGCCGCCGCGGTCTCCGTAGGAGCCGCGGCGGCGGACCTTCGCCCCACGACATCATGCGCATCATCCATACCCCGCGACCGTTCAAGCGCAAGCTCCTGCTCGCCCTCGCCGCGTGCGCGGTGCTCGCCGGAGCGACCACCGCCGTGGTGATGGCCGCACAGCCGAGCTCCCGCTCCTCCTCGGCGGCCCACCCCCACCGGGGTGGCCTGCTGGCGAGTGCCGCCGGCTACCTGGGGGTGACCCCCGCGCAGCTTCGCAGCGAGTTGCGCTCCGGCAGGTCCCTAGCGGAGATCGCCAACGCCACCACCGGCAAGTCCGCCGCGGGCCTGATCGCGGCCGTGGAGGCCGCCCAGCACGCCAAGCTCGCGGCCCTCGCCGCCAGTGTGCCCGCGCGGGTGACCGCGGAGGTGAACGCCCCGCGCCATCGCAACCGGCGCCTGACCGCCGCCGCCGGCTACCTGGGTATCAGCGCCGCCCAGGTGCGCTCCGAGCTGCGCTCCGGTCACACGCTCGCCCAGCTCGCCGCGGCGAGCCCCGGTAGGTCGCAGGCGGGGCTGGTGGAAGCGCTCGTGGCCGCCCGCAAGACGGCCCTCGCGGCCGAGGTCGCCGCCGGGACCATCACCCAGGCCCAGGCGAACGCTATCGCCGGCAAGCTCGCCCGCCGCGTCACCGCCCAGGTCACGCGCGTGCACCACACGCATCCGGCGAGCCACAAGCACGCCGGCGCCAGCGGTACGTAGGACCCGCAGGAGCATCGCCCTCACCCGGCGCGCCGCCGCCGCGCCGGGGGCGCCGCACCGCCGCGCCGCCGCTCACAGGTTGATCGACTGCATCCCCTGCGGGTCGTAGCGCTCGCCGCTGGCCACCGGCACCGTGTCGGCGATGTGCATGACCTCCTCGTCGCTGAGGTGAATCTCCGCTGCGGCCAGGTTCTCCTCCAGGTATGACACGCGCTTGGTGCCGGGGATGGGGACGATGTGCTCGCCCCGGTGCAGCACCCACGCGAGCGCGAGCTGCCCGGGCGTGAGATGCTTCTCGGCGGCCAGCTCGCGCACGCGACCGACGAGCTTCTGATTCTCGCTCAGGTTCTGGCCGGTGAAGCGCGGCCCGTAGCGACGGAAGTCGCCCTCCTCGAGCTCCTCCGGCGAGCTGAACCGCCCGGACAGGAAGCCCCGCCCGAGCGGCGAGTAGGCCACCAGGGCGATGCCCAGCTCCTCGAGGGTGGGGAGGATCTCCGCCTCCACGTCGCGGGTCCACAGCGAGTACTCCGTCTGGACGGCCGTGACCGGATGCACGGCGTGGGCGCGGCGGATGGTCTCGGCGCTCGCCTCCGACAGCCCTATGTGGCGAACCTTGCCGGCGGCCACCAGCTCGGCCATCGCCCCAACCGTGTCCTCGATCGGCGTCCTGGGGTCCACACGGTGCTGGTAGTACAGGTCGATGTGCTCCACACCCAGGCGCTGCAGCGACGCGTCGCACGCCGAGCGCACATAGTCGGGGCTGCCGTCGACCGAGCGCCGGAACGGCTCGCCGGGACCCCCCGCCTCGATCTTGATGCCGAACTTGGTCGCCAGGAACGCCTGCTCGCGACGGTCTTTGATGGCGCGGCCCACCAGCCGCTCGTTGGTGTGGGGCCCGTACATGTCGGAGGTGTCCAGGAAGTTGCACCCGAGCTCCAGCGCGCGGTGGATCGTCCGCTGGGCCTCCTGTTCGTCGGCCGCGCCGTAGAACGCCGACATGCCCATGCAGCCGAGGCCGATCGCCGAGACCTCGGGACCGTGGGGTCCGAGCGTGCGCTTGTTCATGTTGTGTCCCTCCAGTGGTGCGGTGGTCGGTGGGTTCTCATACGTGGATCCAGACATAATGGCAATCGCAGTGTTCCCGCTGAACCTTCCCAACCTCCTGACCGTGCTGCGCATCATGCTCGTGCCCGCGCTGGTGGTGGCGCTGCTGGGCAACACGCCCGGCGGCGACGTGCTCGCGGCGATCGTGTTCGCGCTGGCCTCGCTCACCGACTTCGTCGACGGCTACCTCGCTCGGGCGCGCGAGGAGATCACCACCTTCGGCAAGCTCATGGACCCGCTCGCCGACAAGCTGCTGATCGTGGCCGCGCTCATCTCGCTCGTCTCCCTGCACCGCCTGGCCGCGTGGGTGGCGATGGTGATCATCACCCGCGAGCTGGCCGTCACGGTGCTGCGCCTCGGCGCCACCCAGGCGGGGGTGGTGATGGCGGCCAGCATGTTCGGCAAGGTCAAGACGTGTCTGCAGATCGCCGCCATCCTCGCGATCATCGCCGTGCCCGGCCAGCCCGCGTGGGTGTCCGCGCTGCTGTACGTGGCGGTGGCCGTCACGGTGCTCTCCGGCCTGGACTACTTCTTCGGCGTGCGCCGCCGGATGCAGCAGGCCCAGGCCTAGCTGCCGACGCCAGCAGGCCCAGGACCTAATTGCCGACGCCGACGTTCAGCCACTCCTCGAGCGTCGTGTGGTGGGCGACGGGGGCACCCGACGCCAGCTCCGCCCGCAGCTCCGAGAGCAGGCCGTGGCGTTCGGCCACAACGTTGTGCTGGTGGATCGTCTCGAGGTTCTCCTGGCGCGCCCACACGAAGCTCGCGCCGTCGAGCTCGGTGAACGTCCGGGCGACGCCGGCGAGCATCTCGCGCACGCAGTCCTCGACGAACCGCGGCCGCCGGTGGGCCTTCTCCACCACCTCCACCTCGTCGGAGCGCTTCATCAGCTCGTAGATCTCCGAGGACATGCTCGCCTCGGCGATCTCCAGCAGGGTGGCGGCCTCGATCTCCACCTCACAGCCCTCCACGCAGCCGATGTGCAGGGTGGCCAGCCCGCGCTGGTTGTGGGTCGCCACCGGCACGCTCTCCATGATCCGCTCGATCTGCGCCGGTGAGAACTCCTGCTCGGTGAGGCGCCCGCGCGCCCGCGCCGCCACCAGCTCCTGCGCGCAGGGACACGCGGTGATGCCGGTGGCGGACACGCCGACCGTGCCGCGGGTGCCGTGCTCGAAGGCCACCGCCCGCCCGTGCAGGGTGTAGATCTCCTGCGTCTGCACGCCCGACACGGGGGCCCGCTTGTGCTCGGGATAGCGCGCCGCGATCGTCACCTCCGCGCGCTCCGCCCGCTGGCGTGCGCGCACCAGCTCGGCGATGTGCCGGGCGAGCGTCTCCGCACGAAACGGCGACTCGCTCAGCACCACCTCGCCGATCGCCTCGTTGACCACCTCGTCGAAGCGGGACATGTGGGCGCCCTTCTGGTCGTGGCCGAGGTCCACGAAGCAGTCGAGCCTGGCGAGGAACAGCTCGTCGTGGATGCGCACGACCTTCTCCACGCCGCTCACCCCCACGCGCGAGAGCCCCACCGGTATTCCCGGCTCGCGTGCCTGGACGTCGTCGCCGGCGCCCGTGGTCGGAGACAGCGTTGAGGTCGGCCGTGTCGCCTGCACCACGGCCAAGCCTAGCGCGGCCCCGCTCACCGCCGGGACCACCGGATACCCGATGGCGACCGACAGCCGGATCCCCCGGCCCGCCGATTCTGGTATCACTCCGGGCTCTACTCATCGAGCTATGGGAGGGCGTAGCCGGAGGTCTGGGGAGGTCGGAGCGGGACACCGCGCCGATGAGGTCGTATGGGGACGTTTGGAGGCGAGTTGAACGAGAGGCTTGACGGTCTGTTCACAGCCACGGACACAGCGGTGGCTGAGCTGGACGAGTTGCAGGGCATCATCGCCGAGTCCCACGAGCGTGGGTTCTTGGCGGCGGACACGCTGGCGGCCGCGGTGGAGGAGGCGGAGCTCTCCAGCCAGCAGGCCCAGGACGTGCTCTCCTATCTGGAGGAGCACGGGATCGAGTTGCTGGCCGCCGGCGAGGTGGCGGGCGAGCTGCAAACAGGCGCGGGCGCGGCCGGCCAGCCCCCGGGGGCGGTCCAGGACGAGCGCCTGCGCGAGCACGCGCTGGTGGGCGTGGGCGCGGGCGTGCGCGACGATGGCGAGGAACGCGTGCGCGACGCCGGCACCCGTCTGGAGGAGCTCACCCTGAAGGGCACCGCCCGCCGCCCGGAGCCCGAGCTGGCGGTCGAGCCGAGCCTCGACTCGCTGCGCCTGTACCTGCGCTCGATCGGGCGTGTGCCGCTGCTGAGCGCCGAAGAGGAGGTGGCGCTGGCGAAGCGCATCGAGCGCGGCGACATCGCCGCCAAGCAGCACATGGTGGAGGCCAACCTGCGCCTGGTGGTGTCCATCGCCAAGGGCTACGTGGGCCGTGGCCTCACGCTGCTCGACCTGATCCAGGAGGGCTCGTTGGGGCTGATCCGGGCGGTCGAGAAGTTCGACTACCGCCGCGGCTACAAGTTCTCGACGTACGCCACGTGGTGGATCCGCCAGGCGGTCACCCGCTCGCTGGCCGACAAGGGCCGCACGATCCGCATACCGGTGCACATGGTCGAGCGGCTGAACAAGCTCGCGTACGCCGAACGGCGTTTGATCCAGCAGCTGGGGCGCGACCCCTTGCCGGGAGAGCTGGCGAGCGAGCTCGAATGCTCCGTGCGCGAGGTGCGCGACATCATTCGTATCGCCCAGCAGCCGATCTCGCTGGAGAAACCGGTGGGCGAGGAGGATGACTCGGCGCTGGCGGACTTCGTCGAGGACGTGTCCGCGGCGTCGCCCTTCGAGATCGCCTCCGAAGCTCTGCGCCGCGAGAACGTCTCCCGCGTGCTCGCCTCGTTGCCGCGCCGCGAGCGCGAGGTGATCGAGATGCGCTACGGCATCGTCGGCGGGCGCTCGCGCACGCTCGAGGAGGTCGGCCGCGCGTTCAACATCACCCGCGAGCGCGTCCGCCAGATCGAGAACCGGACATTGAAAAAGCTGCAGACGCTGCCCGAAGCCCAGCATCTGCGCGAGGCGTCCTAGACCAGCGCCGCTGAGCACCCGCGGCGAGCGGCCCGGCTCGCCCTCCACGTTCTAAACTCTCCCACCCCCCGGCGGGGTTCCCGAGCGGTCAAAGGGGACGCGCTGTAAACGCGTTGGCTCTGCCTTCGAAGGTTCGAATCCTTCCCCCGCCATGACGTCCGTGCCGGTGCTGATCTCGCCGCTCAGCGGTCGTATGCGCCACCACGCGGCTTGACGGCCGTCACCACGATCACGCTGGCCTCTTGGTCCAGGCGGATGATGGCTCGCCAGTCACCGATGCGCAGACGCCACTCGCCTCGCCTGCCCTTGAGACTCCGCACGTCTCCGGCTGGCAGACGCTGGATCGCCGCGACGATGCGCTCCCGTTCATTGCGAGGAAGCTTGCGCAGGGCCTTCGCCGCCGCGCGTGCGCAATAACCGCATCCCACGACGGCAGTTCAGGCGCCAGGTTCGGACTCCGCGCGCAACTCGGCTACGTTGATCGCCTCGCCCCGCCGATAGGCCGCCCAGCCCTCATCGGACGCCTCTCGGTCCTCCCCGGTGTAGGGCTCATCGTCAACGGGTGCTGCCTCCAGGGCCGCGACCATTGGGTCCTTGGCGCGGGTCAGCAGGACCCCAGCGGCGTCCACGCTCTCCTCCGGAAGCTCATCCACAAGGCGATGCAGCTCGGCTCGCGTCATGCCCTAAACGTAGCATCGAGGCCCGAGCCCGAACAGACGGTCGAACGCCGCGATCGCAGCCAGCCGCGGCGTCACGCCGCCGGTCGCAGGACCGCCAGCGGCGCCATCTCAGCGGCACCCGCCGGCGCGAGCTCGGCGCTGGAGGCCAGCAGGGCGTCGCTCACCTGCGGCCAGGGCACACCGGGGCGGCTCAGGTAGTAGCCCTGTATCAGAGGCACGCCCAGGCGGCGCAGCACGAGCAGCTCCTCCCGGGTCTCGATGCCCTCCGCGATCAGCAGCCCACCGACCTGCTCGGAGTAGCCGGCCAGCGCCGCCACCAGCGCGGCGCGCTCGCCGTCGCCGTCGGCGTCGATGCCGCTCACCAGCGAGCGGTCGAGCTTCAGGTAGCTGGGGTGCACGGTGGTGATCTGGCGCAGGCCCGAGTAGCCGGCGCCCATGTCGTCGACGGCCAGGCGCGCGCCCCGTGCGCGCAGCGGCTCGATCGCATTGGCCAGCTCCATGTCGCCGTGCACGAGCGTCTCCTCGGTGATCTCGATGATCAGCCCGGACAGATCGTCGGGCAGGCGGGCGCCGGCCTGCTCGAGCATCGCCATCGTCGCCTCCTCCAGCAGCACGGGCGCCGATAGGTTGATCGACACGCTCGTGGCGGCCGGGCGCTCGGCGAGCAGCTCGAGCCCGGCGCGCAGGCAGGCCCGCTCCAGCTCGGAGCGCTGGCCGAGCTCCTGGGCGACCGAGAACCAGTGCAGCGGGCTGCCCTCCATGCCCGGCTGGGCGAAGCGCGCGAGCGCCTCATAGGCGTGCACCGAGCCGCTGCGCACGTCCACGATCGGCTGGACGACCATCGACAGCCCCTCGCCGGCGATCAGGCGCGCGAACGCGTCGCGGGTACGGGCGGCCTCCTCGACGCTGAGCCCGGGGAGCTCGCCGCCGGCGCTCGCCGCCGCATCGCCCGCGGGTGACTCGCCGCGGTCGGACATGCGCGCGGCGATGTCCCCGGCGAGCAGCAGCGTCTCCGCGCTGTCAGCCTGCAGCCGCGCCTGCTTGAGCAGTTCGTTGAGCTCGCGGGTGAGCCTGCCGATCGTCAGCAGGAGCCCGATGGTGGCGACGCACAGCGCGGCGTACTCGGCGCTCAGCGAGCCGTAGCGCACGATCGGCAGCGCCAGCGAGACGAGGATGATGGCGCGCCCGAACCAGTGTGCGCGCCCACCGCGCGCGAGCACGCCGCTGGCGACCGCCACCAGCCACAGCAGGTCGGGCGCGTTCACCCGCTGGCTGGCGAGGCCCACGATCAACACTCCGGCCAGGGCCGAGATCGACTCCTCGAGCGCCAGCCAGCGCGAGCGGGGCGCCCTCAGCTGGACCAGCGAGGTGAGCGCGATCAGCGCGAAGCCCGCGATGCCGAACACGGGGTGCGCCAGCAGGTGGGGCTGGAAGAGGAGCAGCGCCACGCCAATGACGCCCATGGCCACCCGCGTCCACGCGGGAGTGCGACGAGCGCGCAGGGCCTCGTCATCCCGCTCGATCGGGATCCTCTCGAACAGGCTCATCGCGTCCTGCTTCGGCCTGGGCGCAGGGCTGCTTGAAGGCTGGAGGCGCTTTCTCGCTACTCGTCGGGTGCGCCCGCGAGCACCTGGCGGGGTGGCTGGCGCTCGACGAGCGCCGCGTGTGCGGCGTGGGCGGGCACGCCGAGCTGCATGCCGACGCGACGCAACAGCTCGAGCAACTGCTCGACCTCGGCCGCGCTGAGCGTGGCGCACAGGTCGCGCTCGAGCCCGGCGGCCAGCACGACGGCACGGCCGAGCAGCTCACGCCCGGCGTCGGTCAGGTGGAGAGCCCGCGTACGCCGGTCGAGCGGGTTGAGCCGGCGTTCGAGCAGCCCCCGCGCCTCGAGCGCGTCCACGAACGCGACCATGCGGCTGGGCGGGATCTGCAGGCGCCCGCCGATCGCCTGCTGGGACTGTCCCTCGGCGGCCCCCACGGCCCGCAGCAGGGCGAACTCCCGCGGTTCGAGCTCCAGCGGGGCGAGGATCTGGTGAAAGCGCCGGCCGACGGCGTAGCCGATCGAGGAGACGGTGAAGCCGACCGCCTGGAAGGGCGTGCTGGCGAGGATCGAGGGCGAGGCATCCGCGTCGGCGCACGGGGAGAGGCGTTCGGGGCCCGGGGTCGGGTGGCCATCGCCGCTAGTGTCGAGGTTCGCGCCCCCCGCATCCCCCTCCGCGGGTTTCGTCGCTGCCCTCTCGCTGTTCACGACTAGATCATATCCCCGCGGAAGGATTTATGGTATAGATCGTTCTGCACGGAATAATTCCTAGCCGAATGAATGGCGGGGTACGGCTGCCGGGCGGGTCGCAGCGATGAGTTTCAAGCGCGGGGCCGGTCCAGTTGTCGTTCGTGTTGGATCTGGTTCGGCGCCGTCCAGCGGCGCGGAAAGGAGACTTCTCAAATGACATCGCTCACCCGCTGGGTCCTAGCCCACAAACGCATCATCGTGGCAGTCTGGGTGCTGCTCACCCTGGTGGGCGCGGCGTCCGCCGGCTCGGCCACCAAAGCGCTCAAGCAGAAGTTCTCGGTTCCGGGCAAGGAAGGCTTCCAGACCAACCAGGAGATCCGTAGCAACTTCCATGGCACCGGCGGCAACGGCGCGCCCCTGCTCGCGGTGGTGAGGCTGCCGGCGGGCACCTCGGTGGACTCGCCGACGGTGCTCGCGCAGCTGCGGGGCGTGGAATCGCGGCTCGAGCGCACACTGCCGGGGACGCGCCTGGCGGGCTACGCGAGCACGGGCAGCGCCGCCTTCCTGTCGCGCGACCGGCACACGACGTTCGTGATCGCCTACCCGCCACCGGAAGCGGCCAATGCCTTCGAAGCGAATCCCGAAGCGGCCAAACACGCGACCGCGGCGCTCGCGGGCACGACCGTGGCGGGCGCACCGGTGCACCTCACCGGGTATGACGCGCTGTCGGTCCAGAGCGGCGGCGGCAAGGGCCCTGGCGTGCTGCTCGAGGCGATGCTCGGGGGCGTCGGGGCACTGCTGGTGCTGGCGTTCGTGTTCGGCTCGTTCCTGGCGGTCGTGCCGCTGATGATGGCCGTGGCGGCGATCCTCACCACGTTCCTGGTGGTGTGGGGCCTGACCGCCTTCACGGAAGTGTCGCCGATCGTCCAGTTCCTGATCGCGCTCATCGGTCTCGGCGTGTCGATCGACTACTCGCTGCTGGTGGTGGTGCGCTGGCGCGAGGAGCGCTCACGCGGACTCACCGACGAGCAGGCGATCGAACGCGCCATGCAGACCGCCGGGCGCGCCGTGGTGTTCAGCGGCACGACGGTCGCCATCGGCCTGTTCGCGCTGATCGCCCTACCGGTCCCGTTCCTGCGCTCGGTCGGCTACGGCGGCATGCTCATCCCGCTGATCAGCGTGATCGTGGCGCTCACCTTGCTGCCGGTGGTGCTGAGCAAGCTCGGCCCGCGCCTGGACTGGCCGCACATCCGCGACGACGCCAAAGCCAGCCGCGCGTGGACCGGGTGGGCGAACCTGGTGGTGCGCAGGCGCTGGGTGGCGGCGCTGGGCGCGGCGCTCGTGCTGGCGGCGCTGGTGCTCGCGGCCACAAACCTCCAGTTGGGCACCTCCAACGTGAACACGATCGCCAAGGAAGGCGACGCCAAGCAGGGCTTGGTGGAGCTCGAGCGCGCGGGCATCGGCTCCGGGGTGCTGGTGCCGGCCGAGGTGCTCGTGGGCGACTCCGCCCCGAGCTCCCCCGCACACGTGGCGCAGGCGCTGGCGGCGCTCCCGGGCGTGCACGGCGCGGTCGCTCCGCAGCTGGTGCAATGGCACCACGCGGGACTGGCGGTGGTGGACGAGTTCCCGACCCCGGACGCCTCCACGGCCGCCGGGCGGGCCACGCTCACGCTCGTGCAGTCGACCTCGCGCGCGCTCGGGCCCGATGTGAGCGTGGGCGGGATCGGCGCCCAGAACAAGGACTTCATCGAAGCCGTGTACGGGAACTTCCCGCTGATGATCGCGCTCATCGCGGCGATCACCTTCGTGCTGCTCGCACGGGCGTTCCGCTCGCTGCTGCTGCCGCTGAAGGCGGTGATCCTGAACGTCATCAGCGTGGCCGCCGCGTGGGGGGTGCTGGAGCTCGTGTGGCAGGCCGGCCACGGCTCGAGCCTGATCTGGGGGATCTCGGCGACGGGGTCGATCACCGCGTGGATCCCGCTGATGGTGTTCGCCTTCCTGTTCGGGCTGTCGATGGACTACGAGGTGTTCATCCTCGCCCGCATGCGCGAGGAATACGACGCCACCGGGGCGACCGACACGGCCGTCATACGCGGCATCGCGCGCACGGGACGGCTGGTGACGAGCGCGGCGCTGATCCTGTTCCTGGCGTTCGTGTCGCTGGCGTCTGGGCCGGAGACGGAAATCAAAGTGCTGGCCACGGGTCTCGCGGCGGGCATCCTGCTGGACGCGACGATCATCCGGGCGCTGCTGGTGCCGGCGGTGGTGTCGCTGTTCGGGCGCTGGAACTGGTGGCTGCCGCGGATGCCCGCGCGGCTGTTGCGCGTGCAGCCCTCGCCCCTGCCGCGCCTGGCGACCGATCTGGAGGGATCGTGATGGCGGCGTCGGGCTGCTAGGCGCTCCGCAGGCGCCCGGCGAGCTCGGCGGCGTCGGGCGTGCTGAGGAGCACTCGGCGCAGCTTGCCGCCGCCACCAACCGCGAACGACAGGGCGGGCACGCCGCGGCGCACGACGAACACTTCGTCCAGACGTATGGTGCGGGCGACGAAGTACAGCCACGGCACGCGGAGGCCCACTTTGACGCCCGCCCTCATGGCCTCGCGGACGGGTTCCGCGACCACGCGCACGTCGCTGACGTCGGCGCGCGCCACGCGCACGTCGCGCAGGAGCCCGAGCGCCTTCTGCCACGGCGCGAGCCGCACTTCGACCCACTCCTCGGTGAGGACCACGCGCACAGGCGACAGGGTAACCGCGAAAAAACGCACACGGCGAGCGACCGTTCGGGTAGAACTGACAGCGAGCGCGCATATGGACGCGGCGCGGGATGGCCGGTGCTCGAGCGGGCTCGACGACAACCGAGCAGCCAGAAGGGAGTACCGATCATGGAGTCCTCCGCGGTCCCAACCAGAGTCCTCATCGTTGCCCACAAGACGGCCGCGACCCAACCCCTGCTCGACGCGGTCAGAGCGCGCTCGGCGCGCGGACCATGCACGTTCACGCTGCTCGTCCCGAACGCCGCCCACGGCCTGCACAGGGTCGTCGACGCGGAGGACCAGGGCGCGAGCGAAACGCAGGGTGTGCTGGATGTGGCGCTGCCGAAGCTGAGCGAGGCGGCCGGCGGCGCGGTGGAGGGAATCGTCGGCGACCCGGACCCGGTGGCGGCGGTGCACGACGCGATCAACCTGCGCGGATTCGACGAGATCATCATCTCGACGCTGCCCACGCATGTATCGCGGTGGCTGCGGCTCGACCTCCCGAGCAAGGTCTCCGGCATGGGCCTGCCCGTGACCACGATCACGCCGGCCGACGACGAGTAGTAGCCCCAGCGAAGCTCCCCTGCCTGCACGCCGCGATCGACCGCCGTCCGGCCGCCGCCGCTCGCACGGCCACGTGCTCTGGGTTGTCATTAGCTACTCTGATTGTTTTTATTCTCGGCGCAGCTGTCTGCAGAACCCTGACTGGCAGGTAGCTATCTGGGGGAAGCGGGGGCTGACTGATAGCGAGCTATCAAAGACAGTTGTCTGTGGAACTTTCGTCTGCGCAGCGCGAGAGTTGGAACGATGGAAACTGTCCGTAGGCAATTTGCCGCCAACCTGCGACAGTACCGCGATCGGGCGGGCCTCTCCCAAGAGGCGTTGGCCGACCTCTGCGACCTGCACCGCACGGAGATCAGCCTGCTCGAGCGCTGCAAGCGCTCGCCCCGGCTGGAGACGATCGTGATCCTCTCCCGCGGCCTCGAGCTGACCTCGCCGAGCGACCTGCTCGAGGGCATCACCTGAGCAGCACGAAGTCACGCCGCTGCGGTTAGCTCCTGTCCCTGCGCCTTGGCGGCCTCCTCGTGGTTGGGCTCGGAGCTGCCGCGGCCTGGGAGCGGTGGCAGCGCGAGCTTGCCGATCTTTCGCACGACGCTGCCGAACTGCCTGTGCAGCGGGCCGGTGTTGTAGGGGATGCGGTAACGCTCCGTGATCTCGCTGACCTCGGCCGATATCTCGGCGTAGCGGTGAGCGGGAAGATCGGGAAACAGGTGGTGCTCGATCTGGAAGCTGAGGTTGCCCGCGAGGATGTGGAACAGCTTGCCGCCGGTCAGGTTGGCCGAGCCGAGCAGCTGACGGTAGTACCACTCTCCGCGGGTCTCGTTCTCGGCCTGCTCCTCGGTGAACTGCTGCGTCCCATCGGGGAAGTGGCCGCAGAAGATGATCGTGAACGACCACAGGTTGCGGGCGAGGTTCGCGCTCGCGTCTCCGGCGAGCACGAACGGCAGCGATGGTCCGGACAGCAGCGGGAACAGCAAGTAGTCCTTGAGCGTCTGGCCACGCACCTTGCGCCAGATGTCTCCCAGCATTCCCCGCTTCTCGGCCAAGGTCGTCTCGCCGGCGGCGAGCCGCTCGGCTTCGAGGTCGTGCAGCGCGACGCCGTACTGGAAGAAGACCGCCAGCAGCGCCGCGTAGAGCGGGTTGCCGAGGTAGTACGGATGCCACCGCTCCTCCTCGGACATGCGCAGGATCCCGTAGCCGATGTCGCGGTCCTTGCCGACGATGTTCGTGTGGGTGTGGTGCATGTAGTTGTGGGAGTGGCGCCACTGGTCGCCCGGGCAGGCGGTGTCCCACTCGAAGGTCTTGCCGTTCAGGCGCGGATCCTTCATCCAGTCGTACTGCCCGTGCATCACGTTGTGCCCGATCTCCATGTTGTCGAGGATCTTCGACAGCGACAGGGCGGCGGTGCCGCCGATCCAGGCCGGCGGCAGGAAGCCGAGCAGCAGCAGCGCGCGGCCGGCGACCTCCAGTCCACGCTGGGTGCGGATGACCTTGTTGATGTAGTCCGCGTCGCGCTCGCCGAGATCCGCGACGACGCGCGCGCGGATGGCGTCGAGCTCCTGTCCGAACGCCTCGAGCTGCTCGGGCGTGAGACTGGGTGCTGGGGTGGACATGACTGGCTCCTTCTCGATGACGGGGTTCATAGGTCGAGCGCTACGTCGCCGACCGGCACGGACACGCAGATCCGGATCTGCTCGTCTCTGGCGGTCGAGATCTCGCCGGTGATGATGTTTCGGACGGTGCCGGCGGTCTTGTGGCAGCTACACGTGTTGCAGATGCCCATGCGGCATCCGTGGTCGGGGGTGAGCCCGGCGTCCTCCGCCTGCTCGAGCAGCGGCAGGCCGCTGTTGGCTGCCTCGCGTCCGCTGGCGGCGAAGCTGACCAAGCCTTCTGCGCCGTCGGTGTCGAAGCTCAGCGGCGGCTGCGTGAACGTCTCCACCGCCGGCTCTGAGAGACCGTCCTGCGTCCAGACGGCACGGACCGCGTCGATCAGCGTCGGCGGGCCGCAAACGAAGGTCGCGGCGTCCGCGTGCTCGGAGATGACAGCCCCCAGGTGCTCACGGCGGAAGCGACCGCCGAGCGGCAGGCGTCGCCCACGCGTGAACCCGCGGGCGACACGGACTCCATCATGGCGGTCGACGAGCCGATCGAGCTCGGCGCCGTAGAGCGCGAGCGCGGACGAGCGCGCGTAGTTGAGGAACCCGATCTCGCCCGCGAAGCCCTCGTCGCAGAGGGTGCGCAGCATGGCCATCACCGGCGTGATGCCGCTGCCGCCGCTGATCAGCAGCACGCGCTCGGGCCGCGGGTCTGGCAGCACGAAGTCGCCCTCCGCCTGGGTCAGGCCAACGATCATCCCCGGCCGCGCGTGGTCACGCAGGTAGCGCGAGACCTTGCCCTCGGGGTGGGTCGAGACGGTCAGCTCGAGGACGCCGCCGGCAGCGTGCTGGGAGCCGGCGGGAGAGTACGGCCTGGTCTCGCGGACTCCGTCGATCTCCACGCTGAGACCGACGAACTGGCCGGCGCGCAGGCCGCGCCAGGTCTCGTTCGGGCGGAGCCGGAGCGTGACGCTCTTGGGCGTCTGACAGCGGACGGCCGTCACCTCGGCGCGCACCTGGTGCTTCACGAGCAGCGGCCGGACGAGCTCGAGGTAGCGGTCAACGCCATGCGGATAGGCGAGCGCATCGAGCAGGCTCGAGCGGAGCAGCCGGCGGCCAACGCGACGGGGCGAGGCCACGGAAGGCAAGCTATCGACCAGCTTCAGTGGGTGCACACATGTTCACATAGTACACTTACCCACGGAGCAGGGATCGATACACATTTTGGCCTAATTAGTTCGTGAACGTGAACACTCGTACACCTGGGGGCGCCGCGCGTCAAGAACGCAAGCTGCTTACGCGCCAGGCGCTCCTCGACGCAGCGCTCGAGCTGCTGGAGGAGCAGAGCTTCTCCAGCCTCAGCCTGCGTCAGGTGACGCGCGTCGCAGGCGTCGTCCCGACGGCCTTCTACCGCCACTTCGACGACATGGAGGAGCTCGGTCTCGTCCTGATCGACGAGTCCTTCCGGACACTACGGGCGATGATCCGCGCGGCGCGCGCGGACACGCGGACCAACGACCATGTGATTCGCAACTCGGTCGAGCTCCTGGTCGGCTACGTGCACGAGCACGACACCCACTTCCGCTTCATCGCGCGCGAGCGCTTCGGCGGCGTCGCCGCTTTGCGGCAAGCGATCCGCGTGGAGATCCGCCTCTTCGCGAGCGACCTCGCGACCGACCTCGCGCGCCTGCCTTACCTCGAGCGCTGGAGCACCGAGGATCTCCAGCTACTGGCCGGACTGATGGTCAACGCGATGGTCTCCACCGCAGAGGCGATCCTGGACGCGCCGCCGAAGGACCCCACCGCGGAGGCCGAGATCATCACCACCGCTGTACGCCAGCTGCGAATGATCACGCTGGGCGTGCCCCAGTGGCGCAGCCCAGGGGCGCAGCCGCTACCGCCAGCCACCAGCGCAGGCGAGATGCCTCAGTGACCCCACATGCGATCAGCGAGGAAGGACCGAAATGTACGACACTTATGGGTACACTTCTTGAAGAACCTCCCCTCCGGTTTCGCGCAGGGAGACCGCAACATGCCCACCGTCAGCATCCGTGACCTATCTCGCAACGCCAGCGGCGTCGTGTCCGAGGTAGCGAGCAGTGGCCGACCGGCGATCGTCACCAAGCATGGCGCCCCTGTCGCGGCGGTGATCGCGATCCCAGAGGGCGACCTGGAGGACTTTGTGCTTGCCCACGCCGCGACGTTCCTCGAGGACATGCAGGCCGCCGACGCGGACCTTGCCGCCGGGCGCACCCAGCCCGCTGCGGAGGTCTTCGCCGAGCTGGAAGGCTGACCGCGGCCCGGTCTGAACCGTACCCGCTGATCCCGGCTCATGCCTGACTCGCCGCTGAGGGGCATCGAGCTCTCGCGTCGTGCGACCCGGGATCTGCGCAAGCTGGCGCCACCCGACCGCCGCCACGTCCGCGAGGCGCTGGAGGCTCTGTCTGGCAACGCCCAAAACCTCGCATCGCTCGACCCCTGACTCCCCGACCGGAGGATCGGCCCACGCACGGGCCCAACCGTCGGCACGCTCACTGGCCGCCGGCAGCCCTACTGGAAAGCAAGGTAGGTCCTCCTATGGGCTCGAGTCCCGTCCTGTCTGGATTTCAAGGGCTCGGCTGGACTCTGAACGGCAGGCTTTTCGGTCCCGTAGAGCCTGTGCGGGACGGACCTGGGCAACACGCTTGCCCCGATAACACCCCAAGAAAACGCCCCAGGAACGACCGGGCACTTCTGGCCATTTGGAGCGCCGATGATATCGCGGTCGGCGACGACCACGATAGGATTCGGGCTCGCGCCGACGTAGCTCAGCTGGTAGAGCACCTCCATGGTAAGGAGGGGGTCCGGGGTTCGAGTCCCCGCGTCGGCTTGCCCAAAAACCGCATAGGCAAGCTGTTTTTTCGAGGGCCTAAAGATTTGGGGCAGTTTTTCCTGCTTTCTGGGGCAAGTTAGAAACAATGCAGCAAGGCCTGGATTTTGCTCACCTGCCGATGGCCCTGGTGCCTTTGTGTTCCCTCCGGATCAGATCGACTCGTGCGAAGCGGCAGCCAGCCCCGTCGCGCTTCCCTTCCTGAGGCGGCGTGGTATCGTTGGGCGGTACCGAAGTACCGAAATGGCCTATGTCGCGAGCGCAATCCCCGATCAAGGTCCATGAGGCCACCAAGGAGAAGGTCCGCTACGCGGCGTTGATGTCGGGCCTCAAACAAGCTGAGCTGGTCGAGCGCGCGGTCGACGAGTACGTGGACCGCCACCGTGACCAGTTCGCGCAGCGCATGGAGCGTGCGCAACAGGCCCTGCTGGGCGGGAAGGCCTCGGCCCTTGCGTACTCGCTGAGGGTGGAGGAGACCGACGTTCAGCGTCTCGGCGGTGTGTCCTCGGCTCAGCTCGGTGACTCGCGCAAACCGCGGCGCGCAACGTCGAACCAGGCGAGCTCGCCCGAGGGCCAGTCCGCGCGAGGCTCCCACTCCTCGGCCTCCGCCGCGGTCAAGACCAAGCCGAGCAGCACGTCGCGCAGGCGCTCATCGACGAAACGCCCGTCGGTCGCCCGAGTCGCGATCACGTCCCATACCTCCTCGCCAGACGTTACGACATGAAGCCGCGCATAGCAGCGCTCTACCAGCTGGTTTCGTCCGCCATGTGAGCCGGTTGGCCCGAGCTGTAGTGTCCGGAGCACCCTCCTGACCGTGCTGCTTTGCCTGATCACGACGAACTGATCAAACGACTGGCGACGGCGCTGGCCGTCTCGGACGCTCGCCGGTCCGGTGATCCGCAGACTCGGGTCCGTCTGGACCACTACCTGCCGTCTATCGGTGGCCCTGGGAGCGCTGTGCGCTGGCGTCTGTATACCCCGCGGCACAGGCTGATCGGTGTGCCGAGCCCTGAGCCGGCTCGGTCGGCGTGGCACCGTGCCGACCCGGCGAAGGGACGTAGATTGATCGCGGTCGACGTGCGCAACGAGAGCCGCGTGGCGGCTTTCCTGTCCTGGCACTTCGAGGACCCCAATATCAAGCCACCGCGAGCGAAGGCCGGGCGCCGCCGCCCGCATCTGATCACGTCTGTGTGCGTCCGCCAGGACGCCCAGGGCAGACTCCGCAGCGAGTACATGACCGCTGCTCTCCTGCTGACGCTCGTCGTATCGGCAATCGACACGGTGACCGTCGCACACGGCTGCATCGGCGTGCTCGAGGACTCGGGAATCGTCCTCACGCCCGGGGATCTCGACGCGTTTGGGTTCACGCCCGGTGTCGGCGAGCCCAACGGTGGCTGGGCCGACCGGTGGTACCGCGAACGGCGTCACTCCGTCTAGTCATTCAGATGGCGGCGGTAGATCGCCTCCGCGCGATCGGCCCATTCCCCGGGCAGCTCGCTACGCAACTCTGCAACGAAGGCGTCGCTCTCCTCGGGCTCAGGCGCGGGAAGCGCGGCAAGGAACTGCTCTGCCTCGGTGGTAACCCATCCTGCAAGCTCCGGGGCTTGCAGCTCGGCCAGCTCGACCAGGCCCCCCGCGACCTCCTCGACAGCATTGCGTCGGGCGTGGGTGGCAATCAGCAGTACGTCCGGGATCTGCAGGTAGCGCTCGCGCCGGCCCCACTCGACTGGCGTGATCCCCAGATCGCGCACGGCACGAGTAATGAACGAAGGATGCACGTCGATGAGCGCGGCGGCCTTTCGGAAGCTCGGGAGCACTCGCTGCAGATCCGCGCGAGGAATCGTCGGTGAGGTTGCCATAGAGCGACAGTAGCAGCTAGCCGCAACGATTGCAACTGTCGCATGGGTAGCAATCGACTTGCCCGCGATGACGGTGCGGGCGCGTCCGACACATGCCCGGGCACGCACGACCTGCTCGAAGTCACCGACCTTCACAACGTGAGCGTGGCGACGCCTGTGGCGTGTGGTCGAAGGCGGGTGGCGGCCAGATGCCACGGCCGTCCGCTCACGCAGGAGGTCTTTGCAGCAGATCGCGCTACGACCTACGCACCCCGTGCGCTTGCGTCCTCTGGAGCGATGAGTGTGGCGCCTGGTATGTAGGCGACGACGCGGCGTGGATCCCGTGTGAGCAACGGCCGGTCGGTCACGGCGGCATGCGCGCCGATCAAGAAGTCTGGGAGGACGGCGTCGCGCGTGCCTCCCGCGCGGCGGTAGTCGGCATGGGCGTGACCGGCGAGGAAGGCCGCCGCTGTCGGGATCTCCTCGATGATCGCCATCGAGGGCAGCGCTGAGCGCAGTTCCTCGATGCGCGGGAACCGTGGCGCGATCTCGGCGAGCACGACCGCGTTGAGGACGATCGCGCCTCGCTGGGCTGCCTGCGTGAGCTGCTCCTGCGACCAGGACAGCCAGCGTGCGTCCTCGGTGAAGAGGTCGAGCAGAACGCTGCTGTCGACGAAGGTCTCCAACGCCGGCCGCTATCGGCGGGTGAGCGCCAGGATCTCCTCGGTGCTCATCTCGCCCGTGCCGGCGCCACGCATGCGGCCGATCTCCTTGGCCGCCCGGTCGGAGTCGACCAGTAGCCGCGCGCCGCGCTCGTCGAGCTCGAACTCGACGTCGCTGCCCGGCTGGATCCCGAGTGCCCGCCGCACCGGGAGCGGAATCGTGACCTGACCCTTCTGCGTGACTCGCACACGGTAATACTAACAAGTAATACCCACGTGCAGGACTTCCGGCTACCCTCGTGCGGATTCGCGCGAAAAAGCCCGTAATCCGCGGACGATGGCTGGCCCTCGCCCTGCTGGCCGTGATCGTCGTCGGGCTGGCGGTTGCCGTGCTCGCGAGCCGGCCGGGACCCAAAGGGCACGGCCAGGCGAGCGCCTCGAGCTGCAACGGCGCGGCGGCGCTGTGTGGGCGGCGCCTCGGCGAAGTGGTGTTCCCGGGGACCCACAACTCCTTCGCGGCCTCCACTGAGCCGGGCTGGCACTTCGCCAACCAGACATACGGGATCGCCCGCCAGCTCGACGACGGGATCCGCGCCCTGCTGCTCGACGTGCACTACGGCGTGTATGACTCGGCGAGCGGTCGCGTGCGCACCGATCTGAGCGCCGAGGGCTCCGATCGCAACAAGGTCGCCCAGCAGGTCCCCCCGAGCGCGCTGCGGCTCGCCGATCGGATCGCCGGCCGTGTCGGCGTGGGCACGTTGACGGGCACGCCGGAGCTGTACCTGTGCCACACTCTGTGTGAGCTGGGGGCCGAGCCGCTCGAGCAGGAACTGGGGGTCATCAGGCGGTTCCTGGAAGGACATCCCGACCAGGTCCTGATCGTGATCGTCGAGGACTACGTCCCGCCCGCGGCCATCGAGCAGGCGTTCGCGAGTGCGGGGCTCGGGCGCTACGTCGCCACGCTCGCGCGCGATCAGCCGCCTCCGACCCTGGGGTCGTTGATCGCGCAAGGGCACCGTCTGGTCGTGTTCGCCGAGGAGAAGGGCCGATCGCCCTCGTGGTACATGCCCGCGTTCTCGTTCATCCAGGACACCCCGCTCGGAGCCACACGCCCCAGCCAGTTGAGCTGCAAGCGCTACCGGGGCGAACCGGACAGCCCGCTCCTGCTGATCAACCACTGGATCCCCCCGTTCCCGCCCAGCCTCACGCTGAACGCGAGAATCGGGCGGGCGGCGTTCCTCAAGCAGGGCATCGAGCGCTGCCTGAAGGCGCGGGACTTCAAGGGCGCGATCGTGGCCGTCGACTTCTACCAGCGCACGTCGGTGGTGAAGGTGGCCCAGGAACTCAACGACGGTCTTTAGAGTGTGTGGGCGTGTCGCTCGTTCGACTGGGCCGGGTAGCCGCACCTGACGTGGTCGTCGCCGCCTCGTCGTGACCGTGTCCGCGCACGCCACGCTGGAGTCCGGGGAGAGCGAGGAGCGGGGCCGTGAGGCTCGCCGCGGCACACCGCGCTCGGCCCACGGCGATTGGTCGCCGGCGCCGGATCGTCCCGATCCGGTCGCCGTGCTCACCGCCCAGGCGGCCACCCGGGTGCAGGAGCTGATCCCGATCCGCTACGGGCGCATGCTCGCCTCGCCGTTCACCTTCTACCGCGGCGCCGCCGCCGTGATGGCCGCGGACCTCGCCGCGACGCCCCACTCGGGCATCGTGGTGCAGGCCTGCGGCGACGCGCACATCTCCAACTTCGGCGGCTTTGCCGCCCCGGACCGCAGGCTGATCTTCGGCCCGAACGACTTCGACGAGACGCTCCCCGGACCGTGGGAGTGGGACGTCAAGCGGATGGCGGCCAGCGTCGAGATCGCCGGACGTGACGTCGGGCTGCCCGCCGATCGGCGGGGGTGGATCGTCAGCTCGTGCGTACGCGAGTACCGCGAGGGCATGCGCGCGTTCGCCCAGATGAGCCACCTGGACGTGTGGTACGAGCGCCTCAACGCCAGCGAACTCGTCGAGCGCTTCGGCGGTACGCTGGGGCGCAGGGGCCGGATCGTGTTCGCCAAGCCGTTCGCCGCGGCGCGGCGCAAGACGAGCCTGCGGGCCGTCAAGAAGCTCACCGAGCGCGTCGACGGCCAGCTTCGCTTCCGCAGCGTGCCGCCGTTGCTCGTCCCTCTGCGCGAGCTGTTCGATCCGTCGGACGCCCGCGACCAGCGCACATGGGTCGGCGAGCTGCTGGACGAGTACGCCGCCAACCTCCCGGCCGACCACCGCTACCTGTTCGAGACCCACCGCTTCGTCGACATGGCGCGCAAGGTCGTCGGCGTCGGCAGCGTGGGCACGCGCGCGTGGGTGTTCCTGCTGGTCGGGCGCGAGGGCAGCGACCCGCTCGTGCTGCAGGCCAAGGAGGCGCAGCCCTCGGTGCTCGAGCCCTACCTCGGCACCAGCGAGTTCGCCAACCACGGCGAGCGCGTGGTCCGTGGCCAGCAGATCTCGCAGGCCGCCAGCGACATCTTCCTCGGCTGGCAGCGCGGCGAAGGCCTCGACGGCGACGAGCATGACTTCTACGTCCGCCAGCTGTGGGACTGGAAGGCGTCCGCCGACCTGTCGACCCTCGACGAGTCGGGGCTGCACGCCTACTCACGCGCCTGCGGCTGGTCGCTGGCCCGCGCGCACGCCCGCTCCGGAGACCGGCTGGCGATCGCCGGGTACCTGGGCGCGGGCGCGAAGTTCGACCAGGCGATCGCGCGCTTCTCCATGGCGTACGCCGATCAGAACGAGCACGATCACCAGCGCCTGGCCGAAGCGGTGGCCGCGGGTGAGGTCCCGGCCGAGTTCGGCGTGTGACCCCGGGTGCTCCGGCCCGCTGGCGAAGCCCGCGCTAGCTGCCCCCGGCCGGCACGTTCGGCGAGACAGTCACCAGGGCGGCGCTGCTCGGCGGCACTTCCACCGTGATCACCCCGTGCTCGTTGGGCACCCGCGGTAGGGTCGCCGGCTGGGTCCAGATGCCGCTCGCCGCCACCGCCGCGCCTCCCAGGCGCACCCCGGCGAGCGCTTCCGGGGAGGGCGCCGTCAGCGACAGGACGCTCGCGCCGTGAAAGCCGCCGCCCACATGCAGCGCCACCGCCGCGTCGCGGTCGCCGGGCGGGTCGTCGTCGACGATCACGAAGCTCAGCGCCCCGTCCGGCGCCTGGAAGGAGCTCAGGACCACGTTCGTGTGCTCGGGCGAGCTCACCGCCTCCTGGACCGGACGCTCACCGATCAGCGCCCGCGCCATCAGCAGCGCGTACCACTCGGGCTGGGCCTGCAGCGCCCCGGCCGCGGCCGCTTGGGCGTTGGGGGCGCACAGCGGCGTGTAGCCGACGCAGTTGACGGGGTTGCCCTCGAAGTTGATCCCGGCGACCCCCAGGGTCATGGCCTTGGTCATGAAGCTCAACGCCCACAAGGCGGAGGCGAACGTATTGCTGACGCCAGGCACGCCGCCGCAGGAGACGGTGTTCGCCTCATCCATGCGGAACGGCACTTCGCTCTCGTTGGCGATGAACATGTAGCGACGGAGCGACCCTTCCTCGAGTTCGCGGATCTGCGGGCTCAGCAGCCGGGGAATGCTCGGCGGGGGCCGTTCGTTGCAGCCGAGCGGATAGTGGTGTCCGGTGAGCAACACGGGCCGCTGGTAGATCGCCTCGCCCAGCCCCCAGCTTTCATACGCACTCGACCCCGACGTGTCCGGGCCGGCGAGGGGAATGCCGGGCGCGAGGGCTTCGATCGCCCCGCGATACACGGCCACCTGTTCGTTGTACTGCACGAACGTCCACGGTCGCGAGCGCAGCCCGTGCGTCGCATACGAGTTGGGCTCGTTGCCCACCTCGATCGCTTCCAGCGATTCCCCCAGCGCGGCCCTGGCGGCGGCCGCCTCCCGCGCCGCCGCCTGGGGTTCGAAGTGCCCAAACCCGAGTGTCAGCAGCACCCGCCATCCGCTCTCCCCCGCCAGGCTGGCGAGCTGGCGCAGGTTCCCCGCTTCGATCACGCTCGACGCCCACGGCGGGCGCGGGCTCGAGGGTTCGCCCCATGCGACGTCTTCGTCGGCCGTCACGCCACCGAAGCGCAACACGCCCTTGCCGAGCGAGCGCAGCAGCGTGACCAGATCGCCGCCGCCCGAGAAGCTGGCGAGCTGGGGCAGCGCCGCCACCTCGAACGAGAGACCCAGGAAGTTCTGCGGAACGGGCGCCCCCGCTTCGCCCGTTTCCACCGACACCGACAGCGGGATGGTCTTCGGCCGCGCCCGCTTCGAGCGCGGCGCCGGCTTCGTCTTCGCCGCGGGTCCCGGGCCGGCTTTGACGGCGGGCGCGGACCCGGCCGGGGTCCCGCCGGGCTGGGCGGCGCGGGCGACTCCGAGGCAGACGAGCAGCAGGACCAGCGCCGCGCATGGCACCGCCAGCCAACGCGCCCCTCGGGCGCCGGCGGGGGGTCCTTGCAGGCAGCTAGAGCTCAGAGCTCACCGCAAACCAATCCGACTTGAGATCCGCAGCTCCTTCGCACACGTCCCGCACCGCGTCCAGCACCGCCCGGCGACCGATCTCCACGCGTTCGTCGCGGGTCATCGACACGGGCGCTTCGTCGCCGGTGCGCGCGGTGATCTCCGAGCCGATTTTGGCGAACGACACCTCGTCACGCCGCGTGCCCAGGCGCTGCCAGAGCGTCTCGAGCGCGTCGGCGGGCGGGGTGTAGCCGGAGTGAGGCGTGATCCTGAACTGCACACGGCTAGGCTACAACAGCCCCCGTGTGGCAGGCGTCGGCCCGGCGCCAGAGCCGCCCCTGCTGAGCCATTGCGCCAGTTCTCAGACCCACACCTGGCGGCCCTGGCCGTACTCGCGGCGGGCGCCCCTCTGGCCGTGTGGGCACCGCGCCATCACCCCGGCCGCTGGATGGTTCCCGCCGCACGGGCGCTCGCGCTGCTGTTGTTCGCCGGCTGGGCCGGGGAGTACCTGGCGGACGTCCTGCTCGGCACGTGGACGATCCAGTACGACCTGCCGCTGCAGCTCACCGACGCGGTGTCGGTCGTCTCGATCCTCGCGCTGTGGACACGGCGCATGGCGTTCGTCGAGCTCTGCTGGTTCTGGTCGCTGACCGCGTCGCTGCAGGCCACGCTCACGCCGGACCTGTCGAGGAGCTTTCCCAGCGTCTACTACTTCACGTACTTCACCTACCACGTCGGCGCCATCATCGCCGGCTGCTTCCTGGTGCTCGGGTGCCGCCTGTACCCGCGGGCGGGCGCCGTCTGGCGCGTGTACGCGGTCACGCTCGCGTGGACCGCGATCGCGGCGCTCGCCGACCTCGTCACGGGCGGCAACTACATGTACCTGAGCGAAAAGCCGCAGCACGACTCGCTGCTCAGCCTGCTCGGCCCGTGGCCCTGGTACATCGCCTCGACGGCCGTGCTCGCGCTGGCCATGCTGTTCGCCGTCAAGCTGCTCACCGACTGGGCGGCCAGGCGGCCGGCGGGGCTCGCGGGCGCCGCCACGAAGCCGGCTTAGCGTGGGCGTCGGGGCGGCGGCGATGACTCTCGCCCGTCGTGGCAGTCTCAAGGTGGGCACACGACCACAGGAGGAGCATCGATGGCAGCGAGACTGACCAGCGCCGGGATCGAGCAGTTGCGCCGCGCGGCTGAGCGACACGTCGGGGACACGCGCGTCCCGGGCCTGGTGGCGCTCGTGTGCGCCGGCGAGGAGGTGCATGTGGAGGCGCTCGGCCACCTCGACCTCGACGGGCGGCCGGTGGCACGCGACTCGCTGTTCAGGCTCTCCTCGATGACCAAGCCGATCACCGCCGCGGCCACCCTGGCGGTCATCGAGGAGGGGCTGATCGGGTTGCAGGAGCCGGTCGAGCGCCTGCTGCCCGAGCTCGCCGATCGCCGCGTGCTGCGACGCATGGACGGACCGCTCGAGGACACCGTCCCCGCCGAGCGCTCGATCACGACGCGGGACCTGCTGACGTTCACCTTCGGCTTCGGCATGGTCATGGAGATGTTCATGTCAGCCACGCCGTGGCCGGTGGTGGCGGCCGACGAGCGGTTGCACCTGGCCACGCTCGGGCCGCCGAACCCCGACGTGCAGGGCGATCCGGACACGTGGATCGCCAGCCTCGGCACGCTCCCGCTGCTGGCCCAGCCGGGCGAGCGCTGGCTGTACAACACCGGCGCCTCGGTGCTCGGCGTGCTGCTCGCGCGGGCCACCGGCGAACCGTTCGCGGACGTGCTGCGCACGCGCGTCTTCGAGCCACTGGGCATGCGCGACACCGGCTTCTGGACGACCCACATCGAGCGCCTGGCGACCGCCTACCGGCCTGCACCCGAGGGGCTCGTCGTGTACGACCGGCCCGACGGCTCCTGGAGCCGCCCGCCGGCGTTCGCCGACGGCGGCGCCGGCCTGCTGTCCAACGTCGAGGACATGCTCGCGTTCGCGCGGATGCTGCGCGACGGCGGAGCCCCGGTGCTGTCGGCCGAGAGCACGCGCGCCATGTGCAGCGATCAGCTCACCGACGCCCAGAAGGCCCATGGCGGCCTCGGTCCGGACTTCTTCGCGGGGCGCTCATGGGGCTACTGCCAGGCGGTGAACGAGGGCGGGGCCTTCGGTTGGGACGGTGGCTTCGGCTCGTCCTGGCTGGTCGACCCCGTCCGCGACCTGATCGTGATCGTGCTCACGCAGCGCCTGTTCGAGACCTCCACGCCGCCGCAGGTGCACCGCGACATCCAGGCCGCGGCCTACGCGGCGCTCGCCTGAGCGCCCGGGCCGCTCACCCGAGGCGGAACTCGCCCTCGGCGACGAGCACCGCCGCGCCGCCCACCTCCACCCGCTCGATCGCCGCGGCCGTGCCGAGCGCCCGCGCGCGCAGCAGCGACGGGCGCCGCAGCTCGGCGCCCTGCCTGATCTCGATCTCCTCGCCGAAGGCGATCCTCCCGTGCCGCGCGAGGTGCACCGCCAGCGGGCCGGCGGCCGAGCCGGTCGCCGGGTCCTCGGGCACGCCCTCGGCGGGGGCGAACATCCGCATCTTCCAGCGGCTGCCAGCGCCGGCGAAGCACACCACCCCCACGTGCCCGAGATCGCCGAGGGCACGCATGTCGGGCGCCAGCCCCGCCACCGCGGCCCCGTCGACGAGCTCCACGTACACGTACACGGGCCCGTTGTCGTAGACCTCGACCGGCAGGCCGGAGCGCTCGACGCCGAGCGCCGAGAGCACCCGCGCGTGATCCCCATAGGGCTGCCACGACGGGATCGGCTGCTCCATCGTGCCGCGGGCCACCCCCCGCTCGTGCGCCCCCTCTCCCCCGCGCGCGAGCCGCACCGGCACGAGCGCCGCGGGCGTCTCCAGCGTCACCTTCTCCAGTCCACGCGCCCGCCCCACCACGATCGCCGTGCCGAGCACCGGGTGTCCCGCGAACGGCAGCTCCACGCTGGGCGTGAAGATGCGCACGCGCGCGTCGCCCCCGCGCTCGGCGGCGAGCACGAACACCGTCTCTGACAAGTTGAGCTCGCGCGCCAGGCGCTGCATGTCATGCTCGGGGACCGCTGCGCCGTCGGTGAACACCGCCAGCGCGTTGCCCTCGAGGGGCGCGTCGGTGAAGACGTCGAGCACCACATAGCGGTGGGCGCGTTGCGATGGCATCGCGGGTAGGCTCGCACAAGGCCGAGCGAACGAGTGGAGGGAGCCAGCATGAGCGAAGTGGTGCAGATCGAGATCGAGGACGGCGTGGCGCTGTTGACGCTCAACCGCCCCGAGCGCCTGAACGCGTGGACGGCGGAGATGGAGCATGCGTACTTCGCGCTGCTCGAGCGGTGCGGGGAGGACGACCAGGTGCGGGCGATCGTGGTGACGGGCGCGGGCCGGGGCTTCTGCGCGGGCGCCGACATGCACGAGCTGCAGGCGCTCGGCAACGGCACCAGCACCGCGTCCGCGGACGCGCACGAGCGTTTGCCGCAGAGCTTCCCGCTGTCGATCCCCAAGCCGATCATCGCCGCCGTCAACGGCGCGTGCGCGGGCATCGGCCTGGTGCAGGCGTTGATGTGCGATCTGCGCTTCGCCGCCGAGGGCGCCAAGCTGACCACCGCCTTCGCCCGCCGTGGGCTGGTGGCCGAGCACGGCATCTCGTGGATGCTGCCGCGGCTGGTGGGACCGGCGCGGGCGCTCGACCTGCTGATGTCCGGCCGCGTCCTGTTCGCCGAGGAGGCGGCCGATCTCGGTCTGGTCAACCGCGTGCTCGCGCCCGACAGGCTGCTCGAGGCCACCCTCGACTACGCCCGCGAGCTGGTCGTCAACTGCTCGCCCGCGAGCATGGCCACGATGAAGCACCAGGTCTACGCGGACCTCGAGCGCACGCTCCCCGACGCGCTCGCCGAGGCCGACCGGCTGATGCTCGCGTCGTTCACCGGGCCGGACTTCGTGGAGGGCGTCGCCAGCTTCCTCGAGCGGCGCGACCCGCGTTTCGCGGCGCTCGGCGTGCCCGTCGCGTGAGCCGCCATTCGGGGGGGCGGCGGGCGCAGGGCTCCGGGAGCACCGTCGGCTGGGCCCTGGCCCCCGTGACGGCCCGTCATCCCGGTTGCGGCCCAGGGGCGTAGACCGGACGCGCGTTCAGCCGACGGCGGCGCATGTCCCGCGCGCCGAGCGTGCCCAACTCGGCCAGGAGGGCACGGCGATGACTGCCCCGCTTAGCGAGCAGGCGTGCGCCGGCGCCGAGCGCGCGCGCGGGGGTGAGGACCTGGGAGGGACGAGCGCGATGGTTGAGCACCTCGAAGAACAGACCGGCGTTGCCAGTCCGTTGCAGGCCGCGCAGGATCTCCACGAGCACGCTCGGCGCCGCGCCGGCCTCTTCGAGGTCGTACGCCAGCCAGTACTGCTCGGCGAACTCGCGATCACGCCAGCGCCCCCACGCGCGCATCGCGAGATCGAGTGCTTCGTCTGAGCCCTCGAGCGCCGCCGTGATCGCCGTGGCGAGGCGCTCGGCCTGCAGGAAGGCGTCGCCGATGCCGCGGCCGGGGGCCGGGCTCTTGAAGTGGCCGGCGTCGCCGCACAGCACCCAGCCGGCGCCGGCTGCCTGGCGGAAGAAGCCCTCCCAGCGGAAGGCGCCCATCGTCTTGCCCACCCGCCTCGCGCCCACCAGCGCGTCGGCGACCGGCTCGCATGCGCGGGCGTGATCCAGGAACACGCCGTCGCGGTCGCTCTGGAAGCGCTCGCGCTCGGATTGTTCGGGCCACAGCAGGACCTGGTAGAGCCCGCTGTCGGAGGGGATCGCCAGGATGAACCGCTCGCCCCAACGATGTGACAGGAACGTCGGCTCGGCGCCGGGATCGGCGCCCTCGAAGTACGCCCAGAACAGCAGACGCTGGCTGGGCGTGAGGTTGTACATGCGCGCGCCCACCAGCCGCGCGAGGGTCGAGTGGCGGCCGTCGGCGCCGACCACCAGCCGCGCCCGCAGCTCGGACTCGGCGCCGGCCTGCTCGAAGCGCACGCCCGCGACACGACCGTCCTCCTCCAGGAGCCCGGTCACCCGCGCGCCGGTGCGCACGTCCGCGCCCGCCTGCGCCGCCGCCTCGGCCAGGATCGGGTCGAGCAGCGTGCGACGCACCGACACGATCGCGCCGACGTCGTCGGGCTGCTGCGGCAGCTCCATCGCCAGCTGGAGGTCCTCGACCCGCGTGTCCGTGCGCGCGACCAGCGGCGCGCCGGTCGCGCGCAGCCGCTCGAGCACCCCGAGGCGGTTCAGGAAGCTGATCGCGTCGGCCTCGAACAGGTGACTGGAGAGGGTGTCGCTGGGAAATTCGGCGCGCTCGAGCACGACCACGCGGACGCCCGCGCGCGCGAGCAGCGCGGCCAGCGGCGAGCCCGCGCACCGCGCGCCCACGACGATCACGTCGGCATGCTCTGGCATCGCTCCATCCTTGTCCGTCGCGCGTACCTAATGGTCGTTAGGTACGATCGCGGAGAAGCTACCTAGCATTCGTTAGGTTGTCAAGCACGCCAAGCACTCCAGGACCCCCACCGCGCAGACGGCTGAGCGCACAGGCCCGCCGCGAGCTGATCGAAGAGGCCGCCGGCGAGCTGTTCGCCCAGCGCGGCTACGGTGCGACCTCGATCGACGAGATCGCCAGGCGCTCGGGCGTGACGGCGCCGGTCGTCTACGACCACTTCGCATCCAAGCTCGAGCTCCACCGGCGACTGCTCGAGCGCCACTACGCCGAGCTGCGCGAGCTCTGGCGCGGGCAGCTCGCGGGCGAGGACCCCGTCGAGCTGCGCATCCCCCGCGCGATCGACGCCTGGTTCGCCTACGTCGAAGCCCACCCGTACGCCTGGAGGATGCTCTTCCGCGACACCACCGGCGAGCCCGAGATCCAGGCGGTCCACGCCGAGGTGATCGCAGCGAGCCGCGCCGCGATCACGCCGCTGTTCCTCGCGCAGCCGGGAGTCAGGGAGCTGACCGGCGCCGACGGCGACGCCCTGGACATGGCGTGGGAGGTGACCCGCGCGGTGCTCCAGGGCCTCGCGCTGTGGTGGTACGAGCACCAGCACGTGCCCCGCGCCCAGATCCTCGCCACAGCCATGAACGCGCTGTGGATCGGCCTCGAGCGACTCCAGCAGGGCGAGCGCTGGGGGGCCGAGCCGAGCCCTCCGTGAGCCGAGCCCGCGGCGGCGCGCAGGGCGCCATGCGCGCCGAAACGCCGCTCAATCCGGCGCGCGCTCGCGTGCGATCAGCTCTTCCAGGGAGCGGCGCTGGCGCCCCTCGGCGTCGAAGTTCTCACCGGCCAGCCACGACCGAAAGCCCGCGCGGATCGCGGGCCAGTCGGTGTCGGTGATCGCGTACCAGGCGGTGTCGCGGTTGCGGCCCTTGACCACCATGTGCTGGCGGAAGATCCCCTCGAAGCTGAAGCCGAAGCGCAGCGCCGCCCGCCTGGAGGCAGCGTTCAGCGCGTTGCACTTCCACTCGAGGCGGCGGTAGCCGAGCTCGTCGAACGCGTGGGCGGCCAGCAGGTAGATCGCCTCGGTGGCGGCTGTGGTGCGCCGCAACGGCCCGCCGAACCAGATGTGCCCGATCTCGATCACGCCGAGCTCCGGGGTGATGCGCAGGTATGCGGCCATGCCCAGCGGACGCTCCTCGGGCAGGCGCACGAGCGTGAAGTACACCGCGTCGCCCGCGTCCTGCGCCCAGGCGAGCGCCTCGCCCAGGTGCGCTGCGCTCTCGTACGGGCCGTCCGGCAGGTAGGTCCAGATCGATGGGTCGCCCGCGGGCGGATGTGAGAGCGCGTACAGCGGCTCCGCGTCCCTCGCCGCGTCCACCGGGCGCAACAGCACCCGCTCGCCGGCCAGCGGCGCGCGCTCCGGGCGCGCGGCGGCGATCCAGTCGAGCGGCTCGCCGAGGGGGAGCTCCTGCGCCATGGGCGCAACGGTCGCACAACCGCCCGCGCGAGGTCGGACCGCGGCGGCCGGCGCCCCTCTAGAGTCCCGGGCGCGATGGCTGCGCAGACGCAGATCGGCCTGGTGCTCGCCGGCGGCGGAGTTCGCGGCGCCTACGAGGTGGGGGCGCTGTCGGCGCTCGCGCCGGTGCTCGAAGCGCGCGGGGAGCAGCCGCGGGTGATCGTCGGCACGAGCGTGGGCGCGCTCAACGGCGCGTACCTCGCCGCCAACGCCCAGCGCCCGCTCGGCGAGGCCGTGGCGGGGGCTGTGGAGGTGTGGCGGACGATGGACTACGGCGACGTGCTCAGGCCGGTGCTGTCCGTCCGCGAGCTCGGACGCCTCCTGCGCTACCTGGCCGACGTCGTCGGGCTGCCCGCGCCGGACGTGCCCTCGGTGCTCGACACCGCGCCGCTGGCCGCCACGCTCGAGCGGCTGATCTCCTTCGAGCAGCTCGAGCGCAACGTCACGGCGGGCGTGGTGAGCAGCGCGGCGGTGGTGGCCACCTCCTACGCGAGCACTCGCAGCGTCGTCTTTCACGACGGCGGCCCCAACCCGCCCGCGGACGCCGCGCGCGCGATCGACTACGCAGCCACGCCGCTGGGCGCCGTGCACGTGCGCGCGTCCGCCGCCATCCCCGCGCTGTTCGGCGCCATCGAGATCACCGAGCCGCCGGCCGCCGCCGGCTGGTACTGCGACGGGGGCATCCGCCTGAACGCACCCCTGAAGCCAGCGCTCGCGCTCGGGGCCGACCGCGTGGTGGTGATCGCGCTCAACTCCTCCCGCACTCCCGCCGGCGTGATCACCGGCCGACCGGACGTCATCGACGGCGTCGCCCAGCTCCTGCAGACCGTGCTCGCCGACCAGCTCGCCGACGACGTCGCCACGCTCGCCGAGATCAACGACGCGCTCGCCGCCCGCGCCCGCGCCAGCTCGCGGGCAGGCGCGCGGACCGCCACCGCCGCCAGCACCCGCGCCCGCTCGCCCGCCCGCCCGAGTCGGCGTCCGCATCGCCAGATCCCCTACGTGCTGATCGCCCCCGAGGACCGCTTTGCGATCGGGCGACTGGCGACGAGCGTGTACGAGCGCAGCTACGACAGTAGGCGCGCCCTGCTCCGCAGCCCCGACGTGGCGCTCTTCGGCCGCGTGATCGAAGGCTCGCGCAACCCCATTCACGGCGAGCTGCTCAGCTACCTGTTCTTCGCCCACGAGTTCATCGACGAGCTGATCGAGCTCGGCCGTCGCGACGCCGAACGCTGGCTGGCCGTCGCCCACGACGACGGGCCCTGGCAGCACGGGCAGCTCGCCAGCTACTGAGCGTCGGCGAGCGCGCCGCGCGCCGTTGTGACCCGCCGCAGCCGCACGCCGCCCAGCTCGATCGCGTCCGCTCCGTCCGGGAGATCGTGCGGGAGCTCCACGGCGATCTCCACCAGCCCTTCAGCCCGCTCGCCCGTCGCCGTATCGAAGCGGACCTCGCCGCCGTCGAGACGCAGGAGCGGCCCACTCGTCCCGGGCTCCGGCGCGTCCCCGTCCGGCCCGGGCCCGTCTCCGCCGCTCACCTCGACGCCCAGCACCTCGCCCCACCGCGCCGCCACCGCCGCGGGCTCGGCGACCGCGATCGTCACGCCCGCGAGCCGCCCCGGCGCCCCGGCGCCGACGCGCCCGGTCCACTGCGGGCCGCCCCACCGCCACGAGCCGTAGGGGTTCGAGCGGTCGAGCGACACGATCGCCCCGCGCATGTCCGCCGGGTGCAGGTGGGTACCGGAGATGTCCGGGAGATCGAGCTGCCAGACCACGCGCACGCCCGCCCCGAGCGCGCGCGAGCGCGCTCCCTCTAGATCCTCCAAGTCGAAGATCACCATGTAGCCGCCGTCCCCGCCATGACGCGCGAGGTAGCGGCCGGCGGCCGTGCCCTCGCGCGTCGGGCACACCACCTCCAGGAAGCAGTCGCCCAGGGCGAACACCGTGTTCACCAGCCCGAACTCCTCCACTCCAGGGTCGCGGAACGGCTCGCCCAGGCCGAGCGCCGAACGCAGCACCGTGGCCACCGGCTCGAGCTCGCCCGCCACCAGCACCGCCTGGCGCAGCCTCACCCCCGCTCGCCGCTCACCGTTCACGCGTTGAGACTATCGCCGTCCCGCCGCGCTCGGGCAACCGTCCCCACCCCGGCGCCCGCACCTGGCGCGTCCTGCGGATGCAGCCGTGCGGCCCTGCGCGCGGCGTACTCGGCCACGAAGGCGTCCACCACCTGCGGGTCGAACTGGCTGCCGGCGCACTTGCGCAGCTCGCGCAGCGCATCGATCTCGGTGCGCGCTTCGCCGAACGGGCGCTCGCAGATCATCGCGTCGAAGGAGTCGCACGCGAACACGATGCGGCTGGCCAGCGGGATCTCCGCGCCGGCCAGCCCGCGCGGATAGCCGCTGCCGTCGTAGCGCTCGTGCGTCGCCCCCACGATCTCCGCCACGCGAGCCAGTGCGGGCGCCGCGCCGAGGATGCTCGCCCCGACGATCGGGTGGTGGCGCATCAGCTCCCACTCGTGGTGGTCGAGCGGACCCGCTTTGTGCAGCAGCGAGTAGGGCATCGCCACCTTGCCGATGTCGTGCAGCTCGCCCGCCCGCACCGCATCGGCGAGCTCGGTGCCGGCGAGCCCCAGGCGACGAGCGACGCCGTCGACGAGCTCCGCCACGTGCGAGGAGTGGCTGTGCAGCTCGGGCTCGTGGGCCGCCAGGATCTGCAGCGCCAGATCGCGCGTCTGCCGACCCGCGCTCGTGCGTCCGGATTCCTTGTACGCGTACATCCTTTCGTCCGCGAGCTGCAGCGCCAGCGACGTTTCCGCAGCCTCGTCGGGCAGCGTCACGCAGCCGTAGGAGCTCGTGATCGTGAACCCGTCCCCCTCCGCGCTGAGCGCCTGCAGGCAGTCGCCGATCATCGCCTCGCCGCTGTCGGCCCACAGCAGCGCGCAGAACTCGTCGCCGCCCAGGCGATACGCGCGGCCGCCCTCACCGACCGCCCGCATGAACGCCCGCGCCAGCCTGCCCAGCAGCATGTCGCCCCCGAGGTGCCCGAAGGTGTCGTTGTAGGCCTTGAAGCCGTCGAGGTCGAACAGCGCCAGGCGCACCGGTCGCTCGCCGCTCGCCTTCGCCCACACCCCGTTCAGGTCCTCGGTGAGCTGGCGGCGATTGGCCAGGCCGGTGAGCGGATCGAGCGTCGCCTCACCGCGCTGCTCCATCTCCGCCGACTGCAGCGCCCATACGATCGACACCACCGCCACCAGCAATGCGAGCGTGGCGAACACCGGCACGGGGTCGTGCAGCGTCGCGCGCGGGTCGAACCCGAGCGTCACCGCCAGGATCGTCGCCACCGTCACCGCCACCCCCACGACCACCACCTGCGGGCGGAAGCGCGCGGCCACCATCCCCCCGGGCAGCACCAGCCAGGCGAGCGCCGGGCTGCGGGGGCCGCCGCTGAGCACCACGCCCGTGGCGAGCAGCACCAGCGTGATCAGGATGGCGTTCACGCTCACCCACTCCGGACGGGAGCTGCGGGCGATCCTGCGATCGACGCTCAGCAGGTTCATCGCCGAGAGCGCGAACAGGATCAACGTCCACCACCCGAGCCACGGCGTGGATATCACCAGCGTCAGCCCCACCGCCCCGGAGCCGACGGTGCGGATCATGCGCACCCGCGCGTTCGCATCGAGCACCCTCGCGCGATCCCGATCGGTAGGACACAGCCAAGTTCCCGACATCTCTCGGCCTGTCTCGTCCGCCACGCCAACGGTCTTTAGGGCTGCACGTGGGCAGAGTACTGCCGATTTGTGTCAATCATATTTTACGACATGTTCGCAGATGGAAGACTTTCACTATTTACCATATTCCAGTACGACCTTATCCCGTAAGTTCAAACGATGCCCCTAGTCGCCAGCAAGCGCGGTGTTTGCGCACTTCTAACCCGCGTCTAACTCACCCGCAAACACCGGTGCAACAGGCGTCCGCTTAGCTTCCCCTTCACAAGCAGTTGTCCACGGACCAGGGAGGGGACATGGGGAGTTACCGAGGGGGAGAGCAAGCGCACCACCGCGGGGTGCTTCGATGATGTCGGCCGCGGCCGATTCCACGACGGCCGCGCCTGGGGCGCCACCGTCCGCAGGACGCCCGCTCGCGGCGCACGGGCGCGGTGCCAGGGAGAGCCTCGACACACCCGAGCTGGTCTCGCAGGCCGTCAGGCGCGCCCAGCAGGGCGACCGTCAGGCGCTCGGCTTCCTGTACGCGCGCTACGCCGACAACGTGTACGGCTACGTGCGCAGCATCGTCCACGACGAGCACGCCGCCGAAGACATCACCCAGCACGTGTTCACCAAGCTCATCGGCGTGATCGGCAAGTACGAGGAGCGCGACGTGCCGTTCTTCGCCTGGATCCTGCGCGTCGCGCGCAACGTCGCCGTCGATCACCTGCGCCGCCAGCGCTCGATCCCCGTCGCAGAGGTCAGGGCCGTCGAGCAGGGCTGGAGCTGGCAGGGCGGGACGGGCGGGAGCCCGAGCAGCGAGCGCACCAACGACCTGCGCGAGGCGCTCGCCATGCTTCCGCCCGACCAGCGCGAAGTGCTCGTCCTGCGCCACTTCGCGGGCCTCTCGCCGGCCGAGATCGCCGAGCGCACCGGCCGCACGGAGGGCTCCGTGCACGGCCTGCACCACCGCGGGCGCCGGGCCCTGCGGGCTGAGCTGGCGAGCCGCGGAGCGTCGCCGTCCACGACCCGCGCGCGTCGCCCTCACGGCGGGGCGGACGGGTAGGGGCTGCTCGAGATGCGCCGGGCCACGCGCCCGCTGTCGACGTCCGCCAGGTAGTACAGGATCGCGAACCCTGCCAGGTCCTCCACCGGCACGCCCAGGCGCGCGCTCTCCTGCTCGAGGGCCTCGCAGGCGAAGCCCTCCACGCGCACGCTCAGCGCGCGCTCGCCCTGCACGGCACGCTCCTCGCCCTGCACTGCACGCTCCTCGCCCGCCGGCACGCCACTCACCCCCGGCCTGGATCTGATGACGGCACACTTCCATTCAACGTCGCGCGAGCGCGAGCGCTCACGCTGTCGCACCCGTCGCGGGGGACCAAAAAAGGCTGGTTGTCGGACCGCGTGGACGTGGCCACATGATGCCAAGTCTTCACTGTGTACGCTTATAGGGCTCGCGCGCCAGCACGATCTCGGAGACCTCCACGGCACCTGCGTCACGCAGCGAGCTGGCGACCGCACGAAGCGTCAGACCCTCCGTGTACACGTCGTCGTAGACGAGCACGCGCCGGCCACTGACCAGCTCGGGGCTGGGGACCTTCAGCACAGGGCGCAGCTCGTGCTCGGCAATCTCATAGCGACTTCTCCACGTCTTCCCCCGAAACGCGGTCGTTGCCGCGGTCTTCTGCACCACACCGACCCGGAAGGGCCAGCCAGCACCCGGCCGAAGATGGCCGCCCATGCCCGCCTCTCGCTGACCTTGTACCTGTCTAGTGCTCGCTTGAGTGGGCCTGTTCGCATCGAGATCGCCCACACCCAGTTGAAGAAGCGACTGTCTTCGCCCCAGTTCAGAGGGGATTGCCGCACGATCCGTCGTCGTTCAGCGCAAGCTCGCAGAGTTCACAGCGATCCCTGGCGAGCCGGTCGAATGAGCTTGTGGCGCAGTCGAAGCAGGTCTGCGCGGGTCCGCTGACGCGGTATGGACATCTGGCGCAGTTGCCGAACCCAGCGGGCCGCGGGCGACTGCCCACCGGCTTACGCGAGCTCGAGCGCGAGCTGCTGCCGCCCGGCCGAGAGCTGCTCCACGGCCGTAGACGAGCGCAGCCGTGTGAGTACGTCCTCGACCGAGCGAAGCTCGATCGCGCCGCGCGTTTCGACGTACTTCTGCGCCCACGGCTGAGATGTGACGAGGCGACTAACCAGGAACACCCGCTTGCCGTGCTCGAGTGCCAGCCGGGCCTGCATCTTGGCTCCGGAGGTCTCATTCGCCTCGATGACCACAGTGCCTTGGCTCATACCGGAGGTCACTACGTTGCGGCGAGGGAAATTGTAGGTCGTGGGCGGCTGGCTGGGCCAGAACTGAGACACGAGCGCGCCTGCCTGCGCGATGCGCTCGGCGAGCTCAGCATTCTCCCTGGGGTAGCAGTGAAGTATCCCCGTCCCGAGCACCGCGATCGTCCGTCCGCCTCGCGCAAGCGTCTCCTCGTGCGCGGCGGTATCGATGCCTCGCGCGAGCCCGGACAGAACCGTTACGTCGTGCAGTGCGAGGAGACTGGCCATCAGCCGTGCGCGATCGATGCCGTCATCCGAAGCGTCGCGGGTTCCCACCACAGCAACCGATCGGGCGTCCTCACGCTCCAAGCGCCCTCGATAGAAGAGGAATGGCGGCAGGTTGTAGATGACCCGAAGATTGGCTGGGTAGTCGTCGTCGAGCACCGTCACGAGCTTTGCTCCCGCTTCCTCGGCGCGGCGCATCTCTTTGACCGCACGCCGCGTCGGCTTCGCCAGATCGCCACGCGCGCCATCGATCAGCTTCTGTGTCTCCCGCGCCTGCGTGGAGCTCTCGGTGAGTTCGCCTTGGAGCAGCCGCTCGAGTCCGCCAGGCTGCTGTGCTTCGCGCGCGATCACGTGCCAGTTCACGCGCTCGAGCGCGCATAGCGCGAGAAGCGTGGACTGCATCTCAGGACCCATCGTACCGCTCCTTATCGAACGCATGTTCGTCTAACTCTCACCGAGCGTACCCAGGCACGCGGACATTACTCTCCGGCCCACACCGCTCCGCCAGCCGCCACAGCGACCGACACGGCCTCTGGACCGCTCCTACAGCCGCGGCCGCGCGAGGTCCGCGGGCGTGAAGTCGGGGTCGTGGCCGAACGTGCGCCGCAGCCGGCAGCGAAGCGTGGCGTAGCGGCGTACGGCGTCCGAGCGCCGGCCACGCAGGATGTCCAGTTCCATCAGCCGCCGGTGGACGTCCTCGTCGAACGGCAGCAGCGTCGCCAGGCGCTCCAGCGCGGGCACGGCGCCCTCCAGGGCGCGACGTTCGAGGCGGATGTCGGCCAGGCGGCGCAGGCCCATGCACGCGAGCTCGTGGAGGCGATGGCGCTCGGCCATCGCCCACTCGGCGTAGGGCAGGTCGGCGAGGAAGTCGCCGCGGTACAGCGCGAGGCTCTGCTCGATCTCGCCCGCAGCGCCCTGTGGGTCGAGCTCGGCGCCCGCCATGGCGGCGCTCAGGCGCGCCTCGAACTCATCGATGTCCAGCGCCACGTGCTCGAGCGCCAGCCGGTAGGTGCCGCAGTTGGAGGCGATGAACGCCGAGGGCTGACGGGGACCGCGCGCCGGCTCGAGCTTGCGCCGCAGCGCGTGCACGTAGTAGCGCACGCTGGCACCCACCGCGTAGTCCGCCTCCGGCCAGATCGACTCGCCGATCTCATCCACCGTGACCGCCCGCCGGCGTTCGGCGATCAGGTACTTCAGGAGCTGTCCGGTGCGCTGATCGAGCCACGCCCCGCCGATCGAGCCCGCTGCAGAGTCCACCGCGGTCGCACCCAGCGTGCGGATGCGCAGGCGCGGGTCGGCGATCCAGTGCGAGCTCGCGCGCCGGCGCCTGTCGCCGGCGCTGCCCGGGCGCAGCTGCAGCACCACACGCGGGTCCCCACCGTCGATCGCCGCGGCCGTCACCCACACGGCGCTGGACCCGTTCGTCGAGCGAACGTCCACGCGGATCTCCGGCAGCACCTGCTCGCGTGTGAGCGCGAGCTCTGTCAGGCACTCGCCCTCGAGCAGCGAGTCCGGCTGACGGCAGCCCAGCAGCGCGCAGCAGGTGAGACCCGTCTCCGGCAGGCCGAGGGCGTCGAGCATGCGCGTGGCCTGCCGGTTGCAGCACACGATCCGTCCTGCGCGATCGAGCACCAGCAGGCCGTACGGAAAGCGCTCGAACGCCTCGCGCTGCGTCGATGCGCCGCCCGGCACGAGCATGCCGTCGATCAGTTGAGGCCGAGCCCCCGCCGCTGTCCCCATAAAATCCCTCTTACACTGCCCCGACTCCACACGATCAACCCGATCGGTGGCAAAGTGTCAAATATAAACGGCCTTAATACTTCTTGTCAAAAGTATTAAAACCCATCATTACACAGACGTTTCTCTTGCCGTACTATACGGCTTCCAGGGCCGAGTGAAATAAAATCTGAGAATATGAGACGTCCGAGTGCGCTCGTCGCAGTGATTCTGGTGGTGGGCGTGGCGGGAGCGATACTCGCCCTGCGCAGCCGCGAAGGCAACCCCCAGTTCATCGCCCAGCAGCAGGCCGTGCTCCCCGTGAGCGCGAGCGGCGTGCAGCGACTGCTGCTGACCACCGATGACCCACGCCCCGGACACGGCGGGCGCGCGCGTGATGCCCGCTGCACCGCCGGCGCCGCCAGCGCCCTGGGCAACCCGTGGACGTGCGTGGTGCGCTATCCGCAGCCGCCGCGCATTCGCTTCCGCGTGATCGTCAACGCCGATCGCTCGATCGAGGGCTCCGGGCGCGGCGAAGGCGTGCCCGGGAAGGAACCGGTGACGGTATCCGGGTGCTGCGTGCAGACGCCGTAGGACCCCCGCACGCGGGGCTGCGGGGTGGGGCCTGTCAGTCGAGCTCGTCGCGCAGCTTGCGCAGCGCGCGGTAGATCCGTCCCTCGACCGCGCTCTCGCCCTCACCGAGGATGCGGGCGACCTCGCGCAGCTTCAGGTCGGCGCCGAAGCGCAGCGCCAGCGCCTCGCGCTCGCCCTCGCACAGCTTGGCCAGGGCGCGCTGCAGCTCGTCGCGGTGCTCCACGGCCTCGAGGGCGGGATCTGGCTGCTGATCGGCGGCGCCGACGCACACCGTCCGCAGCAGGCGCTCCTCGTGCGTGTGGCGACGCGCTTGGTCGCGCAGCAGGTTCAGCGCGATCGTGTACAGCCAGCGGCGCTCGCTGCCACGCCGGGGGTCGAAGCGCACGCGCGAGCGGAGCACGCGCTCGAAGGTCTCCGACAGGAGGTCCTCGGCGAGCGCCCTGTTGCCCGTGCGATACGCCAGGAACGAGTACAGCCGCTCGGCGTGCTCCTCGAACAGCCGCTCGAAGGCGTCACCGCGAACGCGCCGCGAAACCGTGAGTGACGGCGCGGCGATTCGCCGTCGCGCCTGCTGGGGCGAGGCCAGGCGGGTGGCGGGAGCGGGCGAAGATGTCAGTTCGTGGGCCATCGGTGGCGAGTGCGGTGGTTTCGATCGGTGCTCGTGTCGAGGTGGGCGCGGGTGCGGGGGGTCGCGTGTGTAAGTGGCGCCGCGCGCGGGCGCGAGCGCCCGGCGAGCGGAACACGGGGGTGACACTCCGGGGCCTGAGGGGGAGGGCCCCGGAGTGTCGTTATCTGGCCGTGCTAGGCCATTCGTCTCGCTTTCATCGGGTTCGCCCGCAGCTCACGCGCACAGGTGGTAGCTGTGGCGGGCGGTGACGGTCTTGCCGTCGGCGAGGGTGACCGTCACTTCGATCGTCGTCGCGCCTTTGCCGCACGGCAGGTTCTCCAGCACGACGTTCGCAGATGCCTTCCTGCCCTTGATGACCTTCAGGCGCCTGCCGTTCACCTTGACCATCACCCTGCTCACCTTCGCGCCCCGCGGGACGGCGACGTGGATCTTGATGTGACGCAGGCTGGTGGTCACCTTCTTGGTGCTGGCACCCAGCACGCCGGCGCTCGGCGTGGCGGCGATGGTCGTGTAGTTGTTGACCGTGTTGGCGCCCCCGAAGTTGTTGGTGGTGTTGTTCACGGTCGTGCTGTTGAAGCTGTTTTCGTTGCAGTTGCCGTTGTTGTCGTTGCCGATGTTGTTGGAGTTGCCGCCAGCGCCGTTGCCGTTGCCGTTGCCGTTGTTCACGTCGCAGTCGTTGCCGTACTGGGCGACGGCGGCGTTGCCCGAGGATTGCTCGCCGCCCTGGCCGGCGAGCACGCCGCCGGTGGTGGCGAGCAGCAGGCCGACGGTCAGACCGGCCACGGCCAGGCGCCGGGCGCCCGCGCGCCCACCGCCCGCGGCGCTCCTGGCGCGCGAGAGGGCGGTGGTCTTGATCCGGTCGAGCTCCAGCGGGCTGGCCTCGGGGCGCTCGCCGCGCAGGCGCTGAGCGATGCCCTCCACTTCATCCTGGCGTGCGTCGTGCTTGCGCCGCATCTGCATCTCCTTAGCGTCCTCGGTGTAGGTGGCGGAAAGCCTTTGACCATCGATACGAACGGGCGACCGGTTTTCCGACAGCGGCCAGAGGCGATGCATCCAGAGCGCTCACAGGCTCGTCACCTGGAACTTGCCCGACTCGAGCGCTTCGGCCCGCAGGCGCGGGGCGGCGCGTTCCCACTGGCGGGGGTTCTGCGAGTCCAGCCGCCGGGCGGCGTCGCGCAGGCCGCCCTCGAGCGGGTCGAGCGCGATCGCCCGGGCGATCGCCTGGTGCGGGTCCGCGCCGGCCCCGGCGCGCGCGACGGCCAGCCAGAACTGGTCTTCCCAGCTCTGCGGCTCGAGCGCCGCCGCCTGGACCATCGCCGGGACGGCCTGCTGGGCGAAGCCCTGCTCGAGGTCGCACACGCCGACGATCACGTACGCCTGGGGTCGCCGGGCGGACAGCGACAGCGATGAGAGCGCGTCGCGCTTGGCGGCCGCGCAATCGCCGTGGGTCAGCTCCTGGGCGCTGCGGTGCAGGCGCGCGTAGGAGGTGCTCGCGAGCAGCGGCGCCACGGCCAGCGCCAGCCACCCGAGCGCCACGAAGGTGCGCCCGGCGGGCAGCCCGCTGAGGCCGGCGCGGCGATCGCGCGGGCGGGCCAGCGCGAGCGCGGCGAGCATGAACACGCCGAGCGTGACCGCCGGCATCTGCCAGTCCCAGTCGAAGGCCTGGTGGATGGCCCAGGCGAGCGTGAGCGCGAACAGAGCCGCGTACAGCCCGCGATCGGGCCCGCGCACGCGTGCCGCGAGGCCGACGAGGAGCCCGAGCACGACCACGGCGATCAGCGCGAAGCCGACGACGCCGAGCTCGGCGAGGCTCTGCAGGTAGAGCGAGTGGGCGTCGGCGACGTACAGCCCTTCGCTGCGGTAGCGCGTGTAGTAGAGCTGGTAGGTACCGGCGCCGGTACCGTGTAGCGGTTGCGTGCGGTAGATGCGCAGCGCGGCGTTCCACAGGGACAGCCGCCCGTTGTTGGTGACCGCGGAGAGGCGGTCGCGGATCTGCGCGCCGTTGCCGGTGCCGTTGCTGTGGATGAAGCTGTCGTACTGGCGGTGGGCGAAGCCGAGCCCGCCGAGCGCCAGCGCGAGCGCGACGAGCAGCGCCGCGGCGGCCGTGCCCGCGGCGACGGTGACGGCGCGACGGGGCGCCTTGCGCACGGGCGTCACCGCCGAGAGGCGGCGGTCGACGCCCAGCAGCGCGAAACGCAGCGCCCCGGCGGCGAGCACGCACGCCCCCACCACGAGCGCCGTGTGGCGGCCCTGGGCGACGGCCGGCGCGGTGGTGGGGTGGTTGGTGGCCAGCAGCGTGGCGTCCCAGGCCGAGCGCACGGCGAGCGCGCACGGCGCCCCGGCGGCGAGCAGCGTGGTGGGCAGCGTCCGCGGCCGCGTGAGCAGGCAGTAGACGAGCAGGCCGATGACGCTGACGCCGAGCGCACCGCGGGAGAAGGTCAGCAGCAGCGTGGCGGCGAGCGCGGGCAGGACGGCGGCGGCGAGCACCCGCACGCCCGCGTGCTCGACGGGATCGCTGCTCAGGTGCACGCCGAGGATGAGCGCGATCGCCGCGAGCATGCCCTCGGCGTTCCAGTAGGTCAGCGGGTAGCTCAGGCGGCTGTCGTAGAAGCTCGCGGCGGTGGGCCACAGGTGCGGGAGCAGGCGCGAGACCAGCCCGGCCAGGCACACCGCGAGGAGCCCCGCGAACACGGCTCGCGCGAGCCAGCGCAGGCGCATCGGGGTGCAGCGCACGGACCCGAACAGCGCGAGCGCGAGCACGTACAGCAGCGTGCGATCGTACGCGTCCAGCGCGCGGGCGCTCGCGTGCGACCACAGCACCGACGCGAGCTGCCAGGCGCCGTACAGCGCGAGCGCGAGCAGCGGCACGCACAGCGCGCGGCTGAAGCCCTCGAACGGCCGCTTGGCGAGCACGGTGCGCAGCACGAGCGCCTGCGCGAGCACGATCGCCACCAGGCCGTTCGCGCTGGGGAAGTAGCCACCGGCGTTGAACGACAGGTACACGAGGGTGGCCGGCGCGAGCCCCACGAGCGCCACCCAGCCGAGCAGCTCCAGCGGCTGGCGGCGTTCGCGTTCGGCTTCTGCCTGGGAGCGCGGGCCGACCGTGACCGCTTCAACGGACACCGTCGGGCCCTCCCGCCGGAGGAGTGCGTGGGATGGCTCCCATACACGTAAACGCCTGACGTGAGCTGTTCTTACGCCGAGCGCCGGCGCCAGCGCCGCATGCGCGGCTCCGCGCCGAGTCGCGCGGGCGCGGGCGGGATCTCATCGCCGGCGAGGATCGCCGCGGGCACGTCGTCGGTGAGCCAGGCGGCGAGCGGCTGCAGGCGGGCGCTGCGCAGCTCGGCGGCGATGCCCGGGGGGCGGTGGAGGTGGTCGTGGGCGTCGGAGGCGACGTTGTGCACGAGCCCGTCGCGCACGAGCGCGCGCGCGAAACGGCGCACGTGGGCGCCGAAGCGCCCGACGAGCGAGCCCGCGGTGATGGACGTGGGTACGCCCGCGCGCACGATCGCCTCGAGCGCCGAGCGGTCGCGGTGAAAGGCGGGACAGCGCTCGGGATGGGCGATGATCACGCGGTGACCGCGGCCGAGGATGTCCATCAGCAGCGCGTCGATGCCGCCCGCGCCGGGCGTGAACGGCGGCTCGACGAGCAGCCAGGAGCTGCCGCCGAGCCCGAGCTGCGCGAGCAGCTCGTCGTCGAGCTCGAGCGCGCTCGCCAGCGCGATCTCGGCGCCCGGACGCACCTGCACGGGGATCTCCTCGGCGGCCAGCCGCTGGTTGAGCTCGGCGACCAGGCCCGCGATCGTGGCGGCGTCGTTGGGGTAACGGGCGCTGACGTGCGGCGTGGCCACGATCGTGCGCGTGCCGGCGTCGGCGGCCACGCGAGCCAGCGCGAGCGAGCCGTCGATCGAGTCCGGCCCGTCGTCGATCCCGGGCAGCACGTGGCAGTGCAGGTCGATCACCGACCCCAACCTTAGGTGCAGGGAGCTACGCGGCCTGGGCGCGGCGGTCGACCCCGTGGAAGCCCTCCTGGCGGCGACGCCGCCCGCGGCGGCGCTCGGGGCGCAGCACCGGGCCGTAGTAGGCGCCGACGCCGCGCAGCACGAACGCGTCGCGGGTGACGCTGTAGCGCAGCAGCGGGGTCAGCAGGACGAGCCAGGAGCTGGCGATGTACCGGCGCGGGCGCTGTTCGTTGCGCATACCTCTTGTACGAACGCCGGTGGATGTTTCCGACAGGAGCGCCCCGTGCCGCGGGCGTTTGCAGAGATCGATCAGGAGTTCGTAGTTGGAGGCTTCGACCTCGTCCACGACCACTGCGGGGTCACCGCCCTGGGCATCGCCGGCACCGCGAGGCGGCGTCACTCCCATCCAGATGGCCTGAGCCGCATGAGCGCTCACATCCCCTTTGTCTGCCTTCGTAGACAAAGCCGGACAGAGCGCGGTGACGGGCTCATTCCTCGGCGAAGCTGGAGAGCGGGTGCTGCTCACGCAAGTAGGCTGCGAACAAGGGCACGGTGAAGGCGATCAGCCCGCGCCGCGGGCTGTACACGAGGTCCTTGCGCAGCAGGCTGTCGCGCAGCACGGAGGTGCTGCTGCGGTCCTTGTAGCCGGCGCGCAGGGCCACATCGGCGGAGCGGACGTCGCCATCGCCGAGCTCGGCCATGGCCGCCAGGTAGCGCTGCTCGGCATCTGAGGCCATCTCGAAACGATCCTTGAAGAAGCGGCGACTGAGCGCCTCGGTGACGAGCGCCTGGGCGCTCTTGACGTCGCGGGCGGCGATGGGCGAGCCCTCGACCTCGTTCCACAGCACGCGCCCGTACTCCTGGATGAAGTGGGGATAGCCGGCGGAGGCGTCGACGATGAGCTTGACTGCGGGCGCCTCGTACTCCACCTGCAACTGCGCGGCGGGCACGATCAGCGCGGTGCGCGCCTCGGCGTCGGATAGACGGTCGAGCTCGTGGTAGGAGAACATGCGCTCGGCGTAGGGCTTGGCGGCGCGCAGCAGCCGCGGGAGCGGCGGCAGGCCGGCGCCGACGAGGGCCACGGGCAAGCCGCGCTGGCCGACGCGGTTCATGGACATGCACACAGCGGCTAGCGCGACGGGATCCAACCCCTGCATCTCGTCGAGGAAGAACACCGCGCCGGTGCCCCCGCTGCGGGCGACCTGGCCGATCTCGACGAGCAGCGCGGCGAGGTCGCGCTCGGGATCGCCGCTATCGGCGGTGCCGCTGGCGATCTCGACATCGAGCTTGGTGCTGAAGCCGCCGGGCACTCCTACGGAGAACGCCTTGAGCACCCCGAGTGCGGTCTTGGCACGGGCGCGCATGCGCTGGCGGCCGCTCATTGACAGGAGCATCTGGTAGGCGAGCTCGGCGAACGTCTGTCGGAAATCCCCGGAGCCGACCTCCTCGACGTCGTTGCACACCCAGCCGGCCTCGCGCGCGAGCGTCTCGAACTCCAGCAGCAGGACGGTCTTGCCCACGCCGCGAAGCCCAGAGTAGATCAGGCTTCGCTCGGCCTGCCCGTCGGTCAACCGCTCGAGCAGCACGCCGAAGGACTCGAGCTCACGATCGCGACCCGCGAGCTTGAGCGGTTTGACGCCCGATCCGGGCGTGTACGGGTCAGGCGCTTGTCCATTTATCTATAAACATGGATAAAACTAGATGGACGGCGCTCTGGACACGAGGGCGATCATCGCCCTGCCGGCCGCGACTCCTGGTCCCACGCCGGCAAAGGGATAGTGTGGAGGCATGGGCTTGGATGACACAGGGGAGATCGTCAGGCGCCTGGCCCGTCCGCATCCCTCCGGCGGGATGGTGATCGAGCGCTCCGTGATCCTCGCCGAGGGCAGCGGATCGGCGGCGATCCTCGCCTGGATACGCGATCACGACGGCGTCGCCGACTCAACCTTGGCGAGCGCGCGCAGCGGCGGACTGCACGGTTCGCGCGGCTCCGGCGGGCTCGCCGCCCGGCAGGACTCCCCGGCGCGCCGCTTCGTGCTCCCGGCGCGCGTGTTCGCCGAGTGACGATGGTCCTCGAGCCATGACCCACCTACGGCGAATCGAGGAGCTCCAGGCCGAAGCTCGATACCACCGCGAGCGCTACGACCTCTACAAGGCCAAGACCTATGGCCCACGCCCGACGAGCGACGCCCGCCTGCGGGAACTCGAGCGACGCCACCAGAGCGCCGACGCGCGCCTGCGCCAAGGCCTGCGAGCCGACGACCCGGAGCGAGCCGCCGCGCTCAGCGAATGAGTATCGGCGGGCTGTAGCTGGAGACATGGGCCCCCTCGGACACCTTCACGAGCGCGCGGTAGACGCCGCCGTGGCGGATGTGGACGACGCGGGCGAAGCGTGAACCATCGGCGCCGGCAGCTTTGACCACGGTGCCGCCCTCGTTGATCGAGCGGCCCGGGCGCATGAGCTGGAAGCCGACGAGCGCACCGACCTCGGCGGGCGCCACTTCGCCGTACAGGTAGACGTAGCCGCGCCGACGCGTGCGGCGAGCGTGGAGCGTGACGCGGACGGCGACGCTCTCGACGATGGGCGGGCTCGCCACTTCTGGCTTGCCGACGGTGACCACGCGCACCTGCGTGTTTTCGAGCAGGCCGAGAAATGGGAACGTGAAGCCCCCGGTCGCGCTGGTGAGCTCGGGATTGCCGACGTCTTTGAAGCCGGTCAGATATGGGAACGGGTCGACCTGCAGCGTGACCTCGTGGCCGGCGGCGCCGGTGCCCGAAAGGTTTCCCTCGACCACGAAGGGGCTGCCGAACACGACCGGATTGGGCACGCCGGCGATCTGCAGGGACAGGGGTACGCTGGCGGTCGTGAAGGTGCGGTCGGCGCCGTCCTTGCTACCGGCCGAGTTGGTGGCGACGATGCGGTAGTGGTAGGTCGTGCCGGGCTGCAGGCCGGTGACGCTGGCGCTGAACTTGAGCGTCATCGTCCCATTCCCCGCGGGAGCGAGCGGCGTCTGCGAGCCGAAGGCGCTGGTGGTGCCGTACTGGAAGACGTAGGTCGTCGGCAGGCCGCTCGCGTTGACGTACCCGTAGAGGATCGCCGAGGAGAACGTGACGTTCGACGTACCTCCCGTGATGGCGCCTGGCTTGGAGGACACGGCAAGTGCGGGCGCCGTGGACGACGCGAGCGCGCATACCGCCAGCGCCACAAGGAGGGGTAGGCGCGAGGCCAGGGCACGTGCAGGGCGGGTGAGGGAAATTTGGCTCATAACACGCATATACCCTGAACTGCGGCGAAGTAGCGGCAGTTCAGTCCAGCCCCGACGCTACGGCTTCAACATCGGTGGCGGCCGTTGGCGGCTCACCCCTTCGCGCCGGCCACGGACTCCTCGGCCGGCACGGCGCCGTTCGACGCTGGCAGGACGGCGGATACAGGCGGCGCCGAGCCGGCGGCCGCGTAGTCGTAGGTGTAGCCGTAGGAGCCGCCGAGGCGACCGACCTTCAGTCCGTTGGCGATGACCCCGAGCAGCGGTGCGCCGGCGCCCTTGAGCGTGTCGTGCAGCCGTTCGGCGATGTCGCGGCGGTTGCGCCCGACGCGCCCGACGATGATCACCCCGTCGACCTTGCGCAGGAGCGGGAAGGCGTCGGAGACGGCGGTGAGCGGCGGCGTGTCGATCACGACGAGGTCATACGTGGACCTGGCCCGCTCGAGCAGCGCCTCCATCGCGTGGCTCTCGATCAGCTCGCCCGGGTTGGGCGGCAGGGCGGCGCCGGCGACGAGCACGTCGAGCGTGCGAGCGGTGGGCCGAGCGGCGGATGGATCGCCCAGCTCGATCGACTGTACGGCCTCGTCCAGCCTGACGGCGCCGATGAGCACGTCGGAGAGGCCGCGGCCGGCGGGAACGTCGAATTGCTGGGCGAGCGTCGGACGTCGCAGATCGGCCTCGAGCAGCAGCACACGCGAGCCCATCGCGGCGGCCGCCTCGGCGAGATGCCGCGCGACGGTCGTCTTGCCGTCACCGGGCGCGGCGGAGGCGACGAGCAGCGTGTGGAGCTGCCGGTCGACGTTGAAGTAGCGCAGGTGCGCGCGGATCAGGTGGAACGCCTCGGCCTCGCTGGCGGGAAGAACGCCGGGAGCGCCCTTGCCGCGTCGCGGGGAGCGCGCGAGCGCGGCGCTCTCGGGGACGACGCCGAGCAGCGGCAGCTCGTAGATCGACTCGAGGTCCTTCGGCTCTCTGATACGCCTATCCATACGCTCGAGTAGGAAAGCGATCCCGAGGCCGAGCAGCAGGCCGAGCACGGCGCCGAGAACGGTGTTGCGCGACACCTTCGGTGAGGACGGCGACGTGGGAACGGAGGCAGCCTGCGCGATCTGGACGTTCCCGTTGCGCAGTTCGGCGAGCACCCCGAGCGACTGGGCGCGATCCTGGAGCGCGAGCCCGGCGGTGCCGGCGCGTTCCCTACGGGACAGCGCGGCGAGCTGCTTGTTGACGAGCGCCAACGCGGAGGCATAGTAGGCATGGTTGTTGTTCTGCTGCTCCTTGACGAACTGTTCGGTGTACGTGTTCGCTATGTCCGACGCGAGTGCCGGGGAGCCAGCGGTAGCTCCCACATCGACGATGTTCGATTCGCCCTGCGCACTGATGCTCAGATCCCGCCTCACGCCTTCCTTGGTCAGCCCAGCGCCGAGCAAGCTCGCGGCCCTTTCAGCCATATCGCCGAGCTGCACAAGCCTCAGGTTCGTGTTCTGCTGAGCCTGCTGGCTATTGCTGCTCGCCACCGGCAGCCCGGCGACCTGTTGCGCCTCCTGGTTGTTGTTGAAGACCAGGGATGCCGTCGCCGTGTACTGCTCGGCCTGGCGCTTGGAAAAGCCGTATGCGGCACCCGCGGCCAACAGGGAGCAGATTACGATCCAGAGCCCGCGGCGACGGAGGACGCCCAGCACCTGCTCAAGGCTAATGTTCGCCTGCTCACCGGCCATTCAGTTGCCCCCTCGCTCGCATCGGTGGACATAAACGATGGGACGGGCTCGCAACTTACGCGAGGTTTCGGACAAATTCGGCTCGGTCGATCCACGCGCCCACCCAAGATCCGCGTAAGGCGAGCAGGACACGATGCGTTGCTAGATGTCGTGTCTCGACCGCTGCCCACCCGCCGCCATACCTGCGCCACGCAGATCGCCGACTTGTGGAGCACGCTAGAAGCCGCCGCTCCCCCAATCCTGCCGGGAATCGAACTCGGCCCGTCTCGGCTGGGGTCGAGAACCGACAGCCGTGGTTCCGACACGTGTCCGAGAATCGGCTCATGAGCTCCACCGGGCTCGCGGAGACTCGCCGTGGCGGCAGACCGGCACCCTACCGTGCCCTGGTGCAGCGCTGGCTGCCCCTCCTCACAGTAATCGCCACCATCGACATCACGCTCGCCTACGCCGTGGTCGATCATGGAGCCGGCGAGATCATTCTGGCAGGAGGCATCGGGATCGCCCTTCTGGCGCTGTGCATCCTCCGGCCGCGTCCGGCGTTGCTCGCTTTTGTGGCCTTTTGGGGGGTCGCGCATGTCCTTCTGAGCAGTGGTAGCCTCGAAGCTACCGGGGGGGCCAGCACTTCCATCAGCCAGCTCTTCGGAGCAACGGTTGTCCTGGGCCTCGTAACTGCCGCGGCGCCGAACAGCCGCAGCGCATCCCGTCAAGTTCCGCTCCCACTCCGACTCTTTGGAGTGTTCGCATTCCTGTACACGGTGGCGGAGCTGATAACGCCACTTCATGTGGCTGGGTTGTCCGACCTCGCAAAGCTGCTGGGAGGACTCGCTCTCGCCTTCGTGGGCTACTACATGATCGACAACGAGAAGCGGCTCCTGAGCTTGGCTCGTGCCGTGAGCGTCTCTGGTCTCCTCGTAGCACTCGTAGCACTCGTCCAAGCCATTGCCGGATCCAGCTTTGGTCTGGAATCTTACGCCCAGGACACTGGGCCATACCGCGCCACCAGCGCGCTAGGCAGCGCGAGTGCCACGGCCGATTTTCTCCTCATCTGTGCTGGTTTCGCGCTACTCCGCTACACGCTTCAGCGCGACAAAGACCGCCGCCGCGGCCGTGCCGATCTGGCCATACTCGCGGTGGTCTCACTGGGCATCGTCGTCACCCTCACACGTGCAGACATCATCGCGCTAGTGGTGATGCTCGTCGTCTGGACAGGCTTGTGGCAGATGCGCTCCGTGAGCGCGATCGGAATTCGCACCCGACTTGCGCTTACCCTCGTCGCCATCGCCGTCGTCGGCGTCTACGCCGTCGGTAGCGCAACGCTGTCCTCCCGCTTGCAGGATCTGAACCCGTCAAGCGGTGCGACCTTCTTGAACGGGCGGGGAGCGATCTGGTCAAATGAGCTACAGACACTTCATTCGGCCGACGTGAGCGCAATCCTTATCGGAAGCGGAGCCCACACCTCGTATACAAGCGTGTACCTTGCGCAGTCAGATAAGTCACGCGAATTTCCACCGCACGATCTGTTCTTGTGGCTTGCCATTGAGACAGGTGCCGTGGGCTTGATCGTGTACGTGTCCGCCCTGTTCACGTTGGGCAGGTCGCTTCTCATCGCTGCCCGTCGATCCCGCTTTACGCCTGCCGGCCAAGTCGCCGCAGTAGCACTCGCGACGACAATCGCCTTCACCCTCGACAGCATGTTCCACAACACACAGGTGTCGACCGGAAGCGACTGGTACTTCATGCTGTTCGTGGGCGCGACACTACGCATGATAGAGCCGCGATCCTGGAAGAACTAACCATGTGGCGCTTGGTTGGTCGTGACTCGCTCATCTTCTTCGCAAGCGCGTGTTCGCTTGTGCTCCTCCAGTTCGCATACAGGTATCTATCGATTCGTCATCTGTCGGTAGCCGATTATGGTCGCGTCGCTCTACTTCTCAGCATCTTCAACGGTGCGACCGTAATCGGCTCATATGGGATACCGGCTACCGTCTCGCGACTGTCCGCACGTACTCAGGGCGTCTCTCGGGATCGCGTCTTGCTACGGGCCGCATCGGTCGCCGTTATTGGCCCTTGCGCGATCGCAATGGCCGTGATGGCTGTCGCGACGTATCTCGTGACCACCTCGCCGGTGGATACGGCCGTGTCCGCAGTGGGTGTCCCTCCGATGATCTGGGCTGGTCTTTATAGCGGGTTCATTCGTGGCAAGGGGATGATCTGGGCCGCGGCAGCTATCCAGCCTGCAAACATCGTCCTGCAGATGCTGGTCCTCGTACTCCTGACCGCGTCCGGAGCTCACATCAACGCCGGCTTGGTCCTATTGAGCTTCTACATAGGCAATTTCGGTGCCTATGCGGCCGCCCTCGTCTACGGCCGACTAGCTCAGCAACGAGCCCCCGTCCTTTCCGATGAGCCAGATCCAGAGGCCACGCCACGGCGCATCCTCAGTTTTTCGGCATGGCTTGCGCTCGCCAACCTCGCCGTTTTGCTGCTCACCATCTTGCCTCGCGTATCGCTCGCTCGCTTCTCTTACCGCGAGGTTGCGATCTTCGACCTCGCATTGCTGGTCTACACCATTCCCCAGCGACTCCGCTCGTCGTTCCTGATTGCGCTGTTGCCGGTCGCGGCCGTCGAGCGAAAGCGAGGCGCACTCATGACGGTGCCGGGAAACGCGGATCTCTTGCTAGTTACCGTCATCTTTCTCGCACTCGATGGCGTCCTGTGGTCCACACACGCTCTCCGAGTACTCTTTTCGAGCGTCGGCATGAGCGCCTACACGGGTGCCGAACCGTTGCTACTGATTATCCTGCTTGCTGGGCCTGCGGAGCTCTTCTTCGGTCTGAATTCGGGATTCCTGCAGGCGTTCGGCGAGTCGCGTAGGTTGTTCTTCGTCAGTGCTGGTGTCCTCCTTGGCTCGACTGCACTTGCACCACTGACCTCTGTGTTCGGCCCAACCTACCTTGCCGGCCTGCTCGTTGCCGCATACTGGGCACTGCACTTCCTCTCTCGACATATGCTACACCGCAACCACGTGGAGGAGCGGTCGATCCTTCTGCCCGCATTGCTCAGTTGGTGGCGACGGTGGCGCTCCTCCTCAACAGCACCCCTAGCTGCGACCGGTGACATCGACAAGTAGTCTCGGCAAGCGAGTTGCTGCTTTCACGCGTCGCCAGGGTCCTCACTCCGCTGGACCACCCAGCGGGAGCTTGTCTCTCACCTGCGGCTTGCTCGGCCCCGAAATGGCGGCTCTATGTAGCCATAGCGAAGTAGCAGCGGCCATGAAAGCGTCGTGACTCGTCTGCGCGCAGTGCGCGGCATCGCGCCACGCCATTCATCATCCAGCCGAACGACCTGCTCACGACCACGAAACCGCATCGGATTCCCGCCGATCGTGTGTTGGTCGCGAAGCGAAACTACGTTACCCGAGTCGAACGCGGCGCGTGACGCGTCGTCCACCGCAAGACCCACTCGTCGCATGGACCGCTCGATCTCGATCGTCGGCGAAGCGACGAGCCTCTCGTAGTGCATCGTAGTCAGCGGAATCCGTCTCATTGAAAGCAATCCGAAAAGGGCATTGTGATAGCTCCAGCGCGCCGCAGTCGCACCTGCACCGTAAGTGTCCATGACAGTGGCACCGCCCTCAACGTCCGGCTTCACAACGCCGCGCTTGGCCCACGAGAACGCCACCCCGCGACTGTCTCGGACCAAGTGGATCACTCGGAGGCGGACGCCAGCGTCCCTCGCCATAAGCAAGGCATACGGCGCCACCTTGCTCGAGTCGACGATAACCGAGCCGCCTGTCAGCTCACTGATTGCTCGATACATACGCACAGTGTGCTCTCGGAAGCGCGCCAAGCGCGCCGACTCGCACCGTCGCGTTAGAAGCACCGGGACAAGACGTGTATCGGTGCTAATGGCCTCGCCCGTCGCAGCCAACTCGTCCACGTCCGTTCGGCTCCATGCGCCAAACGCACGTTCCCCGACTGACGCCCAGAAGGGGCACGTCGAGAACCGCTCCCCGCAACTGCAGAGATTGTCGCGCAGGAGCCCCTTCGTCCATACTTCACGAAGCTCACCGACTGGACAAAATCCGTTGACTGCGCCGAGGAGATACGCGAGCAGCGTGCTTCCGCTGCGTGAGAACCCACCGATGTACAAGACATTGGCTGCAGGGTGCTGCTTCTCAATGCGGTCAACCGGTTCACACATAGTCGGGGATCGAGCGGCCTTCGTATAGCTCCTCGTAGGCGATGGCGATCCTGTCCCAGCTAAAAGTCGCGGCTATGTGGTCACGCAGGCGGGCGGAACTCCACATGCCCCACGATACGGCAAGCGCTTTGTCCAGCACGGCACTCAGCGCCACGCTATCTTCCGATGGAAACTGGAACTCGTAAGCAGGGCCGACGACCGCGATGTTGGCCGGAATGTCGGAGCATACAACCACCTTTGCGTACGTGATCGCCTCGAGGAGCATCATGGACATTCCCTCGTACTCCGACGGGAATACGAAGACCGCACACCGCCGGACGGCCTCGCTCAGCGCGACTCGGTCCAGTAGCTCCTTCCGAAGCAGCACGCGACTGTCAGCCGACGCCGACTTCTCAATCTCCGCAGAGTACTCAGGATCGTGCGAGAAGTCTCCGACGACCATAAGCGGTAGGTCGGTCGTCAATTCGCGATACGCCCGCAAGAGATGATGCAGGCCCTTCGTCCGATCCAACCGCCCGCAGGCGAACATGACGTAATTGCCTTCCTGCAGAGATGGCATCGCGTATGGCAGCGCGTCGTGGCTTTCCGGTGCCGGCGCAGAGAAGTCGGTGCCGTTCGGAATATAGTGAACTACTCGCCCTGGCACGTGCTTGTCTGGCGAAACAGAGGTAAGAGTATCGCAGGTTCGTACAAAGACGGCCTCCGATGCGTGGAGAAACGCTTTTGCGAACCGGTTCCACTTCTCCCGTGGTGCCGGATCACCGTGAAAGGTACCGACGATGCGAGCCCCCCGCTTGAGCTTGAGCAACGGACAGAACACGCCGAAATCGGAGTTGTGGACATGCACACTGTCGTAGCGCCCCTTGATGAGATAGTGAGCGCAGCAGAGGAGGAAGTATGAGACGGCGTGCAGGTACTTCCCTTTGAGTGCGGGAACGTACACATAATGCCTGTTCTCCGTACACGACAATACGGGGGTTCCGTTGCGGACCAAGTAGACGGTGTACTCGTTCGTTGGCGAGAATCGCTCTAGCAGATGTTCGACCACGCGATCGGCGCCCGCGAACGCCGGCAGGGTCTTGATGCCAAGCACGGCCACATGTGCATATCGCCCGCTCTCACGACTCATCGGTTAAAGAACTCTCCGACTTGCACGTATCGTCGGCTCTCGGCCGGCTGTAGCTGCTTCTTGTCCGGCTTCGTCAAGTATGAGCGGCGTTGCACCACTCGTTTGTCCCTGCGCACGTCGGAGTAGTCGATGTAGCGGTCGAAGTCGATCGGCCTTCCAAGGGTCACCCGCAGCTTGTTCCAGAGCACCCACTGCAAGACCGCCAGCTTGGGGAGCTTTGCCACATGCTTGTTGCGAATGGCGGTCTTGGCCGAGGAGACCATCCAGCAGTTCTGCGGGCAGTTTGCCACCTGTGCTCGCACGTTTTCGGCCACGAGGCCGTGATAGATCTCCTCCCAAGTCTGCAGGCGGAGATTGCCCATGAGCAGGTCATTTCGCACGTTGCAGGCGTACACGTCACCCCATGGATCGATGAAGACGCTATCCGTCCCCTGCGTGCACGGATGTAGCCTGTCCTGCCCAAGGATCTTCGCGATGAGCCCCAGGTTCATATACGCGCGGAACCAAGTCTTGACGCTCGAAGACCTGAGCATGTCGGTGACGAGCCCCTCCACGCGCTTGGCTACGCGCACGCGATCGTAGATGTAATTGTCGTTCTTGTGAAACTGGAACGCGTTGTGCAGCGCCGAGGTCGCGAACTCGACTTTGAGGCCCTCCGCCATCCGATAGAGGTCCGCCACCTCGTCGATGTTCTCGTCTTGGAAGGTGGTCGCGAAACCCAGATCGGTGCCGCCGGCGGCGATCAGGCGTTTCATCGCCTCCACCTTCTTCTCAAAGCCGCCACGCTCGCCGCGAACCGTGTCGTTGGTCTCGCCGACACCGTCCACGCTGATCCTTATCTTGATGTCCGGATACTTCCTTACGACCTTCTCGAGGACGCTGCCGCGAAGGCCGTTTGTGCTGATCTCGAGCGTCTTCGCCTTCGGGTAGAGCGTGCCGCAGATCTCCAGCAGATCTTGGCGCAAGGTCGGCTCCCCACCGGTGACGTTTACGTAGTCGAACCCATCGGGGAGCTTTCGCAGCGTCTCGATGTCGATCTCGTAATCCGGGTGCGTCGGGTGCTTCCAGATGTTGCACATCGAGCACCGTGAGTTGCAGCGGTACGTCGTGATCACGGACAGGTCCATGGCCTCACGCTTCCGAGGTAACAAGTCGGGCGCGGGCGGGAGTTGGTGTGTGCGCGGCGTAGACGGCGAGCAGGCGGGCCGCGATCGCGTTTGCCGAGAGGGCCGACTCGACGTGCTCTCGCCCGTTCGAGCGAGCTGGCGCGCGGAAGAAGTGGACCAGCGCGTCGCCCAGCTCGCGGGGATCGGGCGGGCAGAGGTACGACGGCACGACCTCCCCGAGAAGCTCCGGGATGTCGCCTGATGCCGTCGCGATCACCGGCAGGTTGCACATGAGCGCCTCCTTGACGACGTTCGGCGAGCCCTCGAGCGAAGAGGTGTGAAGCAGGCAGTCGGCGGCACTCATGACCGTCGGCATGTCCTGCGGAGGGGTCAGCCCCGTGACGTGGAGCCTGACCGGTCCGATCAGCCCCGAGGCCGCCTCGCAGGCGGCCTCGGCCAGCCACCGCCGCTTGCGCGGTATGTCTGGCTTGGTGGCGGCGAAGAGAGCGACGCGCTCGGCCGGGTCCCAGCCCAGGAGCTCGCGGGCGCGCGCCCGATCACGTTCGATGAAGGCCGCGGCGTCAACACCGTTGGGAAGCACGGTGTTCCGCTGGCGCACACGAGGCGGCAGACGCCGGTGCATCTCGTGCGACTTCGTGATGGTGGCGCGGCACAGACCGGCGTGACGGCGGATGAGCGCCGCCCGCACCGCGCTCGCGCGCGTGATCGTGCCGTCCTCCGCGGGGTCCCCCAGCACATCGTCGCCGCAATAGGAGACGAGCATTGGTGGGCCGACAAAGAAGCGCGCGGCCAGCGCGGTCTCGCCCGCGTGCACGTGCACGAGCCTGTATCGGCCACGCCACGCGACCGTCGCCACCAGGAACCGTGCAGCCGCAACCAGGTAGGCGCGCGAGGACACGTGCCCGCGGATGTAGAGGACGTCACAGCGCACGCCCCGGGACCGCAGCGAGTCCACCTGGCGCTTCACGAAGATGCCATAGACGGGCCGATCGCTGTCCGGCCACATGTTGGTGACGACGAGTACGTCGGCCTGCGGGTCACGCTGAACGAAGCGCAGTAGCTCAGGGGATCTCTGGAGCAACGCCACTACACCCCGTCCCTGACGAGCAGGCCCGTCGAGTGGCGCAGAGGAGAAGCCTCGCCCGCGGTCGCTGCCGATTCCCGATGCCAGCCGACCTGCTCGCTCAGTCCCTCGTACAGCGAGCGTGAGGGGGCGAAGCCGAGTTGCGCACGTGCGCGACTGGTGTCCGCTGCTGTATCGCGGGCATCGCCAGCCTGCGCAGCCACGCGGCGGACGTTCAGCTCCTGCCCCGTAAGCTCGCCGATCATCTCCAGCACCTCGTTCATGGAAGTCCTGCTGCCGCCACCAAGGTTGTAGACCGCACCGGGCTGTCCGTCTTCGGCGGCCGCGATCGTGCCGTTCACCGTGTCTGCAACGAAGGTGAAGTCGCGGGTTTGACTGCCGTCGCCGTAGATCACTATCTCCTCGTGTTGGAGGGCCGCTCGTACGAGCTTGTTGAAGGCCATGTCCGGACGCTGGCGCGGCCCATACACGGTGAAATAGCGGAGCACGACCGTCGGTAGCGCGTGGGATCGGTGGTAGAGACGGCAGAGATGCTCGCCGAGCGCCTTCGTGGCGCCGTAGGGCGAGATTGGTTGCAAGGTCGTCGTCTCACGCGTGGGCAGGCGTTCAGCGTCGCCGTATACGGACGACGAGGACGCGAACACGAAGCGCTCGAGCGCGACCGACCGCGAAGCCTCTAGGAGGCGCTGCATCGCCGTCACGTTGCTGTCGACATACGCACCGAACGTCTGGCCCCAACTCGCCCGCACGCCCGGCTGCGCCGCCAGATGAAAGACGATCTCGATCCCATCCAGGAGAGCGACCAAGTCCAGCTGCGCGAGATCGCCCTCGAGAAACGTCCACGACTCGTAATCCTCGATCTGTGCGATGTTCGCGCGCTTTAGATCGGGATCGTAGTACGAGGCAAGGGAATCGACCCCGAGCACACGATGCCCTTCTTCTAGACACCTCTCACTCAAGTGTGAGCCAATAAATCCGGCAGCACCGGTAACGAGCACGTTAGCCATTGAGATTCCTTTCCTAATTCGCTCCGCGCCGCCCCAGCACCACCGGCAGCGTCCGCAAGATCAGCCGCACGTCACCCCACAGCGACCAGTTGGTGACATACAGGTAGTCGAGCTTCACCATCTCCTCGAAGGGGATGCTGGTGCGCCCGAGCACCTGCCACAGGCCGGTGATCCCGGGGGTGAGATCCAGGCGCCCGCGCGCCCACTCGTCGACCATGCGGTCCTCCTCGGCCACCAGCGGCCGGGGACCGACAAGGCTCATGTCACCCTTGAGCACGTTCCAGAGCTGGGGCAGCTCATCGAGACTGGTGAGGCGCAGCAGGCGCCCGATCCCGGTCACGCGCGGGTCGCGCTCCAGGTGCAGCCAGCCCCTGTCGATGCTCTGGGCGAGCAGCTCGTCGCGTTTGGCCTCCGCGTCGGCGACCATCGTGCGGAGCTTCACCAGCTCGAAGCGGCGCCCGCCCCTTCCGATGCGCTCCTGGCGGAACAGGGCAGGACCGGGAGAGTCGAGCTTGATCACCACCGCGAGGACCGCCACGAGCGGGAGCGCGAGCACGCCGAGCAGGCCCGCGCCGAGCAGATCGAGTGCGCGCTTGGCCATCCGCGCGGAGCGCGAGAGCACCGAGGGGTTGATCCCCAGCACGGTCACTCCCTGCACGTCGTCGACCTCCACCGCCGGCCCCAGCGCACTGCACGTGGCCGGTAGCAGGCTCACCTTCACGGCGGCCGTCTTGCAGTCGCGCAGGACGTGGAGCAGCCGCGCGCCGTTCACCTCCGCGTCCGCCACCACCACGCGTGCGACGCGCTGCTCGAGCATCAGCCGCGGCAGGTCCACCTCGCCGAGGCGACCGAGGCGCGGCAGGTCTAGCACTCCCGCCGCGTCCAGCCCGCAGCTCACCATCCCGATCGGGGCCAGGCGCAGGCTCGCGCTCGCCCGCATCTTCGCGATCAGCGCGCCGCTCGTGCGGCCGGTGCCGATCAGGAGCACCCGCTCGGGCGAGGCGACCCGCACGAACGCGCCGCGCGCGAGCACGCGGCCCGTGAGCACCAGCACGATGGCCAGCCCGGCGAAAGCCAGGATCACCGGAAACGTGAGCTTCGCGGGTGCGGCCAGCGCGAACCAGCACCACAGCAGCAGGCAGCCGACGAGCACACCGTGAAACAGCGAGGGCAGATCGTCGAGCGTCGAGTGGCTCAGGCGCCTGGCGTCCCGCTCGTACAGCCCGTACAGCTTGAACACCACCACCCATGCCGGCAAGGTGACGGCGCCGTAGAGCATGTACTGCTGCCACGAGTGCCCGCGTGCCCCGCCCGCGAGCGCCAGTGCCAGCGCCAGCGCCAGCGCGCCGGCCACGCACACCACGTCGACCAGCGCCAGCATGCGGCGCAGGAGCCAGTCACGGCGCCCGTAGGTGTGCGAGACGAGACTTCCGCTCTGCACACGCGCGCTGCGGCGCGTGCGTTTGCGAAGCAGGCTCGAGGTGGACGGGATCGTGTCCGCGCTCCGCGCTTCTGTCCCCGCGGTCCCCATGCCCATCAACGCCCAACCCTCCGAGGACTTGCGCGGAGAATGAGCGTAAACGCACTAATTCAGTTGATGGAACCGTCCCAGGACGCCTCGAGCGCCATCTGCCCCGGCTCGCCGCCGGTCTCGGGGATCCCGATGCAGGCCGCTCGCTCGCGGCCGAGCATCAGCTCGGCGGCCTCGCTGCGGGAGCGCACGCCCAGCTTCCCGAACACCGAGGAGAGATGGCTCTTGACGGTGCTCTCCGCCAGGAACAGCCGGTCGGCTATCTGTCGGTTCATGTAGCCCATCGTCACCAGACTCAGGATCTGGCGCTCGCGCACGGACAGCACCGCGGGCTCGACCTCGCGCCAGTGCGAGCGCGGCACGCACACCTGGCCGGCGCGCACCGCCCGCACGCACGTGGCCAGGCCGCGCTCGAGCTCGTCCTGGACCACCACGCCGGCGGCCCCCGCGGCGAGCGCCGCACGCAGTTCCCAGCGCTCGATGCTCGCGCACGCCACCACCACGGGCGTCCCGCCGAAGCGCTCGATCTGGCGCTCGACCGCGCTCGCCGAGCTGACCGCGGAGTCCGCCAGCCACAGGACGATGGCCGCCGGCTCGCCCTCACCGTCCACGCGGGGGCGACGGCCCTCGCGGTCGAGCACAGTCGGGATGAACCCCTCGCGCGCGAGGATCGCGCGCATCGCGGCGAGCACCTCCCGGGGGCACTCCCCCGCGTCCAGGGCGACCCGCTCTGTCTGCGCGTCTGTCTCCTCGCCGCGCAGCGCCTCTGTGCCCGGCCTGAACATACGCCACCAACGCAGCCACCCGGCGCGGACTTCTGAAGCGCAGATCCGGACGTCCATCTCAGTAGTACACGCGCCCGATGGCGACGTACCGTCCGTGTACGCCTGCTACCGCTTCACGACGAAGCTGCGCGAGCACTCCGACCTTCTGGACGGCTGTATCGCCTCCGTGGTCGCTGCGGCTACCGCCTACACATGGCCGTGCTCCAAGACCGACCTACCGCTCGCATGGACGGTCGAGGCGGCGTAACCACGAAACGCTGTCGCAAGCGCAAGGCAACGAACGAATGGAGCCTCACGCGCTGCGGGTGCGGCGGATCGAGCGAGTGCGACTACGCGCCGACCCTGACGATCCTCACGCAGTTGGCGTGTACGTTGGCAGTGTAGAAGAGGAAAACCAGCCTCGGCGGGAAACACGTCCGTGTTGCCCCGCCGCCTGTCTTCGCCTTGTGTCAGACTGAAATGACGGTAGGCTAAACGTCCAGGAGCAGACGCGAGATGGAGCCTTCGCAAGCCGTCCACCCGATGTGTCCCTGGGCTGAGCGCACGACATCGGAGGCTTGAATGGCAGTCATCCACCAGGGTCCAGAGGTCCAAGAGGATCTGACGAAGTACGCCGGGAGCTGGGTTGCGATCCGCGACGGCAAGGTCATAGCGAGCGCCCTCGACTCGGTGGAACTTCGCAACAACCCCGATGTCACCGAGGACGACTTCCTGCTGCCCGTCCCCGACGCCGGCGCCGCGGCGTTCCTCTTCTGAGCGTCCCCTGCCCCTCGGTGCCGGAGCTGCTCGTCGCCTGCCGTGACCTTGGGCTGGGCGAGCTACGCCCGATCCTGATCCTGCACGTGACGGGGCCGAGGGGGCGCGAAAGGGGACGCAAAGACCTGCTGCACCACTTCGACGTGCACATCATGGAGCCCAGGAAGCAGTTCTCGCTCACGCGAGTCTGAGGCGGGGGACGCCATCCGCGGCCGGCGAGCCCGCACCGACGCGAGCGTCAGCCCGCTCGGCGCCCCTCCTTGCCGGACCCGCCCGCCGCCCCTCCCCCGGGCGCCTCCGCCTCGAGCTTCGCCCCCGCCCGCGCCAGCGCGCGGCGCTCGCCCGCGTCCACCGTGGGGTACTGCGGGTCGATGTCCATCAACGTGCGCGCCAGCACGGCGCCCACGGCGATCCGCGCGAACCACTTGTGGTCGGCGGGGATCACGTGCCAGGGGGCCCACTCGGTGCTCGTGTGGGTGAGCATCTCCGAGAACGCCAGCTGGTACTCGTCCCAGTGCTCGCGCTCGCGGACGTCCGCCGCGGAGAACTTCCAGTTCTTCTCGGGCACCTCGATGCGCTTGAGAAAGCGCGTGCGCTGCTCCTCGCGGGAGATGTTGAGGAACACCTTGACGAGGCGAAAGCCGTTGTCCACCAGATACCGCTCCCAGTCGTTGATCTCCCGGTAGCGGCGCTTCCACACGTCCCCGCCCATGGCCGCCGGCGGCAGCCGCTGGCGCTCGAGCAGCTCCGGGTGCACCCGCACCACCAGCACCTCCTCGTAGTGGGAGCGGTTGAAGATCCCGATCTGCCCGCGCGCGGGCAGGCGCTGCGCGTAGCGCCACAGGAAGTCGTGGTCGAGCTCCTCTTCCGACGGGACCTTGAAGCTGTGGACCGCCACGCCCTGCGGGTTGACCCCGCTCATCACGTGCCGGATGGTCCCGTCCTTGCCCGCCGCGTCCAGCGCCTGCAGCACCAGCAGCACCCCGTAGGCGTCCTGGGCGGCCAGGCGCTCCTGGTACTCGGACAGCAGCTCCACGCTCAGGCGCAGGTGCTCCTCGCCTTCGTCCTTCTTCAGCCACCCCGCCCTGAAGCCGGGGTCGTAGTCCTCGGCGAGCGTCACCTTCGTGCCCGGCGCCACGCGCAGTGGATCGATCAGCGCCGCCAGCCCGCGGGCGCGGGCATCCGCCTCGCTGCGCTTTCGCCGGGGCACCCCGTCAGCGTACCGGCACCGTGCGGTCCTCGATAATCGCTCGATCGACCCGCCCGCCGCCCCCGACCGCCCGCCCCAGCAGCACGCCGCCGAGCTGGCCGCTCCGGCGCCGGCTCCCGCGGCGGAGGGGCTGCCCGAGCGGCTCGCCCGCTGGGTGGTGCCGGACGTGAACCCCGCGGGGGTGGTCTACGGGATCATCCTCATCGGGGCGCTGCTGGCGGCCGAGAGCGGCGAGCACGACAGCTTCCTCGACATGTTCATCTCGGCCGTGATCGCCGCCGCCCTCTACTGGGTGGCGCACGCGTACGCCGAACTGCTGGGCGAGCGGGTGACGGCGGGCGAGCGCCTGACTGCGGCGGGGCTCGGCCGGGCGCTCGTGCACGACTGGACGATCGTGCGCGGCGCCGCGGTGCCGCTGGCGGTGCTCGCGATCTCCTGGGCGGCGGGCGCGAGCCAGCAGACGGGCGCGACGGCCGCGATGTGGAGCGCGATCGCAACGCTCGTCGCATTCGAGCTGATCGCCGGCCTGCGGGCGCACTCCAGCGGCCGCGAGCTGGCCCTGAACGCCGGCGTGGGCGCGTCCATGGGCATCGCCATCCTCGCCCTGAAAATCGTTCTTCGCTGATCGTCCCTGCAACTGGACCGAATCAATAGGCGGTTGTATTAGCCTGTGTAGACAAAAAATTACTGACATGGAATGATCTGGTAGGCCAGACACATGACAGTAGTTGGCTGGTTCGAAAGTCCGCTTTTCAGGAGAGGTCGAGGGAGGTCGAATGACATCGGGACGAAGGACGTCGTTTTCGGCGCGCGACGCGCGCGTGAACAGGTCCGCGGGTTCGGCGCGGGAGAGGCCGAAGAGACCGGGGCGGGGCGGCGTCGGGCACGTGGCCCCGCTGTACAAGCGCCTGCCCCACGGCCCGCACCGCCTGGACCGTGACGAGGTGATCGCCAACCAGCGCACGCGTATCCACGGAGCGATGATCGAGGCCGTAGCGCGCAACGGCTACGAGGAGACGAGCGTCAAGGAGGTGATCGCGCTGGCGGGCGTCTCGCGCCGCTCCTTCTACGAGCAGTTCGCCAACAAGGAGGGCTGCTTCCTGGCGACGGTCGACCTGATCGCCAGGCGCGAGCTGCAGCAGATCCGCAGGACCTACCTGAAGTGCGACGGCGCGCTCGAGCAGCGCGCCCGGGCGAGCTTCGAACGGTTCGCCAGGACGATGAGCGAGGAGCGCAAGGTGAGCGTGCTGGTGGTGCTCGAGGCGCAGACTGCAGGCGTCCCGGGCATCGGGCGTCTGCTGAAGGCCACCGGCGCCTGCGAGCACATGCTCGCCCAGAGCTTCGCCCAGGCGCCCGAGGCCGTGTCGCTGCCGACGCCGATCGTGCGGGCCATGGCCGGCGGCCTGCACGGAGCGGCCGAGGCGTTCCTGCGCGAGCGGCCGAGCGCCCCTCCGGCGGAGATCGCCGATGAGCTGCTCGGCTGGACGCTGCAGTTCCAGAGTCCGGCGGCGGAGCGCATGGGCGAGCGCATGGCGGCGGCGCTGAGCATGCGCCTGCGCGAAATCGCCTCCGCGTACGGGAACGGGCACGGCGGCGTCGAAGCACGCGGCCGCGACGAGCGCGCCCGCGTGCTCCAGGGTGTGCTGCGCCTGGCTACCCGCGAGGACTACCACGCGCTCAGCGCGCCGCAGATCGCCGACGAGGCGAACGTGCCGATCGACGACTTCTGGGAGCTGTTCGCCGACCGGGACGAGTGCTTCCTGGCGGCGCTCGACGCGATCGGCGACGAGCTGCTGGCGATCGCCGCCGACCCCGAGCTCGTCTCCGACGACTGGCCCCGTGCCGTGCGGCGCGTGCTGGCCGAGCTCATGTGCTACCTGGCCGACCATCCGCTGCAGGCGCGCACGCTCGCCCAGGAGGCGTTCTTCGCGGGCCCGGAGGCGCTCGATCGCGTGCGCTACCTCTCCCACAGCGTCGCCACGCTCCTCACCGAGGGCGCCCCCACCGAGGCCCGGGGCCAGTTCACCACCGAGGCGATCGCGGGCGCGATCTGGCACACGATTCGCTGCCAGGTGGCCGCCGGGCGCACCCAGTTGCTGGCCGCCCTGTCCGAGCACCTGGCCTACGTCGTCCTCACCCCCTACATCGGCGCGGACGCGGCTGCCGAGCTGCTCACCGAGGAGCCCGAGCCGGCCGGCTGGGGCGTCCGCGAGACGGCCTCCGCCGGCTGAGGCCAGCCCGCGGCGCCCGGTGCGAGCGCGTGCCGCGCCGGCCGGCCTGGCTGGTCAGCCGCGGCGCCGGCGGGACAGGCGTTCGGCGAAGTACGTGAGGACGATCCCGATCAGCAGCGAGATGACGATCACGATGATCAGCGGCGCATGGCCGGAGCCGACGATCCAGTCGACCTTCACCTGATCGAGGTTCAGCAGCGCGAACGCGATGAAGATGCCCGCCAGCGCCACCATCGCGCCGCCCCGCGCGAGCTCGCGGCGGTCACGACCCTTAGCCTTGGCCGGCTTGCGGCTGTGGCCCGGCGTCTGTTCCGAGGGTGCGGACATCGCGCGCATGATGATCGTAGCTGAGCTCCCACTCAGGGGACGATGCCGCGCGCACTCACGGAGGAGTTCGCGAAGCGATGCAACGGCACGACCGGAGGGCCGGCGGGCGGCGAAATACCATGGCTGCGATGAAGCGCGAGATGATCGGAGGGCTCGCTGCGCTGACGGTGTGCGCGTCCACGGCCGTGGCCCTGGGCGGTTGCGGGGGCTCGCAGACGAAGACCGTGTCCGTGGCGAGCGTCCCGGAAGGCGCCCAGAGCACGCCCGCGAGCACGACCACCGCCTCGACGCAGACCACGACCACCACCACGAGCACGACCGAAGCGCCGCCCCCGGCGAGCACCGCCGGCGGGAGGGCCACGCCGCCCTCCACCCACACGGCGCCCGAGCCGGCGTTCACGGAAGCGGAAAGCCACGCGGGGGGACTGAAGGAAGCGGAGGACGCGCTCCAGGCGCGGGGCTACACGGCGAACGAAACATCTCAATATCACCCGAGCCAAACGCTGCGGGTGCTGGTGGGCACGAGGACGGGCTCCGGCGACGGCTACGGCCAGCAGGCGTTCTTCTTCGTGGACGGCCGCTACATAGGGACTGACACCAAGGAACCAAGCGCGACTATTAGAGTCATTTCACAAGGCGACACGGAAGTGACGCTCGGATACCCGCTGTACCGCCCCGGTGACCCGCTGTCCACCCCCAGCGGCGGGCAGGCGACGGTGCGTTTCGCCTTGAACGACGGCAAACTCGCCGCTCTGGGGCCGATTCCCCCGGCCAATTCGCCCTCCGGGCTGAGCCGCTATTAGCAACCCCTGGCCGGCCGCCACTAGTCCACCGGGCTGAGCCCGTACTAGAACACTCAAGGGCGGGGCGCCGCTCGCCGATCGCCTCTGCATGGAGTCCCAGGGAGTGCCCGCAGACGCGCACCACGACGCCGAGCGCCAGACGGACGGCGACGGGCGCGAGGTGTGCTGCTCGATGACCAACGTGCTCGTGCGCCTCGTGCGCCGCCACGGCGGCGAGCAGGCGGTCGCCGAGCTCTTGGAGCTGGCCGGCGTGACGCGCGAGGCGGCCTACCTGGAAGACACCAACAACTGGGTCTCCCAGGAAGAGGTGTACACGCTGCTGGCCGCCGGAGCGCAGGTCACCGGCGACCCCGTGTTCCCGCGCCGGGTGGGCGAAGAGACGGTCAACCAGCACGCGGGCAAACAGGTGGCCACGCTGCTGCGCTCGCTGGGCTCGGTGGAGGCCGTCATGCAGGCGATCGCCCAGACCGCCGGCAAGCTCACCACCACCTCGGAGATGCAGGCCGTGGAGGTCGGTCCCGGGCGCGCCGTGATCACCGCGGTGGCCCGTGAGGGCTTCAGGCGCACGAGCCAGAACTGCGAACTGACGATCGGGCTGCTCACCAACACGCCGAGCCTGTTCGGCCTTCCGCCCGCCCATGTGGAGCAGAGCGAATGCGCGGCCGACGGCGACCATCGCTGCCTGTACACGATCACCTGGGACGCCGAGCGGGCGGCCGCGGCCGCCGACCCGCAGCAGCGGGTGACCGCCCTCGAGGCCCAGCTCCTGGCGACCTCCGAACGGCTGCACAGCGTGTACGCCATCGCCAGCGACCTCGTCTCCACCGAGGACCTCGACACGGTCCTCCATCGCATCGTCGAACGCGCCGCCGACGCCGTCCGCGCCCCCAGCCACATCCTCGCCGTGCGCCCCCACGACGAGGCCGAGCTGCAGGTGTACAGCCGCGGCATCGGCGAGCAGGAGGCCCAGGAGCTCGCCTCCGCCACGCTCGCCGGCGAGGAGCCGCCCGGCGGCTCGATGCTCGTCGTGGACGTCCACTCCAGCCGCCGCAGCTACGGCCAGCTGATCGCGCGCTACTCCTCCGCGATCGAGTTCTTCCCCCAGGAAGAGGAGATGCTCAGCCTGTACGCCAAGCACGCCGCCGCCGTGCTCGACATGGCGCTCGCGCTCCAGGAGTCGGCCAAGCGCCACGAACAGGTCAGCTCGCTGCTCGCGCTCGCCCACGCGCTCGCCAAGGCCGGCACCACGCTCGAAGTCGCCGAGCGCCTGGCCGCGGCCGCGCCGGACGTGGTGGACTGCGACCGCATGGCCATCTACCTATGGGACCCCTACGAGCGCTGTCTGCGCTTCACCACCCTGTGGGCCCGCGACGACGGCGCCGACGTGCCCGACCTGACCGGCCGCACGATCGCACCCGAGGACACGCCCAGCCTCGAGCTCCAGCTCGCCGAACCCCAGCCCCACTTCTTCGACGCGGACACCGACGACGCGTACGTCCGCACGCTCATGAGCTCGCTGGATCTGGTTGCGCTCACCGTGGTGCCGATCGTCGCCCGCGACGTGTTCCTCGGGATCCTCACCGCGGGCGTCACCGAGCGCCCCGAGCGCCTGCGGCGCGACGAGGACCTGCTGGAGCGGCTCACCGGCGTGGCCGCCCTCGCGGCGCCCGCCATCCAGAGCGGCCAGCTCGTCGACCAGCTCGGCTACAAGGCCACCCACGACGGGCTCACCGGCCTGCTCAACCGCGTCGGCTTCCGCCACTGCATCGACAAGGCGCTCGGCAGCGTGGGCGGGGAGGCGCCCGTGGGCGGGGAGGCACGCGTGGGCCTGCTGTTCGTGGACCTCAACGAGTTCAAGCAGGTCAACGACGTCCACGGGCACGAGGCCGGCGACGAGCTCATCCGCCAGGCGGCGGAGCGTCTCAGCGAGACCTGCCGGGGCGAGGACGAGGTCGCCAGGCTGGGGGGCGACGAGTTCGCCATCGTGCTGGCCGACGTCCACCACGACGAGCAGGTGCGGGCCGCCGAAGCTCGCGTCCGCGACGCGTTCGCGGAGCCCTTCACGATCGCCGCCGGCCTCACCATCTCCGTCGGCGCGAGCGTCGGCGGCGGCGTGTGGCCCGACGACGGCCACACGGCCACCGAGCTGGTCAGGCACGCCGACGCCGCCATGTACCAGGACAAGGCGCGCAGCAGGCGGGCATCCGCGCTGGGCAAGCCCCGCAGGCGCGGCGCCAGGGCAGTCGCGACCGCCCGCTGACCTACGCCCGGCCGAGCAGCCTGGACCACAGCGACGGGCGCCGCGGCTGGGTGCGCCGCCACTCCTCCCGGGAGGGCAGCTGCCCTCGCCCCCGGGCGGCCATCACGCACTCGCTGTGGGCGTGGCGGCGGCGGCGGGTGTCGCCTTCGGGGGCGATCAGCATATGCTCGCTCATGGCGGCCAGATGACGACCACAAAAAGGACAGCGATACGTCGCCGGCTTGAGAGACGAGGCTCGGCGCCACGTCCACCATGGGGCGCGCGGAAGGCTGGGCATGGCTCCATTGTCGCGCCTCTGGCCGCCACCCTGGCGGCGAGCGTGGCGGTGAGCGTCGGCCTGGTGATCGCCCGCTCCGAGCGCGAGCGCCGGCGCGCGAAGCTGCGAGAACGCGAGCAGAAGCTCGGCCTGTGGCCGGACGAGCCGCTCGCGTACGGGCTGCGCCGCATGGCCCTCGGCCAGGTGGATCTCGCGCTCGCGATGCTCGGCGACGCTAGCGGCGCCGGCGGCGCGCCCGACGAGCGGGCGGTACACGAGACCCGCAAGGCGATCAAGCGCCTGCGGGCGCTGCTGCGGATGCTCCGGCAGGAGCTCGGGGAGCGCAGCTTCCAGCGCGAGAACGCCACCCTGCGCGAGCTGGCCGACCAGCTCGCCGGCGCGCGCGATGCCGCCGTCATGCTGGCCACGCTCGACGCGCTCCTCGCGCGCGAGGAGCGCCGGCTCGGACGCCGCCATGGGGTACTCGCCCTGCGCCGGCGGTTGGCCGACGAGAGCGCCCGCATGCGGCGCCTCACGCTCGCCGACCCGACCGCCCGCGCGGAGGTGCTCGGCGAGCTGCACGCCCTGCGCTGGCGCATCGCCGCCTGGTCGCTACCGGCCAGCCCGGGCATGCGGCTCGTCGACGCCGACCTCGAACGGCTCTACCGCCAGGGCCGGGCGCGCCGCCGGCGGGTCCTCCGCGGGAAGGGCGAGCGCACGCTGGCCATGCACAGATGGCGCAAACGCGTGAAGGACCTGCGCTACGCCGCCGAAATGCTCGAGCGCCGCGGCGACCGCGGCGTGGGTAGGTCCGGGCGCTCGCGCAAGGCCCGCCGCGCAGGCGGGGCCAGCCGCCAGGACCGGTCCCTGCGTGAGCTCGCGACGCGCGCGGACGACCTCGGGGAACTGCTCGGCGAGGAGCACGACCTGGCCGTGCTCGCGCAGCACCTGCGGGCCGGAGCGCGGGGATCCGGCCGCCGGCACGGCAGGGCGGGCGACGGCACCGACGCGCTGTGGCACACCGGGCCGGGCACCCGCAAGGCGCTGCTGAAGCTGATCGCCAAGCGCCGGCGCAAACTGCGTCGCCGGGCGCTGCGCAAGGGCGAGCGGCTCTACGGCCAGAGGCCCAAGCGGTTCATGCGCGGCGTGCGGCGCGCGTATCGCGGTTCGTCCAGCTAGGAGTCAGCTGACGCTGAGCACGGTCAGCGTACGCTTGCCCTTGGGCAGCGTCACCGCCGCCTGCTCGCCCGGTGCGCGGCCCAGCAGGGCGACCGCCACGGGGGATTCCGCCGACAGACGGCCATCGCGCGGGGCTGCGTCGTGGGAGCTGACGATCCGCCACGTCTGCTCCACACCGTCCTGGTCGCGGACGACCACCGTCGAGCCGAAGCCCACCACGCCGCCCGCGCCGGCGGGCGTCTCCGAGACGATCACCGCGCCGGAGATCTTCTCGCGCAGGCGAGCGATCTTCGTCTCCAGGTGCGCCTGCTCGTTCTTGGCGTCGTGGTACTCGCTGTTCTCCTTCAGATCGCCCCATTCGCGCGCCGTCTTGATGCGCCCGGCGATCTCCCGGCGGCCCTCCCCCTCAAGCGTCGCCAGCTCCGCTTCCATCGTCGCCAGACCCTCGGCCGTGGTCATGTTGGTCGCCTCGGTCATCCCCCAGAGCCTACCGATCCCGGCCCGCGACCCCTGCTCTAGAAATAAGTGCTCGCCGGCGTCGACAGCAGCGCGTAGATCTGCACGATGGCCGCCTGCACGAGCAGTTGGGCCGACGGCGGCGAACCGGCCACGAACACGTCGTTGCTCAAGCGCAGGTTCTCCCAGGCGTAGTTGACATATGCCTGTGCGAGCGAGGACCCGGGCGGGTCGTGGGTGACCGAGTCCAGGTACATCAGGTTGCGGAAGTACACCGACGCGAAGAACGGGATTTCGGACTCGAGCTTTTCCATCGTGAAGTACGCCAGCGCCGCCTTCGCCGTCTGGCGCGCCTCCCACAGGTATTCCGCGTTGCCGGTGGCCTGGTAGAGCAGCGTGCCCGCGCCGATCATCGAGCCCTGGTTGTAGCTCCACAGAGCCGGTTCGACCACGCCTCTACGGCCGATGTGGTCCGCGTACATGCCGTTGGACTCGACCAGGCAGCGGCGCACCCATTCGTAGGCCATCTGCGCGAACTGCAGGTCCTGCACGTTGCCCGTCAGCCGGTACAGCTCCGTTGCCAGCTCGGCGGCGGGCGCCGTGGTGGTGGTGTTGCGTTCGCCGTTTTCCGCGGAGTTCGAGAACGGCAGCCCGCCCGGGCAGCCGAACGCCGGATTCGACTGCCAGCCGGCCATCTCGAACGCCATGATCCCCTCCGCGCTGCCCAGCAGCGCCTGCTGGTGGGTGAGCTGGTACAGCCGCACCATCTCGATCCCCACCCAGTCGTTGTCGTCGTAGTACTTGGTCCCGCCCGGACCGGTGGGCGGGACCACCGTGCCGTCGAATGCGGCCAGCGTGCTCGTGTACGTGCCTTCGGGAGCGCCCGAGTTGTCCGTGTCCAGGTAGGAGTCGAGCCCCGTCAGGCGCGCGTCCAGTTCGCTGCTCAGCTCGCGCCCGAGCGAGGCGCCCAGGTGGGGGATGTTCGCCACGCTCACCGTCGCGGCCATCGCCTGGGAGAACGCCCACAGGTAGGAGAACGGTTCGCCCGCGTACAGGCGGGAGGCCTTCACGTAGAAGTACTTCTGCATCGCTTCGAACGCCACCAGCGCGCGGGCGGGGTTGCCGTGCAGGGCGGGCTTCTGGGGCTTGCTCGGCCTGGACGGCTGGGTGGGCGTGGAGCCCGGGGCGGGGGTGGAGCCCGGGGCGGGCGTGCCGGTCGGCGCGCTCGCGCCGCCGCTCGTGCCGGCCGCCCGCGCGTGCGCGCTCGCGTGCGCGGCGCCCGCGCGAGCGTATTCCCACGGGTGCGGGCGAAACGCGGGGCGGGTGGCGGCGGCGGGGTATGGGGACCGGCTCGCCCCTGCCCCCGCCGCGCCGCGGGCCGCGCTCGCGCCGGCGGGGGACGCGAACAGCGACACCCACAGCAGCGCAAGCGCAACTGTGAGCGAGCGAGCGTGGGCAAAGTACGGGATCATCGCCTCTGAGCAAGCACAACAACCGACCGGCGCGTTCGATTTGGTGTTCGCACCGCGCCGTGCCGGGGAGCCGGGCGGGTCATCACACCCCGCAGCCGGTCACGTCGCGCGCCATTGTCCCACAGGCCTCGCCCCACCCCAAGGGTGAACCGTCACTTGCACCACCACTACACCGCCATCGGCCACGTGACCATCGATGTGCTCGCCGACGGCTCCCGCCGCCCCGGCGGGGGCGCCCTGTACAGCGCCCTGCAGGCGGCCAGGCTCGGCCTGCGCACGCTGCTGATCACGCGCGGGACCGCCCGGGAGCTCGACGAGCTGCTCGCGCCCTACCGCCACGAGCTCGACGTGCAGGTGCACGACGCGCCCCACACCACCACGCTGCTCACCGCCGGCCACGGCGCCGAGCGCACCCAGCGGATGCTCGCGTGGGCGGGCGCGATCGTCGCGGAGCCGGCGCTCGACACCACCATCCTGCACCTCGCGCCGGTCGCCCGCGAGACCCCTGAGCGGTGGCGTGGATCGCCCGCGTTCCTGGGGCTGACCCCGCAGGGACTGGCGCGCGACTGGAGCGGGGAGGGCGCCGAGATCGTGCAGGTGGCTCCCGCCCGCGCCGCCGAGGAGCTGGCGCGGCGCTGCCGGGCGGTCGTCCTCAACGAGTCCGAGCGCGCGAGTTGCGCGGGGCTGATCGCCGCCGCCGGCGAGGGGGGCGCGCTCGTGGCCGTCACCGCCGGCGCCCGCCCGACGGTCGTGCTCGAGCCCGGCGGCCGCGAGCTCGAGCTCGACGTGCCCGCCCTGGAGGATGCGGTGGACGACATCGGCGCCGGGGACGTGTTCGCGGCGGCCTGGTTCGTCGCCCTCCACGAGGGCCGGCCCGCGGTGGAGGCCACCGCCTTCGCCACGGCCGCGGCGGCCGTGCGCTTGCAGGGCGCCGGCGCGGGCGCGATCGGGGCCCGCGCCGAGATCGAGGCGCGGCTCAGGCTTGTTGCGCCCCGTCGATGAGAGCCGCCAGCTCGGCGGGCGCGATCGCCTCATCGAGACCGCACGCGCGGCCGGCCAGCAGCAGGCTGCCGCCCACCGGCTCCATCTCCACCCTGCCCACGCTCGCGCCGGGCGCGCATTCGTGGATCACGCGTGTGAGCGGTGCCACGAACACGGGACCCGCCTTGTAGGCGCTGCCGATCAGGCCCACCGGGAACCCGTTCGCGGCGCCGTCCCCGTCGGCGAGCCCCGTCTGGCGGATGACCGCCGCGATCTGCTCGCCCAGCTCGCGCGCCCCCGCCTCGTAGAGCTCGCAGGCCACCCCGTCGCCCTGCTCGGCCAGCTTGGCCGTCTCGATCGCGAACGCCGCTATCTCGCCCTTGGTGAGCGGCTTGCTGTACACGCTCTGGGCCACCGCCTCCACGGTGGGCAAGCCGAAGAAGGCCATGGCCGCCTCACCCAGCGCGGTCGGCGGGCCCGAGGCCTCGCGGTCGCGGAGCGCCGCCTTGATCGACTGGACGCCGAGCCAGTAGCCCGACCCCTCGTCGCCGAGCACGTGTCCCCAGCCCCCCACGCGCCACGCGCGCACCTCGCCACCGGCCTCGCCCACGCCGAACACGTTCGAGCCGGTGCCCGCGATCGCCGCCACCCCCGGCCCGCCCCCGGTGGCGGTGGCCCACGCGGCGACCACGTCGTTGATCACGATCCACGCGTCCGTGCGCGCCTCGCGTACGTGGTGGGCGATGGCCGCGGTGTTCGTGCCCGCGATCGCCAGCACCGCCGCGCCGAGCTCACCGGCCTCGATGCCCGCCCGCTGGATGGCCTCGTCGGCCGCCCCCAGGAGGGCCTGCACGGCGGCCTCCGGGCCGACCGAGTCCTCGTTGCTCGGGCCGCCGTGCCCCACGTGAAGCGCCCGCTCGTGCAGGTCCAGCACCGCTGCCAGCGTCTTCGTGGCGCCGCCGTCCACCCCCATCACGTAGCGGGCTTGCGAGCGCGGCTGGGGAGAGCTGAGGAAGGCCGGGAGCGCCACCAGGGAGGTTCTCTGCATGGGGGCGCATCCTCTCAGGATCGGCGGGGGGGCGATAGCGCGGGATAGGATCGCAACCGATGGCCACGCAGGCGATGTTTCCCGCAGCACCGATGGGGGCGGGCATGTACGAGTCGTTCTTCCTGCGCGCGGTCTCCCCGCAGGAGCCGGTCGGCGTGTGGATCCGCCACACCGTCCACAAGCCCCCCGGAGAGCAGGCCCGCGGGTCGGTGTGGTGCACCGTGTTCGACGGGCGCCTCGGCAGCCCGTACATGCACAAGTGCAGCGGCGGGGAGCTCCGCGCACGGGAGGGCGGCTGGCTCGCGGTGGGCGACAGCCTGATCGAGCACGGGCGCGCCCAGGGCGAGTGCGGCGAGGCGCGCTGGTCGCTGAGCTTCGCCTCCGATCATCCCGAACTGCGCCACCTGGACCCCGCGTGGCTGTATCGCACGCCCGTGCCCCGCACCAAGCTCACCAGCCCGGCCCCCCACGCCAGCTTCGACGGCGTCCTCGAGCTCGCCGGGCGCGAGCCCATCGAGCTGCACGGCTGGCCGGGGATGGTCGGCCACAACTGGGGCTCCCAGCACGCCGAGCGCTGGATCTGGCTGCACGGCGTGGCCTTCGGCGAGGACCCGCGGGCGTGGCTGGACGTGGCCGTCGGGCGGGTGAAGCTCGCCGGGCGCACCACGCCGTGGCGGGCCAGCGGCGCCATCTTCTTCAACGGCCGGCGCCACCGCCTCGGCGGCGTGGCCGCCCGCGGCACGCGCGTGCACGACGCCAACCAGCACGGGTGCTCGGTGGAGCTCGCGGGCGCGGGCGGCCTGAAGGTGCGGGCTGACGTGCTCGTCCCGCCGCAGACAGCCGCCGGCTGGCGCTACGCCGATCCGGACGGCGCCAGCCACGACGTCATCAACTGCTCCATCGCAGCCCTCGAGTTGACCGTCACGCCGCGCCGCCGCGCGCCGGCCGTGCACATGCGCAGCCCCCACGGCGGCGCCTACGAGCTGGGTGTGCGCGAGCGCGACCACGGCGTGCCGATCGCGCCCTTCCCGGACGGCTGAAGGGCGCGAGCGCGGGCGCCCGGCATGCGCCGCCACGACGAAGTCTGTAATGCCATCGCTATCACGGACGGGCCGGAGGCGACAGGCGCCGACGTCTGAAGAACTATGGCTGGGCCGGCGAGGGGGTGCCGGCCCAGCCATATGGAGGGTCTGAGGAGCGGCAGCGGGGCCCGCCTCTCAGGAGAGAGAAACGTCAGGTGGGTCACATCGCCCGCGCGCTACGCCCACTTGCATCCGTCGGCGGTGCTCACGAGCAATGTTCATGAATCTTATCGAGATTATTGAGAATGTCAAGGGGCCTGGTTTTCGCGGCTTTGGGCGTCGTTCCGAGGCCTTGTTCTGGCGGCGTGGGCGTGGCTCGGGGGCGCTCGCTCTGGTTGCCTGGGCGTCGCTCCCCTGGCCCGAATCCCCCGACCAAGCTCGATACGGGCGCTTGAGAGCAGTATGCGGCACACTCGTCGGAGTGTCCAACGGCCTCCGCGGGGCTCATGTGGTCATGGGTTGGCGCCGATTTCTGGAGCGAGATGGACGCTTCCGCAACACACGAGCTGAGCCCGCCGGTCCATGACCCCAAGACGGTGGCCCTGGGAGCCGAAGCGCTGCTGCGCGAGCACCCGGACGCGCTCGTGTGCGGATTGGCGAGCAATGGCCTGATCGTGCCGGTCCCCCAGTCGATCGGCCTGTGGGGCCAGGGACTGATCGAGGGTCGCGCGCTGATCGACGGCGTGGTGGCGGCCGACCGCTCGAAGGTGGTGAGGCTGTGGACCCGCGCCCGGGACGAGGGTGCGGCGGCCGACAAGGTGCGCCTGCTGCGCAGACCCTCCACCTGGACCACCCTGCACTTCCTCGACCTGCGCGAGCTGCACGGGGTGCTGCTGGGCGTGATCATTCCCAGCGAGGAGGAGGCTGACGACGACACCGAGGCGGAGGAGCTGGCGCCCGCGGCGCCGCGCTTCTGCTCGCTGATGGAGGACGAGGGCGCAAAGGTGCTCGCGTGCGACAGGTCCTTCACCGAGATGTTCGGCTACACCGAAGAGGAGCTGGTCGGCAACTCCGTGCTCGACCAGATCCACCCCGACGACCAGGGGCGCGCGGTCGAGGGCTGGCTGGCGGTTCTGTCGACCGGGCTCGACCAGCAGACGCGCCTGCGTCGCCGCCGCAAGGACGGCACGTGGATGTGGGTGGACACCACCCTGCGCAACCTGCTCAACCACCCCGACCACAACCACGTGCTCGTGGAGATCATCGACATCTCCGCCGAGATGCAGGCCCAGGAAGCCCTGCAGGAACGCGAGGAGCTGCTGCGCAGGCTGACCGCGGCGATGCCCGTCGGCTTGCTGCAGCTGGACACAGAGCGGAACGTCGTCTACAACAACGCTCGCCTGCTGGAGATCCTGTATGGCTCGGACGCACAGGCGGAGTCCAGCACCGAGGGCGATGAGATCCTGGTGGCGCAGCACGGGCGCGACGCTGAGGGCGTGTCCGAGGAGACGCACCTGGGCACGACCGCGACGCTGCTCAGAACGCTCACCGATGAGAGCACGAGCGAGCTCGACGCAGCGCTCGAGGAGGTCTTCGGAGCGGGCGTCGACCGCGACGTCGAGGTCGACATCACCCTGCCCACGGGCACCTGGCGGCGCGCGCTCATGAGCCTGCGGGCGCTGCTGCGTCCGAGCGGCGAGGTGATGGGCGCGATCACGTGCGTACTCGACATCACCGACAGCGCCCGCGCACGCCAGGAGCTCGAGCGGCGCGCCACCTTCGACCCGCTCACCCACTGCCACAACCGCTCGTCGGTGCTCAGCACGCTCGAGGTCGAGCTCGCGCGCGAGGACTCGGCGTGCACGGGCGTGGTGTACGTGGATCTCGACAAGTTCAAGCCGGTCAACGACAAGCTCGGCCACGCCGCCGGCGACGAGCTGCTGGTACTGGTTGCCGGGCGCCTGAAACTCGCAAGCCGCGACAGCGACGTCGTCGGCCGCCTGGGTGGCGACGAGTTCCTGGTGGTGCTGCGTGAGATCCCCGGAGCGGACATGGCGATGCGCGCCGCCGAGCGCATCTGCGAGGCGCTGTGTGGCACATTCGAGCTGTCGTGCGGCCTCGCAGAGCTGAGTGCCAGCGTGGGCGTCGCGTGCGCGGATGCCGGGACGATCACCTCGGAGGACCTCGTCAAGCGCGCCGACGGCGCGATGTACAAGTCCAAGCAGGACGGGTGCCGCGAGCCCGTCCTCGCCGACTGAGGGTCCGCCCACCAGCAGGCCTGCGCGGGCCTTACTCGCGCAAGCTCAGCCCGCGCCCCCGAGCCGCTCGAACGGTGAAAGCAACGGAGCGTGGGGAACACCGGCCGCCGAGCGGCCGGGCTCCCCACGCTCCGTGGGTCCTACAGGTCCAACGAGGGACTAACTAGATTGCTGGTACAAACGAGATGTTGCCTGTCTTCAGGGTGATTTCTTCCAGTTCGGCTTCAAGCACGCCGTTGCGGTATTCAACGGTGTCGTTTTCCGGGTTGAAGGTTGCGCCTTCTTCGAGCTTTTCGTTGGTGCAACCCTTGGCTGGGTCGAGCTGCTCGATGGTCACGATTTTTTTGAATTCCATTTCGATGTCCAGGCGCTTGCGCACCGGACCGAATTTCATTTCCTTGCCTTTGCCTTCAACCGCTTCTTCTTCGGTTTCGTAGCTCGCCGCTTCGAATTCTTTGTTCGGGTTTTTTTCAGCCGCGATCGGAATCGTCTGCGCCGGGATCAGGATTTCGCAGCTGCTTTTGCTGCCCTTGACTTTGACCGTGCTCGGTCGCGTGATTTTCACTTCGGCTTCATCGCCTTCACCGAGTTCAGCCGAGTGGTTGGAGTGGAATTCCATGCCGAGTTCGAAGTGGAACGCGACCGCTTCTTCACTCGTGCCGGACTTGCGGGTCGCATAGCACTTGCTGAACTTGACGTTCTGGAAGAAGGTTTCCGATTCACCTGCCGCCGCGATGTTTCCCTTGGACTTCAGTTCGTTTTCACACACAGGCCCGAAGCCACTGCCGTTGCCCAGGTTTTTGCCGGTGAACACGTACGGCCCAAGCCGCAGTTCGCTGACTTCTCCATGGCCCTTCGTCCCACCCGCGGCGCTCGCCACGAATTTGCCGAAGACGATGGTGGGTGGTTTGCCGAATGCCGGTGCCGAGAGGACGCCGAGCGCACACGCCGCCACGGCAGTCCCTAGTACTATCGTCCTGACGCTTCTCATTCTCCTAGGTCCTCGCTTTCGCCCAAGCTTCAGGCTGTTCGCAGATCTGGCCACTTTGTGAACGACTTGTTAGCTACCCCGAAGCTGCTTCAGGGGCCCCCTCCTCCGCGTTCCCCCGAGATAGAGAGGGTGGAGCATATCATGGACTGGAGCCGCTGACAGCGGCGGAGCGCATACGAGATCAGGCCTGTCGAGCACTCTTGCAGGCACCCGCCGTCGGCGCTGGCTGGCTGGCCGACTCAAAATCCGCTGCCACGGACTCGGCGCGAGTTGAGAGTGTAGCGCACAAGCGTTTCCGTTTGCTCCGCGCCGGCCGGCGCCTGCCCACGGTGCGGTCGCGGCACGGGAGACCGGACAACGGGCCCGGACGGCGAGCGTCCACCGCGAGATGCGCGACTTATGTAGGTCTTAGCGGCGACTGGAAAGCTGATCATCGAGGGAGCAGGACGATGATCACCATCCGCCATCCGGGGCACTCGGGCGCTACGTGCAGTGGGTCGAGCGCGTGAGCCCCAAGCGCAGACGCAACGTGCTGCTGGCCATCAGCGCGGCGGTCGTGGCGGCGGCTGCGATCGTGGCCATCGCCACCGCGGGCGCCGGCCACCATTCGAGCCCCACCGGCTCGAGCGCCGCCAGCCACTCGGCGCACGCTCGCACCGTCGGCCAGCTCGCGATCGCGGCGCGCTACCTCGGAGTGCCGCTGGCCGAGTTGCGCGCCAGAACGCGCTCGGGACTGTCGCTGGCGCAGATCGCCGACGCCACACACGGCAAGTCGGCGGCAGGGCTGGTCGCGGCGGTGGTGGCGCAGACGTCGGCGCAGGCGCAGCGCGCGCCGGACGGCAAGCAGCTGAGCCCGAGCGCCCGCAGGACGCGCCTGGCGAGACTGCGCAGACGGGTCGAGCGCGAGGCCCACAGGACGCCGGGCTACGTAGGTCTCCCCGCCGCCGCCCGCTACCTGGGAGTGAGCGCCACCAGGCTTCGCGCCGAGCTGCAGTCGGGACGCAGCCTCGCGCAGATCGCAGACGCCACGCCGGGCAAGTCCGCGAGCGGGCTGATCGAGGCGCGCGTGAACGCGAGGGAAGCCACCATCAAGGAGGCCCTCGCGTCGGGCAGGATCAGCCAGACCACGGCCGACGCGCTGCTGTCGAACCTGCGCCAACGCGTCACCAGCGAAGTGCAGCACAGGCCCAACCCCTAGGGGACGCGCGCAGTTCGAATATGCGCGCAACCCCCGGTGCAGATGTAAAGCGCGCGAAAATGGAGGTCGATTCCCCCGACAAGGACACGACTGGTGTCCACGACATCAAAAGGGGGCCAATCGTGCTCACGTTTTTTGGTAGACGAAAACTAGCTTCTCGAAAGCAACGGGTGGCCGCGCTTACGGTGTTTGCGCTGGCCGCGATCCTCGGGGTGGGCGTGTACGCGTTCACCGCGAGCAACACGGTTCCCGCCCACAAAGCGGGTGCCGGCGCCGGGGCAGTGACGGGGTACACAGTCACGTCCCACGTCAGCTACACGTGGAGCGCTGCGGGAGAAAAGGTAACCGCGGCTCACTTCAAGATCAACGCAGCCGCGTCAGACGTCCAGGTGGCGTTGACGCCGGCCGCACCGACCTCGGACGAAGACTGGACCGACTGTGGAGCAAGCACGGGCGGCGAAAACGAAGTCGCGTGTGATTTCACGAAAGCCGGCCTGTTCCCCGAAGGGGTTCCCAACGGAGAAGGCGACCTGCTCTCCGTGGCGGCCGTCAGTGAAGGCAAAGTGGTCATCGAATAAGGCAGGGCAACATCGAAGTGGGCAACGCGGAGCGGCCGACGCACGGGCCGCTCCGCGCCCACATCATCTCGTGCGACCGACGTACCTCTCATGCAACCTCCCCGCCCCAGGAAACTCCTCTCTCTCGCGCTCGGGCTGGGCATCCTCGTTTGTCTGTGGTCCTACTTCGCTCCGGTTGCCCTCGGCGGCTCCACGACCTACGTGGTCACCGAAGGGATCAGCATGGAGCCCCGTTTTCACACCGGCGATCTGGCGCTTGTACGAACCCAGAGCAGCTACCACGTAGGCGAAATCGTCGCCTACCACAGCAAAGCCTTTCACACGGTGGTGCTGCACCGGATCATCGGCCGTGCTGGCTCCCGCTACGTGTTCAAGGGCGACAACAACAACTTCGTGGACTTCGAACACCCCGCCGCCAGCCAGTTGATCGGCGCGCTGTGGCTGCACATCCCGGGCGCCGGCGCGACGCTCGAGTCTTTCCGCTCACCGGCCCTGATCGGGGGCCTGGTGGCCCTGGGCACGCTGCTGTTCGCCGGCGGGGTGTTCACACGCCGCCGACGCCGTCGTCGACAGGCGCGCCCCGGTCCCGGTCCGTCGCTGGCGGCTGCAGCTCGTCCGCAGCGCTCCCTGGAGCCGGTCGCCGGCGCCCTCGCGATGCTGATGCTCGCGCTGGTCCCGTTCGCGGCACTGGGGCTGCTCTCGTTCACGCGTCCGTCGAGCAGGCGGGTGCCCGTGGCAGTGCGCTACGAACAGAGCGGCAGGCTCTCCTACGTCGCCCACTCGCGTCCCGGACCCACCTACGCGAATGACCTCGCGGTGACCGGCGACCCGCTGTTCACCCGTGTTCTCAGCACCGCTGAAATGCGCTTCGCCTATGAACTCCACGCACTCGGGACACACGCGCTCGGGGGCAAGGCATCGCTGTACGCGGAAGTCGCATCCACCAGCGGCTGGCGGACGACGCTCGAGCTCGGGCACGCGATCTACTTCCACGGCGACAGCGCGGTGATCACCGCTCCGCTCGACCTGACCTCGCTGCAGGCGCTGGTGGCCCGCGTGCAGGACGCGACCGGGGTCGGCGGGTCCTATACGGTGACGATCCTCCCGCGCGTGAACGTCGGCGGGAGTGTCAGCGCGCTGCCGTTCCACGCGACGTTCTCGCCGCCGATCAAATTCCTGCTCACCCCGCTCGAGCTCCAGCCAACCGTTCCCGCGACCGCGGCCTCCACCGCCGCAACTGCGTCCTCCGCCGCCCCCTCGCCCGCCAGCCAGTTCGCCCCGTCGAGCACCGGCTCGGTCACCGGCGAGCGCTCGGACCCGCTCGTCCTGAACTTCGGCGTGGCGCACATGACGGTGGCCACGGCGCGAGTGCTCGCGCTCGTGGGTATTGGCCTGGTGATCCTCGCGCTGCTGGCCGTGCTGGCCTACCCGCGACCGCCGGCACGCGACGAGGCCGCGAGCATCCGCTCTCGCTACGGTCGGCTGATCGTCCCCGTCGCGCGCGTGTCGCAGCTCCCGGGGGTGTCGGTGATCGACGTCGCGGACATGGAGTCCCTGGTGCGGATCGCCGAGCATTACGACCGCTCGATCCTGCAGGAGTCGCGCGAGACGGGCGACGCATTCTGGGTCACCGACGAGAGCGGGCAGTTTCGCTTCGCGCTGGGGTCCCGCGCCGTCGAGGACGGGCAGGCCACCGCCGAGCATGCCGTCGCGTCGGCTCCCGAGCGGCGTCCTGCCGCCGGTCCTGCCGTCGGTCCTGCCGCGGAGCCGGCCACGAGCGAATTCAGTGCGCTGGGCGAGCGCCCGACGGACGCCGTGTCCGCCGAGGCGCCCAGCGTCGACCAAGCCGCCGAGGCATACACGGCCGTGCCCGCCGCCGCCTACGCCCAGGCGCCGAACGCCGCCCCCGCCCAAGAAGCATACCCGGCCACGCCCGCCGCGGATCCGGTCACGACAGAGTTCGGGGCGCTGGGCGAACGTCAGCCCGGCGCGATGTACGGCGGGGTGCCGGGCGAGCGCCTGGCCGACGAGGCCTACACCGCCACTCCCTACGACATCCTCACGAGCCGGGACTACGCCGACGTGCCGAGGGACGAGCTGGCAGAGGAGGTGTACGCCGACGAACTCGAGCTCGGGGCGCTCGGCTACGAGCCGAGCAGGGCGGGCAGGCCGAAACGCTCGAACACGTCGCCGAGCTTGCCGGCGTGGACGGGCTCGTCGGGATAGCGCTCGAACACTCGGCGATCGCGGGGCTCGGCTGAGCGGGCGATGAAGGCGGTCACCTCGCTGATCTCGCGGCCGCGCAGTCCCAGGACGTTGAGCGCGAACGGGCGGTAGCCGTCGTCCTCGGCGTTCCATGCGTAGAAGCCCAGCGCCGGCTGGCCGTTGGCGGTGGTTTGGGCGGCCCGCCAGCGCCACTCGCCCGACAGCGGCCAGGCGGACGCCCAGCCGGCGATGGCCGGTCTGCCCATGTACCAGGTGGCGAGCGGCGGCATCGCGAAGGTGGCGTCCTCGGCGAGCATCGCGGTGAACGCGTCGATGTCGTTGCGTTCCCACGCGTCCACGTAGCGCTCGACGAGCACACGTAGGGAGCGATCGCCGAGGGCGCGCAGCGTCGCCTGCTGGCTCTGCTCGGGAACGCGCTCCTCGACGGCGGCCCGCGCTCGCTGCAACGCGCTGTTGACGGACGCGACGGTGGTGTCGAGGGAAGCGGCTACCTCCTTGGCCGAGAAGCCGAGCACCTCGCGCAGCACGAGGACGGCGCGCTGCGTGGCGGGCAGGTGCTGGAGCGCGGCGACGAACGCCAGCTCGACGCTCTCACGGCGTTCGTAGCGCGCCTCGGGGGCGGCGTAGCCGTCCTGGACACCGAGGGTCTCGTCTGGGTACGGCTCGATCCACACCGACTCGACGAGCGGCTCACCGGGCGCGACGTGGGGATCGGTGGCGGGACCGTAGTCGATGGGCAGCACGCGTTTGGGCCGGCGGGCGATGTGATCGAGACAGACGTTGGTGGCGATCGTGTAGAGCCACGAGCGCAGCGAGCTGCGCCCCTCGAATCCGGCGAGTGCCCGCCACGCTCGAAGCAGGGTGTCCTGGAGCGCGTCCTCGGCGTCGTGGACGGAGGCGAGCATCCGATAGCAGTGGGCGTGCAGCTCCGAGCGGTAGGGCGCGATGAGCTGGGCGAACGCGTCCTGCTCGCCGCCGCGAGCCCGCTGCAGCGGGCTCGCGTCCTCGGTGCTCGGGCGTGTGGAGGCTCCGGACATACGTCGATCACCTTAGACCGACGATGGCGGCGAAACTCATCGGGGCGATGAGTTCGGAGGCCCACGGGGGTCACTACCTCGACAGATGCCCCCCGCCCCTTTCAACCGTGTGGTGCACCTGGAGCTCCACACCGGCGATCTCCCGCGCGCGCGTGCCCTGTACGCGGAGCTGTGCGGGTGGAGGGCGCAGCGGATCGAGGACCGCCATGGGTCCTATCAGGCGCTGGAACTGGCCGACGAGCTCAGCGGCGGGATCGTCGAGTGCGCCACCGAACGCCCGCTGTGGCTGCCGTATGTGGAGGTGGTGGAGATCGTGCTTGCGACCGACCACGCGCGAAGCCTGGGCGCGAAGGTGCTGCTGGGACCGCGGGAGGGGCCGGCAGGCTGGCGCAGCGTGGTGAGCACACCGGCTGGCGGGGAGATAGCGTTCTGGCAGCCCAAGCGCTGAGCGCCGCACCGGGCTCGCGCGCTCGAGGGGCACGCCGAGACCGCCCGGCAGGACCGATGAGTTTCGCGCACACGAAGCGTCTGCAGTTGCATCCCCACAACCGAAAGCAGGAGGACCACAGTGACCAGTACGGGAACCAGCACTCACATCAGCCACCTGGGAACGGTGATCGTCCCCGTGAGCGACCAGGACCGGGCGATCGAGTTCTACACCGAGAAGCTCGGATTCGAGAAGCGCGCGGATACGCCGTTCGGCGGCGGCAACCGCTGGGTCGAAGTGGCGCCCGCCGGCGCGACGACGACGATCGCCCTGATGCCCCCGCGCGAGGGGGACCCCGTGGGAGTGGAAACCCGCGTGGCCTTCAACACCGATGACGCGGACGCCGACCACGCGAGCCTGCGCGCCCAGGGCGTGGACGTGGACGATGAGGTGATGCGCATGGGGGACCCGGTGCCACCGATGTTCTTCTTCCGCGACCAGGACGGGAACACGTCCCTGATCGTGGAGGGCAGCGCGTGAGCCGTGCCGCGTCGACGCGCTCGCCCCGCTCCAGGCGGCGAGCGGGTCGAGCGGCGACCGGCAGCGGAATCTACGCGCCCTGAGAGATTCGAACTCCCGACCTTCGGTTCCGTAGTGGCTCAGGAGGCGTTGCTTTTGGCTTTGTAGAGCCATTCTCAGGGTTCTGAGTGCGGCTCAGCTCCTCAGATTTGCGCAGTTCGGGACCGTTTCTGGCCCGGAGCGAACGCAGCGAGAACTCGTGACCGCAGCGCGCTCGCCCGAGCACAAGGCGGACGTGCTACGGGATCAACGGGAGCGCGCGAATCCTGATGCGCTCAGGCTCGAAGACGGCGATGCACCCTGCGACAAGGCTCACTTCGATCGCCGCCAGATTCGCCAGCAGCAGATCGACCTGCTCGCCTGGGCGTCGCTGAGTGCCCCGGCGAAACAGCACGACGGACGGCGACCGCTGCCGGCGTGACGCGAGCAAGGTTCCGAAGTCGGTGTCCGCCGAGACGACGACGCGGCCGTCGCGCTCGGCCCGCTCGAAGATCTCCTCGTCGCTGACATGCTGGATGCCAAGGTCGCGGACATGGACGGCGTCGTGACCCGCCTCGCTGAGCTGCCGAGCCAGCTGCGGCGAGAGTGCGTTATCGATGAGAAATCTCACCCAGACGCTACAAGCGGCAGCTCGCGCTCACGAACCGCCTCCGCGGCGTAGCGCAATGCCTCGCGGACATCCTCGGCTTCCAGATCAGGATAGGCCGCGAGGATCTCCTGCTCGCTCATGCGGTCGGCCACCATCCCAACCACCGTCGCAACGGGTATGCGCAAACCACGGATGCAGGGAACGCCACCCATTTGATCAGACCTTACCGTGATCCTCTCGAAGTTCATCCCCACCAGCGTACCGGATCGACCTGCGCCGCCAGCAAGGGACCCACTACCCTCAGCGACCTACATCTGAAACTGAGACACCACCCGCGTCCGCTGAGACTCCTCTCTAACCGTGCGCCAAGTCGCGTCTCAGCGCGGAACTACCCCGACGCGGGCGCCCAGCGGCGCCAGCATGCGGTTTTCTGAACGCGCCCTGAGAGATTCGAACTCCCGACCTTCGGTTCCGTAGACCGACGCTCTATCCAGCTGAGCTAAGGGCGCGGGGGCGTCCTAGTCTACCGTCGGTCCGCCGGCTCGCCCCAGACGGTGGCGATCAGCGAGCGGGCGCCGCCGCGGTTGCGGTGCTCGCACAGGTAGATGCCCTGCCAGGTCCCCAGCGACAGCCCTCCGCCGCTGATCGGCAGCGTGAGCGTGGCGCCCAGCAGGGAGGACTTGATGTGCGCGGGCATGTCGTCGCTTCCCTCCAGGGTGTGCGTCCAGGCGGTGCTGCGCTCGGGCACGGCCTCGTCGAACCAAGCCTCGAAGTCGTGGCGCACGTCCGGGCTGGCGTTCTCGTTGAGCGTGAGCGAGGCGGAGGTGTGGAGGATCAGCAGATGCAGCAGCCCGACCTGCACGTCGCGCAGCTCGGGCAGGGCGCCGAGCACCTCGCGTGTGACGAGGTGAAAACCGCGGGGGCGGGGATCGAGTGCGAGCTCACGCTGCAGCCACATGCCCACAAGCTACGCAACTCGAGTGCGCTCAGAGGGTTTACTCATGCGAGAGCGTGCCCGTCGTGCATGTGCTCGGGCTATACGGGCACCCGCATGGCCGTCGATCAAAAGAGGAGCAAGTCGATGCGCAGAGCAACCTTTATCGTCCTTCTCGGCTGCGCCGCGCTGGCGGCGCCGAGCGTCGCTTCGGCCGCGCCGACGGTCACCTTCAAAGCACAGGCGGTCCCGATCAAGGGCTTCCGGGGGACGGGCAACATCTACGGCGCGGGCGCGGCGGTCAAGGCCGAATACGCGATCACCAGCACCGAATACTTCGGCTCGCCGCCGCCGGTCATCGGCGTCAACTTCTACCTGCCCAAGGGCACGGTGCTGCACACGAGCGGGTTTCCCACATGCAATGAAGCGGTGCTCCGCCAGGCCGGGCCGATCGGGTGCAACAAGAAGGCACAGGCCGGGCCGATCGGCTCCGTTCTCGGCTTCGTGACCTTCGGCGGCGAACGCGTGGAAGAGCCGACCGAACTCTTCTCGTTCTACAAACCCGGCGGCGGTCTGACCTTCTTCGACGACGGTCACTCCCCCACGTCGCTGGAAATCTACTCCAACGGTCGCTACCTGCATCTCGCCGGCGCGGGCGGCTACGGCCCCGAGCTCGAAACCAAGGTGCCGCTCGTACCGAGCGTGCCGGGAGCCCCGTTCGCTTCGATCAAGACGATCACCGTCGAGGCGGGCTCGGCGATCAAGGTGCACGGCAAGCCCGTGTACTACGGCCGCGTCCCCAAGAAGGGGCAGTGTCCCAAAGGTGGTTTCAACATCAAGACAGAAGTGATCTTCGCGGAAAACGGTGAAGAATCCAAACCCGTGACGGTGACCAAGGCATACAAAGCGCCCTGCCCGAGGAGCTGAGCGGGGAGCCACCGGCAACACCTGGCGCCCCTGCAGGCTGGCGGGGCGCCAGCGCGGCCTCAGCCGACGCCCACGCGCAGCACGAGCTTGCCGGTGTTCTCCCCCGCGAACAGCTTCAGCAGCGCGTCCGGGAAGGCCCTCACGCCACCCTCGACGACGTGCTCGCGGGAGATCAGCGAGCCGTCGACCATCCAGCCGGCCAGCTCGCGGGCGGCCTCGGGGAAACGGGGCGCGTAGTCGAAGACGACCATGCCGGTCATGGACGCTCGCGCGACGAGCAACGCCATGTAGTTGGCCGGGCCCTTGAACGCTTCCGTGGCGTTGTACTGGGAGACGGCGCCGCAGATGATGATGCGGGCGCCGCGCGCGAGGCGGGTGAGGGCAGCGTCCAGGATGTCGCCGCCGACGTTGTCGAAGTACACGTCTATTCCCTCGGGCGCGAGCTCGCGCAGCGTGCGGGTGACGTCCTGGTGCTTGTAGTTGATGGCCGCGTCGAAACCGAGCTCGTCGGTGAGCCAGCGACACTTCTCGTCTCCTCCCGCGATGCCGATCACGCGACAGCCCTTGATCCTGGCGATCTGCCCGGCGACGTTCCCCACGGCGCCCGCGGCACCGGATACCACGACGGTGTTACCCGCCTCCGGCCTGCCCACGTCGAGCAACGCGAAGTACGCGGTCATGCCGCTCATGCCGAGCGTTCCCAGATAGGTTGGCAGCGGCGCCAGCGACGGGTCGACCTTGCTCACACCCGCACCGTCGGAGAGAGCGTGCTCCTGCACCCCGAAGGCTCCTACAACGTGCTCCCCCACCGCGAAGCCGGGATGCCGCGACGCGGTGACCGCGCCCACGCCGCCGGCGCGCATGACCGCACCGACGTCCACCGGCTCGATGTAGGAGGCTCCTGCGTTCATCCAGCCGCGCATGGCAGGGTCGAGCGACAGGTGCGAGATCTCGACCGCGAACTCGCCGTCGCCGGGCTCGGGCAGGGGCTCCTCGAGGATGTCCCAGTCCGCAGCCTTGGGGAGCCCGCTCGGGCGGGCGGCCAGTCGCACCTGCGTGTTGGTCGTACTCATGGACACCTCCGCGGTTGGGCTTGGACGAGCATGCACCGTACCCGGACGGGCGCGCTCACGCTCGCGGCTCAAGCGTCAAACGGCGCCATGCGCACGGCGAGCGGAACACCACAGCGGACCAGCAGACCGAAGCGCCCCGCCGGCACGGCCGCCGCCTCGGCTCGCATCAGCTCGACCAGCTCGCGCTTGAAGTCGCCCCGTGGATGGCGGCGCAACACCTCGCTGACGTTCGCGGGAGCCACGTCCCACATGCGCAGACCGGCGCCGTCCACCATCGCGCCCCACTGCAGGTAGCAGCCGAGCGGCCCGTCCGCGTCGAGCGACACCCCGGGTGTGGTGTGCACGCAGATGGCGTCCGCGAGCAGCTCCGCACGCTCGTCCGCCACGCCGGCCGCGGCCGCGCAGGCGAGCGTGCGCTCGGCGCTGGCGAGCGTGAAGTCGCGCCCTGGGGTCGGCTGGGCGATGCCGTGGTCGTGGACGAGCGAGCCGCAGTAGAACAGCTCGAGGTCGAGGTCGGTCCCGTCCACCGCGGCGAGCGCCCGGCCGAACAGCCACGTCCGGTACGAGTGGCCGATGATCGCCGCCGGCTGCTCGGCGCACGCCTGCTCGGCCTCGCGCGCCAGCCGCGAATCCGGCGGCTCGAACGTCTTCACGTCGACATCCGCTGCACCGGCTGGCAGCCGCCCCAGCGCGAGCTTCACCCGCCCCAGCGCGTTCTCCCATTGGCCGACCGCGATCGCCGCGAGCAGCCGCCGCCGCTCGCCGGCGGTCAGCTTCCCGTTGGTGCGACGTGTCCACCGCAGGCCGCCCATGCGGTCTGGATCGGGAGCCCCCGAGGCGCCCGCCTGCGATTCCTGTGCGGCGGCCATCCGTCGATCATATGGGGCACAGCTCGACACCCCGCTGGACGGCATCATCAACCAGGACCAACTGATGAGAGGAGGACGGCGATGGAGATGAACGCAGCGGTGGTGCGGTCGTTCGACCATCCGCCACGGTACGAGCGCTTCGAGGTGCCTCAGGCAGATGGCGAGCACGAGGCACCGGCCGACGTCCTGGCGGTGGGCCTGCACCCGCGGGTGCGCACCGGGGCGGCCTGCTCCCTCGCCGAGGTCGAGGCGACGTGGCATCTAAAGGACGCGCCCGGAGAGCGCACCGTGCTGATCCCCTGAGATCCTCAGCCGATCGGCGCCAGCGAGTTGCCCGGCGCGATCTGTCCGCAGTCCTGCGGCGGCGACTGGCCGGCGAAGCGGCCGGCGAGCCAGGACACCGCTTCCGGCAGCCACCGCAGCGCGCTGAGGACATGGCTGAGGTGTTCGTATTCGACGTACTGCACCGGCACGCCCCGCCCGCAGTACTCGCGGGCGAGGGTGCGAACGTCACCGGCGATCATCACGCCGTCGCCCCTGCCGATGCCGGGCTTGTCGCCGGGTGTCCCTTCGAGTTCACCGCCGGCGCCCTGCCCGATGAAGAGCGGCACGGTCGGAGTCCCATGGCTGCCCATGATGAGCTGGTTCGACTCCTGTACGTACACCGGGATGCTTTCGGGCGTCGGGTACTGCGGCTTGGCCAGCTCGGACCAGGTGAGGCCGGGGTAGGCGCCGAGCACGCCGATGATCGAGGCGCGCTGGAGCTTGTTGTAGAGCTGCAACCCGTATTCGCTCAGATATGGCGTGATTTCGGAATGGAACGCGCGGGCGATGCCGATCAGCGCCATCGGGATCACGCCCGCCCAAGTGGTGCTGCCTTCGACGTAGCGCAGGTTGTGGGCGGGGTCCACCAGCGTGCCGCCGAAGGCCGCGCCGACGATGCGCGAGTTGACTTCCGGGGCGTACCACGGTGCCAGTTCGGCAGCCCACTCGGTGGCGATGGCGCCGCCGGAGTAGCCGATCAGCCCGATCTTACGGGCACCCGCCAGACCCGTGGAGGGCGAGCTGAGAGCCGCGCGCAGCGAGTCGAGCGTGTTCAGCCCGTACTCGGGACCGGCTGCGAAGTCCGCGTTCTCGCCCTCGGTGTCCGCCACCACCACGGTCTCCCCGGCGAGGAGCGCCGGCACGATCAGCAGCGACTCGACGTTCGGTATCAGGCCTCCCAGCGTCACGCCACCGGAGATCGCGTACGACGGCTCGTCTTCGGGGTTCAGCGAGTCATAGAAGGACTGGTAGGAGATCACGCTCGGCGGCCCGGAGCGCCGTGGCGGCAGGAGCACCGAGGTCACGTTGACCGTCGGCTGGCCCAGCTCCCCGGTCGATCGGTACAAGAGCTGTACGGCGGTGATCGGCAGCGGGATGCCGAGGACGTGGTAGGGCAGGCTCCGCGTCTTCAGGACCGTGCCGGGGGGAATGGCGAACAGCGGCGTGGCGCCCTGGTACCTGTAGAACGGATCCTGTTCGGGGGAGACGGCTGCCCGGGCTCCGGGCGCCATCAGCGCCGCCCACACGGCGAGCAGCAGAGCCGCCAAGATGCAGACGCCGAGGCGCAACCGCTTTGCCGGGTTGACGGATGGCATTTCTCTTCGCGTTGTCTTTGCCCGCAACGTCACTGCCCGAAACGCTTTCGGAGCCCGAGCCGGAGCTTGACGAGCCAGGCAAGGATGACTAGAATCATGGTCATGTCCGAGACCTTGCCCCTGTCGTCGGTCAAGGCCCACCTCTCAGAGCTGGTCGATCGTGTGGAGGGGCAGCAAGATCGCGTGGTGGTAACCCGCAACGGCAAGCCAGCGGCCGTGCTGATCAGCCAAGACGACCTCGAAAGTCTCGAAGAGACCCTCTCGATCATGTCCGACCCGACGCTCATGGCTCAGATTCGCGAGAGCCAAGCGCTCGCGGGCACGGAGCCCACCGCCACGATCGCCGAGCTACGGACTGGGCTGAAGAGCCGCCGCGACGCCGCAGCGTGAACGAACCGCGATGGGACGTGCTGGTGATGGCACCGGCGCGTCGCCAGATCGACCGTCTGCCCGTCTCGGTCGCCGCGGCTGTTATCGAGACCCTTGACGCGATCGCATCAAACCCGAGGCGCTTGGGCAAGCCACTGCGGTTCGAGCTTGATGGCTGCTGGTCAGCGCGACGCGGCCCCTACCGAATCGTCTACAGCATTGACGACACGGCTCGTTCGGTCTCGGTTCTCGCGGTCGCCCACCGCGCCGACATATACCGCCCACGTTGATCTGCTCGCTGCGTTCCCAGCAGGCTGAGCGGCGGCTACAGGTTGCGCACGCGGCGAGCGATCGCGTGGTCCTGCGGGTAGCCGGCGGACTCCCAGAACGCCACCGCCACCTCGTCCTGATACGCAACCAGGGCGGTCACCCGAGAAGCACCTTGCCGGCGTAGGTGCTCCTCGCCTGCCCGCACGAGCGCCAAGCCGATGCCCCGGCGCCGGTCCTCGAAGCGGACCGCCAGCCGATACATGTTCCCCCGCCAGCCATCCCACCCTGCGATCAACGCGCCGCAGATCGCACCATCGGCATCCGCGACGAGCAGGCTCGCCGTCGTATGCGCGAGCAGCCGTTGCACATCGTCGAGCCTGTCGGTGGTGCTCGCATGCTCGCTCCGGGCCCGCTGCCATAGCTCGAGGACGGCCGACACGTCCTGCTGTCGGCACGCGCGCACCACAAAACCCTCGACGGTCAAGCGGCAACCATAGCCAGTAGGCACCCAGCGACGGGGCTGGACGATCGCTCGACGACGGCGCCCGGTTTCGCGACCGGCGCGCCATGGGCTCGTATGTCGCGATGACGACGCCGGTAGCGGTCGTCACGGAGTCGAGGAGGCTGAGATTCGCACGCGGCCCGTCCTCGGGAAACAGGCGCCGTCCCGTACCGAGCACGAGCGGATGGATCTGCAGGACGTACTCGTCGATCAGATCGCGCAGCATGAGCGATTGGACCAGCACCCCGCTGTTGCCAGCCACGGCCCACCCGCCGAAGCCGAAGCCGTCACGGGTGTCCTCATCGGGCCGCGCCGGCTCTGCATCACGCCGTCGAGCGTGACGTGCTCGATCGCCACGATCCTGCTCATGCAACCAGTATGTGCCCGTCAAAGCGGGCACCATGACTAGGTGTCGCAGACGTAGCCCACACGTCCAACCTGAACGTAGATCGGCTTGTCCGTATCCGTCTCCGTCAACACCACCCACCCAGTGGGAGCGATGATCGAGCCGTTGGGACGACGGAGCCCGTCTCTGGAGTTGACGACCCGGTTCAGGACCTCATCGACATCCTCCAACACGTCGATTTCGACCTGATCGAACAGGATTCGCGCCATCGAGTTCCTTTCGTTTAGCGGGCCGCCGGAGCCATTCTCGACCCATCGACTGAACAATAATAAGTTACCGGCATCGGGGCGGCTATCGAGTGATGGCGAACCGCGCCGGCACCGAGATAGTGATTGCCCTACGTGATGCCCTATATTGGGAGGCGTGCGTAAGACGAGCGTCTATCTAGACGAGGAGCAGGCTGAGCGCTTGGCGCGACTGGCCCGCGAGGAGGGCCGCCCTCAGGCGGAGATCCTGCGCGAGGCCGTGGCCAGCTATGAGCCGAGGACTCCGCAGGACCGGAACTTCGTGCTTGCCGGATCTGGGCACGGCGATGGCTCGTCGATTGCCGACGTGCCCGACGAGGAGTTGCTCGAGGGCTTCGGCGAGTGACCGCCATCATCGACGCCGCACCGCTCGTGGCGCTCGGTGACGCCAACGACAGCTACCACCCCCGAGTCGAGCAACTGCTGAAGGCCATCGACGGCCCACTGGTGATCCCCGCGCCAGTTACGGCGGAGGTCGATTACCTGCTCGGACGGAGGTTGGGGCGCGGACCACAGCGCAACTTCATCGCCGACCTCGCTGCAGGGCGCTTCATGGTCGCCTGCCTGGAGCGCGAGGACTACACCGCCATTCAAGACCTGGACTCGCGCCACGCCGACCTCGAGCTAGGGCTGGCTGACTGCGCAGTCGTGATTCTCGCTCGCCGATACGACACCACACGCATCGTCAGCTTCGACGAACGACACTTCCGCGCCGTCACACCGCTTCAAGGCGGGGCCTTCACGATCCTCCCCGCCGACGTGGACTAAACCCAATACCGTTGACTTAGGCTGCCAGGATGGTGATGGCGTCGTTGGGGGGCTTGGTGGGTTGTGGCCAGTCGCGGTGTTGTGGGCGCTTGACGGCCCAGTTGCTCA